>PJTT01000025.1_pt1 | contig 333925 bp, 312 predicted proteins | sample 1512261 | NCBI WGS metagenome assembly PJTT01 (sample SAMN08177685, study PRJNA422409) | Soil metagenome, whole genome shotgun sequencing project. | isolation source: Soil (2) enriched on wood chips | place: USA: Madison | collected 2015-01-15 | reverse complement strand
TTTTTCAACCCTGGACCCGGTTGTCCCTCGGACGGGCAGGATCAATAGCCCCGCGGTGATCCGGCGGCGCCTCGGCTGATCCTGTTAGGCCGGTTTGAAACGATCCCGGCCCTGTCGACCCGCAAGTTTCGCCACGGAACGGCTGGCGGCCCAATCACGCCTTCTGAGCGATCCTGCAAACCCGCCCTTCCCATGACGCCCCAAGCGGCCCCGCTCGATGCGATCTCAGCCGCTAACTCGGGCCGGTACCAAGAGCCCTCCCCATGGCTGGGATGGCTTTGATTATGGGGGGGCTGGAGTGGGTGGGGATAAGTTGGGGTTATAAAGTTGCAGGGCGTTGAGTTGGTTGGATTCTTTTCCGATTACGCCGTGCGAGCAGCGTGCGTAGAGCCACCCCAAATCCGTAAAATCCCCGCGAAAGCGGGGACCCAGGTGTTTTATCGTCGAGCGCCGTGGGTTGCAGAAAAAGCCTGGGTCCCCGCTTTCGCGGGGATTTTACGGGGGAGGAAGGCCAGTTCAGCGGAAGCTGAAAACGGCCCCCCTCCGGCCCTTCGGGCCACCTCCCCCAGAGGGGGAGGATTTGGGGTCCAGATACAGAAAAAGCCGGCCCGCGAACGCGGAGCCGGCTTTTCGTCGCCCTTACGGCGAGACCTTGCGGTCTTACTTCTTCGCGGTGAAACCGGCGAACTTGGCGTTGAAGCGCGAGACGCGGCCGCCGCGGTCCATCAGCTGGGCGTTGCCGCCGGTCCACGCCGGGTGGGTGCGCGGATCGATGTCGAGCGCCAGGTTCGCGCCTTCCTTGCCGTAGGTCGAGCGGGTTTGGTAGCTCGTCCCGTCGGTCAGGGTGACGTTGATGAAGTGGTAGTCGGGGTGAATGTCTTGTTTCATCGGGCGGTCCAACCGACTAGAGGGCGGCGTGAAATGTGAGTGAGCGCCGCCGTGCGGGGTGGCCCTCGAAGACGCGCGGCTATAAAGAACCCGCGCGTTTTTGGCAAGGACCCTGTTGATGAGCGACGTTAACGGCGGCGAGATTTCGGTCGAAGGCCGCCCCGGCGCCGGCGCCGAACTGGCCCAGAGCCTGTCGGAATCGGCCGCCCGCCGCCCGCGCCGCAAGGACATCCGGCCGCTCGCCCATCTGCTGCCCTTCGTGCGCCGCCATATCGGCGACGCCCTGGCCGCCGGGTTCTTCCTGCTGTTCTCGACCGGCGCGACCCTGGGCCTGACGGGGGCGTTCAAGAACGTCATCGACAAGGGATTCGCCAAGGGCGGCGAAGGGGCGGTGAACCACACCTTCCTGACCCTGGCCGCCGTGGCCCTGGTGCTGGCCGTGGCCACGGCCTCGCGCTTCTTCTTCGTCACGCGCCTGGGCGAGCGCGTCGTCGCCGACCTGCGCCGCTCGCTCTACGACCACGTCCTGACCCTGGACCCGGCCTATTTCCTCAAGACCCGCACCGGCGAGGTGCTGTCGCGGATGACCGCCGACGTCTCGCTGATCGACCAGCTGGTCGGGGCCTCGGCCTCGATCGCCCTGCGCAACACCCTCAGCCTGATCGGGGGCCTGGGCTACATGGCCGTGGTCAGCCCCAAGCTGGCGGGCTTCATCGTGCTGATGGTGCCTGTGGTGCTGACGCCGATGTTCTTCGTCGGCCGCAAGGTGCGCAAGCTGTCGGTCACCGCCCAGGACCGCTTCGCCGACGCGGTGGGTTACGCCGGCGAGAGCCTGGACGCGCTGGACACCGTCCAGGCCTTCGTGCGCGAGCGCGAGGCCGGCCGCCGGTTCGGTTCGGCGGTCGAGACGGCCTATGACGCCTCGGTGCGCCGCATCCGCGCCCGGGCCGGCATGACGGTGCTGGTCATGACCCTGGCCTTCGGCGGCGTGACCCTGCTGCTGTGGTTCGGGGCGCGGATGGTGCTGTCGGGCGAGATGACGCCGGGCACCCTGGCCCAGTTCGCCATGCTGGCGGTGATGGCGGCCGGCTCGGTCGGCGCCCTGGGCGAGGTCTGGGGCGACGTGCAGAAGGCCTCCGGGGCCATGGACCGCATCTCCGACCTGCTGAACGCCCGCCCGGGCATCGCCCCGCCGGAAGCGCCCCGGACCCTGCCGTCGCCGGTGCGCGGCGAGATCGCCTTCGAGGACGTGGCCTTCGCCTATCCCGGCCGTCCCGACCTGCCGGCCCTCAACGGCTTCAGCTTGACCGTGAGGCCCGGAGAGACCGTCGCCCTGGTCGGCCCCTCGGGGGCGGGCAAGAGCACCGTCCTGCGCCTCCTGCTGCGCTTCTACGACCCTCAGGGCGGCGTGGTGCGCCTGGACGGCGTCGACCTGCGCGACGCCGAGCCGGCCGAGGTGCGCGCGGCCATGGCCCTGGTGGCCCAGGACTCGCCGCTGTTCTCGGGTTCGGCCATGGACAACATCCGCTTCGGCCGCGAGGACGCCACCGAGGAAGAGGCCCGCGCCGCCGCCGAGGCCGCCCAGGCTGCGGGCTTCATCACCGCCCTGCCCCAGGGCTTCGATACCCCGGTGGGCGAGCGCGCCAAGACCCTGTCGGGCGGCCAGCGCCAGCGCCTGGCCATCGCCCGCGCCCTGGTGCGCCAGGCCCCGATCCTGCTGCTCGACGAGGCCACCAGCGCCCTGGACGCCGAGAACGAGCGGCTGGTGCAGCAGGCCCTCGACGCGGCCATGAGCGGGCGGACCACCCTGGTGATCGCCCATCGCCTGGCCACGGTGCTGCAGGCCGACCGCATCGTGGTCATGGACGAGGGCCGCGTGGTCGAGGAAGGCGCCCACGCCGACCTGGTCGCCCGCGGCGGCCTCTACGCCCGCCTGGCGCGGCTGCAGTTCGGGGTGGAGGCGGCTTAGACTCGGACTGTTCGCAGGCAGGGCCTCATGGGCTATGCTGGTCGTCCAGTCTTGGAGACGCCTGTGAACACCAAGGTCCTGACCGTCGAGGTTCCCGCACCGCTGGCCGATCTGGAACGGCGTCGGCGGGTGATGACCCTCGAGGGTCTCTCAGACGTCGATGCGGGCCGCCTCGTGGAACAAGCGGCCATGGAAGCATGGTCCACCGATCTCGACGCAATCTGATCGGACCGGCGGCTCATATTCCTCGTCATCCCGGCCGTAGCGAAGCGGAGAGCCGGGACCCAGGGGCAGCCGCATTGCAGTGGCCCCTGGGTCCCGGGTCTGCGGCGCGCAAAGCGCGCCTCCGCCCGGGATGACGATATCAGATACGATCGTCAGCTCTCCGCCTTCGCCGTCTCCTGGTCCTTGATCAGGGACACGTGGAGCAGCTGCTTGCGCAGTTCCTCGAAGGCGGGCGTGCCGACCAGGGCGGGATCCTGCGCCTCGGCCCAGTCGATCAGCTTCTCCAGCGCCTCGCCGATGCGGCCGATCTGGCGGCCGTAGCTGCCGACTTCGTCGAGCACCCGGGCCTCGACCTCGGGCTTGCCCGACGTGCCGAGATTGACGGTGAACAGGGAAAAATCGCCGAAGCTCCATGACCACGGATTGATGGTCTGGGTCAGCTGGCGCGGGGCGAGGGAAAGCTGGAACGGTTCGGACATGGGGGCCTCCCGATCTGGAAGGGCCAGCATGCCGCCTTTGCAACGCTCGCGTGTGACGAATGACGCGGCGGCCCGGCGAAAACGCCGGTCTCGCCCAATCTCGGGTCAGCCGCGCGCCGCGGTCGCCAGGTCCGGGAAGTCGCTGAACACCCCGTCGACGCCGGCGGCGTAGAGCGCCTTCAGCACCGCGGTCGCGTCGCCGGTCTTGGCCAGGTAGTCGGCGGCGGCGGGATCGCCTTTGCGCAGGGTCGCCGGCAGGAAGTAGTTCTCGGCCCGCACCGTCCAGGGATGCACCAGCAGGCCCGCCGCGTGGGCGTCCTTCACGAGAGAGGTGGCCGGCAGCAGAACTTGCGCGTCCTGCGGCACGACCATGGTCTTTTCCGGACCCAGGCCGTCGGCATAGGCCGCCACGCCCTTCAGGCCCTCGGGCGTGACGAGGTCGGCGTACTTGACGCTGGGCAGGTCGGCCGGGCCGCCCTGGCCGGCGACCAGCAGGACGAGGCGCGCGGCGGTCTTCAGGCGCAGGGCCTTCAGCGGCCCCACCTCGAAGCACTGCACGAACACCGGGGCGGTCTTGGAGTTGAGCTCGTTGCGCTTCAGCGCCTCGACCATGCGGCCTTCGATCGGCAGGCCGACCGAGGCGAAATAGGCCGGATGCTTCATCTCCGGATAGACGCCGATCGTGCGGCCGACGCGCTTGCTCTCGGCGCGGGCGAAGGCGACGACCTCGTCGAAGGTGAGGACCTGGGCCTGGCCGTCGAAGGCGGCGCTGGCCGGACGCAGCTGCGGCAGCCGCTCGCGGGCGCGCAGGGTCTTGATCTCGGCCAGGGTGAAGTCTTCGGTGAACCAGCCGGTCAGGCTTTCGCCGTCGATGGTCTTGGTCGCCTTGCGGGCGGCGAACTCGGGACGGGAGGCGACGTCGGTCGTGCCGCCGATCTCGTTCTCGTGGCGCACCACCAGGTGGCCGTCCCTGGTGACGACGAGGTCGGGCTCGATGAAGTCGCAGCCCTGCTCGATGGCCAGGCCGTAGGCCAGCAGGGTGTGCTCGGGCCGATAGCCAGAAGCGCCGCGGTGGGCGATGACGATCGGCTTGCGCACGCCGGCGCGGACCATGGCGGGGATCATGCTGGCGCCCATCGTACCGGCGAGGGCGGCGGTCGTCATGGCGCGGCGGGTCAGTAGGGTCATGGCCGCTGATTAGCGCGCGGATGTGACGGTTTGGCGAGCGGTCAGTCCCACCAGAAGGCCCACCACTCATCGGCCATCATCGCCGCCGCCAGGTTGGAAAGGTCGCCATAGCCCTGGTCGACGCTATCCAGGCAATAGGCGTAGGCCTCGCGCGCGACGGCCAGCGCCTCCTTGCGGGTCTTGGGCCGGCTGCGGACGCGGTAGGTCAGGGTGTCGCCGCCGAGACCGACGAGTTCGGCGCCGAACCGCTCGCGCCAGGAGCGCAGCACGGCCATGTGGACGGCCGGCGGAGGACAGGCGTTCCAGCCGCCCCAGCGCAGGCGCGCGAAGATCTCGGCGTCGTCGGCGCCCGGGAAGGTCAGGATATGGACCGGAGCGCGTGGATCCTCGATGAGCGCCGTCTCGATGGCGCCGTCGCCGAGCACCGGACTCTTGTCCGGCCATTCGCCGACCTCGGCGTCCTCGATCTCCTCTTCCTTGGCCCAGCGGAACAGCGCCTGGGGCGCCTTCAGCTTGGCGGCCGCGGCGGAGATGGAGGCCGAGGTCTCTTCCGAGATCGAGGCGAGGTCGATGAGGTTCTCGAGGGCCTTGGTGTCGCCGACGATGAGCGGGCGCCCCTTGCCGGAGGCCTTGATCGCTTCCCAGGCCTTGAGCGCCTCGCCCTTGGTGGTGACGACGTGGTCCAGGCCCAGCACGGGCGCGGCGGGCTCGGCGCCAACGGCCCGCCCGCCGCAGGCCCCGAGGCCCGCCATGCCGATGAGGCCGAGAAGTCGTCTGCGCTTGATGATCATCAAGCCAGGCTATGGGCCGCGCGCGCGAGGATCAACCTTCGCGCGCGCGGCCGTATCACACGCCTCAGCCCGCCGCGTGCAGGGCCTTGAGCACCAGGGGGTGCAGGTCCTGGTTGGCGGCCAGGATCGACGAGCCTTCCACCGGGTCGCCGTGCTCCTCGATGGTGGTGACCTTGCCGCCCGATTCCTGGACCATCAGGACGCCCGCCGCGACGTCCCAGGGCTTCAGGTTGCGTTCCCAGAAGGCGTCGAAGCGGCCGGCGGCCACCCAGGCCAGGTCGAGCGCGGCGGCGCCGAAGCGGCGCACGCCGGCGACCTTCTGGCTGACCTGGTGCAGCTCCTTCAGGAACTGGCCGTGGCCGGGCTTGCCCATGAACGGGATGCCGGTGGCCAGCATGGCCTCGTCCATGTGCTTGCGGGCGGCGACGCGCAGGCGCTTCTCGGCGCCGAGGAACGCGCCCTTGCCCTTCTCGACCCAGAACAGGTCGTGGGTGATCGGGTTGTAGGTGACGCCGGCGACGATCTCGCCTTCGCGCTGCAGGGCGATGTTGACCGCGAAGTGCGGGATGGCGTGCAGGAAGTTGGTGGTGCCGTCCAGCGGGTCGACGATCCAGGTGTGGGTCTTGTCGGTGCCCTCGATCATGCCGCGTTCCTCGCCGAGGAAGCTGTAGCCCGGGCGCGCCTTGCTGAGGATCTCGAACAGGGTCTGCTCGGCCTTCAGGTCGGCGTTGGAGACGAAGTCGGCCGCGCCCTTCTTGGAAACCTGCAGCTCGCCGATCTCGCCGAAGTCGCGGGCCAGTCCGCGGGCGGCCTTGCGCGCGGCGTCGATCATCACGTTGAGAAGGGCGGAAGGCGTGGGCACGGGCGGATATCCTATGGAATTCCCTGTACCGACGCGCGGACGCGCGGCGGCGGGAGACGGACGATGGCAGTGGGAAAGAGCGGGCGCGGAACCTAGACGCGGGGCCGCGCGAAGGCAAGACGGGGCGAATTGTCGCGGTCAACCCTGCGTCGCTTGAAAAAGGGGACCGATCGGTCAATTTTAGGGGCGGCAATTGATCCAGCGCAAAGCGAGGGATCAGGCCACGCGCAAACTACGCGCATAGAAGGAGTCCTCCCCCAATGACCAACACGACCAACATGACCAAGTTTCCCCTGATCGCCGCCGCCGCGGCCGCCCTGCTGGCCCTGGCCCAACCCGCCGCCGCCGAGGTTCCCCTGACCGCGGCGACCCACGCCGCCGCCGGCGCCTCGCAGCGCATTTCGGTGACCGGCAAGTCCTCGACCGTGGTCAGCGAAGAGCTGACCCGCGCCGCCCGCCAGGTGTGCAGCGCGGCCCTGAAGGGCAGCCGCCACCCCAACTACGCCTCGTGCGTGGCCGAGACCCTCGGCCAGGCCCGCGCCGACTACGCCGCCCTGCGCTCGGCCGCCGCCAGCGCCGCCGAGTAACGGCCTCCCCCGCCGCGCCGCCGGGATCCCTCCCCGGCGGCGTAAGCCGCCAAAGGCAGAAAAAGGCCGGCGCGGAATTCGCGGGAAAAAAGCTCGCGGCCATGTCACGTCTGGCGCCTTCGCCTCGTCCTGTCGGGCAAACCGAGGGATCGACCATGAGCGCAGCCGACACGATCTTCGAAAGCCGCCGCCCCGCCATGACGGGCCTGGCCTATCGCATGCTGGGCTCCCGGGCCGAGGCCGAGGACGTGGTGCAGGACGCCTGGCTGCGCTGGCGCGAGGTCGAGACGACCGAGATCGGCAACCCGGCCGGCTTCCTCAACCGCGTGGTCTCGCGCCTGTGCCTGGACCGCCTGAAGTCGGCCCGCGCCCGCCGCGAGCTCTATGTCGGCGAGTGGCTGCCCGAGCCGGTGGTCGATGTCGACGAGACCTTCGGCCTGGGCGAGAACCTGACGGTCGCCTTCCTGCTGGCGCTGGAGCGCCTGACCCCGCTGGAGCGGGCCGCCTTCCTGCTGCACGACGTGTTCGACACGCCCTTTTCCGAGATCGCCGCCACCCTGGACCGCTCCGAGGCCGCCGTGCGCCAGCTGGCCGCCCGGGCCCGCGAGCACGTCAAGGCCGGCAAGCCGCGCTACAAGCCCAGCGCCGACGAGGAGCGTCGCCTGACCGAGGCCTTCGTGGCCGCCGCCCTCAGCGGCGACGCGGCGACCCTGCGCGGCCTGCTGGCCAAGGACGTGGTCATGCACGCCGACGGCGGCGGCAAGGTCTCGGCGACCATGAACCCGGTGTTCGGCCTCGACAACGCCGTGCGCCTGCTGGAAGGCATCGCCCGCAAGTGGCCCCATCCCGACGGGACGACCGCGCGCCTGGCCCGCATCAACGGCCAGCCGGGGGTGGTGATGGCCCACGACGGCGTGGTGTTCCAGACCATGGGCCTGGACATCGTCGACGGCCGCATCGCCGCCGTCTACACCATGCGCAACCCCGACAAGCTGGCGCGGGTGCGGGCGTAGAAGACCCCCTCCGGCCCTCCGGGCCACCTCCCCCAGAGGGGGAGGATCTGATCCGACGCCTCGCCAGCAAGATGCTCCCCCTCTGGGGGAGCTGTCGCGGAGCGACTGAGGGGGCCGGCGCGAGCCCCTAAGGCAGCGTCGCCTTGGGCAGGCTGTCCTTGGTTTCGCAGGCCATCCTGCCGGCCTTGCCCGCGGCGCCGGAGATGTCGTCGAGCTTGGCTTCCTTGCGCCAGTTCTTGGGCAGGCCCTTGTCGCCGGCGAAGTCCATGCCGAGGTCCATCCATTTGTCGGCGGCGCAGTCGAGGGCGAAGATCATGATCGGGCCCTTGCCGGCCGGCCACGACTTGTAGGGCCCGCCGGCGCCCTTGCCCTCGGCGATGCGCAGGACGACGAGGCCGGAGCTCTCGTCCACCCTCAGGAAATCGGCGTCGTAATAGGTCTTGGCCTCCCCGGGAGCCGGCTTCCAGCTTTCTCCCAGGGCCGGCATCGCCAAGCCGAGCATGGGTACGCTAAGCAAACACGCTACGAGCCGCTTCTTCATGGCGGTCCCTCCCCGTTATCGTTAGCTGGGGAGGAGGCTATGCCTGTCGTACAACCACGGCAAGAGAACGCCGTTATGCAGCCTTAGGCCCGGGCGGCGAGCCCTTCGGCGATGGCCGCGTTGAGCGCCGCCACGGCCGCGTCCGGGCCTTCGGGATGGGACCACACCCCGCCCGAGACGGCCAGGAAGTCGGCGCCGGCGCTCGCCAGCGGCCCGGCGTTGGCGGCGGTGATGCCGCCGATGGCCACGCAGGGGACCTCCATCGTCTCCTGCCAGATCGACAGGATGTCGGGCTCGGCGACGATCGGGGCGTCCTTGGTGGTGGTCGGGAAGAAGGCCCCGAAGGCCACGTAGTCGGCCCCGGCCTCGGCGGCCTCCATCGCCAGGTGGCGGCTGTCGTGGCAGGTGACGCCGACCATGCGGTCCTTGCCCATCAGCTTGCGGGCGGTCGCGTAGGGCGTATCGCCCTGCCCCACGTGCACGCCGTCGCAGTCGAGGCGGGCGGCCAGATCCGGCCGGTCGTTGAGGATCACCGCCACGTCGTGGACGCGGGCGATCGGCGCCAGGGCCGCGACGGCGGCGGCCACGACGTCGTCGGAGACGTCCTTGAGGCGGATCTGCAGGGCCGCCACGTCGCCGCCCTCCAGGGCGCGGGCCAGCTGGCGGCCGAAGGCGGCCAGGTCCGGCAGGGACGGCGGGGTGATGAGATAGAGGCGGCAGTCGAGCGTCATGCGCCGCCTTTACGCCGATTTGAGGCGGAGCGCGACTTTGGGGAGCTGGAAGCCGCGGAGACCCCCACCATCCAAACCGCTAGTTCCCCGCGAAGGCGGGGACCCAAGCCGACTTTCAGGATGAGGCGCGCGCCGCGAAAGGCCCGCCGCCTCAGCTTGGATCCCCGCCTTCGCGGGGATGCACGGATGAAAGGGCGAGCCTTCAGCCAATACTCCGCACCCAGCCCACTCGCCTGTGACGACGCGCCGCTGCGAACTCGACTGAGAGTCAGTTGCAAACCAGTGGAAAACTGTTAGATGAGAATGACAATCATTCGGTAGGGCGTTCTTTCCTTGTACGTCTGCAATTGTAACGGCATCCGCCAGCGTGAAGTCCGCGCCGCGATCGACGCGGGCGCGACCCGGCCGGCCGACATCTTCCGCCACAAGGGCTGCCAGGCCCAGTGCGCCAAGTGCGTGTGCGAGATGCGCCAGATGATTCAGGAATCCCGCGAAGCTCTGGCTTTCGCCGCCGAATAAGGCGTCTTGCGACGCAAAGTCGCCGATTCCCAGTAACCGCGAAGCACTCTCACGCTTTTCTGTGAGGCTGCGAAACACTTGCAGACATTACTGTTGAAGCGCTTGAAAAGCAGCTTAAGGGTGCGGGCGAACTCGAACCTTAGGAGGCCGCCATGCAAGGCGATCCCGGCGTTATCCGCGTCCTCAACGCTGTGCTCACCAACGAGCTGACGGCCGTCAATCAGTACTTCCTGCATGCCCGCATGCACGACAACTGGGGCTTCAAGCGCCTCGGCCAGATCGTCTATCAAGAGTCGATCGGCGAGATGAAGCACGCCGACAAGCTGATCAACCGCATCCTCTTCCTCGAGGGCCTGCCCAACCTGCAGGATCTGCACAAGCTGAAGATCGGCGAAAACGTGCCGGAATGCCTGGCCGCCGACCTGTCGATCGAGCTCTACAACCGCGAACTGCTGGTCCCGGGCATCGTGCAGTGCGAGCAGGCCCGCGACTACATCAGCCGCGAACTGCTGCGCGAGATCCTCAACGACACCGAGGAGCACATCGACTACCTCGAAACCCAGCTGTCGCTGATCAAGTCGCTGGGCGAGCAGAACTACCTGCAGAGCGCCATGGGCGAACTGCCGGCGGCCTGAGTGCGTGGTCCCCGCCCTTCGACAAGCTCAGGGTGAGGACCAAGGCAGACCTCGGCGCTAGAAAACCCTCATCCTGAGCCCGTCGAAGGACGAGGGTTTCGCCACAGATGTTCGAACGGCCTCCCCGCACCCGCGGGGAGGCCGTTTCGCTATTCGCAGAGCGCTTCCAGCGCGGGCCGGTCCAGCAGCTCGACGTGGCGCACGGTGGGCAGGGCGATCAGGCCTTCCTGCAGGAAGGCCGTCAGGGTGCGCGACACCGTCTCGATGGTCAGGCCCAGATAGTCGGCCATGTCCTGGCGGCTCATCGGCAGGTCGAAGGCGGCCTCGCCCTTGCGGTCGGCCAGCAGCAGCAGCAGGCCCGCCACCCGCTCGCAGGCGCTGCGGCGGCCCAGCATCAGCACGTGGTCCTGGCTGCGCTGCAGGCCGGCGATGGTCACCTGGTAGAGCTTGCGGGCCACGTCGCCGTCGCGGGCGGCCAGGTCGCTGAGCGCCCGGCGGCGGACGATGCGGACGGCGACGTCGCCGACGGCCTCGGCCGTGGTGCGGTGGATGTCGCCGGCCTCGAAGCCGAAGGCCTCGCCGGCGAAGTGGAAGGCGTCGATCTGGCGACGGCCGTCGCGCAGAAGCCGGCCCGTGCGCACCGTGCCCTCGACCAGTTCATAGACCTGATCGGCCGCGTCGCCCTCGGCGAAGATCTCCTCGCCGGCCGCGTAGCGGATGACGCCGGCGGAGACGCCCGGCAGGGCCGGTTGGGAGAAGGCGGGCTCGAAACGGAGGGGCGACAGCATCGGAGGCTCCCGGGGAGGAAGGAGGCGGTGGGGAGACCGCCCCGTGACGCCGACACATTCCCCCTTCTCCGCGTAGGGGTAAATTCGGGGGCCGCGCATAAGGGTTTTTGCGTAGGCGCAAATTCGGGGGCCGCGCGTGACGGGAACCTCCCCCTGTGGGGGAGGCGATCGCGTAGCGATCGGTGGGGGGAGTGATTGCGAAATCACCCGCCGCCTCGAAAGCTGAAAACGTCCCCCCACCGGCCTTCGGCCGCCTCCCCCAGAGGGGGAGGTTCCTCGCGGTTACCGCCGCGCCTTGACCATCCGCTCCAGTTCCACGGCGCGCACGGTGGTCATGCTGAGGTGGCAGCCGCCGATGTTCAGCATGTCGATGGTGCCGCCGGTCAGGTCTTCCTGGCACTCGGCGTCGCGGCGCTTGATCCAGGCGCGCTGGGCGGTGCGCAGGCTGGCCTGCTGGGGCTTGGAGCGCTTGGCCATGGCCGCCTTGTAGGCGCGGTTGAGGCGGGCGTCCTGCTTCTGGAGCTCGGCGTTGGTGCAGCCGGCCATGGCCACGGTCACGCCCTTCAGGGCGTCGCCGCTGTTGAGACAGCGGCCGTAGGCCGGCGAGTATTCCTTCTCGGGATCGATCCGTGACGGCTGGGCCAGGGCCGGCGTCGCGGCCGCCAGGGCCAGCAGCACGGCGGGGATCGAGCGTCGAAAGAGCATGTGGCGCGTCCTTGCGTTGCAGGACGCCCAGCATGCGCCGCCGATCGCGACGGCTTCAAGGCGCGCGGACGCGCCCGCCCTCCCCTACAGCGCCTTGCCGATGCGGTCGGCCAGGGCCGACAGGTCGCCGCCGGGGTCGTCGAACACGCCGAGATCCTCGGCGGTCATGGTCGCGAACAGGTCCTGGGCCTCTTCCGAGGTCGACATCAGCGCGATCGCCGCCTCCGCCTCGTCGGGCGGCCAGCGGTCAAGCGCGGGACCCAGCGCCTTCAGCCGGGCTTCGAATAGTTTCAGGTCCATAGCCACAGATCTTCTTCTGTTTCTGGAGTCGAGTCTTGAGGGTTTGCCGGCCCCGTTTCAGGAGCGAGCGCACCGCCTGTTCCGAACAGTCCATGGCGTCGGCGATTCTACCGACGTCGAGCTCTTCGAAATAGAACATGGTCAGCGCCTGGCGCTGGGTGTCGGGAAGCTTGTCGAGGGCTTTCTGAAGCGTCTTGGCGGTCTCCGTGCGTTCGAGATTGGCGAGGGCGTCGGCCTGGGCCGGCGCCTGAACTTCGGCGTCGGCCAGGCGGGTGATGACCTCCTGGGATTCCGGAACCGCCTTGCGGACCCGGCGACGATCGATGGCCTTGTTGACGGCGATGCGGTGCAGCCAGGTCGAGAACCGGGCGTCCGGCGTCCAGCGCTCGCGAGCGCGCCAGGCGGCAATAAATGCCTCCTGGGCCGCATCCTCGGCCTCCTGAACGTCGCCCAGGACGTTGAGCGCCAGTCGCCGCACCATGCGCAGGTGCCGGTCGACCAGAACCCGAAAAGCCGTCTGGTCGCCGTCGCGGCAGGCCAGGAACAGCTCCTCGTCAGAGCGCACGTCAGACAGACCAAACTCGCCCGTCGTCGCAATCGTCGCTGAATTCGCCATGGCGATTACTCGCCTCCATCGCTGTATCGCAATGGAACAGGCAAACAGCGTGCCACATATCGAACAACTACATTACTGTATTTGATCGATACATTTCCGATACTATCGGTACATTGCTATTTTTCAGAACGCAGTTCTTTGCAAAACGGGCGCAACAAGTCCAGTACGATTTGATACACACTGGACACATCTTTGCTGCGACTGGCGCGAAGCAGACCGTCGAGCACGTATTGGTAGAACTTTCGCAACGTCGCGCCGTCCTTGCCGGCCGCCGAAAAATCCAGCGTCGTCGACAGGGCGGTCAGGATCTGGGTGGCCCGCATGGCATGTCGGCACATTTGATCCAGCCGCCCTTGCTCGTGGGCGAATTTTGCCGAGGCGATCGCGCGGTAGAGTTCCTCGTGCACGGAAGCCAGCACGTCGCGCGGGTTGGCGGTGAGGCGGCTGGAAGCCGCGTAGGCGCTGAGCGCCTGGTTAGTCGTCGTCACTGCTGTCGGCTCCCAAGATGGCTGCGATCTGCTGCTGGAGGATCTGGGCGGCGTAGAGTTCGGTCTCCATCGCCGAGTATTTCGAGATCAGCTTGGTCCGGTACGTCTCCGCGTCGTCGCGGATCTGGTCGGACTGGTCGGTGAGGTCTTCGTTGACCGTCTCCAGGCTTTCGATCCGTTGCTGGATCACGCCGCTGGAGGTGTTGGCGTAGTCGTCGATCAGGCTCGTGATCATGTTCGCGAAGCCCTGGTTGATCTCGACCGAGATCGTGCCGGAGGTCGGCGAGGCCAGGGCGAAGGACAGGCCCTCGTAGATCGAGCCGGTCGCGCCGATGATCCGGTTGCCGGAGATCGTGAACAGGCTGGAGTCGCCGTCCACCGACACGCTGGAGATCGCCCCGTCGGTGACCGTCACCTGCATGTCGAAGTCGAACGAGACGGTGGTGTCGTTCTTGAGCAGCTTGAGATTGCTGTTGCTGCTGGAGAAGCCGGTCTCGAAGAACTTGGCCACGCTCGACAGGTCGGTCAGCAGCAGGTTGTCGAGCGTCGTCTCGTCGGTCAGTTCCAGCTGGTTGTCGGCGTTGATGGTGACGCCCAGGGCCGACAGGTCGGTCAGCTCGTCGTCCGAGCCGGCGGTCCCGCCCAGCATGTCGCTCAGGCGGCGGTTGACGTCGCGCAGAATGCTGTCGGCGAACAGCACCGCGTCGTCCGACACCGTGCCGTCCGAACCGACCGTCTGGTTGGTGACGACGAACGACCGCAGCGCGTTGTAGGCGGTGATGAAGTCGGTGATCGCCGTCTTGATGTCGTCGTAGTTGGCCTCGATGTCGAGGGTGATGGTCTGGCCCGAGGTGGCCTGCAGCAGCGAGATCGACAGGCCTGGAATGGTGTCGGTCAGCTCGTTGCTGTCGCTCTCGATCTCGACGCCGTCGATGGTCACGATGGCCGGCTGGGCTTCCTGCAGCACGTTGGAGAAGTCGCCCGCGCTGTCGGTCAGGCCGATGCTCTGGCCGACGTCGTCGCCCGAGACGGTCGAGAGCGTGATCTCCTGGTTGGTGTCGCTGGTCGACATCACCAGGCGCGTGCCGGTCGAGCTGGCGATCAGGGTGGCGACCACGCCGGTGTCGCCGCTGACGTTGTTGATGGCGTCGGCTAGGTCCTCGACCGTCATGTCCGAGGTGACGGTGATCTCGGCGGCCGTGCCGTCGGTGGTGTTCAGCGAGAACACCCCGTCCAGACCCAAGGCCGTGTCGGCCGTCTGGGCGGTCGAGGCGATCTTCATGGCCTTGGCCAGCTGGGTGACGGTGATCGAGTAGGAGGCCGCGACCGCGTCGGCGTCGGCGCTGACCGCGAGCACGTCCGTGGCGTCCGTGCCGTCCGAGGCGGTGAGGTAGGCGCTCTTCTCGTCGAAGGCGTTGGTGGTGGTCGAGACCGAGCTGTAGGTCGTCGAGGCCAGCGACTCCATCGAGTCCGAGACCGCCTGCAGCAGCGTCTGCAGCTCCTGGTAGGAGGCGATCTTGGTCTCGTTGGTCGTGACCTTGGCGTCGATGGTGTCGGCTCGCGCGGTCTTCTGCGCGACGGCGGCCTCGATCAGCGATTCGGTGTCGAGCCCCGAGATCGTGCCGGTCAGGTAGGTCGTCGACCCCGAGGTCGAGACGGAGCTGGTCGTCGTCATGGCGATGTCCGGAAAGTCGGCGGGAGGATCCAGAGAATCCTCCCGCCCAGTCTGCAGGACGACGCGGGCTGGCCCGCGCCGTCACGGCATGAGCCGACTACTGCAGCAACTTCAGAAGCGACTGGCTCATCGAGTTGGCCTGGCTGAGGGCCGAAATCGCTGCGCTGGTCAGGGTCTGAGCGTTGGTGAAGTTGGTCTGCTCGCTGGCGATGTCCACGTCGGTGATGGCCGACGCGGCCGACTCCAGGTTTTCGAGCGAGGTCGAGATCACGTCGCCCCGGAATTCGAAACGCGACAGGGTGGCGCCCACGTCGGCTCGCATTTTCGAGATGTCGGTGATCGCGGTGTCGATCTTGTCCATCAGGTCCGACGCCGAGGTCGAGGTGATCGAGCTGCCGTCCAGCGAGAGCGCGGCGGTGTCCGCATCGCCCAGCTTCACGGTGATCACGTCGCTCGAGGAGGTGCCGACCAGGAAGTCGACGCCGCCCGAAGAGCCGTCCGAGTAGTAATCGCTGGTGCCATCCAGCAGCGTGATGCCGTTGAAGGTGGTCGACGTGGTGATGTCGTCCACTTCCTCGAGCAGCTGTTGATATTCAGCGTCGATGTAGCTGATGTCGTCAGAGCTCGAGCTCCCCGATTGGGCCTGGGCCGTCAGGGACTTCATACGCTGCAGGATGTCGGCGATGTTCGACAGCGCGCCGTCCGCCGTGTTCAGCACCGAGGTGCCGCTGGTCACGTTGGTGGCGGCTTGGTTCAGCACGGTCACGTCGGCGTTCATGGACGTCGCGATGGCGAGGCCGGAGGCGTCGTCCTTCGCGCTGACGATCCGCGAGCCGCTCGACAGCTTCGCCAGGGACTCGCTCTGCGCCGTCGAGTTGTTGTTCAGATAGCGCAGGGCGGTGTTGGCGGCCGTGTTGGTGGAGATAACTGGCATGTTCTAGTCCGGTTCTCTGTCTGGAGTCCGCCCGGGGGAGAGTCCGGCCGGGAAGCTGTCCGCCGTTCTGACGGCCTGGCTTCGACGAGTTGAACGGGACGTCCCCCGACGATGGGGCGGTTTTTCTTTTCGCCCTCCGCGCGCAGGCGCTGGAAAGGCGGCCACGCACCCCCTGGAGTTGATTTTAGGCCGCCGATCGCGTCAGCCTGCATCGGACGACGGGGGCGGCATGGGCCAGGCTTCATCGAGACGCGCGTTCGGGGCGGCCGGCTGGCTGGCCCTTCTGCTGCTCGCGGCGGCGCCGGCCCTCGCCCGGGCGGCGACCGCCGATCCCGACGTGGAGTATCGGCAAAGCCGCCTGATCTACGCCGCCAACCAGCTTCCGGCCGGGCGCAACGCCCAGTCGGGCAAGATCGCGCCGCTGAAGGGAGCGGACATCCTGCGCTGCGAGCCGGACATCCAGGACAGCGTCTGCCGCGCGCGCGTCCCTGACATCGCCCTGTGGGCCGAGCGGCGGCTGCGGGGCCAGGACCAGGCCGGCGCCCCCAGCCTGAAGGAGGTCGAGCGCGCCGTGGCCCGCCTCGCCCCCGCCGCGCCCTGCCCGCCCCAGACGATGGGCGACCGCGTGGGCCCGCAGTGGTTCGATGCCCGGCCGGACACCCCTGAGCACGTCAGGGAGATCTACCTTGTCCCGCGCTCGGCCTGCGGCTGGCGCGCGTTGGGCTTTTATCGCTACCTCTATTTCGCCAGCCTCTACGCGGCGACGGCTCCGGCCGGCGAGCGCGCGGCCGCCGCGGCCTCGATCGCCCGCATGAAGACGTACGCGCGCGCGGGCGCGAGCTTCGACCCGACCTGCGGTGCCTGGTCGTCGCAAGCGCCCAAGGCCACCTGCGAGCTACTGACCCACGACGCCGCCGTCGCGGCTCTGCGGACGGCGAGCGACGCCCTGCTGACCGAAGCCGCGGGCGAGCGGCCGCAGCGGGTCGCGACGCCGCCGGCCGCCTCTTCGGCCATCTACGACGCCCCGACCTCACAGCTGTGGCCCGACCTGAACGGCGGCGCCCAGGAGATCTTCATGGCCGCCGCCCTGGCCCGCGGCGACGTCAGCGCGGACGAACTGACCGAGCAGTGCCGATACCTGACCCCGCCGCCGGACTACACGCCTCCGCCCTCGCCCGACTTCTGGGAGGCGATCGACCTGCTGGCCGCGCGGATCGCGCACCGGGGCTGCCCCGGCCAGGACTGATCACTCGCCCCGCCCGGGTGCGACAAACACGACCTTCCCCACCCCTCCAAAAATAAACCGCCCCATCCGCGGCGGAGCCTCCGTTGAACCCATCGATCGGCGCCCAGGGCGTCGGACCGATTTCACCGGAGATCTCTCCATGACCACCGTCTCTTCGACGACGAGCACGACCAGCACCGCGAGCACGTCCAGCGCGTCGAGCACGCTGCAGCTCGGCACGACCGACTTCCTGTCGCTGCTGATGACCCAGCTGACCAACCAGAACCCGCTGGATCCGACCGATCCGACCGAGTTCACCAGCCAGCTGGCGAGCTACGCCTCTCTGGAACAGCAGATCAGCACCAACGACACCCTGACCTCGCTGTCGGACACCATGTCGACCCTGTCCGACACGACCACCAGCATGTCGGACAACCTCTCGTCGCTGCTGACCCAGGTTCAGCTCCTGGCTTCGCAAAGCGAATAAGGGCGAGCCGAGATGAGCCTTTCCTCCGCCCTCTCCACGGCCGTCTCCGGCCTGACCGCCCAGAGCACGGCTCTGTCCGCGATCTCGGAGAACATCGCCAACGCCTCGACCACCGCCTACAAGACCTCCGAGGTCTCGTTCCAGTCGCTGGTCAGCGGCGCGATGAACTCCAACACCTCGACCAGCTCGGTGGTGGCCAAGACCAGCCAGGCGCTGAACGTCACCGGCACGATCTCGTCGACCAGCGTCTCGACCAACGTCGCCATCGACGGCTCGGGCTATTTCGTGGTCGCGGCCGATCCGGGCGACACCGGCAGCGCGCTCGTCTACAGCCGCAACGGCAGCTTCTCGACGGATTCCGACGGCTATCTGGTCAATAGCGAAGGCTATTACCTGATGGGCTACGCGACGGACTCGGATGGCAACATCCTGACGTCCAACACCAGCGACCTGACCAGCCTGTCGGCGATCAACCTCGACTCGATCAGCGGCACGGCCAAGGCCACCTCGACGGTGACCATGGCCGCCAACCTGCCGGCCGATACGGTCACCGGCGACAGCTACGACACCAGCATGGAGGTCATCGACTCCCTGGGCGTCAGCCACACCGTCGGCCAGACCTGGACCAAGACCGGCGACAACACCTGGACGCTGAGCCTGTCGGATCCGACCCTGACGTCGGACAGTTCGACCACCTCGGGCACGATCAGCCCCAGCTCGGTGACCGTCACCTTCAATTCCGACGGCAGCCTGGCCTCGACCGACCCGTCGCCCGTCGACCTGTCGATCACCGGCTTTTCCACCGGCGCCGCCGACAGCGCCATCACGCTGGACCTGGGCGACACCGGCGGCACCGACGGCCTGACCCAGTTCGCCTCGACCTCCTCGACCCTGTCGCTGAGCCCGACCTTCGAACAGGACGGCGCCAACTACGGCGAGCTGTCGGGCATCACCATCGACGAGAGCGGCCTGGTCACGGCCAATTTCGACAACGGGGTCAGCCTGGCGATCTACCAGATCCCGGTCGCCACCTTCAGCAACCCCAACGGCCTGACCCACGTCTCGGGCACGGTCTATGACGAGAACTCGGCCGCCGGCCAGGTGCACCTGAACCTGCCGGGCGAAGGCAGCGCCGGCAGCCTAGTGGCCAGCGCCCTCGAAGGCTCGACCACCGACACGGCCACCGAGTTCAACAAGATGATCATCGCCCAGCAGGCCTATTCGGCCGCTTCGCAGGTCGTCAGCGCCACCAGCGACATGTTCGACACCCTCATTCAGGCGGTGCGCTAGTCATGGGCGCCATCGAACGCCTGCATACCCGCGCCCAGAAGGCGCGCCGGGACCGCGACACGCCGGTGGTCTCCTCGGTCGAGGAGGCGCGGGCCCTGGCGCGCAGCATCGCCGAGGGCCTGTCGGCCCTGTCGGACGACCAGCGCCTGCTGATGCTGTCGAACCTGCACGACGTGCAGACCGTGCTGGAAACCCGCGTCGCCGCGCTCGAGACCGACATGGCCGAGAGCCGCGAACGCATCCAGGCCGTCACGCGCGGCCTGAGCGCCACCGCCGGTTATCGCGGCAGCGTCCGGGCCCTGCGCGACCACCGCCGCCGCAAGGACTAGCGCCATGTCGCTGTCGTCGATCATCAGCTCCGCCTCGTCCGCGCTGTCCAACACGCAGATGCAGATCGCGGTGGCCAACGCCAACGTGGCCAACGCGGACGACCTGACCTACACGCGCAAGAGCGTCAGCTCGACCGCGACGACGGCGCTGAACTCGGCCTCGACGACCACGATCCAGCGGGCCGCCGACACCTATCTGGCCAAGACCGTGGTCAAGACGGCGGCCGGCGCGGGCTACGCCTCGACGATCGACAGCTACATGCAGTCCTACGACGCCGCCCTCGGCTCGGTGGACGCCGGCAGCGACCTCTCCAGCCTGCTCGACACCTTCACCAGCGCCCTGACCTCGCTGTCGGCCAGCGCCGACAGCGACACGGCCAAGGCCTCGGTGGTCTCGGCCGCTTCGTCGCTGGCCGCCAGCATCGGCGGCCTGTCGGCCTCGATCCAGGACCTGCGCACCCAGGCCAACACCGACATCTCCACGAGCGTCGACACCATCAACTCGACCCTGTCGACCCTGGCCTCGCTGAACGACCAGATCTCGTCGGTCACCGCCCAGGGCGGCGACGTCACCAGCCTGCAGGACCAGCGCGACTCGGCCCTGACCACCCTGTCGGGCCTGATCGGCATCAGCAGCTACACGACGTCGGACAACAAGCTGGTGGTCTACACCACCGGCGGCGACCAGCTCCTGGGCACCACCGCGGCCAAGCTCAGCTACACCGCCTCCAGCGCGCTCGGCGCGACCAGCGTCTATCCCGACACGATCTCGGGGATCATGCTGAACGGCAAGGACATCACCGAGAGCGTCGATTCCGGCCAGCTGGGCGCGCTGATCACCCTGCGCGACGAGACCCTGGTCGACGAGCAGGCCGAGCTGGACGCCATGGCGTCGACCCTGATCTCGCAGGTCAACGCCATCACCAACGCCGGCTCGGCCGTGCCCGCTCCCACCACCCTGACCAGCGCCGGCACGGTGTCGGGCAGCGACGGCTTCTCGGCCAGCGGCACGCTGCGGGTGGCCGTGGTCAATTCCAGCGGGACCACGATCTCGACCGAGGACCTGGACCTGTCGTCCTATTCCAGCGTCGATGATTTGGTGAACGCCCTCGACGCCATCGACGGCCTGTCGGCCAGCATCGGCACCGACGGCAAGCTGACCATCACCGCCGACGACAGCGCCAACGGCGTGGCCCTGGGCGACATCGGCGCCTCGGTCGGCGACGACGCCCAGGGCGTCTCCGACTATTTCGGCTTCAACGACCTGTTCTCGGGCTCGACCGCCGCCGACATCTCCATCTCGTCCAAGCTGGCGAACGACTACAGCCTGCTGGCCACCGGCGCGCTCGACACCTCGACCACGCTGTCGGCCGGCGACCGCGCCCTGTCGACCTCCGACAGCACCACCGTCGACGCCCTGACCTCGATGCTGTCGGGAACCCTGACCTTCGCGGCGGCCGGCGACCAGCCGGCCAAGACCGTCACCCTGTCGTCCTACACCGCCAGCTTCGTCGCCGGCGCGGCGACCCTGGTCTCCGACGCCTCCTCCAGCTCCGAGACCGCCCAGGCCACCTACGAGGCGGCTGCCAGCCGGCTGCAGAACACCACCGCCGTCAATGTCGACGAAGAGCTGGCCCTGCTGACGACCTACCAGTCGCAGTACGAGGCCACCGCCCAGCTCGTCTCGATGGCCAAGGAGCTGTTCGAAGCCCTGATCAGCATGGTGAGCTGACCATGATCAGCCGCATCGCCACCTTCAACCACTCCAACACCATGCTGACGGCCAGCCTGAAGGTGCAGGCCAAGCTGGCCGACCAGCAGGCCCAGACCGCCTCGGGCCTGAAGTCGACCACCTATGGGGGCCTGGGCAAGGACACCGGCAGCCTGCTGCGCCTGTCCAGCCAGAGCGCGGCCCTGACGGCCGAGAACAGCGCGGCCAGCACCGCGGCGGCCTATGTCAACGCCTCCTACTCGGCCCTGGGCGACATCGCCGACCTGGCCACCACCATCAAGACCCAGCTGGCCTCGATGATGTCGAGCACGACCACCGACGCCGACACCATGACGCAGTACGCCACCAGCTGGCTGAACGACCTGCAGGCCCTGCTCAACAGCAACTCGGCCGGGGTCTACCTGTTCTCGGGCACGGCCGGCGCCGCCGCCGCCGTCGACTACAGCGACACCGACTACGACCCGACGGCCGACACCAGCGTCGCCGACACCAACTACTACCAGGGCTCCGGCGCTGGCCGCACCTTCACCACCACCGACGGCCAGACCATCAACCTGTCGGTCACCGCCGATTCCTCGGCCTTCGAGGAGCTGGCCCGGGCGCTGAAGATGGTCATCGCCTCGCCCAGCGACACCACGGTGATCTCCAGCGCCTACGACATGGTCAGCGACGCGGTGACCGGCGTCGGCTCGCTGCAGGAGCAGGTCTCGTTGCAGGCCTCGACGCTGTCGGACCTGACCTCGCGCAACGAGGCCAAGATCGACAGCATCGACACCCTGTCGTCCAACCTCAAGGACGCCGACCTCGCCGAGACCGCCGTCCTGGCCACCCAGTACGAGACCCAGCTGGAGGCCATGTACTCGATGATCAGCACCCTCTCTTCGCTGAGCCTGAGCAAGTATCTGTAATGTTGGGAACCTCCCCCTCTGGGGGAGGCGATCGCGCAGCGATCGGTGGGGGGCGTGACTGCCGAACTCACCACGCCACGGAAGCTGAAAACGCCCCCCCTCCGGCCTTCGGCCGCCTCCCCCAGCGGGGGAGGTTCCTTGCGCCCGTCGCCCCACTTGCGGCCGTCAGAGTTGCAATCTCGCAAGAACCGGACATACGGCGGCACAATCGCCCGGTCAGAAGAGCGGCCTCTCGTTTCGGAGCGCCGATGCCCACTACCGTTTCTCCCAGCCGTCGCGGCCTGCTGGCGCTCGCCGGCGCCGTTCCCTTCGCCGCAGTCGCCGTGGGCTCGCGCCCGGCGGTCGCCGCCGAGGGCGTCTGCGCCATCACCCCGCAGGTCACCCAGGGTCCCTACTGGTTCGACCCGAAGCTCGACCGCGCCGACATCACCGAAGGCAGGAAGGGCGCGCCCGTCACCGTGGCCCTGACCGTGGTCGACGGCGCCTGCCGGCCGCTGAAGGGCGCGCGGGTCGACATCTGGCACTGCGACGCGCAGGGGATCTATTCCGGCTACGAAGGCCAGGGCGACGACCACAAGACCGCCGCCAAGGGCGCGACCTTCCTGCGCGGCGCGCAGATCAGCGACAGCGCCGGCAAGGTCGCCTTCAAGACCATCTGGCCGGGCTGGTACGAGGGCCGCACCCCGCACATCCACATCAAGGCGCACCTGGACGCCCGCACCGTACTGACGGCGCAGCTGTTCATTCCGGACGCCCTGTCGGAATATCTCTACGAGAACGTCCCGGCCTATAAGCGCCCACGCCAGCGCGACACCTTCAACCGCCACGACGGCATCGCCCTGCAAGGCGGCGAGGCCATGGTCGCCAGCGTCAAGGAAGGCAAGGACGGCTACGTCCTGGCCCTGGTCCTGGGCGTCGATCCCGCCGCCGACTGGAAGGACGACGCGGGGATGGGTGGTCCGGGCGGTCCGGGCGGTCCGCCTCCCGGCGGCATGGGCCCTCCTCCCGGTGGAATGGGGCCTCCCCCTGGCGGCATGAACGGCCGCCCGCCCGGCCCGCCGCCCGGCGGTTTCCCCAATGGCCAGCAAGGCGGTTCGCCGCCCGACGGCATGGGTCCGCCGCACCACGAGGCGCTGACCGGCGAAGCGCGGCTCAAGGCCATCGTGCCGGGACTCTGATCTGGCAGGTCGGCTTCGCCGCCCCCTCCTTGCTCCTCCCCCGAGAAACGGGGGAGGTGGCGCGGTGCGGATACGCGCCGTGACGGAGGGGGCGACCGCCGGCACTGAGCCCAGTCTCGCCCCCTCCACCGCTTCGCGGTCCCCCTCCCCCGCACGCGGGGGAGGAGCAAGCCTTCGACCTCTTCTTCAGAGAGGTGGAAGGAAAGACTTTCCGTCGTCATTTCCACACGCCATCCTCCCCTTCAAACGGCCGTTCGCGGCCCAAGGGGATGGAATGGGGTGGATATGAGCAAGACGATCTGGGCCGCGCTGGCGGTGTCCATGAGCCTGGCTGGCGCGGCCTGCGCCCAGCCCGCGCCGGCGGGTCCGCAGCCGAAGAACGACTATACCACCGACGCCGCCTGGCTGTGCCGGCCCGGCCGCTCCGACGCCTGCGCCCAGGACCAGACGGCCACCGTCGTCGCGGCCGACGGCGCCACCAAGGTCGAGCCGTTCAAGGCCGATCCCAAGGCCCCGATCGACTGCTTCTACGTCTATCCGACCGTGTCGACCGATCCCGGCGGCAACAGCGACATGACCATCGACCCGGCCGAGACCACGGTCGCCGAGCAGCAGGCCGCGCGCTTTGGCCAGGCCTGCCGGGTGTTCGCCCCGATGTACCGGCAGGTGACCCTGGCGGCGCTGCGCCAGGTGATGCGCGGCCAGCCCTCGCCGGGCGACGAAAACCTTGCCTATGGCGACGTGCTCGACGCCTGGAAGGACTACCTGGCCCGCGACAACCACGGCCGCGGCGTCGTGCTGATCGGTCACTCGCAGGGCTCGCGCGTGCTGCTGCGCCTGCTGGCCGAAGAGATCGACGGCAAGCCGGTGCAGAAGCAGCTGGTCTCGGCCCTGATCATCGGCATGAACACGCAGATCGATCCGGCGACCGACGCCTATGGCTCGATCAAGATGTGCCGCCAGCCGGGCCAGACCGGCTGCATCGTCTCTTACGTGTCGTTCCGCGCCGGAAGCCCGCCGGAGGGCGTGGCCTTCTTCGGCAAGGCCGAGGGCGGCAAGCGCGCCGCCTGCGTCAACCCCGCGGCCCAGGCCGGCGGCGAGGCGCCGCTGCACAGCTATTTCAGCGACAAGACGATCGCCGGCGCGCCGCGCAAGACGCCGTGGGTGAAGGGCAAGGACCTGACCACGACCTTCGTCAGCGTCCCCGGCCTGGTCACCGCGCAATGCGCGACCAGCGGCCCCTACGACTACCTGGCCATCAAGGTCCACGGCGACCCGGCCGATCCCCGCGTCGACGACATCCCCGGCGACCTGCTGGTCATGGGCATGCCGCTGAAGGCCTGGGGTCTGCACCTGGCCGACGTGAACCTGGCGATGGGGGATCTGGTGGCGCTGGTCGAGGCGCAAGGGAAGGGCTGGAAGTAGCAATCGCTTCCCTCTCCCCTTGCGGGAGAGGGTGGCCTCCGAAGGAGGTCGGGTGAGGGGTCGCACCAACAGAAACGCCGCGACAGCTGATCGGCTGTCGCGGCGCTTGGCGTCTGAGAGACCCCTCATCCGTCAGCTTCGCTGACACCTTCTCCCGCAAGGGGAGAAGGATCTTCGTCATTTCCCTGTCACGCCCTTGAAGACGCCCAGGCCGAGCACCAGCACGACCAGGAACACAACCAGGAACAGGAAGAACAGGATCTTGGCGACGCCGGCCGCGGCGCCGGCAATGCCGGTGAAGCCGAGGGCGCCGGCGATGATGGCGACCACGGCGAAGATCAGGGCCCATTTCAGCATGGGAAAGCTCCTTGCACTGGACCTGCGCTGCGCAGGCTTCAGCGCAACAACGTCGCCTTGGCGCGCGTCGTTCCTTGTCTTCGCGGGTCCGCGCCGCTAACTCCAAAGCCATGGCCTCCAAGCCCGAAAACCCGACCGAACCCTTCAAGCGCGCCCTGGCGCACGCGGCCCGCTCGCTCGCCGAGACACCGGACCTCGAGATCGTGTTTTCCGGCGAGTCGCCGGGGCTGGTCGGCAAGCGCGCCGTGCTGCCGCATCCGCCGCGCGATCTCTCGGGTCCGGAAGCCGCCCGCCTGCGCGGCATGGCCGACCAGATCGCCCTGCGCCTGGCCCACCACGATCCCTCGACCCACGCCCGCTCGCGTCCAGCCGCGCCTGACGCCCAGGCGATCTACGAGTCGCTGGAGCAGGCCCGGATCGAGGCCATCGGCAGCAATGCGCTGGGCGGCGTGCGCGCCAACCTGGCCACCGTGCTGGAGACCCGGCTGGAGAAGCAGGGCCTGACCCGCGCCGTCGCCTTCGACCAGCAGTCGGCCCCCATGGCCGAGATCCTGGGCCTGATGGCCCGCGAGCGCCTGACCGGCGACGCTCCGCCGGATGGCGCCAAGGCCCTGGTCAACATCCTGCGCGCCGACATCGAGGCCAAGGCCGGCAAGGACCTCGACCGCCTGGTCGCGGCCATGGACGACCAGGCCGCCTTCGCCAAGGTCACCCGCCAGATCCTGCGCGACCTGGACCTGGGCGACGACGTCAACGACGCCACCGAGGCGTCGGACGAGGACGAGGGCGAGGACGACAAGCCGACCGACAATTCCGATGAGGACCAGGGCGAGGGCGAAGGCGAGCAGCCCGACGGTTCCTCGCAGCAGGAGAGCGAGGCCTCCGACCGCGAAAGCCAGGCCGGCGACGAGGAGATCGTCCAGTCCGAGCAGGAAGGCGAACCCGAAGACAGCGACGAAGCCCCCGACATGGGCGACGGCGCCAAGCCGGCCCGCCCCGATCCCTCGGCCGACAAGGGCGGCGAGCCGGCCTACAAGGTGTTCACCACGGCCTATGACGAGGTGGTCTCGGCCGAGGAGCTGTGCGACCCGGACGAACTGACCCGCCTGCGGGCCTATCTCGACCAGCAGCTTTCGGCCCTCTCCAGCGTCGTCTCGCGCCTGGCCAACAAGCTGCAACGCCGCCTGCTGGCCCAGCAGAACCGCGCCTGGACCTTCGATCTCGAGGAAGGGATGCTCGACGTCGCCCGCCTGACGCGGGTGATCATCGACCCCACCGCCCCCCTGTCGTTCAAGCAGGAAGAGGACCAGGAGTTCCGCGACACGGTCGTGACCCTGCTGATCGACAATTCCGGCTCGATGCGCGGCCGGCCGATCATGGTCGCCGCCGTCTGCGCCGACATCCTGGCGCGCACGCTCGAGCGCTGCGGCGTCAAGACCGAGGTGCTGGGCTTCACCACCCGCGCCTGGAAGGGCGGCACCAGCCGCGACGAGTGGATCAAGGCCGGCAAGCCGCCCTCGCCCGGCCGCCTGAACGACCTGCGCCACATCGTCTACAAGGCCGCCGATGCGCCCTGGCGCCGGGCCCGCAAGAACCTGGGCCTGATGATGCGCGAGGGTCTCCTGAAGGAGAACATCGACGGCGAGGCGCTGATGTGGGCCCACCAGCGGATCATCGGCCGGCCCGAAGCCCGCCGCATTCTGATGGTGATTTCCGACGGCGCGCCGGTGGATGACTCCACCCTGAGCGTGAACTCGGGCCACTATCTGGAGCGGCACTTGCGGCAGGTCATCGCCGAGATCGAGGGCAAGAGCCCGGTCGAGCTGATCGCCATCGGCATCGGCCACGACGTCACCCGCTACTACCGTCGCGCCGTCACCATCGTCGACGTCGAGCAGTTGGGCGGGGTGCTGGTCGAGCAGCTGGCCGCCCTGTTCGACGAGGAGCCGCGCACCGCCGCGCGCGCCCGCGGCCTGCTGCCGCCGCCGCCCACGGTCGTGCCCCAGGCCCCCAAGACCGCGCGCAAGGCTTCGGCGTGATCGGACTGCGCGGACTGCTCGCCCTTGGCCTGGCCGGCGGCATGCTGGCCCAGTGCGGACCCAAACCCGCGCCGCCGCCGCCCGTCGTCGTGCCCGCCGCCCCGGTCAAGGTCGGTCCCGAGATCGGCCTGACCGTCACGCCCGTGCCGCTGAACGCCTCGAACCCGAACCAGACGGCCGTCGGAAACTTCGTCTATGCGGGCGGGATCGCCATCACCAGCGCCGACACCAGCCGGCTGCACGGCCTGTCGGACCTGATCCTGACCGAAGGAAACGGCGTCGAGGCCGTCAGCGACGACGGCGACCGCTTCTCGGCGCGCTTGCAACTCGATGCGACCGGCAGGCTGATCGGCCTGACCGACGGCAAGCTGACACCCCTGCTCGGCGTCGATGGCCAGGGGCTGCGCGGCAAGACCGAGGGCGACGCCGAGGGCCTGACCCGCCTGGCCAATGGCGAGCGCCTGGTCAGCTTCGAGCGCGACCACCGCATCTGGCGCTACGCCGTGGGACCGACCGGCCTGTGGAGCCGTCCGGCCGTCGCCCCCAAGCCCGCCACCGTCTTCCCCGACAACGAGGGCATGGAGGCGCTGACCGCCTATCCGGCCGCCGGCCCCGACGCCTATCTCGTCGGCGGCGAGGAGGGCGAGGTGTGGCTGTGCCGGCTGTCGAGCAGCTGCCAGCCGATCCCGCCGCAGTCGCCGATCGACTTCACCTGGGGCCTGTCGGGCTTCACGGCCTTCGGCGGCAAGGCCCTGGCCACGCTGCACCGGGCGTACGATCCCGTGCGCGGCTGGCGCGCCCAGGTACGCTTCATCGCCGACCCGATGACCCCGGCCAACAAGCAGTACCCGTTGGCCAGCCTGACCCTGGAAGGCGCCCTGACCCGCGACAACTTCGAGGGCATCGCCCTGGCCGCCGGCCCGAACGGCGCGACCCGGGTCTATCTGCTGTCGGACGACAACGGCGGCGAGATGAACCAGCGCACCCTGCTGCTGGCCTTCGACTGGACGCCGCCCCCGCCCGCGCCGCCGGCCCCGACGCCGCCGCCAAGGAAGAAGCGGCGCTGAGGCTGGGGGCGTTCAGGCGCTTCCGGGTTCAAACCTTCTCCGAGCATCCCCGCGAAGGCGGGGATCCAAGCCGAGTCCGGAGATGATCCAAGGCCGCTCTACACCCCGAGAGTCAGCTTGGGTCCCCGCCTTCGCGGGGAAAGTCGGGTCTGGGGGATTGGGACGAGGACCAGACGAACAGGCGGCCAGTCCAACAAAAGAAAGCCGCCACGCTGGGAGCGTCGGCGGCTTTTGAGTTGGGGAGAAGCTCGGGGGAGACGGCGCCAGCGCCCCCTCCCCCGCCAAAGCGTCGTCAGAAGTCCATGGTCAGGCCCACGAACATCGTGCGGCCCATGGGGTCGTAGACGCCGGGATAGGTATTGCCGTTGCCGAACGAGGACAGCAGGCCCGCGGCGATCACCGGCGGATCCTTGTCGAAGGCGTTGTTGATCCCGCCGCGCAGGGTCAGCTGCTCGCGGACCTTCCAGGTGGCCGCGAAGTCCAGGTAGTTGTACGCCTTGATCTTGCGGTTGATCTCGACGTAGTCGCCCTGCAGGAACGGGTTGCTGTCGTTGCTGGAGAGATCGGCCGAGCCGAAATAGCGCCAGTTGGCCGACAGCGAGGCGGCGATCCAGGGCAGGTTCCAGGTCGCCCGCATCTGGTGGCGCCAGGCCGGGTTGGGCTGACCGCAGGTCGGACCGAACAGCCCCTTGCAGTTATAGGCGCCCAGGCCCGGCAGCTGCTCGATCTTGCGGCTGTTGAGGTAGGTGCCGACGAAGCTGAAGTCGACGTCGCCGTAATTGCCCAGCGGCGACAGGTCGAGGCGGTACTCGCCCGTCACGTCCAGGCCCGAGGTCTGCAGGAAGCCGGTGTTCTGGTTGGTGGCGATGATGTAGCCGCGCTCGCCGAACAGCACGCCCGAGGTCGGGTCGCGGTGGAACAGGCTGCAGAAGTACGGATTGCTGGTCTGGACGCACTGGTTGATGACGGTCGGGGCGTCGACCGCGCCGATGTACTGGTCGACATAAATGTCGAAGTAGTCGAGCGACATCGAGAAGCCCGGCAGGAAGCTGGGGGTCAGCACGACGCCGGCGGTGCGGGTGTCGGCCACTTCCGGCTTCAGGTTCGGGTTGCCGCCGCCCTGGGTGACGCAGGTTTCGGCCGGACAGTCGGGGATCTTGCCGTACTGGGCGGCGGTGACGCCGGTCAGGGCGCAGGCCGCGGCGCTGGCCTTGGGCGTCGGACCGGAACACGGATCCACCGCCGCGACGTTGCCCAGGCCCTGCGGCGCGTAGAGCTCGCTGATGTTGGCGGCCCGGACGGCGCGGTTGTAGCTGGCGCGGAACCGCACGTCGGAGGTCGGGGCGTATTGCAGCTCGACCTTGTAGGTCGAGACACGGTCGTCGAGATAGTCGTACTTCGAGGTGCGGTAGCCGGCGTTCAGCGACAGCGCCTTGATGAACCGCGCGTCCTGCACCAGCGGCAGGTCGACCTCGCCATAGAGCTCGCTGACGCTGAAGGCGCCGCTGCTTTCCTTGGTGCCGGCGGCCTGGGCCAGGGCGTCGGCCTCGAACTTCAGCTCCTCGCGGCGGTGCTCGACGCCGAGCGCCAGGGCCGCGCCGTCCTCGGCCCACGGGGTCTTGAGACCGTACTGGCCAAGGTCGCCGTTCAGCGAGGCGCTGAGCACCTTCTCGCGCTGGACGCCGTGGGTGAAGGTCGGGGCGTAGAGGTACTTGTAGGCCGCCGCGCTGAGGCCCTGGTACTTGAAGACGTCGATCGGCACGCAGTTGGGATCGGTACCGTCGACGACCGACTTGCAGGTCGGGGTCCCGCCGACATTGACCACCTGCAGGGCCTTCATCGCCTTGGCGTTGTCGACGTTGTTCTTGTAGCTCTCGTCGAGAATGACGGTCGAGAACAGGAAGCTGGCGTCGTAGCTCCAGCCCTGGGCGAGCTTGCCGCGCAGCCCGGCGTTGATGCGGTAGTCGGTGTGGCGCAGGTCGTCGCGGCGGGGCGAGCTGCCCGGGCCGGTCAGGCGATAGCCGATGAACGTGTCCTGGCTGACGCTGGTCCCAGCGGCCGAGCCGCACAGGGTGGCGGCCTGCGAGGCCGACATCAGCGGGTTGTCGCAGTTGATCTTGAACGTCGTGCCCTGGAACAGCGCCGACGGCGCGGCCTGCGAGAAGGTGTGATCGTCCATGAACATCAGGCTGCCGTAGGCCTCGACCGCCGGGCTGATCTCATAGTGCGCGAAGGCGCCCGCCGTGTAGCGGGAGTCCGAGCGCTGGATGTAGTTGGTGGGCGCGTAGTTGTAGAGGAACGAGCTGTCGTACGGGACCCAGGTCTTGTTCCCGTCCTTGGTGTTGTTCAGCGTCTGGCCGGCGTTGGGGCCGCTGAGCAGGGTGAACAGGCCGTACTCGTTGTTGCTGGATCCGCCGCAGACCAGGGCGTTGCTGTTGGTTCCCGTCAGGTTCAGACCGCAGGCCGAATAGTCGCGGCTGTCCTGGGTGACCGGCTTCATCTCGCGATAGCCGACATAGAAGGTGACGTTGCCCTTGCCGCTGGGCGCGTTCATGCCGATCGCCAGGTTGACGTCGATCTTCTCGCCGTCGGTGACGTGCTTCTTGGGCAGCTTGTAGTTGGCCTGGCTGATCAGCGAGCGCGGATAGTCGGCGTCGTTGGTGTGCTGGGCCAGGCTGTACTGGGCGTCCAGGCGCAGGCCGTCGAGGTTCTTGCGCAGGATGAAGTTGACGACGCCCGACACCGCGTCCGAGCCGTAGACCGCCGAGGCGCCGCCGGTGACCACGTCGACCCGGTCGACCAGGGCGCTGGGAATGAAGTTCACGTCAGCGGCCTCGGTCGGCAGCATCCGCTGGCCGTCGACCAGCACCAGCACGCGGCTGGAGCCCATGTTGCGCAGGTTCACCCGCGCCGTGCCGTCCGAGCCGTTGGAGCCGTTCTCGTTGGAGTCGGCGGTGAACTGCGGCAGGCGGTTCAGCACGCTGTCGATCGAGGTCGCGCCCTGCAGCTTGACCTCGTCGCCGCCGACCACGGTCATCGGGCTGGCCGAGACCAGGTTGGGCCGCTTGATCCGCGAGCCCGTCACCACCACGGCGTCGACCGTCGAGGCCTCCTCGGCGCCCGCGGGCGCTTGAGCTGTGGTCTGGGCCGAGGCGAGCGGAGCCGCCGCCAGCCCGGAGAGCAAGGCGATCGCCGCCGCTCCCCCATACGCCCTGAGGCGCTCTTTCTTGGTCCGCATCGCAGTCCCTCCTCGCTGCGCGCGATCTGAGTCCGTCGCGCCTTGGCGCAGAGAGGCACATTGTTACGATTTATGTCAAATATCTTATACGATATAAATATTACAATGTTCGCGTTGCCGAGCGGACACCCATCGGGGCGCCCTGGAGGCTTCGACCTCGATGCGCGGCGTCGCGAAGGACGGCCGCCCCAAGCTGCGGCGCAGGGGTAGGCCAATCCTTCACCGCAGCGCAGCATAAAGGGATAATTTCACCTGAAACTAACGGGTTCTTGGTGCCCATTTGCCGTACATCATGCCTTTCCGGCATGCAGCGTTCGTGAGCGTCGCAAAAATTTGACGCCGGAAGTCAAAAATCCGCTTGGAATGACAGCGTTGTCACTGTATTTAGAAGGGGACGGCGACGAACTGGCGAGATCCGGTCGGCCGTCAGAGGAACGCATCGGGAGGAGGTTGACCCCAACCCCCTTTCCGGAATCAAGATCATGCAACGTGTGTTTGTTCTGGCCGCTTCGGCCATCGCTCTCCTGAGCGCCCCCGCCGCTTTCGCCGGCGAAGTCACCGTGAAGGTCGCCGGCCGCACCACCGCCGCCGTGCACGCCGACATCGTCAAGGCCGCCACCTCGGTGTGCAAGGAAGACACGGACTCGACCACCTACGGCGCCGACGTCCTGCCCTACTGCATCCGCGACGTGACCCGCGCCGCCGTGGAAAAGGTCGGCAGCACGACCCTGACCGCCTACGACAAGACCCAATGGCGCCCGAACGGTCTGATCAAGACCGCCTCGGCCCGCTAAGCGGAACACCGCTCAAGCCCCATCGGGACCAGAGCCCGCGGAGCCCCCGCTCCGCGGGCTTTTGCTTGCCTGGCGGTCAACCCATGACACCGGTAACAAGCGCGTGAAATCAAACACTTCGCCTGTCGGTTGCGAGAATATAATCGTTGATAACTGATCGGCAGTGAGCTACAGCTTTCATCCGGTGACAGAGCGGGCGAGATCCTGGACCAGTCACCAGAGGAACGCGTCGGGAAGCGATCGCTTCAACCGCCTTTGACAGGCACCCGACTGGAATCCGTCCGATGATCCGCTCCGCCGCTCTCGCTCTCTCCGCCCTGGCCCTGCTGGCCGCCGCTCCGGCCGGCGCCGCCGAAGTCCGCGTCAAGGTCGCCGGCCGCGCCGCCGCCGACGTCCGCGCCGACATCGTCAAGGCCGCCTCGACCGTCTGCTGGCAGGACGTCCGCGGCGAGTCGCTGGCCATGTACCTGTACCCGGCCTGCGTCCGCTCGTCGGTGAACGACGCCGTGTCCAAGCTCGCCAACCCCGAGCTGACCGCCTACAACGCCGCCAACCCGGCCAAGGCCCTGGAACTGGCCGCCCGCTAAGGCGACCAGCCTCCCAAGGCTTCAGAAGCCGCCGTCGCCCCGCGACGGCGGCTTTTTGCTGCACGCTCGACGGCCGCCTTAACCATGCTCGGTCAGGCCTGCTTAAGGCTTGCGGACCAGATTGCCCTGCAGCCTGGAAGGGAGTCGCCGTGCAGGTTTCCACCGCCAACGCCGCCCGCTACACCCCGCCGCGCTCGGCCGCCTCGGGCGAAGCCTCGCCGCCGATCGTCGACCTGACCCAACTGGCGGTCGCGCAGACCAACGCCAAGGCCACGGCCGCCGCCGGCGCGGCCCTCGGCCAGGCCACCGGCGAACTGACCGGCACGCTGGTCAACATCTCGGTCTGAGACCGCCCCCTCCTCTACGCGCCCTACAAACCGCAAGATCGGTCGAGCACGATCCGGCGGCCGGCGGCTAACTGGCCGCGCCACGGAGACGGGGGACGATGAAGGCGGCGCTCGAAAACTACACAGCCCGGATGCAGCGGGTGCTGGACCATATCGACCAGCATCTGGACGGCGAGCTGGACCTGGAGACGGTGAGCCGCGTGGCCGCCTTCTCCAAGTTCCACTTCCACCGGCAGTTCATGGCGACCTTCGGGTTGTCGGTGCACAGCTACGTCCAGCTCGCCCGCCTGAAGCGCGCCTCGCGCCAGCTCGTCGCCGAGGACGCCCAAAGCGTCACGGAGATCGCGCTGGACGCCGGCTATGACGCGCCGGACGCCTTCGCCCGCGCCTTTCGGCGCAGGTTCAAGCAGTCGCCCTCCTCGTTCCGCAAGGCGCCCGACTGGGCGCCGTGGCTTGCGGCCTTCGGGCCGATGGACAACGCCAGGAGCAAGCTGATGCCGACCATCTACGACCAAGACCAGGTGACGATCCGCGACGTGCCGCCCACCCCGGTGGCGATCATGGAGCACCGGGGCGACCGAGCGCTGCTCGGCGCCTCGATCGAGCGGTTCATCGCCTGGCGCAAGGCCGCCGGTCTGTCGCCGGAGACCAACCCGACCTTCAACATCTTCCGGTCGGAACGGATTCCCGAGAACCCGGACGACTACAGCATGGACCTGTGCATCGGGACCGACCGGCCGATCGATCCCGACGACGAACTGATGAAGGCCGGCGTGATTCCCGGCGGGCGCTGCGCGGTGCTGCGGGTGCTGCACGACACCCACAATCTGGAGCCCGCCGCGCTCTATCTCTATCGCGAGTGGCTGCCGGCCAGCGGCGAGGAGGCGCGGGACTTCCCGATCTACTGCCAGCGGCACTTCTCGTTCCCGCCGAACGCGCCGGTGCACGAGGTGGTGGTCGAGCTGTTTCTGCCGCTCGAATGACGCCTGCGGACGGCGGTCCCTGTCGGGGTCAGCCGTCTCCCACCGATCGCTAAACGCGAAAAAGCCCGCCAGGCGAACCTGGCGGGCTTTTCGTATCGGCCCCGGAGGACCGAAAGACTTAGGCGGCGGCGGCTTGCGCGGCGGCCTTGGCCTTGGCCTTGACCTGAGCCTTGATCTTCAGGGCGCGCGGCGACAGCTGCTCGTCCTTGGCGCCCAGCAGGAACACGTCCAGGCCGCCCTTGAAGTCGAGGGTGCGCAGGGCGGCGTTGCTGATACGCAGCTTGAAGGTCTGACCCAGCGAGTCCGACTGCAGCGAAGCAGGCGACAGAGCCGGCAGGAAGCGGCGCTTGGTCTTGATGTTCGAGTGGCTCACGTTGTGGCCGATCATCGGACCGACGCCCGTGAGTTCGCAACGGCGCGACATGACGAGTACCTTGGGCTAGGCGAAGCCGAAGGCCCCGCGAACATAATGTCAGGCGCGCTTCCGAACCGAGGTCCGCCGCGCGAGAGGGGGCGATATAGGCGATGGAGCCTTGCGGAGTCAAGGCGGCAAAGCCTCGGGCCTCGCCATCACCCCGCCTTCAAGCGCGGTTCATCTGATACTTCCTATATGCACGGCCATGAAGGAGTTCCACAGCATGCGTCCGACCGCCCTCGCCGCCTCCGCTCTCGCCGCTTCCCTGGCCGCCCTGGCCGTGGGATTCGCCGCGACCGCCCCGGCGAGCGCCGCCGCGCCGAAGACGACGATTCTGCCCGGCCACTGGGAATACAGCTACCGCATCGGCATCATCCCGGTGGGCAGCGAGGACAAGTGCATCAAGCCGGCCGACGCCGCCCAGTTCTCCAAGGGCATCTGCACTCGTCGCTACAAGTGCGACTACACGACCAACCAAGTCGACGACGGCAGGATCCAGCTGAAGGGCACCTGGACCGACAAGAAGGGCCGCGCGGCCCCGGTCAACGCCAAGGGGACCTACACCCCCGAGAGCTTCAAGCTCGACATCAAGCTGAAGACGGTCGACGGCCTGCCGCTGGCCGGCGTCATGAACGCCAAGCGCCTGTCGGCCACCTGCCCGGCAGAGATGAAGTAGCTCCCCGGTCCTGACCGACATTCACGACACTCTATACCGAGCATCCCCGCGAAGGCGGGGATCCAAGCCGAGTCCGTAGATAGCCCACGACCGCGCCACATCCCGGAAAGCCCGCTTGGGTCCCCGCCTTCGCGGGGAACAACGGACGTTAGGGACAGGCAAGCAAAGCCCCCTCGCCGAACGCCGTTGTGGTTAATCGCCGTTAAGCTACAATAGCTTGTAGGGAACAAATCCCGAATCGGACCGAGTCAGCGATTCGGTCCTGATTCGTTTCGCGCGCGTTCCCGCCCTTCAAGCCTTGCCGTTAACTTGGCTGTGGACGCTCGGCGGTTACCCCCAAGCATCCATCGCAATCCGCCCGATCGGCGCAACCTTTCAGCGCGCGCCGACGTGGCTCGCCCTATGCGATTGACAGCGTCCCGAACCCAGCCAAGGCTCCGGCCACGCCAAGCACCAGAGCGGCGGGGGGACAGATGCGCGAAGAACGGGAAGACACCACCGAGTACCTCGTGGTGGTGAACCACGAGGAGCAGTACTCGATCTGGCCGGTCGGTCGCGAACTGCCCCTGGGTTGGAACGAGGCGGGCTTCCGCGGCCTCAAGGCCGCCTGCCTGCAGTATATTCAGGAAGTCTGGACCGACATGCGGCCGCTCAGCCTGCGCCGGGCCATGGAAGGCCAGGGCTGAAATCGCGAAGGCGGCGCGGCCTACTCGGCCGCCGTCTTCACCGCGACGGCTTCCAGCGCCTCGCCCACGGTCGGGGACTGGCCCTCGTGAATCACGCGCGACAGGTCGCGGCCGTCGACCACCTGGCCACAGGCCTCGCAGGCCAGCTTGGGATGGAAGTCGCAGCCGCAGGCCTTGTGCACGAAGCGGACGGGACCATTGCCCACGCCATAGACGTGGCGGTCGCCCCACTCGGCCATGGTCAGCAGCACGGCCGACAGGTCGCGCCCCTTGGCGGTCAGCACATATTCATGGCGCGGCGGCCGCTCGGAATAGCGGCGCGTCTCCATCACCCCGTGCCCGACCAGGCTCTTGAGCCGGGCGGCCAGCACGTTGCGCGCCACGCCCAGGCGCTCCTGCCACTGCTCGAACCGCCGCACGCCCTGGAAGGCGTCGCGCAGGATCAGCAGGGTCCAGGGATCGCCGACGACCTCGAGGGTGGCGGCGATGGCGCAGCGTTGGTGACTGTAATCGGCGGTGCGACCCATACGGAGGAAAGTGCGGCGTTCCGCGAGGGAATGCAAGGGCCGTTGCTTTTGAGTACGAACCAGAGTAGGTTTCTAATCGCAATTGACTCTCTCGGTTCATTGCTCGACTGACCGGCCGACGACGGGAGCCGCCCTTCCGCCGCCGGCCGCTTCTTGCTCCGGGAAAGATTCCGGCAAGACGCTTGCGCAAGTGCGCCGATCCGGGGCCTATTCCGCCGCAAAACAAACCTATCGGGAGCTCAACCATGTCCAAGCACGCCGATCCGGTGGTGATCGCCGGCTTCGCCCGCACGCCGATGGGCGGCTTCCAGGGCGCGCTGGGCGGGGTGAAGGCCACCGAGCTGGGCGCGACCGCCGTCAAGGCGGCCCTGGAGCGCGCGGGCCTGTCCGGCGACAAGGTCGACCAGATCATCATGGGCTGCGTGCTGCCGGCGGGGCTGGGCCAGGCCCCCGCCCGCCAGGCCGCCCTTGGCGCTGGCCTGCCCAAGTCGGTCGAGGCCACGACGGTCAACAAGATGTGCGGCAGCGGCATGCAGGCCGCGATCATGGCCCACGACGCCCTGCTGGCCGGCAGCGCCGACGTCGTCGTGGCCGGCGGCATGGAGAGCATGACGGGCGCGCCGTACCTGATGGCCAAGCACCGCGGCGGGGCCCGCATCGGCCACGACCAGATCTGGGACTCCATGTACCTGGACGGCCTGGAGGACGCCTATTCCCCCGGCAAGCTGATGGGCGCCTTCGCCGAGGACACGGCCGCCGACTACCAGTTCACCCGCGAGGCGATGGACGACTACGCCACGCGCGGACTTCTCAAGGCCAAGGCCGCCGTCGAGGGCGGGGCCTTCGCCGCCGAGATCGCGCCGGTAACGGTGACCACCCGCAAGGGCGCCGAGACCATCGACAAGGACGAACAGCCGCTGAAGGCCGATCCGGCCAAGATCCCGACCCTGCGCCCAGCCTTCTCCCGCGACGGGTCGATCACGGCGGCCAACTCGTCGTCGATCAGCGACGGCGCCGCGGCCCTGGTCATGACCCGGAAAAGCATCGCCGAGGCCCTGGGCCTGACGGTGGTCGCCACCGTCGTCAGCCACGCCGCCCACGCCCATGAGCCCGGCCTCTTCACCACCGCCCCGGTGCCGGCCATGAGGAAGGCCCTGGCCCGCGCCGGCTGGAGCGTCGACGACGTCGACCTGTTCGAGGTCAACGAGGCCTTCGCCGTCGTGGCCATGATCGCCCAGAAGGAACTGGGCATTCCGGACGACAAGCTGAACGTCAACGGCGGCGCCTGCGCCCTGGGGCATCCCATCGGCGCATCGGGCGCCCGCATCCTGTGCACCCTGATTTCTGCCCTTCAGGCCCGCAAGGCCAAGCGCGGTCTGGCCTCGCTGTGCATCGGCGGCGGCGAGGCCACGGCCATGGCCATCGAGCTCGCCTAAAATCTGCCCAATCCGCGGCATTAAGGCCCGTCGCGCGGCAAGACCTTGCGCGGCGGGCCTGCAAGCGTTACCTGTTGACCTGCAAGCCTACTGGAACCCTTCCGACCTCATGCTGTCGAACCTCACCACCATCGCGCTGTTTACGACTGGCCTCACCGCCGGCGTCGCGATGTGGTGCGCCATGATGTCGAAGATTACCCAGATTAAAACCGTGCCGGTACGGACGGGGCAAAGACGGCGCGCAGACTAGGGAACAAGGGTTCCCCAGAAACCAAGCCGAAGGATCGCAAGATCTGAAAAAGCCCCGCCTCCGAAAGGAGCGGGGCTTTTTCGTTGCGCGATCCGACGGTCCTTCAAAAACTCAAAGGATCTTCGAACATGAGCTACCTGCCTTCCCCACCAGCCTTCCACAGCGACCATGACGGCGTCACGGTCCACCAGCTGTTCCTCTGCGCCCAGGACGCCCCCAGCGCGCTGGACGCCGTGCGCCAGAGCCTGGCCGACAGCGGCGCCGAGCTGTGCAACCTGTCCCTGAAGCCCGTCGGCCAGCTGGTCGAGGCCTCCCTGCGCGTGCGCCACCTGGGCGACCAGGCCGCCCGCCTCCTCGCCCGCGACCTGGCCGCCTGGCCCGGCGTCAACTCGGCCAGCGTGGAACATCAGTGGGTGCGGCCTTGAGCGATCTTGGGAGCCTCGACCTCGAGGTAGACAAACGCCGCCTCTTCCTCGTCACCGCTGAAGACACGCCCGACGCCCTGATGCGGGTGCTGGGCGTGGCCAGCGTGCAGCAGGTGCGCCTGCGCGCCCTGACCGCCCACCCCGAGGGCGCCGACATCGCCATCCGCCTGGAGATCGACGACCAGGGCGACGACCGGGCCCACACGCTCGCGGCGCGCCTGGCGGCGGTTCCGGCGGTGCGCGGCGTCGGCCACGGTTGGCGATAGGCTCGTTCAAAACCTTTCGGCCCGCTCGGCCGTATCTAAGGACGACGCCTCGAAAGGACCGCCCATGCTTCGCCGCCTCCTGCTGCTGATCGCCCTCGCGACCGCCCTGCCCGCCGCCGCCCTGGCGGCTCCGACCAAGACCGCCGTCTTCGCCGGCGGCTGCTTCTGGTGCATGGAGAACGACATGCGGGGCATTCCCGGCGTCGTGAAGGTCGAGAGCGGCTACACCGGCGGCCACGTGAAGAACCCGACCTATCGCGACGTGACCAGCGAGCGCAGCGGCCACTACGAGGCCGTCCGCGTCACCTACGATCCGGCCAAACTGCCCTACGCCTTCCTGCTGCAGCGCTACTGGAAGCTGGTCGATCCGACCGACGACGAAGGCCAGTTCTGCGACCGCGGCCCCTCCTATCGCCCCGCCGTGTTCGTCGACGCCGAGCAGCGCCCCGCCGCCGAGCGCTCGCGCGCCGAGGCCGCCAAGCGCCTGAAGACCGGCGTGATGAAGGCCCAGATCCTGCCGCTGGCGACCTTCTGGCCGGCCGAGGCCTATCACCGCGACTACGCCCGGAACAATTCGGTGGAGTATCACCTGTATCGCACGGGGTGCGGGCGCGATCGGCGGCTGGCGCAGGTGTGGGGGAAATAGCCGCTGCGCGGCCCCCTCAGTCGCTCCGCGACAGCTCCCCCAGAGGGGGAGCATCTGCTTAGCTAGATCCTCCCCCTCTGGGGGAGGTGGCCCAGAGGGCCGGAAGGGGGGGTGCGCCGCCTCTCGATATTACACCCATAATCTCTCGACTTTCCCGCGTAGCCGTGAAACCGTGGCCGCAAAGAGAGTAGGGAGACGTCGCGCCGATGCTTCGGGCCGCCTTGTTCGCCACCGTCTGCGTGGCCGCCGCTTCCACCGCAGTCGCTCAGACCGCTCCCGTCCAGACCGCATCGCCACCAAAGGTCTCGGTCACCATCTACAACAACAATCTCGCTCTGGTTCAGGACCAGCGGACGATCGACGTCTCCGCCGGCCGTCAGCGGCTGGAGTTCAAGGACGTCTCGGCCGCCATCCGACCCGAGACCGTCAGCCTGTCCTCGCCCAACCTTGGCGTGGTCGAGCAGAACTTCGACTACGACCTGCTGACCCCCGACAAGCTGATGGAGAAGGCGGTCGGGCGGCAGATCAAGATCGTCCGCACCAATCCCGGCGACGGCAAGGAGACCACCGAGACCGCCACGGTGCTGGCCGCCAACGAGGGCGTGGTGCTGAAGATCGGCGACCGCATCGAGGTGCTGCGCGACGACGGCGTGCCCACGCGGGTGATCTTCGACAAGGTGCCCGAGACCCTGCGCGCCCGCCCGACCCTGTCGGTGACGGTCAACGCCGACAAGGCCGGCCCCACGCCCGTGACCCTCAGCTACCTGACCTCGGGCCTGTCGTGGGCGGCCGACTATGTCGCCCTGTTCGACGAGAAGAAGAACGCGCTGGACCTGCAGGGCTGGATCACCCTGCGCAACAACTCCGGCACGGCCTTCGACAACGCCCAGACCCAGCTGGTGGCGGGCAACGTCAACCAGTTCAACGGCGGCGGATCGTCGGTGCGCGGCTCGGTCTCGGCCGGGACCGAGAGCAGCGGCCGCGAGCGCATCGCCGACTACTACATCTACCCCCTGCCTGAGCGCACCACGATCGCCGCCAACCAGAACAAGCAGGTCGGCTTCCTCAGCGCCCAGGCCGTGCCGGCGCAGAAGGTCTACGAGGTTCGGGAGTACGGCTTCTCCAGCGACGAGAACCCGCAGAAGGCCATCACCGCCATCCAGTTCAGCAATTCCAAGCTGAAAGGCCTGGGCGACCAGCTGCCGGCCGGCACGATGCGCGTCTACATGCGCGACCAGGCGGGCGACCCGAAGTTCATCGGCGAGAACCAGATCGGCCACACCTCGGCCGGCTCGGAGCTGTCGATCAAGACCGGCGAGGCCTTCGACGTCTCCAGCCAGGCCACCCTGGTCTCGCAGGAGAAGCTGTCCAAGACCCGCTCGCGCTACGTCATGAAGTACGTGGTCCGCAACGCCCGCCCCGACGCCGTGACGGTGGAGCTGCGCCAGGCCGGCCTGCTGCGCGACGGCAAGGTCAGCGACGAGAGCCTGCCCAGCCGCCGCATCGACGCCCGCACCCTGGGCTGGAGCGTGCCCGTCCCCGCCAACGGCGAGACCGTCCTGACCTTCACGGTGGACAACGGCTGGTGACGGCGAGCCCGATCCGCAGGGAACCTCCCCCTGTGGGGGAGGTGTCGCCGAAGGCGACGGTGGGGGGAGCGCCCGCAGGCCTTACCATGCCCCCCACCGGTCGCTTCGCGACCGCCTCCCCCACGGGGGGAGGTTCCTTGGTCGTGCGAACCGCCCTCGCCGCCCTCGCCCTGCTCTGCGCGCCCATCGCCGCGCACGCCGACACCATCCCCTCGGCCGCCCCGGAAGCCGTCGCCGTCACCCTCTATCGCGACGGCCAGGGGCCGGTGCAGACCCTGTCGCCCTGGGAGAAGCAGCGGGCCGCCGAGCAGGGCTTGGTCATGGTCAGCGAGACCCGCACGGTCGCGCTGCCGGCCGGCCGCCACGTGCTGCGCTTCGACGGCGTCGCCGAGGGCCTGATCCCGCAGAGCGCGGCCATCGAGGGCCTGCCGCAGGGCGCGGTCGAGCGCAATTACGACTACGCCCTGCTCAGCCCCGGAACCCTGGTCGAGCGGTCTCTCGACCAGCCGGTCAAGGTGGTGCGCACCAACCGCGAGACCGGCCGCCAGGTCACGGTCGACGCCACCCTGATCCAGGGCCCTGATGGATTGATGGTCCGCACCGCCGACGGGGTGGAAGCCCTGGGCTGCTCCGGCGGTCCCGAGCGCCTGGTGTTCGAGCGCGCGCCCGACGGCCTCTCCAGCAAGCCCACTCTGTCGGCCCTGGTCGATGTGCCCACCGGCGGCAGCTACCGCCTGACCCTGACCTACCTCGCCATCGGCGTGAACTGGCAGGCCGACTACGTCGCCACCCTCAATCCCGACGGCAAGACGCTGGACCTGCTGGGCTGGCTGACCGTCATGAACAGCTCCGGCTCGACCTTCGCCGACGCCCCGACCCAGTTGGTGGCCGGCAAGCTGTCGCGCGTGCCGGTCAACACGCCCAGGCCGCGCGTGGTCCGCGCCAGCCGCGCCTGCTGGCCGATGGACACCACGACCCACGGCGCGCCGCCGCCACCGCCGCCGCCTCCCCCACCGCCGCCTCCCCCGCCGATGGCCGCGCCGGTCATGATGTCCGCCAACCGCGCCGTCGAGGAGTCGGTCGTGGTCAGCGGCGCCCGCAAGCGCGCCTTGGCCGAGCAGTCCGACCTCGGCGACTACAAGCTCTACACCCTGCCCGAGCCGGTCACCGTGGCCGCGCGCCAGACCAAGCAGATGGCCTTCCTCGATCTGAAGGACGTCCGCTACCAGCGGCTCTATGTCGTGCCGGTCAGCCCCTGGGGCGACTATGCGGACGATGACGCGGACGGGGACGAGACCGACGCCCCGCAGGTGGTGCTGCGTCTCGACAACAAGGCCGCCGAGGGCCTGGGCAAGCCCCTGCCCTCCGGCTCCCTGTCGGTGATGGAGACGGTCGGCGGCCTGCCGACCTTCGCCGGCGAGCAGGCCGTGCGCGACGTCGCCGTGGGCGAACCCGCCGACCTGGTGATCGGCGAGGGCATGGACGTCCGCGCCCGCCCGCGCCTCGTCGAGGACAAGCGGGCCGGCAAGACCATGGTCCGCCGCACCTACGAGGTCGACCTGGCCAACGACAAGTCGATCCCGGTCACCTTCGAGATCCGCCACGACCCGGACGTCGAGTTCTTCAAGGTGGTGTCCGAACCCGCGAAACACGACATCCGCCAGGGCCAGGTCGCCTGGCGCGTGACCCTGGCCCCTGGCGAGACCCGCCTCTTCCGCTACGTCGTGCGGCACGCGGGCTGACGCCAAGGCGGGCGACGCGACTTCGTCAAGAAGCCCGGCTAGGCTTGCCCGCAGGACCAGAACCGCGGAGGCGCGCATGAAGAAGCCCGTGATCGAGACCCTGCTGGAGCGCGGCCTGTTCGCCTCGCGCTGGCTGATGGCCCCGTTCTATGTCGGCCTGGTGGTCGCCCTGGCCGCGCTGATCGTGGTGTTCTTCCAGGAGCTGTTCCACGAACTGCCCAACGTGCTGTCGATGAAGCCGGAGGACGCGATCCTGCTGGCCCTGTCGCTGATCGACCTGTCGCTGGCGGCCAACCTGCTGGTGATCGTCATCCTGTCTGGCTACGAGAACTTCGTCTCCAAGATCGACACCGCCAGCCACGAGGACCGCCCCGACTGGATGGGCACGGTCGATTTCTCGGGCCTGAAAATGAAGCTGATCGCCTCGATCGTGGCGATCTCGGCCATCGCCCTGCTGAAGTCGTTCCTCAAGCTGACCGAGCCGCAGGTCCCGCTCGACCAGCCGCGCCTGCTGTGGCTGGTGGTGGTGCACCTGTCGTTCGTGGTCTCGGGCGTGCTGCTGGCGGTGATGGACTGGCTGAACAGCAAGGTGACCAAGCACTGACCGTGGGGGCGAGGCGCACGTACAGAAACGCCGCGACGGCTGATCGGCTGTCGCGGCGTCTGATTTCTGAGAGACCCCTCATCCGACGGCCTTCGGCCGCCACATTCTCCCGCAAGGGGAGAAGGGTCAGAAGGGCAGGATGTTGCGTTGGCGGCTGTAGGCCAGGTAGCCGACATTGGCGCCCAGGCGCAGGCCGACGCCGGCGCGGATCGGGGCCAGGACGATGGTGTCGGCCTTCTGGTAGTTCACGCCCAGGCCGCCCACGAGATAGGCGCTGCCCTCGACGCCGGGGAAGCGGCGGAAGATGGCGTCCGGATACTGCAGGTTATAGCACAGGGTGAAGACGCGGCTGGCGTTGCCGCCCCAGTCCCAGCCGATCGACGGCCCCTGCCAGAAGGTTTCCTGGGTAGGGCGGTTCTTCATGTAGAGCAGGCCCCGGCCGTAGCGCAGGCCCACGCCGATGGCGCCCGAGCCCTCTTCGCCGGCGATGTAGCCGGTGGGCTGGCCGCGCTCGCGGAAGATCCGCTCGATGGCCGCGCCGGCGCTCTCGGCCGTGACGCCGAGGAAGTCCGACGTGGCGCGGATCATCTCGTCGGCCGAATAGGTGGCGGCCGCGCCAGTGTCGTAGGTCGGCGCGTCGGGGCCTGGATTATGCGGCTGCGAGGTGCTGGCGCAGGCGCCCAGGCCCACGGAGGTCAGGCCCGAGGCCATGCCAGAGAGGATCAGAGAGCGACGGTCCATGTGTCTTTCTCGCAAGGCTAGAGCGTGACAGCCGAAAGTGTAGGCGGTTTCGGCGACCGCCACGCTCTCGTATTTGACTTTGGAGCCTGCTGATCTGCTCCTGGCGTTAGCCGGGATCAGGCAAGCTCTAACGTGTCGGCACTGTCACAGGCTTTCATGTCCGGTTTGGGGCGCGTTGCTTAACGCGCGGTTAAGCATGTTCCCGACTGGATCTGCGATATCTAACGCGCGGTGCGCTCGACAAGGTCCGCCAGCTTCTCCGCCGCGTCGGGCGCGGCCACCGAGCGGGCGCCCTTGGCCATGCGGGCCAGGCGGTCGGGGTTCTTGAGCAGGGCGTTCAGGGCGCCGGCCAGGGCGTCGACCGTCAGCTCGTCCTCCAGGCACACCGCCGCGCCTCCGGCCTCTTCCAGAAGCTTGGCGTTGAAGCGCTGGTGGTCGTCGGCGGCGATCTTCAGCGGCACCAGGATCGACGGGCGGCCGGCCACGGCCAGCTCGCAGCAGGTCGAGGAGCCGGCCCGGCCGACGACAAGGTGGCTCTGGCGCAGGCGGCCGGCCATATCGCGGAAGAACGGCGCGACCTCGCAGTCGACCATGGCGTTGCGATAGATCTTGCGGGCGTGCTCCATGCTCTCGGCGCGAGCCTGCTGGAACACCTTCATGCGGCCGCGCATCTCTTCAGGCAGCTTGGCGACGGCCTCGGGCACCAGCTCCGACAGCAGGCGCGCGCCCTGGCTGCCGCCGGTGACGAGAATGCGCAGCTGCACCTCGGGCGGCAGGTAGGGGGTCTGCGCCAGGTCGCGGATCTCCGGACGCACCGGGCTGCCGACCACGTGGGCGCGGGCCTTCACGGCCGGCTTGGCCAGCTCCAGCGTCGGAAAGGCGCAGGCCACCTCGCCGACGTAAGGGGCCAGGAACCGGTTCACGCGGCCCAGCACGGCGTTCTGTTCGTGGATGACGGTCGGGCGCTTTTCCAGCAGCGCCGCCAGCAGGGCCGGCAGGGCCGGATAGCCCCCGAAGCCGACCACGATCGACGGGTTCAGCCGGGCGAAGGCCTGCTTGGCCTGCATCACGCCCTGGAACACCGCGACCCCGGCCTTGACCATGCCGATCGGATCGCTGGCCTTGGCCGTGGCGGCCGACAGGGCCAGCCGCTCCTCGGCCGGGAACTTGTCGGCGTAGAAGGCGCCGCGCTCGTCGGTGGCCAGCACCACGCGCCAGCCGCGCGCGATCAGGGCCTCGGACAGCGCCTGGGCGGGGAACATGTGGCCGCCGGTGCCCCCGGCGGCGACGATCGCCAGCTTGCCGCTCATCAGGCCTGGTCCGCGAAACGGATGGAGGGACGCGTGAAGAGGTTACGCAACTGCAGTCTCCCTAACCCGGGAGCCTTCAGTCGAAGGACCCCGCCTGGCCGAACGGCCCGCCGCCGCCATAGGACCCGGGCCGCTTGCGGGTCAACGCCAGCGCCATCCCCAGGGTCAGTCCCATGGCCAGCATCGACGAGCCGCCGTAGCTGATGAACGGTAGGGTCATGCCCTTGGTCGGGATCATGTTCAAGTTCACAGCGACATTGATGAACGTCTGCTGGCCCAACAGCACGAAAAGACCGGCCGAAGCGACCTGTTCGAAGGGGTCGGCCAGCTTCATCGACTTGTAGAGCCCGCGCACCACGACGAAGGCGAACAGGCTGATCAGGGCCAGCGAGAAGACCAGGCCGTACTCCTCGGCCGCCACCGAATAGATGAAGTCGGTGTGCAGGTCGGGCACGTGGCGCTTCATGACGCCCTCGCCCGGGCCGCGCCCGAACAGGCCGCCGGCGTGGATGGCCTCGGCGGCGCGGGTCACCTGGTGGGTGTCGGCCTGGTCGGGGCTGAGGAACTTCTGCACGCGGGCGTGCACGTGGTCGAACAGGAAGTAGGTCGAGCCCAGGCCGCCCAGCGCCACCGCGCCCAGGCCCATGATCCACGAGATCGGCACCCCGGCCATCCAGAAGGCGGCGCCGAAGGCGATGGTGATCAGCACGGTCTGGCCGACGTCGGGCTGCATCAGCAGCAGGCCCACGGCGATGAAATAGAGGCCGAAGGCGATCGACACGCCCGGCACGCCCTCGCCCTTCTGGCCCTCGGCGAACATCCACGAGACCAGGATGATCAGGGCCGGCTTCATGAATTCCGACGGCTGGAAGGTGAAGCCGCCGATCATCAGCCAGCGGGCCGCGCCCTTGGCGCTGTGGCCGATGAACGGCAGGGCCGCCATGACGCCGATGGCGACGATGTAGATGAAGAACGCCGCCCGCCGGATGCCCTTGGGACTGAGCATCGACACAGCCAGCACGATCGTCGCCGCGCCGACGCCGAACACCAGCTGGCGGATGGCGAAGTGGAACTGGTCGTCGATGCCGATCCGCTGGGCCGCGGCGGGGCTGGAGGCGAACGACAGCAGGACGCCCACCGTGACCAGGATCGCGGTCGCGCCCAGCAGCCAGCGATCGGTCGTCCACCACCACACCCCGAGGGGCGAGCGGTCGGTCCGGGCGAAGGCGTGGGCGGTCTGCTGGCGCATGGGGGCAAGAGTCGGTCGTTACGGTTAATCGAGTCTTGCCGACGGCCGCGACGAAATCGCGACCGCCGGAAATTTTTCCATCATTCCACAGGCTTGGCCGTGACCTCGGGATACTCCAGCGCCTTGGCCAGGGGCAGGACGTGATCGTGCAGGGCCTGGCCGAAGCGGACCGACTGCATCTGGATGGCGGTGTGCCCAGTGCCCGGCAGCACCAACAGCTCCTTGCTCGGCGCGTTGAGGCCGTCGAACCAGGGCCGCACGAAGTCGGGATGGTCGTACTCGCCCTGGATCAGCACCATCGGCGTGGCGAAGTCCTTGCCCAGGGGCGCGGCCTTCCAGTTGTTGTTGGCGACATAGACGGCCAGGGCGCGCTGGCGGCGGATGATCTTGCCGCCGTCCTTGTAGGTCAGCAGGTCCTTTAGGCTCCACTCGGGCATGGCCAGGGCCTGGGCGTAGAGCTGGCCGTCGCTCTTCTTGGGGCCTTCGGTCTTCAGGTAGATCGGCTCGAGGTCGTCGACCTCTTTCCAGCGGTTGGGCGGATCATAGGGCGGCGGACCCAGGCCGGTCAGCTTGGCCAGCAACTCGGGATGCCTGCCGGTTTTCGCCACCGCCAGCATGTGATCGTAGACGTGGCGGTCGCGGGCGCTGTTATCGACCGCCTGGCCCGTGCCGACATAGACCGAGAACAGGTCGGGCCGCTGGTGCGCCATGGTCAGCGACACGCGCGAGCCCCACGACCAGCCCAGGAGCGCGATGCGCGGCTTGTGCAGCCGGGTCCGCAGGTGCTCGGTCAGGGCCAGGCCGTCGGCGACGAAGCTGTCCACGCCCTGGTTCGGATCGATGCGGCCGCCGGCGCGGGCCAGGCTCTTGCCGTGGTCGCGACGGTCCCAGTGGACGACCGTGAAGTTCTTCTCCCAGCTCTTGAAGTCCTCGGCGAACAGCGAGGTCGCCGCCCCGCCGCCGTGCACGATCAGCAGCACCGGGTTGTCGCGGTTCTCGCCCCGCACCACGACCCACTGCTCGCCGCTGGGCAACTTCACGAAGCCGCTTTCCTGGACGCCCTTCTCCGTGTCGATCCGCAACCGCTCGGCCGTCTCGTGCTGCAGGAACGCCCGCGTCGCGGCCGCCCCGCCCACGACCGACACCGTCAACGCCGCCAGCCCGACCGCGCCCCGGCGCAGCCACGTACCCGTCTTGTTCATCTCGCCCCCTCGAATGAGAAACTACAAGTGTAGTTACATGAGGGCGCGAGCGGGATTCTTACAAGCGTAAAATTGAGTCCCTCTTCCATAGGGAGGGGGAGGGGCCCGCCGCGAAGCGGTGGGAAGGTGAGGGGTTTCAGCGTTGGCGGGGAAAGCACGCGGCCGCTCGGCCGCGCCTGGTTCGGTGAGTTTGTTACCTCTCACCCTCCCATGGCTTCGCCATGGGCCCCTCCCTCTCTCGAAGAGAGAGGGATCGTTCTTAAGCCCGCTTGGCCTTCGGCTTGGCCAGCAGCCCGTTGACCGCCGTGCGGAAGGCTTCGCCGCGGGCTTCGAAGTCGGCGAACTGGTCGAACGAGGCGCAGGCCGGCGAGAGCAGGACGATGGCGTCCTGGCCGGTGGCGGCGGCGTCGGCATAAGCGGCGGCGACGGCGGTTTCGATGTCGCCGCACTGCTTGACCGGCGCCTTGCCGTCCAGGGTCTTGCCGAAGTCCTCGGCCGCCTGGCCGATCAGGTAGGCGCAGGCCACGCGCGGGAACAGGTCCTGAAGGTCCTCGATGCCGCCGGCCTTGGGCACGCCGCCGGCGATCCAGTAGAACTTGGGATAGCTCGACATCGCCTGGCGGGCGGCGTCGGCGTTGGTGGCCTTGCTGTCGTTGACGAAAGCGACCCGCCCGATCTTGCCGACCGTCTCCATGCGGTGGGCCAGACCCGGGAAGGTCATCAGCCCCTCGACCGCCTGCTGGGGCGGGATGCCGATGGCGATGGCGGCGGCGTAGGCGGCCGCGGCGTTCTGCCAGTTGTGGCGGCCGGGCAGGCTGCGGGCGCGCAGCAGGTCGGCCATCTCGGTGACCCGCTCGCCGGTGGCGTCGTACAGCACGCCCTGCAGGGCGTAGACGCCCCGGCCCATGGCCTTGCCGGCGCTGATCGGCCAGATGGTGCGGCGGTTGGCGGCGGTGATCTCGGTGCAGATCTGCTGGCACCAGGGATCATCCACCCCGATGATCGCCGTGTCGCCCTTGCCCTGGTTGAGGAAGATGCGGCGCTTGGCGGCGATATAGCCTTCCATCGAGCCGTGGCGGTCGATGTGGTCGGGCGACAGGTTCAGCAGCACCGTGGCGTCGGCGTGCAGGCTGGAGGTCAGGTCCAGCTGATAGCTCGACAGCTCCAGCACGTAGACCGCGCCGCCGTGCATATCTTCCAGGCCCAGGACCCCGGCGCCGATGTTGCCGCCGACGCGGGTGTCGCGGCCGGCCTGCTGGCACAGGTGGCCGATCAGGGCCGTGGTCGTCGACTTGCCGTTGGTGCCGGTGATGGCGATGATCTTCGGCTTCTTGTGCGCGGGCGCGGCGTTGACCGTGCGGGCGAAGAGCTCGACGTCGCCCAGGATCTCGACGCCGGCTTCCTTGGCCTTGTCGACGGTCCAGTGGGGCTTGGGATGGGTCAGCGGCACGCCCGGCGACAGCATCAGGGCGGCGAAGGCGCTCCAGTCGGCCGTGGACAGGTCGACGACCGGCAGGCCCTCGGCCCGCGCGGCTTCGCGGCTGGCTTCCTTCTCGTCCCACAGCGCGACCTTGGCGCCGCCGGCGATCAGGGCGCGCGCGGCCGTCAGGCCGGTGCGGCCCAGGCCGAACACCGCCACCGTCTTGTCTTCGAACCCACGGACCGGGATCATCGCGCGCCCTCCCCCTTACCGTAGCTTCAGCGTGGCGAGGCCGACGAACGACAGCATCATGGCGACGATCCAGAAACGGACGACGACGGTGCTCTCGGCCCAGCCCAGCTTTTCGAAATGGTGATGGATCGGCGCCATCAGGAAGATGCGCTTGCCGGTCTTCTTGAAGTAGGCGACCTGGATCATCACGCTCAGCGCCTCGGCCACGAACAGGCCGCCGACGATGCCCAGAACCAGCTCGTGCTTGGCGCAGACGGCGATCGAACCCAGCGCGCCGCCAAGGGCCAGCGAGCCGGTGTCGCCCATGAAGATCTTGGCCGGCGGGGCGTTGTACCAGAGGAAGCCCATGCCGCCGCCGATGATGGCGCCGCACAGCACCGCCAGCTCGCCGACGCTCGGCACGAAGTGCAGGTTCAGATAGTCGGCGAACTTGTAGTTGCCGACGAGGTAGGCGATCAGGCCGAAGGTCGAGGCGGCGAACATCACCGGCACGATGGCCAGGCCGTCCAGGCCGTCGGTCAGGTTCACGGCGTTCGAGAAGCCGGCGATCGTGATGGCGGCGAAGGCCACGTAGAACCAGCCGAGATTGATCACCAGGTTCTTGAGGATCGGGAACACCACCGAGGTCTCGAGCCCAGGCGTCATCTGCGACTTCGGGGCGAAGACGATCAGGGCCACGGCGGCGATGATCGAGACGATGAACTGGGCGACCAGCTTCTGGCCGCTGGAAAGGCCGGCGGTCGTCTGCTTGGTGACCTTGGCGTAGTCATCCATGAAGCCCAGCAAGCCGAAGGCGGCCGTGATGCCCAGCACCACCCAGACGTGGACGTTGCGCAGGTCGGCGAACAGCAGCGAGCCGACGAACAGCCCGGCCAGGATCATGAAGCCGCCCATGGTGGGCGTGCCGGACTTCTCGAGCACGTGGCGCTCGATGCCGTCGGTGCGGATCGGCTGGCCCTTGCCCTGCTTGGCCTTCATCCAGCGGATGAAGCGCGAGCCCATGGCCACGGCCACGATATAGGCCGTCAGCATCGACATGCCGGTGCGGAAGGTCAGGTACTTCAGCAGGTTCAGGACCGGAACGTGCTCGTGACCGCCCCGCGAGAGCCATTCGTAGAGGAAATACAGCATCAGACTTGTTCCCGCCGGCCGAGCGCGGACAGGGCGGCGGCGATAGCGCCGGCCCGAGATCCGTTCGACCCCTTCACCATCACCACGTCGTTCGGCTCTACGGCCGCTACGATCTTTTCCGCCAACTCGGGCGCGGCGTCCGCATAGCCGCCGCGGCGCGTCTGCGGAAGCGCGTTCCACAGCGACATCATTAACGGCCCGGCGCAGAACACCAGATCGATGTCGGCCTGGGCGATCGGCTCGGCCAGCTGCGCGTGGAAGCGCGGGCTGTCGGGGCCCAGCTCCAGCATGTCGGTCAGGGCGACGATGCGGCGGCCCTTAACCTTGCGCGCGCCCAGCGTCGCCAGGGCGGCTTGCATCGACACCGGATTGGCGTTGTAGCTTTCGTCCACCAGGGTGAACGCGCCGCCCTCGACGGCCACCGTCTGCTCGGCCCCGCGGCCTTCGATCGGCGCGAACTCGGCCAGGGCCGCCAGGGCCGTGGCGCGATCGACGCCGAGCGCCTCCAGCATCAGCAGCACGCACAGGCTGTTGGGGCCCCAGTGCACGCCGGTCTGGCGGATCGGAAAGGAAACGGCCTCGCCGTACAGCTCGGCGACGACGGTCGCGCCGGCGCCCTCGACCACGAAGTCCAGGAGGCGGGCGCTGGTCCCGTCGCGGCCGAAGCTGCGCACCGTGGCGCCGACCTTTTCGGCCTCGCCCTTCAGCAGATCGAACCATTGGTTGTCGGCGTTCAGCACGGCGACGCCGCCGGGCTCCAAGCCGTCGAAGATCTCGGCCTTGGCCTTGGCCACGCCGATCTCGCCCTCGGCGAAGTTCTCCAGGTGCACCGGGCCGACCGTGGTGATCGCCACCGCGTGCGGGCGGATGAACTTCGACAGCGGGGTGATCTCGTCGGCGTGGTTCATGCCGACCTCGAACACCGCCCGCTCAGTGTCGCGCGGCATGCGGGCCAGGGTCAGGGGCACGCCGATGTGGTTGTTGTACGATTTCACCGAGGCGTGGGCCTTGCCGGCGCGGCGCAGGCCGGCCTCGACCGCGCGGGTGACGCTGGTCTTGCCGACCGAGCCGGTGACGGCGCCGCGGCGGGCCTGGGGCGCGCGCTCGCGGGCGGCGACGCCCAGGGCTTCAAGCGCCGTGAAGGTGTCGGCCACGACGACGGCGGGGCTTTCGACCGACTGGGAGACCAGCGCGCCGGCCGCGCCCTTGGCGGCGGTCTGGGCGACGAACTCATGGCCGTCGCGCACCCCAGCCAGGGCGACGAACAGGTCGCCCGGCTCGACCGTGCGGCTGTCGATCGACACGCCGGTCGCGGCGAAGTCGCCAGCGACCTTGCCGCCGGTCGCCGCGGCGATCTCTTCAGCGGTCCAGAGCGCTTCAGGCATCGACGGCCTCCAGCGCGCTCAGGGTCTCGGCCACGTCGTCGAAGGGATGGACGACGCCGGCGACGGTCTGGCCCTGCTCGTGGCCCTTGCCGGCCACCACCAAGACGTCGCCGTCTTCCAGCAGGCTCACGCCGACGCGGATGGCCTCGCGGCGGTCGCCGATCTCGCGCGCGCCCGGGGCGGCTGCGAGGATGGCGGCGCGGATGCTGGCCGGATCTTCCGAACGCGGATTGTCGTCGGTGACGATGGCGACGTCGGCAAGGCGCGCGGCGATCTCGCCCATCTGCGGGCGCTTGGTGCGGTCACGGTCGCCGCCGGCCCCGAACACGGCCACCAGCTTGCCCCGCACGTGCGGGCGCAGGGCGTTCAGCACCGTCTCCAGGCCGTCGGGGGTATGGGCGTAGTCGACATAGGCCTCGCCCTTGCCGCTGCCCTTGCCGACGCGCTGCAGCCGGCCGGCCGCGCCTTCCAGCTTTTCCAGGGCGGCGAGCACGGCGTCGAGATCCTCGCCGGTGGCCAGCACCAGGCCGGCCGCGACCAGCACGTTGCTGGCCTGGAAGTCGCCGGCCAGCGGCAGGCGGACTTCGAACTCGCGGTCCTGGGCGGCGATCTTCAGCAACTGGCCCCAGGGGGTCGGCTCGCGCGAGATCAGCTTCAGGCCCTGGCCCTGCGCGCCCACCGACAGGATGGTCTCGCCTGAGGTCACGGCGGCGGCGGCGAAGGCCGGGAAGGCGTCGCTGTCGGCGTTCAGCACGGCGGTCGCGCCGCGCGGCAGCAGGGCCTCGAACAGGCGCAGCTTGGCGGCCCGGTAGCAGCCCATGGTGCCGTGATAGTCGAGGTGATCCTGGGTGAAGTTGGTGAAGCCGGCGGCGCTGATCTTCAGCCCGTCCAGGCGACGCTGGTCGATGCCGTGCGACGAGGCCTCGACCGCCAGGTGGGTCACGCCCATGCCGGCCAGCTTGGCGGCCATCTCGGCGACGTCGGCGGCGTCGGGCGTGGTCAGGCCCGGCGGGGTCAGCTGCTGGTCGGGAACGCCCGGGGCGCTGACGACGACGCCCAGGGTGCCCATGCTGGCGGCGGTCTTGCCCAGCAGGGCGTAGATCTGGCGGGCGAAGCCGGCGACCGAGGTCTTGCCGTTGGTGCCGGTGACCGCGATCACCGTGGCCGGCTGCCGCGCCCAGAACTCGGCGGCGGCCAGGGCGTAGGCGCGGCGGATGTCGCCGGCGTGGGCGGTCGGCACGGCAAGGCCGGTAACGTCGTCGGGGGCGAGCACGGCGGCCGCGCCCGAGGCGATGGCGCCGGGGATGAAGCTGCGACCGTCGACCTTGCTGCCCGGCAGGGCGGCGAACAGGAAGCCTTCACGCACCTTGCGGCTGTCGGCGGTGACGCCGGCGATGGCCGGGTCCGCGTCGAACGAGCGGTGCAGGATCTGTGAAAGCGTCTTGGTCAAAGTCCCGCCCCTGGCGTCGTGGCTTTCGGCTGTCCGCCGGCGATGGTGAGAAGGTCGGTGCGGCGCTGCACGCCGAGGAACGGCGCGATGCGGTCGATCACGCGGCCTGCGGCCGGCGCGGCGACCCAGCCGCCTGTCGAGAAGCCGAAGGTCTTGGGCGTGCCGTGCGGCTCGTCCATTAGGATAAGCACGAAGTAGCGGTCTGCCTCCATCGGCCCCTCGGTGGGGAACACCGCGGCGAAGGACGAGACCTGACGCTGGTGGTTGTAGCCGCGGATCGAGGGGTCGTACTTCTCGCCGGTGCCGGTCTTGCCGCCGACGCTCAGGCCCTTGATGTCGGCCGACTTGCCGCTGCCGCCGGTGACGTTGGCGCGCATGATCTGCAGCATCTGCTGCGAGGTCTCTTCCGACAGCACCCGCGCGCCTTCCGGACGCACGCCCGGCGCCAGCTTGCGGATGGTCAGCGGCGGCATGACGCCGCCGTTCAGCAGCGGGCTGAACGCGCGGGCCAGGGCCAGCGGGCTGACGTTCATGCCGTGACCGAACGAGGTGGAGGCCACCGCGTCGATGTCCCACTTCTTCGGGGTCAGCGGACGGGCCGACTCGCGCAGCTCCACCTTGGCCGGCTTGGTCAGGCCCAGGGCGGCGTAATACTGGCTCAGGCGCTGGGCGCCGATGCCCTCGGCCAGGCGCGCGGTGCCGATGTTGGACGAGTGCTGGAACACCTCGACCAGGTTCAGGATCTTCCGCGAGGCGTGGTAGTCGTGGATCGTGCGGTAGCCCAGCTTGTAGGGCTCGCGGGCGTCGAACGTCGAGTTGGGCGTGGCCACGCCGGTGTCGAGGCCGATGGCCACGGTGAAGGCCTTGAAGGTCGAGCCCATCTCGTAGACGGCGGCGGCCGCACGGTTGAGCTTGGCGTCGTCGCTGGCCTTGCCCGGATCGTTCGGGTCGAAGTCCGGATAGCTGGCCAGGCCCAGGATCTCGCCGGTGTGGACGTTGGTGACGATGCCGACGGCGCCCTTGGGGCCGAACTCCAGGGCGGCCTTGCGCAGCTCGTCCTCGAGGGCGGCCTGGACGCGCAGGTCGATCGACAGGGCGATCGGGGCCGCGCCCTCGCCCTTGGCGGCGGCCGTGTGGATGTCGTCGTTCAGGGCGCCTTCGGCCCCGGCCAGGCCCTTGCCGCCGCCGTCGACGAAGCCGACGAAGTGCGCGGCCGAGACGCCCAGCGGATAGACGCGGCGGGCCTGGTCCTCGAACTCCACGCCCGGCAGGCCCAGATTGAAGATGGCGTCCTTCTGGGCCGGATCGAGCCCGCCCAGCAGGAAGGCGCGGCGCTCGCCGAACACGGCCTTGTCCAGGCGCTTACCCGGCACCTGCGGCAGGGCCTTGCCCAGGGCGGCGCGGGTGGCCTTGGCGTCCCAGACTTCCTTGGGATCGACGTAGAGCGCGTAGTGGGTCAGGTCGACGGCCAGCAGCTTGCCCTCGCGGTCGACGAGGTCGCCGCGCGCGCCTTCCATGGCCGCCAGGTAGCCGCTGTTCTTGTTGGGATTGGAGAACACCGCCGCCCAGGTGGCGCCGATGGCCAGCACCATGAAAGCGCAGGTGAACAGGGCCAGGACGAAGAAGATGCGGATGCTGGTGTCGTCTTCCGGCTTGGCCGCGGCGCGCGAGCGCTCGAAGGCGTGCTCCAGGCGCCAAACGCGCTCGACGACCCAGCGCCAGGCCGGGCCGCCGCCTTGCGGGACGAGGTTGGCGAGGCTCATCGCGGAGCCTCCTCGTTCGGCTGGTCGGCCGCGCCGTCGGGCGCGTCGGCGCCGGCCAGGGCCGCGCTCGGCGCGGGGGTCGGAGCCGGGGCGGTCTTGGACGGCTTGGCCGGACGGCGGGCGACGTCGATCAGGGCGTCTTCGCTGGTCTCGCGGTCGGCGGCGATCGGGGCCAACTGCGCGGCCTGGGCCAGGGACTCGATGCGACGCGGCTGCTCCAGGTGGGCGACCTCGGCCTGCAGCAGGCGCACCTGGACGCGCTCTTCCTCAATCTGGCGCTCGACCGAGGCGATCTCGGCGCGCTCGCGGCCGGCGAAGGCCTTTGCCATGTAGACGCCCAGCACCAGGACCAGCAGCACGCCGACGCCGACCAGGTCGACGACGCGGAAGCCGCGCACGCGGCGATGGAAGACCTCCGAGATCCTCACGCCGAGGCCTCCCAGACGGGGGCCTCGGTGCGGATCGCCGCGCGCAGCTTGGAGGAACGGGCGCGGGGATTGGCGGCCAGCTCGGCCTCGCCCGGCGCGATCGCCTTGGTCGAGATCAGCTGGAAGCTGGGCGGCGCGCCGACGGCGGTCGGCGGCGCGTGGCGCGAGCCGCCCGGCGTGCGGCCGGCGCGCTCGGCCAGGAAATTCTTGACGATGCGGTCTTCCAGCGAGTGGAAGGTGACCACGGCCAGGCGGCCGCCCGGCTTCAGCGCGCGCTCGGCGGCGGCCAGGCCCTCTTCCAGTTCGCCCAGCTCGTCATTGACGGCGATGCGCAGCCCCTGGAACGAGCGCGTGGCCGGATGCACCTTGGCGCCCTTGCGGCCGCCCAGGGCGCGCTCGATCACGGCCGCCAGGTCCAGGGTGCGGGTGAACGGCTCTTCGGCGCGACGCCGGACGATGAAGCTGGCCACGCGGCGCGAGGCGTGCTCCTCGCCGTAGACGTAGAGGATGCGGGCCAGTTCGGTCTGGTCCAGGGTGTTGACGAGATCGGCCGCGGTCGGACCGTCATCACCCATGCGCATGTCCAGCGGACCGTCGCGCATGAAGGAGAAGCCGCGCTCGGCTTCGTCGAGCTGCATGGAAGACACGCCAAGATCCAGGGTTACGCCGTCGACCGACGCGTCCCCAAAATAGGCGCTGATTTGCGAGAAACGGTCCTGAATCAGCCGAAAGCGACCATCCGCCGCGGAAAGGTCGGCCGTGAAACGCTGCACCGTCGGATCGCGGTCGAAGGCCGTGACGGAGGCGCCCGTCGCCATGATCGCGCGGGTGTAGCCGCCAGCGCCGAAGGTGCCGTCCAGCACCATGTCGCCCGGCTTGGCGTCGAGCGCCTCGACCACTTCGCCCAGCAGGACCGAGATGTGCGGAGCCGCGCTCATGCCGCGCCTCCCAAGCGGGCGACGCGCTGCTGGGCGCGCAGGGCGGCCAGGCCGTCGCGGGCCAGTTCGCGCTGGGCGGCGCGGTGAGCCTGGAAGGCGTCGCGCGACCAGATCTGGAAGCGCTCGCCCAGGCCGACGATGGTCACGTCGTCCGTCAGGCCGAAGGTGTCGCACAGGACGTCCGGCAGGGTGATGCGGCCGGCGGTGTCGAACGACAGCTTGGCCATGCCGCCCAGGACGCTGGTCTCCAGGGCCGAACGCACGGGGTCGCCGAAGGGCAGCTCGTCGATCACCGACTGGTAGCGGTCGAACAGCGCCTTGCCGCCGGCTTCCAGGCAGTCGGCCTCGATCGAGGGGAAACAGAAGATGCCGTCGAACGGGCCCGAGACGGCGGCGCGGAACTCCTGCGGCACGACGATGCGCCGCTTGCTGTCCAGCTGCTTCTCGAACGTCGAGAGGAACACCCCGCCAACCTCAAAAGCCGTCGCCCCGCCATGGATCGATCCGGCCCGAATGGGTTAACATGGGATGAATTGGGAAACAATGACACCAAGGGCCATTTCGTCAGGAATTCAAAGGCGCTAGCGGTAATATCAGACCGCATAAAATGGTTAATTTCGGAACATACAGACAACCCGATATTTATCCACAGACCCGCGCACAGACGCGGCCCATCCCGGCCCATTTCGGGGCCCGGGGAGTCGCTTGGGATTGCGGTGGAATTAATGGACCAGACGGCCTGTAAGCCGGGTTCTGTGCCGCCCCTGTGTACAGGGACGCGACGATCATTCCTCTTGGCCGCCCATTGCTGGACGGCTCTCGCGACCAACCCGGATCCTCTCGGCCAGTGACGGCCTAGCCGGCGAACCGGCGCGGGATCCCTATTCGGTCTTGCTCCAGGCGGGGCTTGCCATGCCGTCCCTGTCGCCAGGTCCGCGGTGGGCTCTTACCCCACCCTTTCACCCTTCCCGCCCCGTAGGGAGGAGGTTTGCTTTCTGTGGCGCTTTCCCTGGGATTGCTCCCGGTGGGCGTTACCCACCGCCTTGTCACCGTGGAGCCCGGACTTTCCTCGATTCCCGTGAAGGATACCGCGATCGCCCGGCCATCTGGTCCGCGCGCTGTTTGCGGCGCCCGGGCGGCGAGGTCAATCGATCTCGCGCATCCACCCCGCCACCGGGTGATCGCCCAGCGCTTCGATCACGCCCGCCCGCTCGGCCTCGCGCTTGTTCTGGCCGAGCTTGAACGTGCCCTCCAGGCGCTCCACGTGCAGCCGGGCGCCGACGATGCCGCGCAGCAGGGCGTCGAACTTCGCGGGCGTCATCTTGTCCCGCGTCCAGACGGGCTTGGGCAGGAGGCGCGCCTCCTCCTGGGCCGACAGGTCGTCGAGCAGGACAATCGTCTCGGCCTCTGACAGCGGCGTGACGAACCCCTCGGCCTCGACCGAGACGTAGTTCCAGGTCGGCACCTGGTCGTCGGTCCCGTACCAGTCGGGGCTGACATAGGCGTGCGGCCCCATGGCGACGGCGACGGCCGAAAAGCCGGTCACCACCGCGCCCGCCACGGCGTTCATCCGCGACAGGTGGAAGTCGAGGAAGAGGCCGTCGTCGCCGAGGTCGCGCACCACCACCGGGGCGTGGGCCGCGAAAGGCCGGCCGGCGACGCTGGCGCACAGGGTGACGAACGAATGCTCGGCCAGGAACGCCAGCAGCCGCGCGCGGTCCTCGACGTGGAAAGCCTTGGCCGGATGCATCAGGCGCCCGCCGCGGCCCGCAGCAGGCCCACCAGCCGCGCCCGGGTCTCGCCGTCGGCGACGCCGTCGAAGCGGTTTTGCAGCCAGTGGCGCTGGAAGGCGCCGACCACCGTCTCGGTCCACTCGTCGTATTCGCCCGACGGGGCGCAGTCGAAGCCCAGGCGGGTCAGGCCCGCCTGAAGGGCGAACACGCCCGTCCCCTGCTCGCCCCGCCCCAGCGGCGCGCCCGGCGAGGACGGCGGCTCGACCCACAGACCATGGCCGCTTTCCGCCAGACGCTTCCACGGGAACAGCTCGCCCGGATCGATCTTGCGGGCCGGCGCGATGTCGGAGTGGCCGATGATGCGGTCGTCGTCGATGGTCCAGCGCGAGCGGATGTCGGCCAGCAGGTTGATCACCGAAGCGATCTGGACGTCGGGAAAGGCGCGATAGCCGAACTCGTGGCCCGGATTGACGATCTCGATGCCGATCGAGGACGAGTTGATGTCCTTGACGCCCTTCCAGAAGGCCGCGCCAGCGTGCCAGGCCCGCCGCTCCTCGGCCACCAGGCGAAACACCCGGCCATCTTCTTCCACGACGTAGTGGGCGCTGACCTTGGCCTCGGGATCGCGCAGGCGCTCGATGGCCGCCTCGCCGCTCTCCATGCCGGTATAGTGCAGCACGACGGTGTCGGGCACGGCCTTGCGGGCGTCGAAATTGGGCGACGGGGCCTCGACGATGGTCATTGCGAGCGGTCCTTGAGAAGCATCAGCAGCGGCGTCACCTGGTTCCTGCGCAGGGCGACGATCAGCACGCCCGCGAGCGCCAGCGCCGCGCCGATCCCCATGCGCAGGTCGAAATGGTCGTGGGTGATGGCCACGCCCAGACCGATGGTCATCAGCGGGGTCATCAGGGTGAGCGGAGCGATCAGGTTGGCCTCGTAGCGCTGGATCAGGCCGTAATAGCCGGTGTGGGCGATTACCGACACCACCAGGGCCGAATAGGCGACGGCGGCGACGAACGGCCAGCCGGCCTCGAAGGCCTTCGCCGAAGCGCCGGGCTCCATGGCGAAGCTGGCGGCGGCCAGAATCCACACCGAGGTGAAGCCCACCCAGGCCTGAAGCTGCAAGGGCTTCACCCGCTCGATCTGCTTCATCATCACCGCGCCAAGCGAGCCGGCCAGGGCCGAGGCCACCACCAGCCACAGCCCGACCGACAGCGAGAAGCCGTGCGGGTTCCAGATCACGATCATCGCCCCGGCCAGGGTCAGGGCGATGCCGACGCCGCGCCGCCAGTGGATCTTCTCGCCCAGCATCAGCACCGACAGCAGGGTGGTGAAGGGTACGCCCGCCTGCACCACCACCGCCGCGGCCGACGGCGAAGCGGTCTTGAAGCCCATGAACAGCAGGGCGAAACCGCCCGCCCCCATCAGCACGCCCACCGCCAGCATCCGCCAGGTCGGACGCGGCGCGGGCAGCAGCCACGGCAGGGTCACCGCCGCCACCAGACCGAACCGCACCGCCGCATAGAACAGCGGCGGCACGCCCCAGTGGGCGACCACGATCTTGGAGACGATGTTGTTGCTGGCCCAGATCAGGCAGACCAGCACCAGAAGGCCGAAGTCACGCAGGGACATGCCCTCCGCATACTTGGCGACCGGGACCATGCGCAATGAAAACCGACTCGCATTTCGACGCCCCGATTGACGCAGCGTCCAAACGGACGTTTGCTGGTGAACATCGTTCACTTGAAGACAGCGTCCGGACCAACCGGACCGCCATACGGGGACGGAGACACTAGATGACGGCCGAATACTTCGACGTCCTGATCGTGGGCGCGGGCCTGTCGGGGATCGGCGCGGCCCATCACCTGACGCGGCGCTGCCCGGGCAAGACCTACGCCATCCTCGAGGCCCGCGACGCCATCGGCGGCACCTGGGACCTGTTCCGCTATCCGGGCATCCGCTCCGACAGCGACATGTACACCCTGGGCTATTCCTTCAAGCCGTGGCGCGAGGCCAAGGCCATCGCCGACGGCCCCTCGATCCTGAACTATGTGCGCGAGACCGCGACCGAGGCCGGGGTCAACGAGCACATCCGCTTCCGCCACAAGGTGCGCCGCGCCGAGTGGAGCAGCGAGACCGCCAGCTGGACGGTCGAAGCCGAGCGGCTCGACCCAGGCAAGGACACCGGCGAGACGGTGAAGATCACCTGCGGCTTCCTCTATATGTGCGCCGGCTACTACGCCTACGACGCCGGTTACACCCCCGACTTCGAGGGAACCGAGCGCTTCCAGGGCAAGATCGTCCACCCGCAGCACTGGCCGGAAGACCTCGACTACGCCGGCAAGCGGGTGGTGGTGATCGGCAGCGGCGCGACGGCGGTGACCATCGTGCCGGAAATGGCCAAGACCGCCGCCCAGGTGACGATGCTGCAGCGCTCGCCGACCTATGTGGTCTCGCGTCCCGCCGAGGACGGCCTGGCTAACTGGATGCGCAAGCGCCTGCCGGCCATGACCGCCTACGGGATCACGCGCTGGAAGAACGTGCTGATCACCATGCTGTTCTTCAACCTCTCGCGGAAGAAGCCGGCCAAGACCAAGGAGCGGCTGATCAACCTGGTCCGCGACCAGCTGCCCAAGGACTACGACGTCGAGACCCACTTCACGCCGCGCTACAATCCCTGGGACCAGCGGCTGTGCCTGGTGCCCGACGCCGACCTGTTCGCGGCGATCGGCAACGGCTCGGCCGAGGTGGTCACCGACCATATCGAGACCTTCACCGAAGACGGCCTGAAGCTGAAATCGGGCAAGACCCTGCCGGCCGACATCGTCGTCACCGCCACCGGCCTGCGCATGCAGCTGATGAGCGGCATGGAGGTGGTCGTCGACGGCCGATCCGTCGATCTGGCCAAGGGCTTCAGCTACAAGGGCATGATGTTCAGCGACGTGCCGAACCTGGCCTCGGCCTTCGGCTACACCAACGCCTCCTGGACGCTGAAAGCGGATCTGACCAGCGAGTATGTCTGCCGCCTGCTGACCCACATGGACCGCGCCGGCGCCGACTGGTGCATGCCTCACCTCGACGCGCCGGACATGGAGGCCGTTCCCTGGCTCGACTTCTCGTCGGGCTATGTCCAGCGGGCCATGGACAAGTTCCCCAAGCAGGGCACCAAGACCCCCTGGAAGGTGCACCAGAACTACGCCCTGGACCTGGCCGCCCTGCGGCTGGGCAAGCTGGAGGACGGGGTGATGCGGTTCGGGCGGAAGAAGGCCAAGGCGGCGGCGTAGGCCCCGAACGCCTCCCCCTACAAAAACCCGCCTCCCTCGCCCTCGTGGCGAGGGTCCATGCCGGCGACCGCTCAGACCTTGATCGTTCTTGAAAGGTCTGAGCAGGCGGAACGCTGGATCCTGGGCACAAGGCCCAGGAAGGCGACCTTATGTTGCAAGGTCGCTCCTCATCCCGGAACCCAAGGCCCAGCTTGCCGTTCCTGATCAGCGTTCATCGGCCTATGATGGACGATCAGCAGGATGCGGGGGTGCGATGCGCGCGACTTTGACGACGATGGCGGTCCTGGGCGCGGCGGCGTTCATGGCCACGGGCTGCGCGACGGCCCAGCCGAGCTATCCGGCCAAGGCGCCCGCGACCACGACGGCGAGCAAGCCGCCGCCCCCGCCCGCCAAGGACTCGGACGGCGACGGCCGGCCCGACGGTTGGCGCGAGAAGTCGATGGAGATCGGCACCCAGCCGGTCCGCGACGTCGGCCTGTCGAAGAAGAAGATTCCGCCGGTGCTGGAGGAGGCCCTGGCCGATCCCTACAGCCTCAAGGGCCTGAAGAGCTGCGCCAAGCTGACGGTCGAGATCGAGCGCCTGAACGAGGTGCTGGGTCCCGACTACAAGACCGACAACGAGTACACGGAAAACCGCGCCGGCAAGCTGGCCGAGGCCGGCGGCAAGACGCTGATCAACTCGATCATCCCGTTCCGCAGCCTGGTGCGCGAGATCTCCGGCGCGGCTCCGGCCGACCGCCACCTCGAAGCCCTCGGCGACGCGGGCCTGGCCCGCCGCGGCTTCCTGCGCGGCGTGCATCAGAAGCAGGGCTGCAAGCAGCGGTTCTAAATCCCTCTCCCCTTGCGGGAGAGGGTGGCCCGTGAAGCGGGTCGGGTGAGGGGTCTCTCAGAAATCAAAGCTGCGGGCAGCGGTCAGGCCGGGTGGAGCGTCTCAAATCTGAGAGACCCCTCATCCGTCGGTCTTCGACCGCCACCTTCTCCCTCAAGGGGAGAAGGATTTAAGTCAGCCGATAGCTCTTCGCCTCCAGCACCGGCGGCAGGTCTTCCCGCCCCAGCGAAAACAGCAGGTCCCGCTCCACGGTGCGGACCATGGCGTCCAGCGGCAGGTCGTTGTCCTCCAGGCCGAACGGATCCTCCAGCTGGTCGCCCAGGGCGTCGAGGCCGAAGAAGGTGTAGCCGGTCAGCAGCACCAGGACCGGCGTCCACCAGCCCAGGGCATGGGCCAGGGCGAACGGCAGCAGCAGGCAGAAGACGTGCGCCGTCCGGTGCAGCATGAGCGAATAGGAGAACGGCGGCGGCGTGGTCTTTATCCGCTCGCAGCCGCCCTGCACGTGACCCAACTCGGTCAGCTGGATCTCCAGGACCGACAGATGGACCGGCGTCAGCAGCCCCTCGCCTTGCAGCCGGGCGCAGTCGGCGCCGACGGCGGCCAGGATCGCATCGGTCGGATTGGGGGCGGTCGCCAGGGCCGGCAGGTCCCGCCAGCGCGCGATCGCCGCCCGCTCGTCCCCGTCCCTCAGGCGCGCGACCAGTCCGCCGGCGAAAGCAGCCAGGCCCAGGAGCAGAGGCTCGCGCGCCGGCTCCGGCAGGCCTTGCGTCTGCCGGGCGAAACTGCGGGCGGCGATGATCAGCTGCCCCCAGAGCTTTCGCGCCTCCCACCAGCGGTCGTAGCAGGCGTTGTTCCGGAAGCTCATGAAGATCGACAGCGACAGGCCGATCAGGGTGAACGGCACGGCGCTCAACCGCTCCAGCGCCACGGGCCAGCGCTGGGCGACGAGCACCGCCGCGACCGACACCGCCAGCAGCACCACCAGTCGTCCAGCGATCCTGGGCAGGATCGAGCCGCGCAGGGCGAAGGCGATTTCGAAAAGGCCCGCGCGACGTCCAACGATCATGATCCGGCTCCGTCGTACAAGGGCTGCGCCATCTTTCTTCCCGTCATTCCCGCCCTGGAACCGGGGCCTCCACCGCTACCGACACAGCCCCAGCGAGCGGACATCGCCATTATCCGCGAAAGGTGGTTAGCCGCCTTCAGGAACTTGAATGTTGAGTTCGGTCCATAGAGGCGAGAAGCCGTGTTGCTCGGCGTATACCTCAAAACCAACACATCGCTCCGAACCAATGTCTCTGACATCAAAGCAGATCGCGTCGCATTCATCACAGATGAAAATGGTCTGTTTGGTCCTGATGACGGTGGCTCGAACTACCTCTCCTTGATGATCACATAGTGCGCAGAGCGCGTGATCCACCGTACCTCGCACTGCGGCGAGATAAGCTGTGTGCGCTTGCTGAACGTCTTTCTGGGTAGGCATATCTGCAAGGTAGTTGATCATCCTGAAGCAGACACGCGCAAATTCGCCTTAGGGTCGTGAGTCGAAGCCGGCCCCGACGCCCCATCGAGACGATCAGATAGCCGTCGTGAGCGAGTGTCGGTCTCGGTCAACACCCGCCCTTGTGGCGGGACCCCCTCTGTCGGCCGCAAGGACGGCAGGGGTGGACTGCCGAGCAGTCCGCTTGCCCGTCACGTTTAAGCGGAACCAGGGCTTCCCGCCACAGGGGCGGGAATGACGGGAGATTGGGTCTCCCCTACCCCTTCCGCACCACGAACCGCAGCGCCGTGTGCGTGGCCGAGAACCCGCAGACCTTGGTGTCCGACAGGCCCACGCCGCGGGCCGCGCCCAGGACGTCGGTGTCCTTCAGCGGCGCGCCCTTGCCCTTCTGGGAGACGATCCAGATCGCGCCCTTGTCGGCCAGCACGCCCTTGAGGTCTTCCAGGCGATCCAGCTCGGCCAGATCGTCGGCGGCCAGGAACAGCAGGTCGACCCCTTCGAAGTCTTCCGCCGTGCCGGTCTCAACCTCGACGCGGCCGGCCAGTTCTTCGAGGAACGCCTCGTCGTCGACGCCGTCGACCACCACCCGCATGCCCGGCTTTACGCCCAGCTTGTCCAGCCGCGAGGGCGGGTTGAGGATGGCGTGCACCCATTTCTCGGCCTGGCCCGGATCCAGCGTGAAGCGCGTGCCGTCGCTGAGCACGATGTCATCGCCCTCGACGCGGATCCCGCGAAGGGCGTGGCCCTGGTAGATGCCGCGCACCGCCCCGCGGAAGATCAGCTTGGGCGGCTCCCACAGGAGCTTGCCGTCGCTTTCGCCGTCGCTGAGCTGGCCCCAGGCCTTGGCTTCCTTGCCCATGCCTCAGGCGCCCCGGAACGTGGGCTGGCGCTTTTCGAGAATGGCGTCGACGCCTTCCATGTGGTCCTCGGTGTGGTGGGCGATGGCCTGAGCGGCGGCGCTCATCTCCATCAGGGTGTCGTAGCTCGCCGTCTGGCCGTGCTTGAGCAGACTCTTGGCCATGCGCAAGGCGTGAGGCGGCTGCTGGGCGATCCGCTCGGCCAGGGCAAGAGCCTCGCCCATCAGGTCGGCCGACGGCACGGCGCGGCTGATCAGGCCCCACTCGGCCGCCTTGGCCGCGTCGATGACGTCGCCGGTGAACAGCAGTTCGGCCGCGCGGCTCATGCCCACGGTGCGCGGCATCAGCCAGGCGCCGCCGTCGCCGGGGATCAGACCGAGCTTCAGGAAGGTCACGCCGAACTTGGCGGTGTCGGCGGCGATGCGGATGTCGGTCATGCAGGCCACGTCGCAGCCCAGGCCGATGGCCGCGCCGTTCACGGCCGCGATCGACGGGACCTCCAGGCCGTAGATGGCCCGCACGATGCGGTGGATGTTCTTGCGGTAGCCGTCGCGCACGGCCACGCCGTTGCCGCCGAAGGCGCCCTCGCGGGCCTTCATCGCCTTGACGTCGCCGCCGGCCGAGAAGGCCTTGCCGGCGCCCGTCAGGATCACGCAGCGGATCTGCTGGTCGTCGTTGATCGCCTCGCAGGCGGCCGCCACCTGGTCGCCGTCGCCCGGCGCGCCCAGGGCGTTCATCGCCTCGGGACGGTTGAGGGTGAGAATGGCGACGTGGCCGCGCTTTTCGGTGAGGACGAGGGGCTGGGACGACATGGGGTTTGGGCGCTCCTGCGGTGTTTTCTGTTTTCCGTTTGAATAGAGGCTTTCGGCTCGCGAGGGAAACCGGCCCTGGCGGCTCTCGCGGGACGGGCGGCGCCATCACGCGGCCGTGAGGGTTCGTGCGTGCAGGGACACATTTCTGAAAACCCAAGCGCGAATTCGATTGGCGCGGCCTGAAAGTTCGGGTTGTAGTCTTGTAAGGGACGACAGCGGATTGGCGTAAGTGCAGTGACAAGGTCCCAAGGCCACGCGCTCATCATCGAGGACGAGATCCTCATCGCCCTCGAAGTCGAGGCGCTTCTCGCCGCCCAAGGCTATTCAAGCTTCGACATCGCCGACAGTCCACAGGAAGCGCTCAGTTGCGCCCTGGCCCGCGCGCCCGACCTGATCACCGCCGATTTCCGCATCATCGGCGGCACGGGACTGGAGGCGGTCGAGGCCATCGAGGCCAAGCTGGGCCGCATCCCCACGGTGTTCGTCACCGGCAACGCCGACCAGTTGGCCAACGCCCGCCGGGCCATCGTCGACAAGCCGATCTCCCCCCGACGTCTCGCCGAAGCCTGCCAGCAGGCGCTCGACAGCCGGGCCTGACGCGCCGGACTACGCCTGCTAGTTTCCCTCTCGAATACGGGGAGGACGGCGGATGGCGATCATCGACACGCTAGAGGCGTTGGAGGCGATCTACAGCCCCGCCCCGGTTCCGGCCTCGACGGTCAAGGTCAGCGACCGGCTCACCCCGCACTACCGCGCGCTCGTGGAGGCCTCGCCGTTCCTGGCCCTGGCCACGGTCGGCCCCGAGGGCCTGGACTGCAGCCCGCGCGGCGACGCCCACGGCCTGGTGACCATCGCCGACGACCGCACGCTGATCCTGCCCGACCGCCGCGGCAACAACCGCATCGACAGCCTGCGCAACATCGTCCGCGACCCGCGCGTGGCGCTGCTGTTCCTGATCCCCGGCTCGGGCACGACCTTCCGCGTCAACGGCCGGGCGGTGATCAGCGTCGAGCCGGCGCTGCTCGACAGCCTGGCGGTCGAGGGCAAGGCCCCGCGCACGGCTCTGATCGTCACCATTGAGGAGTGCTACTTCCAGTGCGCCCGGGCGGTGATGCGCTCGGGGCTGTGGAAGGCCGAGGCCCAGGTCGATCCCAAGTCGCTGCCGACGGCCGGGGCGATGTTGGCGGCGGTGACCGCGGGCGAGGTCGGCGGCGCGGCCTATGACGAGGCCTGGCCCGCGCGGGCGGCGGCGACAATGTGGTGACGACGCAAAGGAACCTCCCCCTGTGGGGGAGGTGATCGCGAAGCGATCGGTGGGGGGCGTGACTGCTGAACTTCCACCAACGCGGAAGCTGAAAACGTCCCCCCACCGGCCTTCGGCCGCCTCCCCCAGAGGGGGAGGTTTCCCTCCTACCCCTTCGCCGTCTTCACATAGCGATCCACCACCTCGCCCAGCACGGTCAGCGGCGTGCCGCCGGTCGAGACCACGGCGTCGTTGAAGTCGCGCAGGTCGAAGCGCGGGCCCAGGGCCGCCTTGGCCTTTTCGCGCAGGCGCAGAATCTCGGTGTGACCGATCTTGTAGGCGCAGGCCTGGCCTGGGCTGGCGCAGTAGCGGTCGACCTCGCTGACCATGGCCGGCTTGGCGCGGCCGGTGGTCGAGGTCATGAACTCCACCGCCTGGTCGCGGGTCCAGCGCTTGTGGTGCAGGCCGGTGTCGACCACCAGGCGGGCGGCGCGGAACTGCTGGGCCTGCAGGTAGCCCAGCTGCCCCAGCGGATCGCCCTCGTAGTAGCCGGCCTCGTCGGCGATTTGCTCGGCGTAGAGCGCCCAGCCCTCGACGAAGGCGCCGAAGCCCATCAGCGAGCTGATCGTCGGGATCTGGCTGGCCCGCTCGGCCAGGTACGCGCCCTGCCAGGCGTGGCCCGGAATGGCCTCGTGGGTGGTCAGGGTCGGCAGGCTGAACTTGGGCCAATTGCCCATGTTTTTCAGGTTGATGTAGTAGATCGCCGGGCGCGAGCCGTCGAGCGAGGCGAAGTTCATGTAGCCCTGCGGCGCGCCGTCCTGGATCTCCTTCGGCACGGCCTTGACCATGACGTCGGCCTTCAGGCCCAGGCGCGACAGCTTGGGCATCAGCAGGCGGATCGCGGCGATGCGGTCGTTGAGATAGGCCAGGAGCTCGGCCCGGCCCGCGTCGCTGTCGGCGTAGAGGTAGCGCGGGTCCTTGGTCAGGGCGGTGACGCGCTCGCCGACCGAGCCTTGCGTCAGGCCCTGGCCCTTCAGCAGCACGTCCATGCGGGCGGCGATCTCGCGGCCCTGTTCCAGGCCCAGGGCGTGGATCTCCTCAGCGCCCATCGTGGTGGTGGTGTTGTAGCGCAGGCCCCAGCCGTAATAGGCCTCGCCCTGCGGCAGCTTCCAGACGCCAGCCTTGTCGTCGGCCTTCTCACGCGCGGCCTTGAGGGCGGCGATCTGGCGGTCGAGCGCGGGATAGACCTCGCCCTCGATGATCTTCGTCGCATCGCCCGCGCGGTCGGCCAGGCCCCTGGCCTTGGCGCGCTCGGCCAGCGAGCCGACCATGCGACTGTCGGCGGCCTTCTGGGCGCGCATCTCGGTCAGCTGGCCGATGGCGTTGTCGAGGATGAAGCTCGGCGGGACGACGCCGGCGCCGACGTCCTCGGCGATACGGCCGTTCTCCTGGTCGACCACCTTGGCGAAGGCGGCCAGGCGCGAGACGTAGGCGTCGACGTCGGCGGCGGTCTCGATGCCGTGCTGCGAGTTCAGGAACTCCGGCACGAAGGAATAGGCCCCGCCCTGCTGGCTGACGACATAGGGGTTGGCGAAGTCGCCGCCGTAGCTGAAGGCCGCGCCCTCGGCGCCGATCTTCTGGGCCGCCAGCACCGTGTCGCGGATCGTCAGGTCGTGCGGGTTGAGGGTCTTGGGATCGATGGCGGCGATACGCTTGGCGCGATCGGCATAGGCGGCGACCTGGGCGCGGCGGCCGGCGGCCGAGCTGTCCGACAGCTTGGCCTTCAGGGCCGCGCGGGCGCCCTTGTCCAGGCCCAGGCCCGTGGCGGCCTCGGGCTGGTCGATCAGCATCTCGTCGACAAAGGCGTCGAGCAGCTTGGCCAGCTTCGGATCGGCGATCGGGCCCTTGGCGGGCGTCGCGGCGAAGGCCGGCAGGCCCGAGGCGGCCCCCGAAGCCGCAGTGGCGGCGGCGGCCGAGAGAAGAAGATGACGACGGGACAGGCGCATGGACGCGGCTCGCTGAAAGGGGCTTTCGAGCGGCCGTAGGCGCGGACCTCTCCCCGCTCAACGACCCTCGACGGGCGGGAGAAGATCATTCCCCCGTCGCCGTGAAAAGCAGCAAGCTTGGACTTAATTCGGGCAGAAACGCAGACGGCCTCGCTCATGAAGCGAGGCCGTCGCAAAACACATCAGGATAAGACCTGCGAGACCTCAGTCGTCGCGGTGGACCCGCTCGCGACGCTCGTGACGCTCCTGGGCCTCAAGGCTCAGGGTGGCGGTCGGACGCGCGTCCAGACGGGCCAGGCCGATGGGCTCGCCGGTCTCTTCGCAGTAGCCGTAGCTGCCGTCTTCGACCCGGCGCAACGCCTGGTCGATCTTGGAGATCAGCTTCCGCTGCCGGTCGCGGGTCCGAAGTTCCAGCGCCCGGTCGGTTTCCGACGACGCCCGGTCGGCGAGGTCGGCATGGTTCTCAGTTTCGGTCTGGAGGTGGGAGACCGTTTCGCGAGATTCGCGAAGGATTTCCTCTTTCCAGGTCAGCAGCTTCTGTTTGAAATACTCGAGCTGCCGCTCATTCATGAACGGCTCGTCCTCGGAAGGACGATACGTATTCGGTTCCTTAAGAACAGTGGCCGTCTGCATCAACGCCTCACGCCCCGATGAACTCCGCCCTCAGCGGGCGGTGTGCTTATACCAAAACGATAGCCCCGTTCAATGAACGTCGCATGAGCGGTGCATTCAGGCGCACGCGCCTGCCTGACACGGCGGCGACGCTGCACGGGGGCGACGAGCTTCGCCGCGCCGGCCGGGGCAATAAAATCGCGGGAATGGGTTCGAGGTTCCATCCCGCCGCTCCTCACGCGCCTTGCGCCACGGAGAGCTTGGCCTCTTCGACGGCCGCGCGGGTCTCGATCTCGTTGAGCAGGCTCTGCAGCTTCGGATCGTCGACGCTCTCGCGGTGCTCGCGGACGGCGCGCTTGAGCTTGTCGATGGTGCTGGAGGAGACCTCCCCGTCCAGCACGGCGATCTTCAGGCCGTCGAGGATGTCCAGAATGTCGTCGGCCCGGCGGATGGCGCGACGCTTGCGCTCCATCGGGTCCATGTTGGCCTGCAGGGCCAGCAGGGCGTCCAGCGAGCCCACCCCGGCCAAGCCGCCGGCCGCGGCCGTCCCGGCCACGCCGCTGGCGCCGCCGACGCTGGGCAGGGCGAAGTTCGATCCGCCGCCCGCCGGCCGCGCGCGTGATGCGCCAGCCGCGCCCACGCCTCCCGAGCTCGAAACCTTCATGACGACCGTCGCTCCAAAGCTGGTCTTGAACGCCTACATATAGGGAGTCGGCCTCCCCGATGAGAACTCATATTCGAGATCGGCGCTTGCGGTATGGTTAATGCCGGGCAGAATCTGCCGGACAGGATTGTCGCAGGCGTTTTTGGCCGCCCTTTTCATTGATTTTCCTCACCTTTTCCGTTGGCCCGGTTCTGGCATGGGCCGCGACGGAATTGCGTCCTTCGGTGTGGAAATCCATGCGTCGTTCATTTTTCAGCTCCGTTCTCGCCGGCCTGGCCCTCGCGGCCATGACCGTCGTCGCCGGTCCGGCCGCCGCCAAGTCGCGGATCAAGGACATCGTCTCGTTCGAAGGCGTGCGTGAGAACCACCTGATCGGCTACGGCATCGTCGTCGGCCTCAACGGCACGGGCGACAGCCTGCGCAACGCGCCGATGACCAAGCAGAGCATGGAATCGCTGCTCGAGCGCCAGGGCGTCAACGTCCGCGACGCCAACCTCAACGCCAAGAACGCGGCGGCCGTCATGGTCACCGCCAAACTGCCCGCCTTCGCCGGCGCCGGCTCGAAGATCGACGTCTCGGTCTCGGCCATGGGCGACGCCAAGAGCCTGCAGGGCGGCACGCTGATGGTCACCGCGCTGCAAGGCGCCGACGGCCAGACCTACGCCGTGGCCCAGGGCCAGGTGCAGACCGGCGCCGTCTCGGCCGGCGGCGCTTCGGGCAGCTCGATCAGCCGCGGCGTCCCGACCGCCGGCCGCATCGCCGCCGGCGCCGACGTCGAGCGCGAGACCGGCTTCCAGATGGTGGCCATGAGCGAGCTGCGCATGACCCTGCGCAACCCCGACTTCACCACCGCCCGCCGCATCGCCGACGCCATCAACATCAAGTTCCCCAGCTGCGCCCAGGCCCAGAACCCCACCGTCGTGGCGATCCGCTCGCCGGGCGGCATGGACATGATCAGCTTCATCACCGCCATCGAGAACCTGGAAGTCGAGCCCGACGGCCCGGCCAAGGTGATCATCGACGAGGTCAACGGCGTGGTGGTGATGGGCGACGACGTCCGCATCAGCCAGGTGGCGATCGCCCAGGGCAACCTGACCATCTCGGTCCAGGAGACCCCGGCCGTCAGCCAGCCCGCCCCGTTCAGCCAGGGCCAGACCAAGGTCGTCCCGCAGTCGACGATCAACATCGACGAGGAAAAGGGCAAGAAGCTGATCACGCTGGGCGGCGGCGCGTCGCTGAAGAGCCTGGTCGGCGGCCTCAACGCCCTGGGCGTCACCCCGCGCGACATGATCACCATCCTGCAGGCCGTGAAGGCCGCGGGCGCCCTGCAAGCCGACATCGAGGTGATGTGATGAGCGCCCTCTCCTCCGCCGCCAGCGCTGTCGACGCCTACTCGGCCCTTTCCGGAACCGGTGCGACCTCGGCCGCCGAACTGGCCAAGCGCGGCAAGATCAAGGAAACGGCCCAGAAGTTCGAGGCCTCGTTCCTGTCGTCGATGATGCAGTCGATGTTCGAGGGCGTGAAGACCCCCGAACCGTTCGGCGGCGGCCAGGGCGAGGAGATGTTCCGCTCGCTGCTGACCGACGCCATGGCCAAGGAAGTGTCCAAGGCCGGCGGCGTCGGCATCGCCGCCTCGGTCCAGCGCGAGATGCTCAAGATGCAAGGCCTGCAGGAGGTCGCCCAATGATGAGCTCCGCCCCCCTCTCGCCCTCCGACGAGCGCGTCGAACAGCTGATCATCCTGACCGAGCGCCTGACCGACCTGATCGCCAAGCAGGCCACCGCCTTCGAGGCCCGCCGCCCGCACGAGGCCGCCCGCCACGTCGAGGAAACGGCCAAGCTCGCCAACATCTATCGCCACGAGTCGGCGCGGGTGCGCGGCAACGTCGCCGTCGTCCAGGCCGCCACGCCCGAGCGCCGCATGCGCCTGGTTCGCGCCACCGAGGCCTTCGACGCCGTCCTGGCCCGCCAGTCGCGCGCCATCGCCGCGGCCAAGACCGTCACCGAGGGCCTGGTCCGCGCCGTCGCCAACGAAATCGCCGCCCAGCGCCCGCAAGCCGCCGGCTACGGCCCCAGCGCCCAGGGCTCGGCCTACCGCAACAGCGCCACGGCGATCACGCTGAACCAGCGGGCCTGATCTTGCGGGAGACCTGAGCGGAAAGCATCCACCGCTCCCACCCGTAAAATCCCCGCGAAAGCGGGGACCCAGGCGTTTTATCGTCGAGCGCGGCGGGTTTCAGAAAAAGCCTGGGTCCCCGCTTTCGCGGGGATTTGGCGGATTTAGGACTGCGACGGCGTTAGACGATCGCCGATCCCCCTACTCCACCCCCGCCACGGCCAGGAGCGCCGCCAGGCCGACCTGCATGCCCTTGAGGGTCTCGCCCTTCTCGACGTCGATCCATTCGTCCAGGGCGTGGGCGCGGCCGCCCTTGCCGCCGGAGCCGATGGTGACGGCGGGGATCCCCAGGCTCATCGGCAGGTTGGCGTCGGTCGAGGAGGCCTCGTGGGTGGGGGTGAAGCCCAGGGCCGAAGCCGCCGCGGCGGTCGCCGTGACGATCGCGGCCTTCGGGTCCGTGCCGCCGGCCGGACGCTCGCCGATCACCTTGGCCTCGTAGGAGACCTCGCCCGGCTTGGTCGAGCGAGCGGCGTTCTCGCCGGCCACGGCCTTGTTGAGGATGGCCACCAGGGTCCGGTCCAGCTTGGCCAGTTCATCGGCGCTCTCCGAGCGCATGTCGAACTCCATGAAGATCGAGTTGGGGATCGAGTTCACCGAGGTGCCGCCGCCGACCACGCTGGCCGAATAGGTGGTCTTGGGATCGGCCGGCGGCTTGACCGCATAGAGGTCGACAACCGACTGGGCCATGGCCGTCATCGGATTGACCACGCCGAACGCGCCGTAGCTGTGGCCGCCCGGTCCCTTGAAGGTGACGCGATAGCGCTTGGAGCCGACGCCGCGATCGACGATGCGCGAGGGGTCCGAGCCGTCCATCGAGAAGAAGGCGCCGATCCGGCCCTGGTACTTGCCCTTGGTGAAGAGGTGGCGCACGCCGCGCAGGTCGCCCGGCCCCTCCTCGCCGACATTGCCGACGAACAGGATGTCGGACTTCGTCTTGATCTTGGCCGCCTCCAGCGCCCGCACATAGGCCAGCAGCACGGCCAGCGAGCGGGTGTCGTCGCCGATGCCCGGGGCCGACAGCTTCGTGCCCTCGCGCTTGACCTTCACCTCGGTGCCTTCCGGGAAGACGGTGTCGAGGTGGGCGGCGATGACCACGAACGGACCCTTGCCCTTGGTCGCCGTCCCGGGGCGTACGCCCATGACGTTGCCCTCGGCGTCCATCTCGACGTCGGTCAGGCCGACGGCCTTGAGCATCTCCAGATAGGCCTTGGCGCGCTTTTCCTCCTTGAAGGGCGGCGCGGGGATCTCGGTCAGGGTGACGATGTCGGCGACGGTGCGCTCGTAGTCGGCGTCGAGCTGCTGGACCGCGGCCTTGAAGCCGGCCCCGCCGACGATCTTCTGCACGGCCTTGACCGAGGTGTCGGCCTTCTCGGCGGCGTCGGCTTCGGGGCCGTAGAGCGCGCCGGCGGCGAACAGCGAGGCGGCGAACAACAGCGAACGCGACATCGAACGCGACAGGCGGCGCATGGGCGGGCTCCGATTCTTGCAGTCCGCCGACCAGAGCGACCGTGTCCGCCGATTGGCAATCCACAATTGGCGGAACGGCGGCTCCCAAAAGCACTGGGATCAAAAACACCGGACCTCTGGACGAACCGATCTCGCCACCCGACATTGACCTATCGTCAAGGAGATCGGTCATGGCCAAAGCTAAAGTCGCATCCGCGCTCGCGGGCCTGGGTCTCCTGCTGCTCGCCGCCCCGGCCCTCGCCCAGGCGCCGACCGCTCAGGGGACGGGTCCCTTGGGCGTCGGCGGCAAGTGGATGCTCGATCTGCCGCGCTCGCACTTCAACGAGGCCCTGACCGGCGCCGCCCCGCTGAGCGGCGAGCTCGACATCACCAAGGACGACGGCAAGTTCATCGCCTGGACCCTGGTCGAGGAGGACGACGAGGGCGTGGCCGCCATCCAGTTCGCCGACGCCGGCCTCGACGGCTCGCCGACGCGGGCCGTGGTCAACTTCAACTTCGTGACCCTGAGCGTCGATCGCACCGGCCAGTCCAGCGTGGCGGTGATGACCCACGGCGAAACCGGCCGCCGCCAGACCATGCGCGTGGCCCTCTCGGCGCCCGACACCCTGCTCGTCGAGCAGGACGTCGACGGCAAGCCCGGCCCGCCGGACCAGACGCTGATTTTCGTGCGGAAGAAGTAGGACCTCCCCCTCTGGGGGAGGCGGCCGAAGGCCGGTGGGGGGCCGTTTTCAGCTTCCGGGAAGCTGGCCGCTCAGCAGCCACTCCCCCCACCGATCGCTTCGCGATCACCTCCCCCACAGGGGGAGGTTCCTTGGTCAATCAGTCCGCGTGAACGCGGTCGACGCGCGGGGCGAACATGTAGCCGGCGTGACGGACCGTCCGCACCATCTGGGCGCCGCCTTCGGCGCGACGCAGCTTGCTGCGCAGGCGGCTGATGGTGACGTTGATCTGCTGCGGCGGCGCCTTGCTGCGGGCTTCGGGCGGACCCTGCTGCAGCTGGTCGCGGGTCAGAATCTGCTGGGGCTTGGAGACCAGGGTCCACAGCACCAGGAACTCGGCCGACGACAGGTTCACCGACTCGCCGCGCGGATCGAACAGCTCGTGGGTGGCGACGTTCAGGCGCCAGCCGCTGAACTGATAGACCGGCGGGGCGGCGATCGGCTCGGGGGCGCGATAGGCCTGGCGGCGACGGACCGCGGCGCGGATGCGGGCGGCCGTCTCGCGCGGGCGGAACGGCTTGGCGATGTAGTCGTCGACGCCCATCTCCAGGCCGACCACCACGTCGCTCTCGTCGTCGACCGCGCTGACCACCACCACGCCCGGAGCCGGGTTGAGGCGGCGCAGCCGGGCGCAGACCGAGAGGCCGGCTTCGTCGGGCAGCAGGATGTCCATCACGACCAGTTCGATCTGGGTGCGTCCGAGGATCTGGTCCATCTCGCGGGCCGAACCGGCCTCGAGCACTTCCAGGTCGAAGCGGCCCAGAAGGGCGGTAATGGCGGCGCGGGAGTCGATATCGGGATCGACGATGAGCAGGCGGGGTCTCACGGGCGTTCTCAGAACATCGCCCGGCCGACAAGCCGGGCAGAATAGCGGGTCTGGCGACGGGACGCTTCGGCCCCGCCCTCCAGGGCGAAATAGGAAAGATCCGAACCGGCGCGCAGGGCGACGTTCAGGGTCACCGCGCCGTTGCGGGCGTTGTCGGCCAGGATCGTGAACGGCGTGCCGCCCGCGAACGTGGCCGTGGTGTCGGCGTACTTGCCGGCCAGGGTCTTGCGATAGCCGACGCGGACTTCCGGCTTGAACCAGACTTCCTTGCCGAACTGGCGGCCGAAGACCACGCCGATGTCGCTCGACAGGTTGCTGTACTTGCGCGAGGCGACCGTCAGGTCGAAGCCCTCGCCGCCGCCGTGCTCGCTGCGCTCGCCTTCCCACAGGTAGACGTAGTCGAGGCGGGTCTCGGGACGGATGTAGTTGGCGCCGAACATCACCTCATAGCCGACGCCGGCGAAGGCGTTGGCGGTGAAGCCGTTCCAGGAAGCGGTGTTGCGGACGATCACGTCGGCCGCGCCGTCGCTGTCGGCGTCCTCGCTGATGAAGCTGCGGTCGCCGTTGAAGCGGATGTAGCCCGCGCCGCCGCCCAGGTTCAGGCGCCAGCCGCCGACCGAGCGGCGCCAGTAGGTTCCGGCCTGGAACACCGAGGCGGTCGTCTCCTCGCCGACCTTGGCGGCGGTGTCCTTTTCCTCGAGGCTGACGAAGGACAGGGTCACGCCCAGCGCGCCGCCGGCGTCGCCCATGGCCTCGTAGCCGGCGACCAGACCGACGGCCTTGGTGTCGGTTCCCAGGTTCTCACCGTCCTCGATGCGGACCAGGCTGTTGATCTCCTGCACCCAGACGCTGTCGGGGCCGTAGCGGTCGGCGCCGTCGGGACGCACCGACGTGGCCGCCGACACCTGCTGCTGCACGGCCTGCAGGGTGGTGAACATCCCCTGGCCGGTGCTGGGCAGCATCTGGTTGTAGAGGTTGTAGAAGCCGTCCGCGGTCGACTGGCTGAGGAAGGCGCCGGCGATGTCGTCGTTGTTGCTTAGCGCGGCGAACGTCGCTTCGTAGGCCGAGGCCTGGCCGCTGGTCATGCCGGCTTCGGCGGCCGTGCGGCGACGCACGTCGATCAGCACGTCGTTGCCTTCCGTATAGGCGCTGGCGACGTAGAGGTAGGGCGCGTCGCCCAGCAGGTCCTGGTCGATCTCGCCGGCGCTCAGGGTCCCGGCCGAGATCACCTTGAAGGTGCTGGCCGTGGTCAGCAGGTTGTTGAACACCAGGCCCAGGTTGGCGCCGCTGGCGATGGTGGCGGTGTCGACCACCAGCTGGGTCGCCGTGCCCGCCGAGGGATCGACGGTGAACACCAGCTTGGCGTCGGCGCCGAGGGTCAGGCTGGTGGCGTTGATCGTGTTGGTGTTGGTCAGCAGCAGGCCGCCGTCGCCGATGTTGATCGACAGCTTGCCGTCGCTGTCGCTCAGCTTGGTGACCGCGTAGGCCCCGCCGTCGATGTTGAAGACGTCGGCCCCGTCGCCGAACGAGATCTCGCCGTACAGCGTGCCGTTCAGCAGGTTGATGGTGTCGGCGCCCGAGCCCAGCAGGATCTGGCCGATGATCGTCGGCTCGTCGGCGTCGTCCACGCCGTCGCCGTCGGTATCGGTGTCGGCCACGTCGTCGTCGCCATCGTCGCCGTCGTTGACGCCGGTCTGGGTGATGGTGACGCCGGTGGTGCTGGCCTGCAGGTTGATGGCAACGGCCTTGCCGGTGACCACTTCGTCGTCGGCGTCGTCGTTGTCGTCATCGAGGTCGTAGTCGTCGTCGGTGGCCGTCAGGTAGGCGGCGATCGTGCCGGTGTTGTTGATCGTGGTCAGCGTGCCCGAGCGATCGACGATGGCGTTGGCGGTTCCGGCCTCGCCGTAGAGGGTGGCCAGGATCGTGCCGCTGTTGTTGATCGTGGTCATGGTCGCGCCAGCGTCGATCAGCAGGGCGTAGGCGGCGGAGTCGCCCTCGGCCGTGACCGAAGCGGTCAGCCCGCCGCTGTTGTCGAGGATCCGGGCGATGGCCCCCGAGGTCAGGTGCAGGCCCACGGCGTCGGCCTCGTAGGCGCTGGCCGTGATCGAGCCTTCCAGGTTGATCCCGTTGGTGACCAGGGTCTCGTAGCCGGCCGAGCCGCCGATCTGCACGCCGGTGGCGGCCACGCCCGGGTGGATGCCGTAGGCGGCGACCGAGCCGCGGATCACCAGGCCGTAGTCGTAGATGCCGTCGCCGGCCGAGCCGAGGGTGACGGTCTGGGTGTCGGAGCCGATCTGGATCGCCGGCGCGCCGCCATAGACCGCGACCGAGGCGGTGCCTTCCTCGTCGTCTTCAACGCCGTCGCCGTCCTCGTCGTCGGTGGTGTCGTCGTTGGTGTCCTCGGGCGGGGCGTCGAGCACCAGGCCCTTGGTGACGTTGCTGGTCACCTGGATGGCCGAGCCGCCCTGCAGCAGGTCGTCGGCGTCGAGCAGGGCCTCGTCGTCGGGATCGGTGTAGCGGCTGGTGTAGCGATAGCCGGTGGCGGTGATCGAGCCCTGCACGATCACCGAGCCGTCGACCTCGCCGTTGACCGCCAGGCCGATGCTGTTGGCGCCCAGCACGCTGATCGAGCCGTCGCTGACGATGTCGCCGGTGACGCTGGCGGTGTTGCGGATACCGTAGCCGTCGTCGCCGGTGACCGCGATCGAGCCGGAGTTGAGAATGTCGCCGATCACCGACGATTCCAGGATGATGCCGATCGAGTCGTTGCCCTCGATGGTGATCGAACCCGAGTTCTCGATCGTGCCGGTGAAATCGCCCGAACCGCTCAGGTGGACGCCGTAGCGATTGGTCCCCAGCGCGAACTGGCCGTCGTAGTCGCCGTCGCTGTCGGTGTCCTCGTAGTCGTAGTCCTCGGTCAGCGAGATCGTGCCGCCGTTGGTCACCGTCGAGGTGAGGCCGCCGCTGATCAGGATGCCGGTCGAGTTGGAGAGGTCGGTGCTTTGCAGCGTGCCGTTGTTGGTCAGGGTGTTGCTGCTGTCGACGGTGGCGATCGCGCCTTCGGAGGCGTAGGTGATCACGCCGTCGCTGGTGATCTTGACGTCGTCGGCCGCGCCGTCGTTGGCGGTCGAGGTCGCGACCGCCTTGGTGCGGCTGCTGCTGGTGATCTCGGTCTCGGCGACGGCGCCGCCGGCGTGCAGCAGCATCGGTAGAGCTGCGGCCGACAAGATCAGAAGCTTACGCGACATGGAGGACCCGCCTGATGGAACCTCCGAGCCTTAGGGGCCGTGCATGGCCCAGGCGTGTCTATGAAATTTCCGTCATGCTACGGCGACGCTCACGCCGATACACTTCCGTTTCAAACGGCCCGGAAGGTTGTCGCCAGGGCGCCGGCTCGCCTCCGAAGTGTTGCCATTCGCGGCCCAAAGCCGCCGTTATTCCGACGCCCGCGCAAGAAAAGGCGACCTTGGCCCACCCGGCGATTCCAGAGCCGTTGCAGACCGTCCACGCCCTGAAACGGCAAAGAAAAAGCGCGCGGGGCCAAAGCCGCCGCGCGCTTTCACTTATAGAGCCTTGAGGTCCTAGCGGACCCGCCGGGTTTAGAGCACGCCGTCGACGGCGCGCTTGACGCCCCAAGGGTTGGCTTCCTTCAGGGCCGCCGGCAGCAGCACGTCGGGCAGGTCCTGGTAGCAGACCGGGCGCAGGAAGCGCTCGACGGCGCGGGTGCCGACCGAGGTCGAGCGGCCGTCCGAGGTGGCCGGGAACGGGCCGCCGTGGACCATGGCCGGGGCCACTTCCACGCCGGTCGGCCAGCCGTTGGCCAGGATGCGGCCGGCCTTGCGCTCGAGGATCGGCAGCAGGCCGCGGGCGGCCTCGGCGTCTTCGGCGTCGAGGTGCAGGGTGGCAGTCAGCTGGCCTTCCAGGCCTTCCAGCAGCTTGGCGAGCGTGGCCAGGTCCGGGGCGCGGACGACGACCGACGACGAGCCGAACACTTCATGGCTGAGGGCCGGATCGGCGGCGAAGGTCGCCGCGTCGACCACGAACAGGGCGCCCTGGCCCTGGTTGCAGCCTTCGCCGACCAGGCCGCGCGCGGCGACAGTGACGCCCGGACGCGAACCCAGCTTCTCGACGCCCTGCTCATAGGCGCCGAAGATGCCCGGGGTCAGCATGACCTGCGGGTGGGCGGCGGCCAGGGCGGCCGAGGCCGAGGCGATGAAGGTGTCGAGGTCGGGACCTTCCAGCGCCAGGACCAGGCCGGGGTTGGTGCAGAACTGGCCCGAACCCATGGTCAGCGAGCCGACGAAAGCCGCGCCCAGGGCCTCGGCGCGGGCGGCCAGGGCGTGCGGGAACAGCACCACCGGGTTGACGCTGCTCATCTCGGCATAGACCGGGATCGGCTCGGGACGGGCGTTGGCGATCTTCATCAGCGCCACGCCGCCGGCGCGCGAACCGGTGAAGCCGACGGCCTTGATCCGCGAGTCGCTGACCAGGGCGCCGCCCAGCTCGTGGGTCTGACCGGTCAGCAGGGCGAACACGCCGGCCGGCAGGCCCGCCTTCTCGACGGCCTTGCTGATGGCCGCGCCGACCAGGGCGGCGGTGCCGGGGTGGGCCGGGTGGCCCTTGAAGACGACCGGGCAGCCGGCGGCCAGGGCCGCGGCGGTGTCGCCGCCGGCGGTCGAGAAGGCCAGCGGGAAGTTGCTGGCGCCGAACACGGCGACGGGGCCCAGGCCGATGAAGCGCTGGCGAAGGTCGGCGCGCGGCAGCGGCTTGCGCTCGGGCAGGGCCGGATCGACGCGGGCGCCGAGGAAGTCGCCCTGGCGGACGGTCTTGGCGAACAGGCGCAGCTGGCCGGTGGTGCGGCCGCGTTCACCTTCCAGGCGGCCGCGCGGCAGGCCCGTCTCGGCGATGGCGCGCTCGATCAGTTCGTCGCCGATGGCCTCGATCTCGGCGGCGACGCCTTCGAGGAAGGCCGCGCGGGTCTCGAGGTCGGTCTCGCGATAGACGTCGAACGCCGCGTCGGCGGCGGCCAGGGCCGCCTCGATCTGGGCCGCGGTCGGCTCGGGGAAGACGTCACCGAAGTGCTCGCCCGTGGCGGGGTTCAGGCTGCGGAGTTCGGTCATGACGGCGCTCGCGGTTTTGGCGGACGGGAATGGGCCCGCATATAGGCCCTTCCCCCGCATTTTGTCAGGTCAATGTTAGCGCAACCATCGCTTATTCGATGGCCCGCCGAGACTATTCGATGAAGGCCGGCGCGATGACCCGTTCGCCCAGCAGGAAGGCGTCGGCCACATGGCGCAGCGGGCTGACGTCGACGTCCGAGGCGCCGGCTTCGATCAGTTCGGCGAAGGCGGCGTAGAGGCCCGGATATTCCTCGTCCGGCCCTTCGTGCTTCAGTTCGCCGTCGACCCACAGGCGCGAACCGCCGTGCGACAGCTTCAGTTCGCCGCCGTCGGTCTGGACGATGATGTCCCAGCTTTGCGGGCCGGTCTGCAGGAAGTCGAACTCGGCCCGCACCGGGGCGCCGGTCACGGTGACGAAGCTCAGTTGCGCCTCGACCGGCGACTGGCAGTTCTCCGGCACGTGCAGCGTGGCCTTCTCAAGGAAGAAGGCCGGCAGGATGACGGTGGCGATCGACAGGGCGTTGATGCCGGGATCGAAGACGCCGAGGCCGCCGGCCTGCCAGATCCAGGTCTGGCCGGGGTGCCAGACGCGCACGTCTTCCTTCCAGTTGATCTGCACCGACTGGAGGGTCTTGCCCGCCAGCCAGGCCTGGGCCGGAGCGACGGCGGTGGCGTAGCGCGAGTGCCAGGTGGTCTGCAGGGTGACGCCCTTGGCGGCGGCGGCGGCCTTGAGGTCCTCGACCTCGCTCAGCGTCGCGCCCGGGGGCTTTTCCAGCATCACATGCTTGCCGGCGTCGATGGCCAGGCGGGCGATCGTGTGGCGCACCTGCGGCGGGGTGCAGAGGGCGACGGCGTCGAAGGCGACGTCCGAGGCCAGCAGCTCGGCCAGGTCGGTGAAGTGCGGCACGCCGTCGACGCCGGCGCTGCGGCTGGCCACTGCGGCCAGTTCGAAGCGCGGATCCTTGGCGATCGCGGGCAGGTGCTGGTCGCGGGCGATCTTGCCCAGGCCGACGATGGCGATGCGGATGGTCATCTGGACGAAACACCTGGCGATGGAGAGGACCGCGTCGGCGGCCCGGTCATTAGTCAGACAAATAGCGTGACGGGCGTGGGTGTCAAACGGCGAGCTTACGGAATGGTCCTTCTCCCCTTGTGGAAGAAGGCGGCGGCTGTTCGCGAGGAACCTCCCCCTGTGGGGGAGGCGATCGCGTAGCGATCGGAGGGGGGAGTTTTTTGCGAGCCTTCCGACGCCTCGAAAGCTGAAAACGTCCCCCCACCGGCCTTCGGCCGCCTCCCCCACGGGGGGAGGTTCCTGGGCGCGCGGCTTCACGCTCACGCGGTGAACCGCTGAGGTGATGGAGAGGGCGCGGGGCGTCCGGGCCTCGCCCGGAGTTGATTGTGTAATACCGTTTCGACGAAGCTTAGACGCCCCGCGCGATCGTTCTTGACCTCAGGCCGGGGCGCGCAGGCCTCTTCCGCCTTTCACCCCTTCCCCACGCAAGGCTCCCCCGTCCATGCGGCCAGGAGTGCGTCAGGGCGCGAACCCTTGGACGGGCGGAAAGCCAAACGGCAGCCTCCCGATGGATGGGTTTACGTCCCCCATCCTCATTTAAGCCGTTCGGCCCTGCTCACGCAGCTCCGGCGGCCCCGCTCGATCGCATCCACGTCGCACGCTTCGGGCCGGATCCTTGCGCCCTCTCCCTGCGACGGGACGGGGTCCATTATGCAGCGGGTTTCAGCGCGTCTGATCCAGAGCGGTGAGAAAGTCGCAAGGGGTTGGATTGGTTGGGGTTTGGTTCGAGCTTTGTGAGGATAGACGGCGTCCTATCCCCGTAAGCCCCTATTCTCCCTTCCCCCTTGATGGGGGAAGGGCCGGGGTTGGGGGTGGTTGCGACGGTTGGGCTTGATGAGGCCGTGCAGGCGGACACGCCGTATCACCCCCATCCCAACCCTTCCCCCATCGAGGGGGAAGGGCTTTTGGGGCGGCGCGTTTCAGAAAAAGCCTGGGTCCCCACTTTCGCGGGGATTTTACGGGAGGGAGGTTCGCAGCCGCCCTCCCCAATTGCTCAGACATTTGCCACGCGCTAAGGTCGTCGAACAGCGTCGTCAGTGACAGAACGCCCGTCGGCGCTATATAATGTGAGCGCTATCATCGGCGCGTCGGCGCCATTCGGACACTTGCGAGCCGCTCGCAAGGCCTTGAAGCCACGCGACCTTCCGTCGCCTTGGCCGCCGCCACGGCGGTCGTTGACGACCCCAGCCCGGCGGTATAGTCAGACAAATAGTATAAACCTCGCCCGGCGAGGCGATCCAGATTGGATCGACCGAGGAAAAACAGGACCGTCATGACCACCAAGTCCGCGCCCCGCACCCTTCGTTCGCGGGCCTGGTTCGACAATCCCGACAACGTGGACATGACCGCGCTCTATCTGGAGCGCTACCTGAACTACGGCCTGACCCTGGAAGAACTGCAGTCGGGCAAGCCGATCATCGGCATCGCCCAGACCGGCTCGGACCTGTCGCCGTGCAACCGCCACCACCTGGTGCTGGCCGAACGCGTGCGTGAAGGCATCCGCACCGCCGGCGGCATCGCCATCGAATTCCCGGTCCACCCGATCCAGGAAACCGGCAAGCGCCCGACCGCGGGCCTGGACCGCAACCTGGCCTATCTGGGCCTGGTCGAGACCCTGTACGGCTATCCGATCGACGGCGTCGTGCTGACCATCGGCTGCGACAAGACCACCCCGGCCTGCCTGATGGCCGCCGCCACCGTCAACATCCCGGCCATCGCCCTGTCGGTCGGCCCGATGCTGAACGGCTGGTACAAGGGCGAGCGCACCGGTTCGGGCACCATCGTCTGGAAGGCCCGCGAGATGCTGGCCGCCGGCGAGATCGACAACGCCGGCTTCATCAAGCTGGTCGCCAGCTCGGCCCCGTCGACCGGCTTCTGCAACACCATGGGCACGGCCACGACGATGAACTCGCTGACCGAGGCCCTGGGCATGTCGCTCACCGGCTCGGCCGCCATCCCGGCTCCGTATCGCGACCGCCAGGAAAACGCCTACCACACCGGCCTGCGGATCGTGGACATGGTCAACGAGGACCTCAAGCCCTCGGACATCCTGACCCGCGAAGCCTTCCTCAACGCCATCGTCGTCAACTCGGCGATCGGCGGCTCGACCAACGCCCCGATCCACCTCAACGCCCTGGCCCGCCACGTCGGCGTCGAGCTGACCGTCGACGACTGGCAGGAGAAGGGCGAGAACGTGCCGCTGCTGGTCAACCTGCAGCCGGCCGGCAAGTACCTGGGCGAGGACTACTACCACGCCGGCGGGGTGCCCGCCGTCACCGCCCAGCTGATCAAGCAGGGCCTGATCCACGAAGACGCCCTGACCGTCTCGGGCCAGACCATGGGCGACGCCTGCCGCGACGCCGTGATCGAGGACGCCGACGTCATCCGCACCTTCGACAACCCGCTGGTCGAGCGCGCGGGCTTCGTCGTGATGCGCGGCAACCTGTTCAACTCGGCGGTCATGAAGACCAGCGTCATCTCGGGCGAGTTCCGCGACCGCTATCTCTCGAACCCCGACGACCTGGACGCCTTCGAGGGCGACGCCATCGTCTTCGACGGTCCGGAAGACTATCACCACCGCATCGACGACCCGTCGGTGGGCATCACCGAGAACTCGATCCTGTTCATGCGCGGCGCCGGTCCCATCGGCTATCCGGGCTCGGCCGAGGTCGTGAACATGCGCGCCCCCGACTACCTGATCAAACGCGGCGTCAAGCAGCTGCCCTGCATCGGCGACGGCCGCCAGTCGGGCACCTCGGGCTCGCCCTCGATCCTCAACGCCTCGCCCGAAGCCGCCGCCGGCGGCGGCCTGGCCCTGCTGAAGAGCGGCGACCGCGTGCGCTTCGACCTGCGCAAGTCGCGCGTCGACGTGCTGATTACGCCCGAGGAAGTCGCCCAGCGCCGCAAGGCCCTGGAAGCGGCCGGCGGCTACAAGTATCCGGAAAGCCAGACCCCGTGGCAGGAGATCCAGCGCGCCATCGTCGGCCAGATGGACACCGGCGCAGTGCTGGAGCCGGCCGTGAAGTACCAGCGCATCGCCCAGACCAAGGGCCTGCCGCGCGACAGCCACTAAGGGCCGTCACGCACCGCTGAACGAACGAGCCGCCCAGGCCTTGGCCCGGGCGGCTTTTTCATGCCCGCCCCAGAAGAAACGACGCCTTCACAGTAAAATAAGTCGACGTCGTTGCTTTCTCATTTTGAGAATATTCGATCTCGAAAGCGGGATACGTATTGGTACGTATCTACAGAACGCCAGATTTCTACGACTCGATTACTGTCGATTAACACCGATGATCGACCTTGCGGTCAGAATATCGGAGGCGGGCGTGCGTTTGATCGAGTTTGACAGCATCCAATCGCAGCGTCGGGTGGGCGGCCAGCTGGTCGTCGCCTGCGTGGCGGCCATGGCGGCGGTCGTGCCGGCCGCGGGCTTCGTCGCGGGGACGGCGATCCTGGCGCCCTTCGCCTGCGCCGCCGCGCTGGCGGTGCTGGCCCTGACCGCCTTCGGCCTGTGGCGCGACACGCTGCTGCAGCGGACCTGCGCGGCCCTGGCCCTGGTCGGGCAGGTGACGCTGTTCGTGCTGGCCTTCCAGGGAAGCGCCCAGCAGGACGTCGCCCGCATGGCCTTCCTGGCGGCGCTGGCGCTGCTGGTGGCCTATGGCGACTGGCGGATCGTGGCCCTGGCGGCGATCGCCTTCGTCGGCCTCGATGTCCTCGCGCCGCTGCTGGCCCCGCACCGCCTGGCCGCCGACGAGAGCCTGCTGGCGATCGTGCTGCGGGTGGGCATGACCGCCGCCACCGCCTGGTCGCTGATCTGGCTGACGGCCGGGGTCTCGCGCCTGTTCGTCACCGTCACGGCCCGCACCGAGGCGGTGGAGACCGCCGCCCGCGCCGCCGACGCGGCCAACGCCGCCGCCCAGGCCGAACGCGCCGAGCGCGACCGCGCCAACGCCGAACGCGCCAAGCTCAAGCAGGTGATGGAGGCCGAACAGACGGAAGTCGTCGAAGCCCTGGCCCGCGCCCTGCGCCAGGTGGCCGGGGGCGACCTGACCTGGCGGCTCGAGACCCGCTTCGCCGCCCAGTACGAGCCGCTGCGCCAGGACTTCAACGACGCCCTGGCCAAGCTGCGCGCCGCCCTGGGCGAGATCTCCGGCAACGCCGCCAGCATGAGCGACGGCGTCGCCGAGATGAGCCGCGCCTCCGACGAACTGGCCAACCGCACCGAGGACCAGGCCGCCAGTCTGGTGCAGACCACCACGGCGCTGGGCCAGATCACCACCACGGTCAACGAGACCGCGCAGAACGCCCGCCAGGCCAACGCCGCCGCCGCCCGCGCCCGCGAGGAGGCCGAGCTGTCCGACCCGGTGGTCACCGAGGCCGTCGACGCCATGACCCGGATCGAGACCTCGTCGGGCCAGATCGGCCAGATCATCTCGGTGATCGACGAGATCGCCTTCCAGACCAACCTTCTGGCCCTGAACGCCGGGGTCGAGGCCGCGCGGGCGGGCGAGGCCGGCAAGGGCTTCGCCGTGGTGGCGCAGGAGGTGCGGGCCCTGGCCCAGCGCTCGGCCGACGCGGCGCGCGAGATCAAGGCCCTGATCGACGTCTCCAGCCGCCAGGTCAGCGCCGGCGTCGAGCGCGTCGGCAAGACCCGCGAGGCCCTGCGCCGGATCGTGGCCCGGGTGGCCGAGATCGACCTGCAGATCGACGCCATCGCCCGCTCGGCCAACGACCAGGCCCAGAACCTGGGCGAGGTGAACACCACCATGGGGGCGATGGACCGGGTGGTGCAGCAGAACGCGGCCATGGTGCAGCAGACCACCGCCGCCGCCCACGCCCTGAAGGCCGAGGCCGCCGAACTGGCCCAGCGCATCGGCCTCTTCCGCACCCGCGACGACGACGCCGACCTTCGGGCCGCCTAGAGGGGAGAACGGGGCGATGGCGGAGACCCCGGACGAGGCGGTGCGGTTCACCGGCGCGGACCTGATCAAGCTGTTCGCCGCCATCTACCTGCCGCTGTGCGAGCGGCTGGAGGCCTCGGGCGTGATCGACCGGGCGCGGCTCGCCGATGTCATGTCGCTCTATGTACGGCCGGGCGAGGACAGCCCCAGCGCGGCCACGGTCGAGGCGTTGCAGATCGTGCTGCGCCGGGCGCGGGTTGCGCCGGATGCGCGCCCGAAGCCGGCGCTGCGGCTGATCCCGGGCGGGCGGGGGTAACGCCCTAATCCTGGTTCTATTGGAAGCCACCCCGACCGAGGTTCCCCGCGAAGGCGGGGATCCAAGCTGACTCTCGGGGGTGTAGAGCGGCCGTGGGTCACCCCCGGACTCGGCTTGGGTCCCCGCCTTCGCGGGGATGCTCGGAGAGAGGGGGCGCAAGACCCAAACCTCTCCCGGGGCTACCGCCCCTCCCCGTCCAGCACCTTGCAGAGCGCCGCGGCCAGCATGGCCCAGGGCTCGTCGTGGTCGGGCCCGATGCGGGCGGTGATGTCGCGCGACAGGGCCTTGGGGTCCAGCGCCCCGGCCTCCTCCAGCGTGCGGCACAGCGGCAGGTAGGTGGCGGCGAACAGGCGGACGATGTCCTCGCCGGAGAAGGCCGGCGCGTCTTCGGTGGGCGCGCTCATCGCGGCGATTCTGCTGAACTCGGTGACATCGCCTCCGGATGCCTGAAGAACGATGGTTGCGCCTTGATCGCGATCAAAGTAGCGGCGGCCGCGCCGTGGGACGTCGTCTTCTCCATAGGGGGACGCGATGTTCAATCAGACGGCGCACGCGCGCCGCGATCTCGAGGCGGGGGCCGACTATCTGCTGCGCAGCGCGGGCCTCTTATGGTCGGTGTTCGACGGCGACGTCCTGCGCGGGCTGGTGTTCCTGGCCGTGCTGCGGCTGGCGGGCGATGAGGGCGGCCCCGTGCGGCTGACCGCCGTCGCGCGCTCGCTGCGGATGCCGATCGAGACCACCCGCCGCCACCTGCTGAAGCTGGAGGCCGGCGGCTTCGTGGTCCGCGCGCCCAACGGCGCCGTCGAGGCCCGCCTGCTCGACCGTCCCGACCTGCGCGAAGCCCTGGCCGCCAACAGCGCCAACCTCGCCGCGCTCAGAGCGGCAGCTGAACCGTGCTCTTGACCTCTTCCAGCACCGCATAGGTGCGGGTCTCGCGCACGCCCGGCATCTTGACCAGGATGTCGCCGAGGAAGCTGCGATAGGCGTCCATGTCGCGCACGCGGGCCTTGATCAGGTAGTCGAAGCCGCCGGCCACCATGTGGCACTCCAGCACCTCGGGCGCGCGGCGCACGGCGGCGGCGAAGTCCTCGAACACCTCGCCGGTCGTGCGGTCCAGCACCACCTCGACGAAGATCAGCAGGGCGCGGTCGACCTTGGCCGGATCGAGCAGGGCCGCGTAGCCGGTGATGAAGCCGCGCTCGCGCAGGCGGCGCACCCGGTCGAAGGTGGCGGCCGGCGACAGGTTGCAGCGCTTGGCCAGCTCGGCGTTGGTGATCCGGCCGTCGGCCTGCAGCACGCGCAACAGTCGGCGATCGGTGTCATCTAGAGCGGACATGGAATTTCGTCACTTTCAGCGAAGATTGTTTTGAAAATACCGATAACAAACAAAGCACCTTCGGAGCGAAGAGGCTTACACCCTCAATCGTCCTAGCGAAGCTTCCCCTCGCCGCTCCCCCCAGTCGGCGCGCTTCGCATTGGACCTCCCGCTCGGCGGGAAACCATCGCCGCGCATCCCCCAGCGCCGGCGACGAGCGGAAGGGACGCGCGAGTCCCCCCGAGACGCGTCCCTTCCAGTGCTCCCCTTCCCTCTTTCCTAGACCCCTCCTAACCTGCGTTCGCCGACCCGCGTCCGCGCCGGTCGCGACGCCCTGTCGCGGAGGTTTTCGGCCCTTTGGAGCGGAAGACGTTTTTCGTCGTTTACGCCGAACAGGATACGGAAGCCAGAACCAACAAACGAAGCACCTTCGATCAGACCCAGGTTACAGCGACGATAAATCATCTCTGAGGAAGCGTCATGACTGGTTGGGACTCCCTGGACGACGGCAAGTACCGTGACGAGAAGGCGGTGATCGCCGACCTGCTGGCCGCCAAGGCCCTGTCGAGCGAAGACCGCGCCGCCGTGCGCGCCGAGGCCGAGGCCCTGGTGCGCGGCGCCCGCCGGTCCGTCCGCAAGCAGGGGGTGGTCGAAAGCTTCCTGCAGGAGTTCAGCCTGGGCACCCGCGAGGGCCTGGCCCTGATGTGCCTGGCCGAGGCCCTGCTGCGCACCCCCGACGACGACACCCGCGACAAGCTGATCGCCGAGAAGATCGGCTCGGCCGACTGGGCCAGCCACCTGGGCGGCAGCGACAGCCTGTTCGTCAACGCCTCGACCTGGGGCCTGATGCTGACCGGCAAGATCGTCGAGCCCGACGACGAGGCCAAGAAGGACCTGCCGGGCTTCATCAAAAAGCTGGCGGGCCGCGTCGGCGAGCCGGTGATCCGCGCCGCCGTCGGCCAGGCCATCCGCATCATGGGCGAGCAGTTCGTGCTGGGTCGCACCATCGAGGCGGCCATCAAGCGCGCCGCCGGTGAAGACACCATGTGCTCGTTCGACATGCTGGGCGAAGGCGCCCGCACGGCCGCCGACGCCGAGCGCTACGAAAAGTCCTACGCCGCCGCCATCGAGACGGTCGGCAAGCTGTCGAACAAGGCCGGCCCGGAAAAGGGCCACGGCGTGTCGGTGAAGCTGTCGGCCCTGTGCCCGCGCTACGAGGCCACGCATGAGGACCGCGTCTGGCAGGAGCTCTATCCCCGCACCCTGCGCCTGGCCCTGATCGCCGCCAAGTACGACATCAACTTCACCATCGACGCCGAAGAGGCCGACCGCCTGGCCCTGTCGCTGAAGCTGCTCGACAAGCTGTGCCGCGAACCGGCCCTGGGCGAGTGGAAGGGCCTCGGTTTGGCCGTGCAGGCTTACCAGAAGCGCTGCGGCGAGGTGATCGCCCGCCTGTCGGCCCTGTCGCAGGAGACCGGCCGCCGTCTGATGGTGCGCCTGGTGAAAGGCGCCTACTGGGACAGCGAGATCAAGCGCGCCCAGGTCGCCGGCCGTCCGGACTATCCGGTCTACACCACCAAGCCCGCCACCGACCTGTCGTACCTGGTCAACGCCAAGGCCCTGATCGAGGCCGCGCCGCACCTCTACGCCCAGTTCGCCACCCACAACGCCCACACCCTGGCGGCCGTGGTGCGCATGGCCAAGAACGCCGGCGTGAAGATCGAGCACCAGCGCCTGCACGGCATGGGCGAGGCTCTGTATAAGGCCGCCGACGACCTCTATGACGGCATCGTCCTGCGCGCCTACGCCCCCGTCGGCGGGCACGAGGACCTGCTGCCCTACCTGGTCCGCCGCCTGCTGGAGAACGGCGCCAACACCAGCTTCGTCCACGCCCTGCTCGACGAGCGGGTGCCGGTCGAGAAGGTGGTGGTCGACCCGATCACCACGGTCGAAGCCCACCCCGACCGTCACGCCAAGATCCCGACCCCGATCGAGGTCTATGGCGAAGGCCGCAAAAACAGCGCCGGCCTGGATCTGTCGGTGAAGGCCGACCGCGACCGCCTGGCCGCCGCCGTGACCGCCATCGACGCCGCCCCGCTGCAATCGGGCCCGCTGATCGGCGGCAAGCTGGAAGCCGGCGGCCCGCCGCTGCCGGTGGTCTCGCCGGTCGACGCCTGCCGCGTGGTCGGTGCGGTGTCGGAAGCCCAGATTCCGCAGATCGACAAGGCCTTCAAGCTGGCCCGCGCCGCGCAAGGTGAGTGGGACCGCGCCGGCGGCTTTGCTCGCGCCAAGGTGCTGCGCGCCATGGGCGACGCCCTGGAAGCCAATATCGAGCGCCTGATCGCCATCCTGTCGCGCGAGGCCGGCAAGACCCTGGCCGACGGCGTCGCCGAGGTGCGCGAAGCCGTGGACTTCTGCCGCTACTACGCCGTGCTGGCCGAAAAGCAGTTCGGCGAGCCCGAGGTGCTGAAGGGTCCGGTCGGCGAGACCAACACGCTGGCTCTCGCGGGTCGCGGCGTCTTCGTCTGCATCAGCCCGTGGAACTTCCCGCTGGCCATCTTCACCGGCCAGATCGCCGCGGCCCTGGCGGCCGGCAACGCCGTGCTGGCCAAGCCGGCCGAGCAGACCCCGGTCATCGCCTACGAGGCGGTGAAGCTCTATCACGCCGCGGGCCTGGACCCGCGCCTGCTGGCCTTGCTGCCCGGCCGCGGCGAGACCGTCGGCGCGGCCCTGACCGCCCATGAGGGCCTGGACGGCGTGGCCTTCACCGGCGGCACCGACACGGCCTGGCGGATCAACCAGACGCTCGCGCAACGACAAGGCCCGATCGTGCCGTTCATCGCCGAGACCGGCGGCCTCAACGGCATGTTCGTCGACACGACGGCGCAGCGCGAGCAGGTGATCGACGACGTCATCGTCTCGGCCTTCGGTTCGGCCGGCCAGCGCTGCTCGGCCCTGCGCCTGCTGTTCCTGCCCACCGACACCGCCGACCACATCATCGAGGGCCTGAAGGGCGCCATGGACGCCCTGGTCGTGGCCGATCCGGCCGACGCGACCACCGACGTCGGTCCGGTGATCGACGCCGAGGCCAAGGACGCGCTCGAAAAGCACCTGGTCCGCCTCAAGCGCGAGGCCAAGGTCCTGCACGCCCTGGAGACCCCGGCCGCCGGCACCTTCTTCGCGCCGGTCCTGGCCGAGATCCCGGCCGCCGACTTCCTCGAACGCGAGGTGTTCGGTCCGATCCTGCACGTGGTGCGCTACAAGCCCGAAGACCTGGAACAGGTGGCCGGCGCCCTGGCGGCCCGCCGCTACGGCCTGACCCTGGGCGTGCACTCGCGCATCCAGGCCTTCGCCGACGAGGTGGTGCGCCTGGTTCCGGCCGGCAACGCCTATGTGAACCGCAGCATGACCGGCGCGGTCGTCGGCGTGCAGCCGTTCGGCGGAGAGGGCCTGTCGGGCACCGGCCCCAAGGCCGGCGGCCCCCACGCCCTGCTGCGCTTCGCGGTCGAGCGCGCGCTCAGCGTCAACATCACCGCCCAGGGCGGCGATCCGACGCTGCTCAATCTCTGACCTTGACGACCCCGGCCATGGGCGAGACCCTTCGCCCATGGCCGACGGCTTCGACATCCACATCGACGAAGAGCAAGCCGCCCGGCTCCAGGCCATGGCGGACCTGCTGGACATGTCCGCCGCCGACTATGCGAGGTCGCTGATCGACCGCGACATCGCCGCGTCGCCTTTCCGCGAGATCGATCCCGACCCCGCCATCGACGAAGCCATCGCCGACGCCGTAGAGGCCGGCGAAGAAGAGGCCATACCGTGGGAAGTCGTGCGCGATCGTCTGCTCGCGCGTCATAGCTCGACCGACCGCTAGAGCGGATCGACATTCGGCGTTTGAGACGAAAACCTCGTCCCCTCGGGTCGCGCCGCTGGCGCGGCCTGCCCAAGGGCATGCTTCGACAGGCTCAGGATGAGGTTTTTCAGCAGCCTCAGCCAGTAAATGGTCCTCATCCTGAGCTTGTCGAAGGACGAGGACCACGCACCGCGCCTGGAGCCGATCATACCTGGAGCAGCGGTAGACGGCCGCCCGCCGCCGTGCACAATCCCCGGTGTAGTTTTCCGGAGACCTTCCAGCCATGCGTTTCCTGCGATCCGCGGCCCTCGCCGCCGCCCTGCTGGTCGCGCCCGCGGTCGCCAGCGCCCAGGTCGAGCCGATCGTCGGCGACTGGTACGGCACGCTGGCGGTGGGGCCGACCAAGCTGCCGCTGGTCTTTCACGTCAAGGCCGACGGCTCCGGCAGCGTCGACAGTCCGGCCCAGCAGGCCCTGGGCCTTCCCGCCACGGCCAGCTTCGCCGACGGCAAGGCCCGCCTGGTCCTGACCGTCCCGGCCGCCGTCTTCGAGGGCCAATTGTCAGCCGACGGCAAGAGCCTGGCCGGCCAATGGCTGCAAGGCGGCGCCAGCCTGCCGCTGGCCATGGGGCGCACCCCGCCCGTCGTCGCCCCGGCCAATCGCCCGCAGACGCCCAAGCCGCCGTTCCCCTATCGCGCCGAGGAGGTGTCCTACGTCAATCCGGCCTCGGGCCTGAAGCTGGCCGGGACCCTGACCCTGCCGCCGGGCGAAGGCCCTTTTCCCGTCGCCCTGCTGGTCACCGGCTCGGGGTCGCAGGACCGTGATGAGACCCTGTTCGAGCACAAGCCGTTCCTGGTGCTGGCCGACGCCCTGACCCGCAAGGGCGTGGCCGTGCTGCGCGTCGACGACCGCGGGGTCGGCGGCTCGCAGGCGGGCGACCTGCGGACCGCGACCACCGCCGACTTCGCCACCGACGTCGAGGCGGGCGTGGCCTTCCTGCGCGGCCGCAAGGACATCGACCCGGCCCGCGTGGGCCTGATCGGCCACAGCGAAGGCGGGGTGATCGCCCCGATGGTGGCGGCCAAGGACCCGAAGATCGCCTTCGTCGTGCTGATGGCCGGCACCGGCCTGCCGGGCGGCGAGGTGCTGAAAACCCAATCGCGCGACATCGCCCTGGCCAACGGCGTCCCGGCCGCCAAGGCCGAGGAGCAGGCCCAGCTGGTCGCAGCCGCCAACACCGTGGTGCTGGGCGAGACCGACCCTGGCAAGGTCAAGCCGCGCGTCGTGGCGCTGTTCGTCGAGAAGGGCGCGCCGGCCTCGATGGCCGAGATCCAGGGCCGGCTGTTCAGTTCGGCCTGGTACAAGGCGTTCCTGGCCCTCGATCCGGCGACCTACCTGCGCCAGGTGCGCGCGCCCGTCCTGGCGGTCAATGGCGAGAAGGACCTGCAGGTCTCGGCGGCTGAGAACCTGCCGGCGATCAAGGCGGCCCTGGCCGGCGACAAGGACGTGACGATCCTGGCCCTGCCGGGCCTCAACCACCTGTTCCAGACCGCCAAGACCGGCTCGCCGCTGGAGTACGCGCAGATCGAGGAGACGATCGCGCCCTCGGCCCTGGCGGCCATCGTCGACTGGACCGTGGCCCGCGCGGCCGCCCCGCCCCATCGGCACGCCGATTAACTTCATCAAATTTGTTTAATCGCTGGACCGGCCCCGAGGGCCTCCGCTAACGTCCCGGCAAATCAAAAGTGGGGAGACACCGGGAATGCTTTCGCGACGCGCGATCCTGGCCGCCGGCGCGGCGAGCCTGACGGCCGGTTCGGCCGCCCTTCCGACCCTGGCCGCGGCGCGCCCGGGCTTCGTGAAGGTCGAAAAGGGCCGCCTTTCCCTGGGCGGCAAGCCCTATCGCTTCGTCGGCGCCAATCTCTGGTACGGCGCCTGGCTGGGAGCCCCGGCCGCCTTCGGCGACCGCGCGCGCCTGACCCGCGAACTCGACAAGCTGCAGGCGCTGGGCGTCACCAACCTGCGGGTCCTGGGCGCGGGCGAGCGCTCGCCGGCCAAGGTGGCGCTGGACCCCACCTTCCGCGGTCCCGGCGAGGACTACGACCAGGACCTGCTGAAGGGCCTGGACGTGCTGCTGGCCGAGATGGGCAAGCGCGGCATGAAGGCCGTCATCTACGTCAACAACTTCTGGGACTGGTCGGGCGGCATGCCGGCCTATCTGAACTGGACCGGCAACGGGACCTGGTTCCAGCAGGGCGATCCGGCCCACCCCTGGCCGCAGTTCGCCGACTACTCGGCCCGTTTCTATGCCGACGGCAAGGCCAACACCCTCTTCCGCCATTATGTGAAGGCCCTGGTCGGCCGCACCAGCACCGTCACCGGCAAGCCCTATCGCGACGACCCGACGATCATGGCCTGGCAGCTGGCCAACGAGCCGCGCCCGGCCGGCAGCGAGGAATTCGGCAAGGTCAACCGCCCCGCCTATGACGCCTGGATCGACGGCACCGCCCGCTTCATCAAGAGCCTGGACGCCAACCATCTGGTTTCCAGCGGCAGCGAGGGCGACATGGGGTGCCTGGGCAGCGAGGCCTGCGTGGCCGAGAGCCACAAGACCCCGGCCATCGACTACCTGACCCTGCACGTCTGGCCCAACAACTGGGGCTGGATCTCGATGACCGACCAGCCCTCGACCTATGAGGCGGGCGAGGCCAAGTCGCGCGACTACATCCGCCGCCACATCGCGCTGGCCAAGCGGATGGGCAAGCCGCTGACCATCGAGGAGTTCGGCCTGATCCGCGACGAGCGCGCCTTCGCGCCCGGCTCGCCGGTCACCTTCCGCGACCGCTTCTACAAGATGGTGTTCAGCGAGGTCGAAGCCGACATCAAGGCCGGCGGCCCGATCGCCGGCGTCAACTTCTGGGCCTGGAACGGCGAGGGCCGCGCCCAGCACCCCGACGCCTGGTTCAAGAAGGGCGACCGCTCCTATGTCGGCGATCCGCCGCAGGAGGAGCAGGGCCTGTTCGGCATCTTCGACGCCGACGCCTCGACGGTGGCGCTCATCCGCGACCACGCCAAGGCGGTGAAGGCGATCAAGCGCGCCTAGACACGCTGAGGAAGCGGTAAGCGGATGCTCAACCCTTCCTTCAAAGCTTGGCCTGTAGGGTTCCCGACATAGCGAGCGTCGGGAACCCGAATGAGCACGGTCAATCCGAAGGACCACGACGACCGGACGAGGCGACGCCGTCGCCTGGCGGCGCTGTGCGACACGCTGCTGGCCTCGCCCTCGCGGGTGAACGGCCTGGCCGCGCGGCTGGCCTTCTGCCTGGCCGTCTGCGTCGCCACCCTGCCCTATTCGCCCTGGATCCCGCCCCTGGCCTGGCTGGCGGTGATGGCGGCCCTGGCGCTGGCCGAGCACCGGAACCTGCCGCCGGGCCGCACCCTGTTTTCCTGGCTGCAGAGCGCCGGCTACGCCGCGGCGGCCTTCTACCTGACCTTCTTCGAGACCGGCGCGGCCCAGACCTTCGGCGTCACCCTGTTCGGGGTGGTGATGTTCGAGATCGTGGTCCGCGACTACGCCCGGCCTCGGCGCCTGGCGATCAACATGTCGCCGATGGTGGCGGCGATGCTGCTGGTGCAGACCGTGGCCGCCGTCTTCCTGATCCGCGCCGACCAGCCCTGGCGGCTGGCCACGGTGCTGGCCACCTCCTACGTCGTGTTCCGCGCCCTGCGCACCGTGCAGGTCGACCTGGCCCGCGCCCGCGCCGAACTGGCCGACGCCTCGGGCCGCGCCCAGGCCGACGCCCGCACCATTCGCGAAGCCCACCGCATCGCCCTGATGGCCGAGGCCATGGCCGGGGTCGGCCACTGGCGGGCCGACATCGCCAGCGGCGCCATCACCTGGTCGGAAGGCGTCTTCCGGATCTTCGGCCTGCCGCCGGCGCCGGTCGCCCCGGGCCTGACCGAGCAGCTGACCTTCTTCGACCTGTCCGAGCGCGACGCCCTGGAGACCCAGTTCCGCTCGGCCGCCGTCACCGGCGAGCCGTTCGAGACGAGCCTGCGGCTGACCCGCACCGACGGCGCGCTGCGCCACGTGGTCTGCCACGGCGCGGCCGAGCTTGGCCCCGACGGCCAGGTCGAGACCCTGTTCGGCGCCGTCATGGACGTCACCGAGGCCCACGTCCGCGAGGCCGCCCTGCTGGACGCCAAGCTGCAGGCCGAAGCCGCAGCCGAGGCCAAGGCCGAGTTCCTGGCCAATATGAGCCACGAGATCCGCACGCCGCTGACCGCCATCAACGGCTTCACCGCCCTGCTGGGCGAGCTGGACGACCTGCCGCCGACGGCCGACGCCTATGTCCGCCGGGTCGACACCGCCGGCCAGGCCCTGCTGGCCGTGGTCAACGACATCCTCGACTTCTCCAAGCTGGAGGCCGGCCACGTCGCCCTCTCGCCCGCGCCTTTCGCCCTGGAGCCGTTCCTCGACGACCTGGCGGCGATGTTCGCCGAGCAGGCCCGGGCCAAGGGCCTGGCGCTGGTCGTCGAGATCGATCCCGACGCGCCGGCCGTGCTCAGCGCCGACGCCGGGCGGCTGAGCCAGATCGCCGTCAACCTGCTGGGCAATGCGGTGAAGTTCACCGAGGCCGGCGAGGTGCGGATCAGCGCCGCCTTCCGCGACGGCCTGCTGCACGTGGCGGTGTCCGACACCGGCTGCGGCGTGCCGGCCGACAAGCGCGAGCGCCTGTTCCAGCGCTTCTCGCAGGTGGACGGCTCGATCAGCCGCCGGCACGGCGGCACGGGCCTGGGCCTGTCGATCTGCAAGGGCCTGGTCGAACTGATGGGCGGCGACATCGACATGGTCCCGGCTGACGGCGGCGGCTCGATCTTCCGCTTCCACGTCCGCGCCGCGCCCGCCGACCTGGCCGCGAGCGCCGCGCCGGCGCGGGCCGCGATAACGGAGGGTCCCGCCGCCCAGGTGCTGGTGGTCGACGACGTCGACGCCAATCGCGAACTGGTGCGGGCCATGCTGCAGGCGATCGGCCACGAGGTGATCGAGGCCGCCAGCGGCGCCGAGGCCGTGCTGATGGCGTCGGACCGGCCGTTCGACCTGATCCTGATGGACCTGCAGATGCCGGGCATGGACGGCTTCGCCGCCGCCCGGGCGATCCGTGGGCCGATCTCGGCCAATCGCCAGACGCCGATCATCGCGCTCAGCGCCGACGTCCTGCCCGAGCATGTCGGGGCCACGGCGGCGGCGGGGATGAACGGCCACATCGGCAAGCCGATCTCGGCCATAGAGCTGATCGGCGCGGTCGAGCGCTGGTCGGGCGTGCGCCTCGACGCGGCGGAAGCGGAGCTGGCCGAGGCCTGAGGGCGGGCGGCGCTATCGCCGCGCGGCCGCCTTGGCCTTTTCGAACTTGGCGGCCCGACGCTTCAATTCCTGATCGGTCAGCCAATCCAGGAAGCGCGTGAGGACATTCTCCGCGCGGCGCGGATGGGCCTGATCAATGCTGCGCTGAAAGTCGTGGCCGTCGTCGATGGCCCGGCGGAGGATTTCTCGGTGGGCGGCTTCCACCGCATCGAACACCTGCCTTGACCTTTGCTGGGCCTCGGCCGGATCGAGGTCGGCGGAGATCTGGGAGAAGTCCAGCTCGACCGTCTGCCCCTCCCGGTATTTGGCGGGCAGGTTGCGGATATCGAAGTCTCCGCGCGCGTCCTCGCCCTCACAGTTGTAGCCCGGCGTCAGGGCGTACCAGTAGGTCTGGGGCTGAGCGCCCTTCCAGCTGTGATAGATCTTCACGTCCTTGTGGCTGAGCACCAGCTTGCGTTTGTTCACGCCCATCGCGCCCTCCCCGGCAGAGCCCCAGCAAGCGCGAAAACGGCACCTGCCGCAACCCTGCCGCGCAAACGAAAACGCCGCCCCCGGGAGACCCAGAGACGGCGCTTTGATCGGCGAACCGGCGAAGCGGATCAGGGCTCCGAAAGCCCCGTGTCGCCCTCGTCGGTGAGGTTGAACTCGTACCAGACGCCGTTGAGGACGCCGAAGGCCAGGGCCAGGCCCAGGCCGAGGATCCAGGTGAAGTACCACATAGGTCGATCTCCTCAGTACAGGGCCGGGTCGGTCTTCAGGGCGGCGCTGCTCGTGCGGCCCCAGAGCACCCGATAGACGAAGGCGGTGTAGGCCAGCACCACCGGCAACAGCAGCACCACCACGATCAGCATGGTGAACAGGGTCGAGTGGCTGGACGAGGCGTTCCAGACCAGGAAACTGGAATGGGCGTCGACCGTGCTGGGCAAGATGAACGGGAACATCGACAGGCCGCTGGTGGCGATGATGCCGGCGGCCGAGGCCGAGGATCCGCCGAAGGCCAGGCCTTCCTGGCGCTTCAGCAGGCCGAAGGTCGCGAAAGCCGCGCCGACGAAGCCCAGCACCGGGGCGATGACCATCCACGGATAGCGGACGTAGTTGTCGAACCAGGCGCCCGGGGCCGCCACGGCCGTGGCGCGCAGCGGGTTGGAGGGTCCGGCCGGATCGACCACGCCCTCGACGCGGAAGCCGAGCTTGCTGGCCAGCAGGCCGCCCAGGGCGAACAGCACGATGCTGGCGACCCCCGCGACCAGGCCGAACTTGCGGGCGCGGTCGACGATCGGCCCCCGCTCGGCCTTCACCGACAGCCAGGCCGCACCGTGCAGCACCAGCATGCTGGTCGACAGCAGGCCGCAGACCAGGGTGAACGGCGTGAAGAGTTCGAAGAACGAGCCGTGATAGGTGCTGCGCAGGTCGCTATCGAGCTTGATCGGGGCGCCTTGCAGCACGTTGCCGACGGCCACGCCGAACACCAGGGCCGGCACGAAGCCACCGATGAACAGCGACCAGTCCCAGAACGAGCGCCACTTGGCCTCGGGCCGCTTGGACCGGTACTTGAAGCCGACGGGCCTGAGGATCATCGCCGACAGCACCAGGAACATGGCCAGGTAGAAGCCGGAGAAGGTGGCGCCGTAGACCATCGGCCAGGCGGCGAAGATCGCCGCCCCGCCGGTGATGAACCACACTTGGTTGCCTTCCCAGGTGGCGCCGATGGTGTTGATCACCGTGCGCCGCTCGTCGTCGTTGCGGCCGACGAAGGGCAGCAGGGCGGCGACGCCCATGTCGAAACCGTCGGTCAGGGCGAAGGCGATCAGCAGCACGCCCAAGAGGCCCCACCAGATCAGGCGGAGGGTCGGATAGTCGAGGGGGAGTTCCATGATGCGAACCTCCTTAGGCGACGGCTTCGGCGACGACAGGCGCACCGGAGTCTGTTGGGAAGGCTTCCTGTTCGGCGAACGGACCCTTCTTGATGGTCTTCAGGATCAGCCCCACCTCGACCACCGCCAGGGCGCCGTAGAGCAGGGTGAAGCCGACGATGCTGGCCAGAAGCTGCGGCACGCTGAGGCTGGAGGGCGACAGGAAGGTGGGCAGCACCCCGTCCACTGCCCAGGGCTGACGCCCGACCTCGGCCAGCACCCAGCCCAGCTCCGTGGCGATCCAGGGCAACGGGATGGCCAGCACCGCCAGGCGCAGGAACCACTTGGTGTGATGCTTACGCAGGGTGACCAGCACGAAGGCGGTGGCGAAGAGGGCGATCATCAAGAGGCCCGTGCCGGCCATGATACGGAAGGCCCAGAACATCACCGGCACGTTGGGCACGGTGTCCCAGGCGGTCTTGGCGATCAGTTCCTTGGAGGCCGTGCGCGGGTCGGCGACGTGGCGCTTGAGCAGCAGGGCGTAGCCGAGGTCGCGGCGGTTCAGCTCGAAGACGGCGCGGGCCTCGATGTCCTTCGGATTGACCTTCAGCTTCTCCAGCGCGTCATAGGCGACGACGCCGTGCTCGATGCGGTCCTGCGCCGAGGCCACCAGTTCGAAGATGCCTTCGACGGGCTTGTCGATGCTGCGCGTGGCGATCAGGCCCAGCACATAGGGGATCTTGACCTCGGCGTGGGTCTTGCGGTCGGCGAGGCTGGGGATGCCGAAGGCGGTCAGGCCGGCCGGGGCGGGCTCGGTCTCCCACATGGCCTCCAGGGCCGCGAGCTTCATTTTCTGGTTGTCGGTGAGGGCGTAGCCGCTCTCGTCGCCAAGCACGACGACCGACAGGGCCGAAGCCAGGCCGAAGGCGGCGGCGACGGTCATCGACCGCTTGGCCACGCCCGTCCACCGGCCCTTCAGCAGGTAGAAGGCCGAGACGCCGAGCACGAAGACGGCGGCGATGGTGTAGCCGGCGCTGACGGTGTGCACGAACTTGGCCTGGGCCACCGGGTTGAAGATCACCGCCTTGAAGTCGGTCACCTCCATCCGCATCGTGTCGGGGTTGAAGGCCGCGCCGACCGGGTTCTGCATCCAGCCGTTGGCGATCAGGATCCACAGGGCCGACAGGTTGGTGCCCAGCGCCACCAGGAAGGTGACGAGCAGGTGGGTCACCGGCTTCAGCTTGTCCCAGCCGAAGAACATCAGCCCCACGAAGGTGGCCTCGAGAAAGAAGGCCATCAGGCCCTCGATGGCCAGCGGGGCGCCGAAGATGTCGCCCACATAGTGCGAATAGTAGGCCCAGTTCATGCCGAACTGGAATTCCATGGTGACGCCGGTGGCGACCCCAAGGACGAAGTTGATGCCGAACAGCGTGCCCCAGAACTTGGTGACCGTGCGCCAGATCGGGCGCTTGGTCATGACGTAGACCGCCTCCATGATGAACAGCATGAAGGACAGCCCCAATGTCAGGGGCACGAAAAGGAAATGGTACAGGGCCGTGAGGGCGAACTGCAGGCGGGATAAATCGACGACGGCGGGATCCATGGGTAGCTCCGGGGTCGAACGGCGATCGGTCGCGCCGGACGAGCATCTCGCCTTAGGCGTGTCGGCGAAAGGGGTCTTTGATCCCGATCAAGGCCGCCCTCCGATGGAGCGCTAGACCCCGCTCATGACCGCCCGCTCCCCCGTCGAGACCGAGATCCTCACGCTCGCGCGCCCATGGCTGCGCGGCTTGAACAAGGCGACCGCGAACGGCGGGCGATCGGCGGTGCTGTGGCGGCTGGCCGACGTGGCCGGGGCGGCGGGCTTCGCCGCGGGCCTGGCCTTCGGCATCGACGCCCTGACGCGCAGCCTGAACGAGGCGCTGCCCTTCCTGGCGCTGGCGTTGGTGTCGGCCCTGGCGCGCGGGGCGATGGCGGCGCAGGCCGGCAAGGCGGGGGCGCAGGCCGCCGCCCAGGCCAAGGCCCACGCCCGGCGCGAAGCCGCCGCCTCGCTGCTGACGCCCGGCGCGCCGCGCGGCGGGTCCGCCGTCACCGCCGTGATGGAAGGGGTCGAGGCCCTGGACGGCTATGTCTCGCGCTTCGCTCCGGCCCGCAGCGCCTCGGCGATCGCGCCGCTGCTGCTGATCGCCCTGACCGCCGTCGCCAGCCCGGTCTGCGCCGGCATCCAGCTTTTCACCCTACTGCCGTTCATCGCCGCCATGGCCCTGGCCGGCATGGCCGCCGCCGACGCCTCGCGCCGGCAGTTCCTGGCTCTGGAGCGGCTGTCCAGCCTGTTCCTCGACCGGGTGCGGACCCTGCCGGTGGTGCTGGCCTTCCAGGCCGAGGGACGGGTGACGAACGGCCTGGCCGGCGCGGCCCTCGATCTTTCCAAGCGCACCCAGGCGGTGCTGCGGGTGGCGTTCTTCTCGTCGGCGGCGCTGGAGTTCTTCGCCGCCCTGTCGGTGGCGCTGGTGGCGGTCTATTGCGGCTTCAACCTGCTGCGCCTGCTGCCCTTCCCGGTTCCCGAGACGCTGGACCTCAAGCGGGCCTTCTTCGCCCTGGCCCTGGCGCCGGAGGTCTACGCCCCGATGCGCAGGCTGGCGGCGGCCTATCACGACCGCCAGGCCGCCGAGGCCGCCGCCCTGACCCTGGCCCGCCTGCCGACGCCCGCCCCGGCCGCCGCGCCGCTGGCCCTGACGAAGGCGCCGACCATCCGCTTCCAGGGCGTCGGCGTGACCTATGCCAGCGGCGAGGCGGCGGTGCTCGAAGGCCTCGACCTGATCGCGCCCGGCGGCACGATCACCGCCCTGCTCGGCCCCAGCGGCTGCGGCAAGACCACCGTGCTGAACCTGCTGACGGGCCTGGCGCCGCTGAGCGTCGGCGAGGTGCGGGTCGGCGACGCGAAGCTATCGGACGCCGGATCCTTCGCCGCCGACCTGGCCTGGTCCGGGCAATCGCCGCTGCTGCTGGCCGGTTCGCTGGCCGACAACCTGGCCCTGGCCCGCCCCGACGCTTCCCGCGACGAACTCGAAGCCGCCGCCCGTCGCGCGGGCCTGTCCGACCTGCTCGACCGTCGGGGCGGCCTGGATGCGCCGCTGGACGAGCGCGGCGGCGGACTGTCGGGCGGCGAGCGCCGGCGGCTGGGCATCGCCCGCGCCCTGCTCAAGCCCGCCCCGATCCTGCTGCTGGACGAACCCACCGCCGATCTCGACGCCGCCGCCGAGGCCGCGATGATCGCCGCGATCCGAGAGGCCGCCGCCGGCCGCACGACCCTGATCGCCACCCATTCGGAGGCCCTGGCCGCCGTCGCCGACCAGGTGGTGCGCCTGTGAAGACCGCCAGCGCCCTCTCGAAACTCGTCGCCGAGCAGCGCCGCCGCCAGGCTAGGCCCCTGATCCTGGCCGCCGCCTGCGCCGCCGTGGTCGGCGCGGCCTCGACGACGCTGCTGGGCCTGTCGGGCTGGTTCATCACCGGCGCGGCCCTGGCCGGCGTCGCGGGGCTGGCGACGGCCCAGGCCTTCAACGTGCTGTTGCCCAGCGCCATGATCCGTCTGCTGGCCATACTGCGCACCGGCGCCCGCTACGGCGAGCGGCTGCAGGGCCACGCCGCGGCGCTGGACGCACTGGCCGCCATCCGCCCGCGCCTGTTCGCCGCCCTGGCCGCCGCCCCGCCGCGCGAGGCCCTGGCCGTCTCGCGAGGCGAGGCCGCCGCCCGCCTGGTGCAGGACGTCGACGCGGTCGAGACCCGCTTCGTGCGGCTGTCCGCCCCCTGGGGCGCGGCCGCCGGGGTCGGGTTGGCGGCAGCGCTGTCGGCGATCGCCGGGATCGGCCCCGCCGTCGCCATCGCCCTGGCCGTCGCCCTGCACCTGATCCTCGCCCGCCTCCTGACCCGCAGGCTCAGCGCCCCGACCGGCTCGGCGATCCAGGCGGCGGCGGGCGAACTGAAGGAAGCCCTGGCCGCCTTCGCCGCCGCCGCGCCGGAGCTGAAGGTCTATGGCGCCGAAGGTCCCGCCCTCGACCGCATCGCGCAGCTGGGCGGCAGGCTCGACGCCCTGAAGGTGCGCGCCGTGCGGGCGCAGGGCGTGCTGGCCCTGTCGGAGGGCGCGCTCACGGGCCTGGCCGTCGCCGCCGTCCTGGCCCTGGCCGCGCCGGCCGGCGCCCCGCTGGCGGCGCTGGCCGCCCTGGCCGCGGTGATGGCCATCGAGGCCGTCGGCCCCATCGCGCGGGCCTTCGAGCAGGACGGCGCCGCCGAGGCCGCCGGGGAGCGGCTGGACGCCATCCTGCGCCACCCGACCGAGACCGCCGCGCCGGCCGCCGTCGGCCGTCCCGCCCTGCGCCTGCTGGGCCAGGATCTCTCGCCCTGCGCGCGGCTGGCCATCGTCGGCCCCACCGGCTGTGGCAAGACCACCCGGCTGGAGCAGTTGCTGGGCCTGCGCGACGCCCCCGCCGGCGCCTTCGCGCTCGACGGCGTGGACGGCGCCGCCCTGTCGCCCGCCGACCTGCGAGCGGCCTTCGCCTACGCCCCGCAGGACGCGGCCCTGCTGGCCGGCTCGGTGCGGGAGAACCTGAAGCTGGCCGCGCCCAAGGCCGACGACGAGACCCTGTGGGCCGCGCTCGACGACGCCGCCCTGGCCGACCGCGTCCGCGCCTTGCCGCAGGGCCTGGACACCTGGCTGGGCGAGGCCGGAGAGCGGCTGTCGGGCGGCGAGCGCCGGCGGCTGTCGCTGGCCCGCGCCCTGCTGCGCGACGCGCCCTGGCTGCTGCTGGACGAGCCGACCGAGGGCCTGGACCCCACGACCGAAGCCCGCGTCGTCGCGCGGCTGGACGCCCGCCTGCGCGCCACGGGGCAGGGCCTGGTGCTGGTCAGCCATCGCCAGGCGCCGCTGGCGCTCTGTGAACGGAGCGTCTCGCCAGAGACGGTGTCCCCGGCCGTCGGACCGGCTATAAGCGCCCCCATGACCACGACGGCGACGCTCTAGACGATCATGGCCGCGCCCCAGCGCCCGCCCGCGCCGCTGTACAGCGAGCTTCGCCTCGGCGTCTTCATGGCCGCCGCCGGCCTGGTGGCCGGCTGCGCCCTGCTCTATTTCGCCCTGCCCAGCCGCTACGCCGCCCCGGCGACCTTCCTGCTGTTCGTGCCGTCGGTGCTGATCAGCGCCGCGCTGGGCGGACTGATCCCCGGCCTGGTGGCGACCATCCTGGCCTCGGCCATGGTCTGGTTCCTGACCTTCTCGCCCCAGCCCGACCAGGCCACGGCGGTCTCCAGCCTGGTGTTCCTGATGATCGGCGTGGGCATGTCGATCGGCGGCGGCTGGTTCCACGCCGCCCGCCGGCGGATGGCCGACATCACCGACCACCTGCGCTCGGTGCTCGACACCGTGCCCGACGCCGTGGTGGTGATCGATCCGCGCGGGATCATGACCTCGTTCAGCCCGGCGGCCGAGCGACTGTTCGGCTGGAACGCCCCGGAGGTGATCGGCAGGAACGTCAGCATGCTGATGCCCGAGCCGCACCAGACCGCCCACGACGCCTATCTCGAACGCTACGAGCGCACCGGCGACAAGCGAGTGATCGGCATCGGCCGCATCGTCACCGGCCTGCGCCGCGACGGCACGACCTTTCCGATGGAACTGGCGGTCGGCGAGACCAAGGGCCCCACCCGCGCCTATACCGGCTTCATCCGCGACCTGACCGAGCGCCACGCCACCGAGAGCCGGCTGCAGGAGCTGCAGGGCGAGCTGGTCCACGTCTCGCGGCTGACGGCCATGGGCGAGATGGCCACCACACTGGCGCACGAGCTGAACCAGCCGCTGTCGGCCATCGCCAACCTGCTGACCGGCTCGCGCCGGCTGATGGATCGCGGCCGCCCCGAGGACCAGGCCAAGGTGCGCGACGCCATCGACCGCGCCTCGGACCAGGCGCTGCGGGCCGGCGACGTCATCCACCGCATGCGCGAGTTCGTCCGCCGCGGCGCCACCGAGCGCGACGTCGAGAGCCTGTCGGAACTGGTCGACGACGCCCGCGCCCTGGCCCTGATCGGCGTGCGCGAGGGCCAGGCCGAGGTCAGCATCGCCCTGGACCCGGCCTGCGACGCCGTCTTCGCCGACCGGGTGCAGATCCAGCAGGTGCTGGTCAACCTGATCCGCAACGCCGTCGAGGCCATGGACGGCCGGCCGGTCCGTCGCCTTTCGGTGACCAGCCGCCGGCAGGAGGACGGGGTCGTCGAGGTGGCCGTGGCCGACACCGGCTCGGGCGTCGACGACGCGTTCCGCGCGCGGCTGTTCGAGCCGTTCATGACCACCAAGGCCGAGGGCATGGGGGTGGGGCTGTCGATCTCGCGCTCGATCATCGAGGCCCACGGCGGCCGGATCTGGGCCGACGCCAATCCCGGCGGCGGCACGATCTTCCGCTTCACCCTGCCGCCCGCCCCCGCCCGTGCGACCGACACCACCGCCGAAGAGACCGACCAGGAGACCACCCGATGAGCGACGCCGTTGTGCACGTGGTCGACGACGACGCCGACGCCCGCGACTCCCTGGCCTTCCTGCTGGAGACGGCCGATTTCCGGGTGCGCACCTATCCCGACGCCCAGGCCTTCCTGGCCGCCCTGCCCCAGGCCGAGCCCGGCTGCGTGATCACCGACGTGCGCATGCCCGGCATGTCGGGCCAGGAACTGGTCAAGCGCCTGAGGAACGAGGCCTCGGCCCTGCCGGTGGTGATGATCACCGGCCATGGCGACATCCCCATGGCCGTCGAGGCCATGCGCGACGGCGTGGTCGACTTCATCGAAAAACCGTTCTCCGAAGCCCGCATCCTGGCGGCGCTTGAGCGCGCCCTGGCCAGCGCCGCCCCCGCCCAGCCGGCGGTCAGCGACGACCAGGCCCAGGTGCTGGCCCGCATCGAGACCCTCTCGGAGCGCGAGCGCCAGGTGCTCGACGGCGTGGTGGCCGGCCAGCCCAACAAGATCATCGCCCGCGACCTGGGCATCAGCCCCCGCACCGTCGAGATCTACCGCGCCAAGCTGATGAGCAAGATGCACGCCGACAACCTGGCCGCCCTGGTGCGCATGACGCTGTCGGTGCGGGGCTGATGTCGATCTAGGGCGGATCGACATTTACCGGCCTGAGCTCATTTTTCACCGAGCATCCCCGCGAAGGCGGGGATGCAAGCCGAGGTCGGAATCGATCCACGGCCGCGCCTCATCCTGAAATCCAGCTTGGATCCCCGCCTTCGCGGGGAGACACGGATTTGAAGGTCGCGAACGGCTGAATGTCGAAACGCCCTAGGCCGCCGGGCAGCGGATCGGCTTCAGCGGCTTGACCTCTTTGGCGCTCGGAACCTCAACCTTCAGCAACTTGCTCAGCACCGGATCGTCGGGCAGGTCGCCGATCGCCTCCTTGGCCTCGCGGCGCTTCCACGCCTCGGCGGCTTGCGCCAGCAGGGTCCGATCGCCGGCGTCGAGCGCGGGCGAGACCGCCATCCGCTTGGCCAGGCCGATGCTGAAGAAGCCGCCAGACCGCCCCCACGCCCGGATCATCGCCGCGCGCGGGCCTGGACCGGCGCAGAACACCCGCGTCGCTGCCGCTTCATTCGCCTCGTCTCGACCGACGCCGTACCAGCGCAGGGCGACGTCCAGCGGCAGCGTCAGGGGATCGCCGGGCCCGCCGACGGCCGGCGAGGCCAGCACCTCGGGCCGAACCAGCTCGGCGTTGGCCCAATCGGTGATCTCGTTGTAGTGCCCCGACAGCATCAGGGTCAGGGCCGGATCGGCGCGATAGTCGGCGGTCAGCAAGGCCTTGGGTCCCTGGGCGAAATCGGCTTCGACGTCGAACCGGGCCTTGGCCTCGTTCGCCAGCGCCAGGGAGAAGCGCGGCCAGCGGGCGGCGACCGACGGATCCGAACGCCAGCGCGGCGGCTCGGAACCGTAGGGGTCCTCCTGCACCCGCGCCACCATGGCCAGCAGGGCCTTGGCCTCGTCGGCCGAGGCGGCCGCCGCCAGCCGGGCGGGAACGCGCGCCTCGATCAGGTCGTAGGCCCGTCTGTACTGGCCGTTGACGGCCAGGAAGCGCAGGCCGATGTCGAGGTCGGCGAGCGAGGCGTCCTCGCGCAGAAACGGCTCGAAGACCGGCGCGGCGTCGGCGTGCCCCTCCTCGATCAGCGCTTCCAGTACAGCGGTTTCACGCGGGTCGCGCGCAGGCTTGACCGGCGGCCGACCGCCGGTCAGCTCGGCCATGATCAGGTCGGTGAAAGCCGCTGCCTCAGACTGTTCGGCGTCGAAGGCCGCATCGCGCGGCGCGTAACGCGGCGGTCGGCCGGCCTTGAGGTCGTCATAGGCGGCCAGCAGGAACGGCGTCGGCTTCCACGGCGAGATCGAGCCCAGGTGGCCGCCGATGTCGCGCGCCAGGGCCGTCTCGTAGGGAGTCTTGCCCGGCTTGGCGTCGAGCTGCGCCTTCAGCGCCTCCAGCCGCGCGAGCCGGGCCATGGCGTCGGGATCGCGCTGGATGTCGAGATAGGTCCGCACCATCCGCGACCACGGACTGTCGGGACCGGCATAGTCTTCGTTCACGCGCGAAAACGCATAGGGCAGCACGCCCAGGCTTTCGCCGCGACGGCCCAGCATCAGCAGATAGCTGCCGCCCTTGGCCAGGGTGACGCGGTTGCACGGGCCGTTGTGGCCTTCGGGGTGGGAGAAGGTGACGTCGCTCGGATCGCTGCGCACGGTGCGCCCCAGCATCACGCCCCTGACATCAACCTCGCCGCTCAGGTTCCCCTTCAGGCTCTCGGTCACGCGCACGCGCATCGGCCAGTCGAAGGGCGGCGCCTCCGGAGCGGAGGCCGGCGCGGACACCGGCGTGGCGACGACGATGGCGTCGGCGATCTGCACGAGTTCGAAATTGCTGGGCCGGACATAGCCGTAGGCCGGGGAGCACGCCTGAGCCGCAGAGCCCGCGGCCAGCGCCAGGGCCGCCGCCAGACCCACCAACCAAGACTTCCGCATGGCGCTCCCCCTCGCGTTTTTCGGGAGCCTACGAGCGGGAGTTTAAATCTACAAGCGTAATCCGAACATGCTTACGGCCAGACGCCCGACCGTCAGCCGGCCAGCACGTAGATCCAGGCCTCGACCTCGCCCGCATCGGTGACGACCACAGCCAGCGCCCGGCGGTAGCCTTCGCCCTCGAAGGCGTCGAGGCGGGGCCAGTGGGCGGGCAGATCGTCGGACGCCAGCACATGCACCGGCACGGCGACGCCGGCGGGGTCGAGCACCAGGCCCGGAAAGCCGAGATCCGCGCCCCAGCCCTGGGCGACCAGCCGCCCGGTGACGACGCCCGCGCTCCATCGGCCGGCAAGATCGGCCAGGTGATGATGGTTGGGCTTGCCCGGGGCCAGCGTGCCGTAGAGGGATTGTTCATCTCAGGCCTCGTCGTGATAGCGGCTCACCTCGACCAGATTGCCGTCCGGATCGCGGAAATAGACCGAGGTCATCGGCCCCAGCGCGCCGTTGCGCTCGACCGGTCCCAGTTCGACAGGCACGGCGCAGGCGGCCAGATGCGCGATCACCGCCTCGATCGGCTCCCGCGTGATCAGGCAGAAGTCCGCCGCGCCAGTCACGGGGGTCGCGGCCTTGGGGTTGAACGGGGCGTCGGCGGTGTGCAGGTTGATCTTCCAGCGGCCGAAACGCACGGCCGTCGGCTTGCCGGGCGTCACCACCCGCTCCGCGCCCAGCACCCGCTCGTAGAAGGCGGCGCTGGCCTCGATCGAGGCGACGACGAGCACGAAGTGGTCCAGGCGGTCGATGGCGATCATCTTCAGGCCTCCGCCAGCCAGGCGCGCAGCAGCGCCGTGGTCTCGTCCGGCCGCTCCATGGCCGGCAGGTGGCCGCAGTCGGCGAAGACGTGCAGGGTCGAGCCGGCGACGCCCTCGTGGATGGCCTGGGCCTCGGCCGGGGGCGTCAGGCGGTCGAGATCGCCCACCGCCACCAGGGTCGGCACGCGGATGCCGGCAAGACCGGGACGCGAGTCCGGCCGGCCGAGGATCGCCTGCTGCTGGCGCAGGAAGGCCTCGCCGCCGACCCGGCCGGCCATGGCCTTGACCTCTCCGGCCAGGGGATCGTTCAGCCGCGACGGCGGCAGGAGCTGCGGCATCATCTGCTGGGTGACGCCCAGGAACCGCCCGACCGACAGGGCCGCCATGGCCCGGCGGCGCTGCTCGGCGCGCTGGGGGCTGTCGGGCGCGGCGCTGGTCGAGAACAACGCAAGGCGCGTCACCCGCTCGGGAGCCTGCCGCAGAATCTCGAAGGCGACATAGCCGCCCATCGAAAGGCCGCCGAGGGCGAAGCGCTGCGGCGCGGCGGCCAGCACGCGAGCGGCCATGGCCGAAACGCTGTCGTCCAGGGTCAGGTCGGCGATCTGGATATCGGCGACGTCGTGCAGGGCCAGCGCCTGCTCGCGCCACAGGCGGGCGTCGCACAGCAGGCCGGGCAGGAGAACGAGCGGGGCGAGATCAGCCATGGCGGGTCTCCTTCAAACGCAGGGCCAGGACGCCGGCGATCACGGCCAGCACGACGGTGAAGGCCGCCACCGCCGGCCAGCCGCCGGCGCGCCAGAAGCCGCCACCGGCCGAGCCGGCCAGGCTGGAGCCGACATAGTAGAACAGCAGGTACAACGCCGCCGCCTGACCTTTGGCCTTGCCGGCCAGCGCCCCGACCCAGCCGCTGGCCACCGCGTGGGCGATGAAGAAGCCGATGGTGACCAGGGCCACGCCGGCCACGATCCACGGCAGGCCGGCCGGCAGGGTCAGGGCCACGCCCGCCAGCATGACAGCCAGCCCCGCGCCCAGCAGGGTGCGCCGACCCCAGCGGTCGGCCAGCTTCCCCGCCATCGACGAGGCGACCACCCCGAAGGCGTAGACCAGGAAGATCAGGCTGGTCTGGCCCTGGCTGAGGCCATAGGGCGGGTCTTCCAGCCGGAAGCCGGCGTAGTTGAAGATGGTCACGAAGACGCCGGTCAGGCAGAAGCCCACGGCGAACAGGGCCAGCAGCCGCCGGTCGGCCAGGGCCTGGCCCCAGGCGGCGGCCTGGGCGGCGCGGTCGCGGGCCGGGGTCGGCTGGAAGTGGCGCGAGCGCGGCAGCAGCAGGAAGAAGGCGGCGGCGGCCAGCAGGTCCAGCGCCCCGATCGTCGCCATGGCCGAGCGCCAGGTTCCGACCTCGACCAGCAGGCCCATGCCGACCCGGCCGGCCATGCCGCCGAAGGCCGTGCCTGCCACATAGAGACCCATGGCCGCGCCCAGGTCGCGCGGCTCCATCTCCTCGCCGACATAGGCCATGGCGACGGCCGGCACACCGCCCAGCAGGAAGCCCTCGGCCGCCCGCGCCAGCAGCAGCATCGGCCAGGACGGCGCGAAGGCGGCGGCGAGGTTCAGCAGGGCCGCCAGACTCATCGAGGCGAACATCAGCCCCTTGCGCCCCAGGCTCTGCGAGGCCGCCCCGGCCAGCAGGATCGCCACGGCCAGGGCGGCGGTGGTCAGCGACAGGGCCAAGGAGCTCTGAGCGGGGGTCAGGGAAAAATCGCGGGCGAAGGTCGGCAGCAGGGGCTGCACGCAATAGAGCAGGCTGAAGGTCGAGAAACCGCCCAGGAACAGGGCCAGCGACATGCGCCGAAACCGCGCGGTGCCGGCGGCGATGCGCGGCGGCGAAAGATCGGTCGTGGGGTCGATGGCGGTCATGGCGTCGATCTAGAAGTCGGCCGCCCCATAGTCCAATATATGGCGAAGGCTTTCTTGATCGCTTTTGGAGATGCCATGGAGCTGCGCCACATCCGCTATTTCCTGGCCGTGGCCGAGGAGCGCAACTTCACCCGCGCCGCCGCCAAGGTCGGCATCGGCCAGCCGCCGCTGAGCCAGCAGATCAAGGACCTGGAGACGGAGCTTGGCGTGCAGCTCTTCCGCCGCATCCCCAGCGGGGCCGAGCTGACCGAGGCCGGCAAGGCCTTCCACGCCGCCGTGCGCACCCTGCCCGACCAGGCCGGCGCGGCCGCCGTGCTGGCCCGGCGGGCGGCGCGGGGCGAGACCGGCTCGCTGCGGCTGGGCTTCACCGGCTCGGCCAGCCTGCATCCGGTGGTCTCCACGGCCGTGCGGGCCTATCGCCGGCTCTATCCGGAGGTCGAGCTGTCGCTGACCGAGAGCAACAGCACCCACCTTTCCGACCACCTGGCCGAGGGGGCGCTGGACGCGGCCTTCCTGCGGCCGGGCTCGGTGAGCCTCGAGGGCCTTTCCGTGTACGACCTGGTCGACGAGCCGATGATCGCCGTGCTGCCGGCGGGCCATCCGGCCGCCGCCTCCGATCCGGTGGACCTGTCGCTGCTGAAGGGCGAGCCGCTGATCATGACGCCGCGCCACCTGGGCCCCACGGTGCACGACGCGGCGGTGGAGGCCTTCCGCGCCGCCGGCGTCGAGCCGGTGATGGGCCAGCCGGCGCCGCAGATGGCCTCGGTGATCGTGCTGGTCGCGGCCGAGCTGGGCGTCTCGATCGTGCCCGTCTCGATGCGCCAGCTGGCCGTCGAGGGCGTGGCCTATCGCGACATCGCCGGCCAGACCCCCGTGGCGCGGCTCAGCCTGGCGGCCACGAAGACGCCGAGCCCAGCGCTGAGGAATTTCATCCAGGTGATCCGGCCGGCGTTCCGGGGGTGAGGGAGCGAACTCACACCCCTCTCCCAACTCCCGTCATTCCCGCCCTTGTGGCGGGAAACCCTGGATCCGCTCGCATGTGAAGCGCCAGCGGCGTGCTGAGCACGCCGCCCCTCCCGTCCTTGCGGCTGACAGAGGGGTTCCCGCCACAAGGGCGGGAATGACGGGATAATTTGGGAGGCGGCGAACCTACGCCCCGACCGCCTTCTTCACCTGCAGGCTCAGGGCGTCGGTGATCAGGGGCTTGTGGGCGACGCCGGCCCACAGGGCGTCGGCGGCCGAGAGGTCGACCGGGCCGTCGGCCAGCAGCACGGCCGGCGTGCGCACGCCCTTGCCGCGCAGAGCCGCCAGGGCCAGGAAATCGACGTCCAGCACCAGGCAGTCGGCGGCGATCATCTCCGACAGCGACGCCTCGTCCACCCCGGCGAAGGCGCGGATCCAGTAGCCCTCGGTCTCCAGGGCGAAGGCCAGGGCCTCGCGCAGGGCCGCGTCGGCTTCGACGACGACCACCAGCGGACGGGCGGGCGAAGGGGCGCTCATCGCGCCATTCAAGCCAGCGTCGGCCCAGCGCGCCTTGATCTGACGCAAATCCAGCAGGTCGGCGATCATGCGACTTTGAGGGTCATCCAGACCGACGTCGTCTCGCCCGGGGCCAGGGCGACGATCCCGGTCTCGCCTTCACCGAAGGGATCGGGACGGCTGGCGGTGGGCTCGACGCAGACGAAGTCGGCGCCCGGCGGCGAATAGACGTGCACCCAGCGACAGTTGTCGGAGGCCTCGATGATCGTCGAGGCGCCAAGAGAAGCACCACTGGGGGCCGACAGCACGGCCTTACCGGAAAAACCGGTCCAGCAGTTGTCGATCAGGCTGTCGGTGGCGGTCGGCGCGCCGGCGTTCCAGTCGCGCCTCCAGACGCCGTCGTGGTGGGTGGTGGGCAGCACGTCGGTGTCGACCATCCAGACGCCGTCGACGCCGGCCTGCAGGCTCTCGCCCGGACGGGCCGCGAAATAGGGGTGCAGGCCAAGGCCCGCCGGCATCGTTTCCGTCCCGGTGTTGGTCACCGACAGCTCGATGCGCAGGCCCTCGTCGGACAGCACCAGGATCTGCTCGGCGCGATAGGCCCAGGGCCAGTCGGACGGGGCGTGGTCGTAGGTCAGGACGGCGCGGGTGTCGGACAGGCCGGTGACCGTCCAGGCGGCGCGCCAGCCCTGGCCGTGCAGCGGGTGCGGATGGCCGGCGAGGTTCGGGGCCAGGATCACGTCCTGGCCCTCGAACGCGAAGCGACCATGGGGGATGCGGTTGCAGAACGGGACCAGCGGGAAGCAGCCGACGTCGAGCGCGTCGGTCGCGCCGTCCGGCGTCGGGCGCAGCACGTCGCGGCCGTCGAACACGAAGCGGCCGATCGAACCGCCCACCTGCGGCAGCAGTTCGACGCGGGCGCGGGCGGTCGCCAGGACGGGACGTGTCATTGGGAACCCATTGTTATGTTAGCGCTAACTTGAGCTTTACGGTGCGTCATATGCCAGTTCCGGCCGCTCTCGAACAGAGGGCCTGTCGACATCGTAGTCAGTAGTCGTGGCGTCAGGCGTTGGGGTCAGTAGCCGGCGTAGCGCCCGGGCCTGTGGTTGGCGATGATCACGATGCTCAGCGCCACCGCCGACAGGATCGACAGCAAGAGCTTGTCGAAGCTGACCACCATGAAGGCCGCGCCGACCACCAGCACGTCGGTGGCCATCTGCACCTTGCCGGCGCTGATCCCGTGCTTTTCCTGCAGCCACAGGCCCAGCACCCCGACGCCGCCGACCGACGAGCGGTGGCGGGCCAGCGCCAGTATGCCCATGCCGATGATGGTGCCGCCGAACACCGCCGCGAAGACAGGGTTCACGCCCTGCAGCTTCAGCCAGTGCGGCAGGGCCAGGCTCAGGGCGGCCAGCAGCACGTTGGTGGCCAGGGTCTTGGCCGTGAACACCCAGCCCAGCGCCCGCTGGGCGAAGATGTAGAACGGCAGGTTCAGCACGAAGAACACGATCCCGACCGGCCAGTCGGTCAGGTAGGAAACGATCAGGGCGATCCCGGCGATGCCGCCGGTCACCAGGCCGGCGGCCTTCAGCAGGATCAGGCCCACGGAAATGAAGCTCGTGCCGATCAGCAGAGCGTGCACGTCTTCGATCAGCGTGTGGCGTGTGGCGGGCATGTCGGGAGCGGCGGCGGTCAAGGCAGGGTCGAGTCGCGTCTGGAGGAAGGGAAAACGGCGTCCCGTCCCGATCGCGTTCCCGTCCCGCCGTCCCTTTCGCCACTTATCCGCGGTCGAGGAACGGTCTTGTCGCGGCGAGCGCTTGATAGCGCCCGTGTCTGGCGTCATATATCATCTGAACGCGACGCCCCATGGGCGCCGCGCGAAATCCTCTACAACAATTCCGGAGCCGCCCCTATTCGCCGTCCCATGCAAGCGCCGCCCGTCAAGGATGGACCGCGTATCAACGATGAAATCCGCGTCCCCCGAGTCCTGCTGATCGACCAGAACGGCGAGAAGCAGGGCGAGATGCCGACCGCCTCCGCCATGGAAGCGGCCGAAGAGGCTGGCCTGGACCTGGTCGAAATCGTTCCGAACGCGAACCCGCCGGTCTGCAAGATCCTGGACTATGGCAAGTTCAAGTTCCAGGAGCAGAAGAAGAAGAACGAGGCCCGCAAGCGTCAGAAGGTGGTCGAGCTCAAGGAGATCAAACTCCGCCCGAACATCGACATCCACGACTACGAGGTGAAGGCCAAGGCCATGCACCGCTTCTTCGAGGAAGGCGACAAGGTCAAGGTCACCCTGCGCTTCCGCGGTCGTGAAATGGCTCACCCGGAACTCGGCATGAAGCTGCTCCTCAAGGTCAAGGCCGACTTCGAGGAGATCGCCAAGGTCGAGTACGAGCCCCGCATGGAAGGCCGCCAGATGATCATGATCCTGGCGCCCCGCTAAGCTTCGGCTCTATCTTCGAAAACGCCCCGGTCACCACCGGGGCGTTTTTCGTTTCCGGTATCGTCCATGTCCCAGCCCGCCCAGCAAGCTCCCCTGTCCCTGGACCCCGGCCTGACGCCCGGGGCCTGGCGCGACGCCTTCGCCCGCAACGGCCGCCTGCACGTGCCGGGGATCCTGACCGCCGACTCGGCCGCCCGCCTGCACGCGGCCCTGACCCTCGACACGCCGTGGAGCGGCGTGGTCGGGGTCGGCAAGAAGCTGTGGAACCTGCCGCTGGACGGTCCCGGCGCCCTGTCGCCGGCCGACGATCTGGCGCTGGACCGCCAGGTGGCCGAGGAAACCCGCAACGGCTTCGGCTTCCGGTTCGACAATTTCCGGGTCAGCGACGAGGTCGAGGCCGGCCGTCGCGAAGGCCGGCTGGTCGAGGCCGCCTACGACCTGCTGAACGGCGAGGCCTTCCTGGACTTCGTGCGCGCGCTGACCGGCGACGACCGTCCCGTCTATTGCGACAGCCAGGCCACCCGCTATCGTCCCGGCCACTTCCTGACCGAGCACGACGACCACGCCGACGGCAAGCACCGGCTCTACGCCTATGTCCTCAACCTGACGCCGAACTGGCGGGCCGACTGGGGCGGGCTCCTGCTGTTCCTCGACGGGGACGGCCACGTGGCCGAGGGCTACAAGCCAAGCTTCAACGCCCTCAACATCTTCCGCGTGCCGCAAAAGCACGCCGTGACCTACGTCACGCCCCACGCGGCGGGTCCGCGCCTGTCGCTCACCGGCTGGATCCGCTCGCGACGCTGATTTCGCGCGCCCCGCTCGACCTCCCGGCAAGGTAGAGCTTATACTCGCCCCGGGGACTCTTCTGGGGGCTGTAGTTTCGTGCGTATCAAGGATCTTGCGATCGCCATCTGCGCGACCGCTCTGCTGTCGGGCGTTCAGGCCAAGGCCGCGCCGCTGTCGACCTACGGCAAGCTGCCGACGATCGAGGATGTCGAGATCTCGCCGGACGGCACGCGCCTGGCGGTGTCGCTGACCGACGGCGAGCAGCGCGTTCTGACCATCCACAACGCGGCCGACAACAAGCTGATCAAGGCCCTGCGGATGGGCAACAACAAGCTGCGCTGGGTGCAGTGGGCCGACGCCTCGCACCTTCTGGTCACCGTCTCGTCGACGGCCAATGTCGTGGGGCTGGAAGGCCCCAAGCGCGAGTACTGGATGACCTCGCTGTACGACCTGGACACCGACAAGGCGCGCCTGCTGCTCGACAACCAGCCGGATTCGATGAACGTCGTGCTCAGCGCCGCCTCGCTGCGCTCGGTCGACGGCGCGCCGACGGCCTTCGTGCAGGGCATCCACTTCGTCGACAACCTCGGCCGCAACACCCTGTTCGCGGTCAATGTGAAGAACGGGCGCACCCGCATGATCGAGGCGCGCTCGGAAGACACCGACGACTGGCTGGTCGGCGGCGACGGCGTCCCCCTGGCCCAGTCGCAGTACGACCAGAGCCGCGGAACCTGGGTGCTGCGCATCAAGGGGCCGAAGGGCTGGACCATCGTCGACCGGGCCGTCAGCCCGATGGGCTCCTACGGCGTCTCGGGCCTGGGCCGCGACGGCAAGTCGGTGCTGGTGGCCCGCGTCAACGACAAGAACGAGACCGTCTACCGCGAATACGCCGCCGACGGCTCGCAGGTCGACGTGCCGATGGAGATCCCCTTCGACGGCCTGCTGCGCGATCCCGGCAACGACGCCCTGATCGGCGGGGTGTCGCTGGTCGGCGACAAGACCCGCTACGTCTTCTTCGATCCCAAGGACCAGTCGCGCTGGAACGCCGTCGAGAAGGGCTTCGCCGGCTCGCGGGTGTCGCTGGCCTCGTGGTCGGCCGATCGCAGCAAAGTGGTCGTCCGCGTCGACTCGCCGACCGACGGCCCGGCCTACGCCCTGGTCGACATGACGGCCAAGACCGCGTCCTGGATCGGCGACGAGTACAAGGACCTGGCCGCCGCCGACATCGCCGAGGTCCGCCCGGTGAAGTACAAGGCCGCCGACGGCCTGGAGATCACCGGCTACCTCACCCTGCCCAAAGGCAAGGATCCCAAAAACCTGCCGCTGGTGGTGCTGCCGCACGGCGGTCCCGAAGGCCGCGACACGCCGGGCTTCGACTGGTGGGCCCAGGGCCTGGCCTCGCGCGGCTACGCCGTGCTGCAGCCCAACTTCCGCGGCTCCGAAGGCTTCGGCTGGGACTTCATCAAGGCCGGCTTCGGCGAGTGGGGCCGCAAGATGCAGACCGACCTGTCGGACGGCGTCCGCTGGCTGGAGAAGCAGGGGATCGCCGATCCCAAGCGCGTCTGCATCGTCGGCGCCAGCTACGGCGGCTACGCGGCCCTGGCCGGCGCGGCGCTCGACCGCGGCGTCTATCGCTGCGCCGTGTCGGTGGCCGGCCCGGCCGATCTCAAGCGCATGCTGCAGGACGATCAGGAACGCCACCTGTCGCGCAACAACTCGACCCTGCGCTACTGGCTGCGCTTCATGGGCGCCGACGGCATCCGCGATCCCGACCTGGCGGCGATCTCGCCGGCCAAGCTGACCGACAAGATCGACATCCCGATCCTGCTGATCCACGGCAAGGACGACACGGTCGTTCCCTATGTGCAGAGCAAGATCATGGCCGACGCCATGGCCAGGGCCGGCAAGCCGACCGAACTGGTCACCCTGGCCAGCGAGGACCACTGGCTGTCGCGCGGCGCCAGCCGCCAGCAGATGCTGAACGCCACCGTGCAGTTCCTCGAAAAGCACAATCCGCCCGATCCGGCCGCCCCGGCCCAGACGACGGCGGCGCGCTAGCACGGCAGGCTCTGTGGGTGGTCCTCGTCCTTCGACAAGCTCAGGATGAGGACCATTTGCAGGCCCGGGCAGTAGAAAAACCTCATCCTGAGCCCGTCGAAGGACGAGGTTTTCGTCTCAGACGTCGAATGCCGATCCGACCTTCGCCCTCACATCAGACAGAAGCCCGCGCCGCCTTGGGCGACGTGGGGTGGTGGCGGGCCCAGACGCGGCGCAGTTGGCGGGTCGAGGCGAAGCCGGCCCGCTCGGCGACGCTTTCCATGTCCAGCCGCGTCGCCGACAGCATCTCGCTGGCCAGCGCCAGGCGCAGGCGGTTGACGTAGTCGGTCAGGTTCATGCCGGCATGGGCGTTGAACAGCCGCGACAGGTGCCGCGGGCTGGCGGCGGCGAGGTCGGCCAGGATCTCCAGACTCCAGTCACGGGCCGGGTCGGCGGCGATGGCGTCCTGCACCCGGTGGATGGCCGGATGGACGTGGTTGCGCCCCTCCAGCCACGGCGACAGCTGCGGATCGGACGGTCCCCGGCGCAGATAGACCACCATCTGGCGGGCGATCGACACGGCCTGGGCCGGGCCGCGCAGCCGGGCGACCAGATGCAGCATCAGATCAACGCCCGAGGTGACGCCGGCGCTGGTCAGTCGCTCGCCGTCCTCGACGAACAGGCGATCCTCCAGCACCCGGGCGCTGGGCGCCAGGCGGGCCAGCTCCTCGGTGCAGGCATGGTGGGTGGTGCAGGCCCTGCCGGCCAGCAGCCCCGCCCGCGCCGCCAGCAGGCTGCCCGAGCAGATGCAGGCCAGGGTCACGCCCGGCCGCACCGCGCGGGCCAGCCAGGCGACGATGGCCGTCTCGTCCCCGGCGTCCGCCGCCGAGGCCCCCTCCCCGCCCAGCACCTGATCGACATTGCCCGAGACGATGACCAGCGCCCCGTCCGGCAGGGCGTCGGGCAGCGGCTGGATCCCGGCCAGCGTCAGGCCGATGGAGCTTTCCACGCTCGGCCGGGCGGCGATATAGGTCACGGCGAAGCCCGGCGATCCGGGCTCGAACGTCGCCCGCCGCAGCACCTCCAGCGGTCCGGCCACGTCGAGCAGCAGGGTGCGCGGCGGCAGGACGACGAAGACGGGGATGACGGCGGGCGGCTGGCTCATGCGGCTTCGAGGGCCTCCTCGACGGTGGCGATGCGGGCGAAGCGCTCGTGCAAAACGAGCTCGGTGCGGGTCTTGATGTCGTCGACGGTGAAGACCCGCCCGTGGCGGTCGGTCATGTCGAAGGTCAGGGTGGCCTCGGTGACGTAGTCGACGGCGAAGCCCAGGTCCGAGGCGTGGCGGGTGGTGGTCTCGCAGCACTGCTCGGTGCGGATGCCGCTGACGATCACCTTGCCGATGCGGTTGCGGATCAGCCAGACCAGCAGGCCGGTGCCGGCCAGGGCGCTGTGGGCGGGCTTGTGGAAGGTGACGTCGGGGTCGAACGACAGCCCCTCGACCGTGCTCACATGGCCCGAGGCCAGGCTGAACAGCCCTTCTTCCTCGACGTGCAGGATCTGCACGACCGGCAGGCCTTTGGCCTTGGCGCCGTCGATCAGGGCCTGCTGGCGCTCGAGATAGACCCCGGCCACGGCCGGATCCCACGAGGCGCGCTGGCGAAAGGAGTCCTGGGCGTCGACGACGATCAGGGCGGTGGCGGCGGACATTTGCGTAGCTCCGTGGCGATGACGATGCCGCAAGCTACCCACGCCCTTCAAGGCGAATAAGGAAGCTGTCGGACGAAGAGCGGACAGAAAAGGACATCACACTATCGCGCCGTCTTCGCCCCATCCGCCGCGCCGGCTCGCTTTCGGCGACGTTCCGCCCCATATGATGGAGCGTGGAGCCCGCCTCGGACTTCGCCGCCGGCGAGGAGCTTCCCCCTTGAGACATCCCCTTCGTGCGCCGGAGTACTGTGCGCTGGCCGCCGCCGCTCTCGAAGCGGCCGGCAAGTGCGGCCTGCCCCACGTCCAGGCCAAGCACGAACACGCCGCCCGCACCTGGAGCGATCTGGCCGACGCCGAAGACGCGCGCGCGGCGACGCGGGTCCGAATGACGACGTCGGGCGTTTAGCGACGCCACCTTCCGCTCCAGCCTGGAATTCCGCGCGATGCGTCTCTCGATCGACTGCCGCCTGCGCTACGAGGTGCGGACCCCCACCAGCTTCATCCTGGCGATCCAGGCCGCCGACGGCGCCGACCAGAGGGTGCTCGACGAGACCATCCTGCTGCCGCCGGGCGTGAGCGCCGACTTCTTCGTCGACGCCTTCGCCGGCAACCGCTTCATCCGCTTCCTCGCCCAGCCGGGACCGCTGGACATCGGCTATATCGCCCAGGTCGAACGCCGGGCGCTGGTCGATCAGCGCGGCTTCATCGGCGGCGACGTGGTCAACGACCTGCCCGCGACGGTGCTGCCCTATCTGAACCCCAGCCGCTACTGCCCGTCCGACCGCCTGACCGCCTTCGCCCGCCAGACCTTCGGCGCCCGCCCCCAGGGCCTGGGCCAGGTCCAGGCGATCGCCGACTGGATCGCCGCGACCATCACCTACGAGGCCGGGACCAGCATCGACACGACCTCGGCCATCGACACCCTGGTCGACCGCAAGGGCGTCTGCCGCGACTTCGCCCACATCGGCATCGCCCTGTGCCGGGCGCTCGACATGCCGGCCCGCTTCGCCGCCTGCTACGCGCTGGACCTTCAGCCGGCCGACTTCCACGCGGTGTTCCAGGTCTATCTGGACGGCGCCTGGCGGACCTTCGACGCCACCCGCCGCGCGCCGCTGGGGGGCCTCGTGCCCATCGGCTTTGGCCGCGACGCCGCCGACGTGCCGTTCGCCGCGACATTCGGCGACGCCCGCTTCGAGGCCAAGTCCATCCTAGTGACGCGAGTGGACGACACGCCAGTGACCTAGCGCCGCCTCCCTTCGAATCGTCCGCATCCGGAAACTGACATTTCAGTCGCTTTTCCGGGCCATCGGGCGTAGAGGAGCCGCCTCGAAGGTTCCCGTCATGTCCACGATTTCCGCGCCCGCCGCCGCGCCGGCGCCCGTTCACAGTTCCCGCGCCCTCTACGTCCTGCTGCTGGTGGTGTTCATCAACCTGGTGGGCTTTGGGCTGGTGATCCCGCTGCTGCCCTTCTACGCCAAGGCGCTGAACGCCAGCCCGTGGCAGGTGACGGCGCTGTTCTCGGCCTATTCGCTGGGCCAGTTCCTGGCCGAGCCGTTCTGGGGACGCCTGTCCGACCGCATCGGCCGGCGGCCGGTGCTGATCGTCACCATCCTGGCCAACACCCTGTCCTACGTGGCCCTGGCCTTCGCCCCGACCATCGCGGTGGCCTTCATCATCCGCTTCTTCAGCGGCGCGGCCAGCGGCAACATCTCGACGATCCAGGGCTACATGGCCGACGTCACCCCGCCCGAGAAGCGGGCCGGGCGCATGGGCCTGCTGGGCAGCGCCTTCGGGGCCGGCTTCGTGGTCGGCCCGGCCCTGGGCGGCCTGCTGGCCCATCCGGACGCCGGACGCCTGGGCTTCCAGATCCCGCTGTTCGTGGCCGCGGGCCTGGCGGCGGCGGCCTCGCTGGGCGTCTTCCTGTTCGTGGTCGAGAGCCGCGCGCCCCGCAAGGACGCCCCGCCCCCGCCGCCTCGGCGCGAGGCCCTGAAGGCCGCCTTCGCCCATCCGGTGCTGTCGCGGGTGCTGATGGTCACCTTCGTCTCCACCGCCGCCTTTTCGGGCATGGAGGCGATCTTCGGCCTGTGGACCTCGGCCCGCTTCGGCTGGGGCCCGCAGCAGGTGGGCCTGTGCTTCGCCGTCATCGGCGTGGTGGCCTCGCTGGGCCAAGGCGTGCTGACCGGACGCCTGGCCCGCCGCTACGGCGAGCCCAAGGTGCTGACCACGGGCCTGGCCATCATCTGCCTGTCGATGGCGATCACCCCGTTCGTGCCCAGCGGCCATTTCGTGCCGCTGTTCGTGGGCCTGACGGCCTTTGGCCAGTCGCTGGTGTTCCCGTGCATCGCCGCCCTGATCTCGCGCGCGACGCCGCCCGACCAGCAGGGCGCCATGCTGGGCCTCAACATGGCCGGCGGCTCTCTGGCGCGGATGAGCGGTCCGATGATCGCCGGTCCGCTGTTTGGCCTGACCATGGCCGGTCCCTACTGGTTCGGGGCGCTGCTGACCGTGCCGGCCGTCGCCCTGGCGGTGACGGTGGGCCGCCGCGCCAAGGCCGCGCCGTAACGGCGACCGGACCTGGGGACTAAGAGTCCGTCAGGCCTTGCTTTTCACCCGGGGTTCCCGTATTCACCCCGCCTTTCCGGAACCGCCTGGCCAATTTGGCATGCCATGGCGGTTCGTCTCGCTATCCAGAGGACGGGGCCGTTAAACGCTCCGACGCGAAATGCCTAAGTTGAAGACGAAGTCGGGCGCCAAAAAGCGCTTCAAGATCACCGCCACGGGCAAGCTGAAGGCCGGCGTCGCCGGCAAGCGCCACCGCCTGATCGGCCACAACGGCAAGTACATCCGCCAAAACCGCGGAACGAAGGTGATGAGCGAGGCTGACGCCAAGACCATCCGTTCGTACCTGCCCTACGGCCTTTAAGAGGAGCGCTGACACATGGCTCGCGTTAAACGTGGCGTCACCGCCCACGCCAAGCACAAGAAGGTTCTTGAACAGGCGAAGGGCTTCTACGGCCGCCGCAAGAACACCATCCGTACGGCCAAGGCCGCGGTCGACAAGGCCGGTCAGTACGCCTACCGCGACCGCAAGGTGCGCAAGCGCGCCTTCCGTTCGCTGTGGATCCAGCGCATCAACGCCGGCGCCCGCACCGAAGGCTTCACCTACTCGCAATTCATCCACGGCCTGGACGTGGCGGGTATCGTGATCGACCGTAAGGTCCTGGCGGACATCGCCGGCAACGACGCCGTCGCGTTCAAGGCCATCGCCGACAAGGTTCGCGCGGCCCTGGCCTAAGGAACTTCCGAGCCTCACCGCTCGAACGATCCTTTAAAAGCCCTCCGGCGCGAGCCGGAGGGCTTTTTGCTGCGCGTTATCCGGTTCCACCCGACGTCAAAACCGCCTAGACGAAACCCCGTCATGACCGATCTCAACACCCTCGAATCCGACGTCCTGGCCCAAGTGGCCGGCGCGGCCGACCTGCAAGCGCTAGACGCGGTCCGCGTGGCCGCTTTGGGCAAGACCGGCTCGATCTCGGGCCTGCTCAAGACCCTGGGCGCGATGAGCCCCGACGAGCGCAAGGAACGCGGCGCAGCGATCAACGCCCTGCGCGACCGCGTGCAGTCGGCGATCACCGAGAAGAAGGCCGCGCTGGAAGCGGCCGAACTCGATGCGCGCCTGGCCCGCGAAACCCTCGACCTCACCCTGCCCGGCCCATATCGCCGCAAGGGATCCGTCCACCCGACCATGCAGACCATGGACGAGATCGTCTCGATCTTCGCCGAGATGGGCTTCGCCGTGGCCGAAGGTCCGGACATCGAGGACGACTTCCACAACTTCACGGCCCTGAACTTCCCCGAGAAGCACCCGGCCCGCGAGATGCACGACACCTTCTTCTTCAATCGCAAGGAAGACGGCGAGCGCATGCTGCTGCGCACGCACACCAGCCCCGTGCAAGTGCGCACCATGGTCAGCGAGAAGCCGCCGATCCGCATCATCGCCCCGGGCCGCACCTATCGCGTGGACAACGACGCCACCCACACGCCGGTGTTCCACCAGGTCGAGGGCCTGGTGATCGACAAGGGCATCCACATGGGCCACCTGAAGTGGACCCTGGAAACCTTCCTGGCGCGGTTCTTCGAGACCGACGCGGTGACCACCCAGTTCCGCCCGCACCACTTCCCGTTCACCGAGCCCTCGGCCGAGATGGACGTGCAGTGCGACCGCTCGGGCGGCGAGATCAAGATCGGCCAGGGCACGAGCTGGCTCGAGATCCTGGGCTGCGGCATGGTCCATCCGAACGTGCTGCGCGCCTGCGGCATCGATCCGGACGAGTACCAGGGCTTCGCCTTCGGCGTCGGCGTCGACCGCCTGGGCATGCTGAAGTATGGCATGCCGGACCTGCGCGACATGTGGTCGTCGGACAGCCGCTGGCTGGCCCACTACGGCTTCTCGGGCTTTTCCGCGCCGAACCCGGCCAGCGGCCTGAGCTGACGAACCCCTCCGGAGCGACGGCGCAGCCCGACCGCTCCGGACATGCCTTCCACCCAACCCCTCCCGCGCGGCGGGGCTTGGAGATCCAGAACGATGAAATTCACCCTGTCCTGGCTCAAGGACCACCTCGACACCGAAGCGACCGCCGCCCAGGTCGTCGCCGCCATGACCATGGCCGGCCTCGAGGTCGAGCACGTCACCGACCCGGCGTCCAAGCTGGCCGCCTTCAGCGTCGCCAAGATCGTCGAGGCCGTTCAGCATCCGAACGCCGACCGCCTGCGCGTCTGCCAGGTCGATACGATCGACGGCCGCAAGGAAATCGTCTGCGGCGCGCCGAACGCCCGCGTCGGCCTGACCACCATCTACGCCCCGATCGGCGCCTATGTGCCGGGCCTTGGCGTCACCCTGGTCGAGAAGCCGGTGCGCGGCGTCGTCTCCAACGGCATGCTGTGCTCGGGTTCGGAGCTCGAGGCCGACGACGGTTCGGAAGGCATCCTGGAGCTGTCCAGCGACCTGGCCGTCGGGACCCCGGCCGCCGTGGCGCTGGGCCTGGAAGCCGTCATCGACTTCGAGGTCACCCCCAACCGCCCCGACTGGCTGGGCGTCGCCGGCATCGCCCGCGACCTGGCCGCCGCGGGCGTGGGCAAGCTGAAGGACCTGTCGATCGCTCCGGTCGCCGGAACCTTCCCCTGCCCGATCACGATCGAAGTCGACGGCGAGGCCTGCCCGGTGTTCGCCGGCCGCCTGATCAAGGGCGTCAAGAACGGTCCTTCGCCGCAGTGGCTGCAGGAGCGCCTGAAGGCCATCGGCATCAATCCGAAATCGGCCCTGGTCGATATCACCAACTACATCTCCTACGACCGCGCCCGGCCGCTGCACGTCTATGACGCGGCCCTGCTGTCGGGGACGAAGATCGAGACGCGCCTGGGCCGCCACGGCCTGAACGGCGACGAGCACCTGATCGCGCTGGACGGCAAGACCTACGAGCTGACCCCGGCCATGTGCGTCATCGCCGACGCCGGCGGGGAACGCCCGATCGGCCTCGGCGGCGTCATGGGCGGCGAGAGCACCGGCTGCTCGGAAGCCACCGTCGACGTCTTCGTGGAAAGCGCCTGGTTCGAGCCGATCCGCATCGCCCAGACCGGCCGCGAGACCGGCATCAACAGCGACGCCCAGTACCGCTTCGCCCGCACGGTCGACACCGGCTCGGTCGTTCCAGGCCTGGACCTGGCCACTAAGCTGATCCTGGAGCTGTGCGGCGGCGAGGCCTCGGAAGTCGTCGTCGCCGGCGAGGCCCCGGCCGCGCCGGGCCCGATCCTGTTCGACCCGGCCTATGTGCAGGCCCTGTCGGGCCTGGAGATCGCGCCGGAAAAGAGCCTGGAAATCCTGCAGGCCCTGGGCTTCAAGGTCGAGCCGCCCAAGGACACGCCCGTCGCCGAGTTCGCCACCCACGCCGAGAGCGTGGTCTGCGTGACCCCGCCGAGCTTCCGCCGCGACGCCCACGGCAAGGCCGACCTGGTGGAAGAAGTGGCCCGCATCGCCGGCTACGGCGCCCTGCCCTCGACGCCCCTGCCCGAGGTCGCCCGCGCCGTCGGCGGCGTGCTGACCCCGCGCCAGGTGCGCGCTCGCGCCGCCCGTCGCGCCCTGGCCGCGGCCGGCTACGCCGAGGCCGTGACCTGGAGCTTCACCAGCCGCGCCACCGCCCAGCTGTTCGGCGGCGGCGCCGACGCTCTGGTGCTGGCCAATCCGATCGCTTCGGAACTGGACTGCATGCGCCCCTCGGTGCTGCCCAACCTGATCGAGGCCGCCGGCCGCAACGCCCGCCAGGGCTTCCCGGACGCGGCCCTGTTCGAGGTCGGCCCGGTGTTCCTGGGCGATGGCCCCAAGGACCAGCGCACGGTCGTCGCCGGCATCCTGGCCCCGCGCCCGCCGCGCGCCTGGGACAAGCGCTCGGCCGAAGACGTGTTCACGATCAAAACGGATCTGATGAACCTGCTCGAAGAGATCGGCGCGCCGGTCGCCTCGCTGCAGACCGCGCAAGGCTCGGCCTCGTCGTGGTGGCACCCCGGCCGCTCGGCCCGCCTGCAGCTGGGCCCCAAGGCGGTGATCGCCGAGTTCGGCGAGATCCACCCCGCCGTGCTGAAGGCCCTGGACGTCGCCGGCCCGGTCTACGGCTTCGAGATCACCCTGGAGGCGATCCCCGAGCCGAAGAAGAAGGCCGTGAAGACCAAGCCGGCCTTCAGCCCCTCGGCCCTGATGCCGCTGAGCCGCGACTTCGCCTTCGTCGCCGACAAGGCCAAGGCGGCCGGCGACCTGGTCAAGGCCGCGGCCGGCGCCGACAAGGCCTTGATCGCCTCGGCCCGCGTCTTCGACGTCTACGAAGGCCCCGGCGTGCCGGAGGGCTCCAAGTCGGTGGCCATCGAGGTGCTGGTCCAGCCGCGCGACGCCACCCTGACCGACGCCGAGATCGAGGCCCTGTCGGCCAAGGTCGTCGCCGCGGTCGAGAAGGCGGGCGGCAAGCTGCGGGCTTGAGCTTGATCCTTCAAGCCTAGACGCCATGTCAGGGGCGAAGGTGATGCTGCGCTGCATCCACCTTCGCCCCTTTCGCGTTTCAGGCCCATGAGCGACGACCTCTTCAGCCACAACCCCGCCAAGAGCCGCTACGAGCTGGACGTCGACGGCCTGATCGCCTTCGCCGACTACCAGCGCAGCGGCCATCGTCTGGTCATCCCGCATGTGGAGGCCGATCCCGCCCTGCGCGGCACCGGCGCCGCCGGCCGCCTGATGGTCAAGGTCGCCGAGGTGGCCCGCGCCGAGGGCATGCGGATCACCCCGCTTTGCTCCTACGCCGCCGCCTGGCTGCGGCGAAACGACCCCGAACTGATCGCCTGACGCCTTCCGACAGGCGGATAATCCGGGAACAGGACGGGGAACGTCGCTCACCCGACGTTTGCGGCGCAGCAAAGCCCTTGGCGAGCGTGCGGTTCCTCGTGCTAGAACTTCGGCGACGGTACAGCGCGCCCTGCCGGGAGCTTGCGCGATCGTGAGCGAAGGCTTGGATTTTCATGGTTGATATCAAGACGGTCGGCGTAATCGGCGCCGGTCAGATGGGTTCGGGCATCGCCCATGTCTGCGCTCTCGCGGGCTACGACGTCCGCCTGCACGACATCTCGCGCGAGCGCATCGACGCGGGCCTGGCCCTGATCGAAAAGAACCTCGCCCGCCAGGTCACCCGCAACATCATCGACCAGGACGCGGCCGACGCCGCCCTGGCCCGCATCTCGGCCGCCGAGGCCATCGAGGCCATCGGCCAGACCGACCTGGCCATCGAGGCCGCCACCGAGAACGAAGAGCTCAAGAAGGCCATCTTCCGCGGTCTGCAGCCGCACCTGAAGCCCGACACCCTGCTGGCCTCGAACACCTCGTCGATCTCGATCACGCGCCTGGCCTCGGCCACCGATCGCCCCGAGCGCTTCATCGGCCTGCACTTCATGAACCCCGTCCCGCTGATGAAGCTGGTCGAGATCATTCGCGGCATCGCCACCGACGTGCCGACCTACGAGACGGCCGTGGCCTTCGCCAAGTCGCTGGGCAAGATCACCAGCAACGCCGAGGACTTCCCCGCCTTCATCGTCAACCGCGTGCTGGTGCCGATGATCAACGAGGCGATCTACACGCTGTACGAAGGGGTCGGCACGGTCGACGCCATCGACACCGCCATGAAGCTGGGCGCCAACCATCCGATGGGCCCGCTGGAGCTGGGCGACTTCATCGGCCTGGACACCGTGCTGAGCATCATGAACGTGCTCTACGAAGGCCTGGCCGACAGCAAGTACCGCCCCTGCCCGCTGCTGGTGAAGTACGTCGAAGCCGGCTGGCTGGGCAAGAAGACCGGCCGCGGCTTCTACGACTACCGCGGCGAGGTCCCGGTCCCGACGCGCTAGCATTTGAATCTGGAGCTTGCTGATCAGCAAGCTCCAGAGGCGGCGGACTACCAGAGGATCGGGACGTCGTAGGCCCGCACGTCCTCGTCCACGGTGACGAGGTGAAGGCCGCGAAGCTGCGCCTGCGCGGCGATGATCCTGTCCCAGGGGTCGCGGTGGGCGTTATCGAAACGCGCCGCGCAAACAAGATCCGGAGCGTCGATCTCCAACCACTCGAAGCCGAATGTCGGGATCGTGCCAGAGATGTTCTTTGGGAACCGCTGAAGCGACGTATCGCGATTGCGCTTGTATTCAATCTCATAAGCGCTCGCGGCGCTGACCCAGAGCTTGTTGTCGCCGTCGCCTATGAAGCGGCGCGCCCTCTCCGAAAGCTGTTCCGGGGCCAACAGCCACCAAACCAGCGCGTGGGTGTCGAGCAAGATCATTCCTTGCCGGGTGGACCTTCATAAGCTTCACCGGCCTCAGCGACACCTTCCAGCGCTTCGTCTTGGCGGAAGAATAGATCGGGATCGTCCATCGGGCCGAGGTGGGCCAAAGCCCCGGGGACGCGCTCTTTACGCTCCGCCTTAGCCTCGATCCGCCGCGCCTCGGCGACGACCTCTCCATTCTGCGTGAGCAGCACGACCTCGTGGCTATCGAGAAGCGCGACGAGCTTCTCGAGTTCCGGCTGTCCGCGTATTTCGACCCGGATCGTCATGCCCCGAGCTTAACACGGAACACAACCAGAACAATACCTATCCCGCCCCGAGCGCCACGGCCACGTGGTAGGTGACGAAGGCCGCCAGGTAGGCCAGGGCGACCATGTAGACGAACATCACGGTCGGCCAGATCCAGCTGTTGGTCTCGCGCTTGACCACGCCCAGGGTGGGCATGCACTGCGGCGCGAAGACGTACCAGGCGAGGAAGGCCAGGGCCGTGGCCAGCGACCACTGGCTGTTCAAGGTGGCCGACAGGGCGTCGGTGGAGCCGTCGGCCCCGCCCACGGCGTAGACCGTGCCCAGCGCCGCCACGGCGACTTCGCGGGCCGCCATGCCGGGGATCAGGGCCACGGTCATTTGCCAATTAAAACCAATGGGCTGCATGACGGGGGCCAGGAAATGGCCCAGGCGCCCGGCGATGCTGTAGTCGATGGCCGGCCCCGTCGCGCCTTCCGGCGGATAAGGGAAGGTCGACAGCACCCAGACCAGCACCATCAGAGGCATGATGATGCGGCCGGCGCGGTTCAGGAAGATCTTGGCGCGGGTCCACAGGTTGAGCAGCAGGTTGCGCGGCTCGGGCCAGCGATAGGTCGGCAGCTCCATCATGAACGGCTCGACCGTGCCCCGCCAGAAGATGCGGCGGATGACGAACGACACCAGCAGGGCGAAGACGATGCCGGCGGCGTAGAGGCCGAACATCACCAGGCCCTGCAGCGACAGGCCGTTGACCGTGGTCCGCGGGATGAAGGCGCCGATGATCAGGGTGTAGACCGGGATCCGCGCCGAGCAGGTCATCAGCGGAGCCACCAGGATGGTGGTGAGCCGGTCCTGCTTGTTGTCGATCACCCGCGTGGACATGATCCCCGGGATCGCGCAGGCGAAGCTCGACAGCAGCGGGATGAAGGCCCGGCCGTGCAGGCCCGCCCCGCCCATGATCTTGTCCATCAGGAAGGCCGCGCGGGTCATGTAGCCGCTGTCTTCCAGCAGCAGGATGAAGAAGAACAGGATCAGGATCGGCGGCAGGAACACCAGCACGCTGCCGACGCCGGCGATCAGGCCGTCGGCGATGAAGCTGGAAAGCAGCCCCTCGGGCAGGTGGGCGGTGACGAAAGCGCCGAGCGCGGCGAAGCCGCCGTCGATGGCGTCGGCCGGGATGGTCGCCCAGGTGAACACCGCCTGGAACATCACGAACAGCAGGCCAAACAGGATCACCAGGCCCGCGACGGGGTGCAGCAGCACCGAGTCGATCTTGCCGGTCACCGTGTCGGGCCGCTCGGGCGGGCGCACGCAGGTCTTGAAGATGCGCTGGGCCTCGGCGTGGGCGGCGCGGATCTCGCCCGCGCTGGGCTCGCGCCAGGTGTTGTCGCCGACGTTCGAGTGGGTCAGCGCCAGGGTGTCGACCTGGGTCAGCAGCTCGTCGAGGCCGCGCTTGCGGGTCGCCACCGTGGTGACGATCGGCGCGCCGATCTCGCGCGACAGCTGCTCGACGTCGATCCTCAGGCCCTGGCGCTGGGCGATATCGAACATGTTGAGGGCCAGGACGAACGGCCGCCCCACCTGCTTCAGTTCGAGCACCAGGCGCAGCACCAGGCGCAGGTTGGTGGCGTCGGCCACGCAGATCAGCACGTCGGGCGCGGTCTCGCCGGCCAGGCGACCCAGCACGGCGTCGCGGGTGACGACCTCGTCGGGGCTGCGGGCGCGCAGGCTGTAGGTGCCCGGCAGGTCGAGCACGCTGACGGTGCGGCCGCCCGGCGTGACCAGCTGGCCTTCCTTGCGCTCGACGGTGACGCCGGCGTAGTTGGCGACCTTCTGGCGGGCCCCGGTCAGGGCGTTGAACAGCGCGGTCTTGCCGGAATTCGGATTGCCGACCAGCGCGATGCGCGAGGGCCGGATAGCGGTGTCGGTCAAAGCGTCTTTCCGTCGAACTGAACGGTCACGGCGCGCGCCTCGCGGCGGCGCAGGGCCACGCGGGTGTCGTCCACCCGTACGGCGATGGGATCGCGGCCAAAGAGGCCTTCCTGCAGGATCTCGATGCGGGCGCCTTCGACGAAGCCCATCTCCAGCAGGCGGCGTTCCAGCTCCTCGGCGGCCACCGCCTCGGGCGAACCGGTCTCGCCGCGCACCGCCACGATCACGCCCTTGTCGCCTCGCGCGGCCGTGCTCAGGGCGCGGGTCGGAGCGTCGGAAGCTATGGAGGCGTCGGCGGTGAGGACGGCGTCGGTCATCTGGGGCCTCGCGGCAAAAAGTTGCGAACGATTATCAGCCCTAACCGCCACTGTCGACGAAAGGATGGCCGCCGCGAACGGCGGTCTCGAAAAAAATCAACAGGGGATGCGCGGCGTAATGGCCCAGCAGCGTTAATCTATTCGACTCAAGGCCGCAGCGGTTGCATTAATTTTTGCAAGCGATTCGTAGGGACCTGAAATGCGAAGGCTAAAGCTGGCTCTTCTGACCGGCGCCTATCTCTGCCTGGCTCTGATCGTCTCCCTGCTGCTGTGGCGCATGGGCGCGACCCCTGCTGTCGGCCTCTCGGCCTTCATCGGGTCGCTCGGCCTGTGCTTCGCGTTCCACGGCATCATCAGCAACGTCTTCGACAACGCCCAGCTGAAGCTGGACATCGAGACCGTGCGCGAGGCCCATTCCATCCTGGTCGAGCAGATCGAGAAGATCGACGCGCGCATGACCACCCTGGTCGAGACCGTCGCAGAGGACGCCGAAAAGCGCTCGGCCGAACTGACCAGCGAAGTCCACCAGCTCGAAGACCTGATGCAGCGCATGAGCGAGCGCCTGGAAAGCCAGCTGACCCACCAGGTCGCGGCCGCCCGTCACAGCGCCAGCGCCAACGCCCGCGTCGCCGCCCCGGTCAACGCCATGCTGGAGATCGTCCAGGACGCCCTGGCCGAGAACCGCGTCGACCTCTACCTGCAGCCGGTCGTCAGCCTGCCCCAGCGCCGCACCGTCTTCTACGAGAGCTTCTCGCGCCTGCGCGACGAGACCGGCCGCGTGATGATGCCGGCCGAGTACCTGGCCGTGGCCGAGTCCGAGGGCCTGATGACGGCCATCGACAACCTGCTGCTGTTCCGCTGCGTGCAGATCGTCCGCCGCCTGGCCAAGCAGGACCGCAAGGTCGGCATCTTCTGCAACATCTCGCTGGCCAGCCTGGCCGACGAAAGCTTCTTCCCGCAGTTCCTCGAGTTCCTGCAGGGCCACAAGGACCTGGCCGGCTCGCTGATCTTCGAACTGGGCCAGACCGCCTTCAACCAGCGCGGCCCGGTCGAAGCCCGCCACATGGCCCGCCTGGCGAGCCTGGGCTTCCAGTTCAGCCTCGACAAGATCGTCGACCTGGACCTCGACTTCCAGGATCTGGCCCGCGCCGACGTCAAGTTCGTCAAGGTCGGCGCCGAGATGATCCTCGAGCAGCTGGAAGAGCAGGACGGCAAGCTGGTGCTGAGCTCGCTGCCCGACCTCAACGCCGCCGACTTCGCCGCCCTGATGCGCCGCTACGGCGTCGAGGTGATCGCCGAGAAGGTCGAGAGCGAGCGCCAGATCGCCGAGATCCTCGATCTCGACATCGGCTACGGCCAGGGCCACCTGTTCGGCGAGCCGCGGGCCATCCGCGACGCCGTGCTGGCCGAGACCGCCCCGCCGGCCGACTTCGTCCAGGCCCCGCTGCGCCGCCGCGCCGCCAACTGGTAGGCCTTCCAGAAAACTGATCCTTTCGACCGCCGTCCGGGCCACCCCGGGCGGCGGTTTCGCATTAAGCCTGCGTCATGAGCCGGAATTCACTCGGCTCTCGCCCCCTGCCCGACCAAGCTCCTCGCGACATGACAGGGAGGGGATCATGCGCAAGGCGATGATGGCGGCTGCGCTGCTGGCGGCGATGGGCGGGGCGAACGCGGCCAGGGCGGCTGAACCGTCGCTGACCGAGACGATCACCGCCCAGGACCGCAAGGTCTTCGACGCCTACAACGCCTGCGACCTGGAGACCTTCGGCGCGGCCTTCGCGCCCGACGTCGAGTTCTATCACGACGAGGGCGGCGTCACCTGGGAGCGCCAGTCGGTGATCGACAACACCCGCAAGTACATCTGCGGCAAGGTGCGGCGCGAACTGATCCCCGGCACGCTGCGCATCTATCCGATCAAGGATTTCGGGGCGGTCGAGGAGGGCGAGCACCGCTTCTGCCAGAAGGACCAGGGCTGCGCCGGCATCGCCAAGTTCGTGATCGTCTGGAAGCGGGAGGGCGAGACCTGGATCGCCACGCGGGTGCTCAGCTACGGCCATCGCACGGCCACGGCGGCGGAACGCTGAGACCGCAAGCATCGGAATGACGGGCGCGGGCGGCGGCGCGATGGTGGGCTCAGATCCGAAAGGAGCCCGACATGACCACCGCCGATCTCACCAACGCCTATCCCACCGACGAAGCCCGCTGGGCCGCGATCGAGCGCCGCGACCGCGCCGCCGACGGCGCCTTCTTCTGCGGCGTGCGCACCACCGGCGTCTATTGCCGCCCCAGCTGCTCGGGACGCCCGCTGCGCAAGAACGTCGCCTTCCATGACACCCGCGAGGCCGCCCGAGCGGCGGGCCTGCGCCCCTGCCTGCGCTGCCGGCCCGACGAGCCGATCGAGACCCTGGCTTACGGCTTCGGCGACACGCCGCTGGGCCTGGCCCTGGCGGCGATCTCCGAAACGGGTCTGGCCCTGCTGATCATGGGCTGGGACCGCACGGAGATGCGCGAGGACCTGGCCGCCCGTTTCCCCCGCGCCCGACTGATCGAGGATGACGCCGCCGCCGGCCCCGCCCTCGCCGCCCTGGTCGCCGCCATCGACAGCGGCCGCCCCGGCGATCTGGCGCTCCCCCTGGCGCTCGACGAGCGCGGCACCGACCTGCAGCGCGCCGTCTGGAAGGCCCTGCGTGACATCCCGGCCGGAACCACCGCCTCCTATGCGCAAGTGGCGCGCGCCATCGGCCGGCCCTCGGCCGTACGGGCCGTGGCCCAGGCCTGCGGGGCCAATCCGGTCGCCGTGCTGACGCCCTGCCACCGGGTGGTGCGCTCGGACGGCGCACTGTCCGGCTACCGCTGGGGCGTCGAGCGCAAGCAGGCGCTGCTGGCGCGGGAAGGCGTCGCCAGGGAGGTGGCGGCTTGAACCTGGACTGGACCCGCATTGCCGCCGAGCTCGACGCCCGCGGCTGGGCGACCACGGGCCCGGTGCTGACGCCGGAGACCTGCGGCCGCCTGGCCGGGCTCTATGCCGAGGAGGCGCCGTTCCGCAGCCGGGTGGTCATGGCCCGCCACGGCTTCGGGCGCGGCGAGTACAAGTACTTCGCCTATCCCCTGCCCGAGACGGTGCAGAAGCTGCGGGCCGGCCTCTATCCGCCGCTGGCCCGCATCGCCAACGGCTGGATGCAGCGGCTGGGCGAGGAGCGCCGCTTTCCGGAGGATCTGGCGGCCATGCTCGACCGCTGTCACGGCGCGGGCCAGGCGCGGCCGACGCCCCTGCTGCTGACCTATGGCGCCGGCGACTACAACTGCCTGCACCAGGACCTCTACGGCGAGCACGTCTTCCCGCTGCAAGCCGCCTTCCTGCTCGACGAGCCGGGGCGCGACTTCGAAGGCGGCGAGTTCGTGCTGGTCGAGCAGCGCCCGCGCCAGCAATCGGCCGCCCAGGTCGTGCCGCTGGCCCAGGGCGAGGGCGTGATCTTCGCCGTGCGGGAGCGGCCGGCGGAAGGCGCACGCGGCGTCCATCGCCGGATCCTGCGCCACGGCGTCAGCGAGGTGCGCGGCGGAACGCGGCGCACCCTGGGGGTGATCTTCCACGACGCGGCCTAACGACGCCGTATTCGGAGTCCCGCCACCTCCCTCCGAGCATCCCCGCGAAGGCGGGGATCCAAGCAGAGCTCGCCGCCCGGTCCCGAACCGCGCCTCCTCCTGAAAGTCAGCTTGGGTCCCCGCCTTCGCGGGGATATTCGGATTGGGAGGGCGTTTGGAGAAATACCCCGCTTTCAATGCGAAAAGGCCCCGGAGCAAGCTCCGGGGCCGTGTCGTTTCACGCGTTCTGCGTGGCTGGCGCTTCTGCGCTCCGAATTATCGGGGCTGGATTACCAGGCGAAGCCGACGCTGCCGCCGCTCATCACGTCGCGGCCCGTGGCCGAGAAGCCGACGTTGTAGCTGACGGCGCGGCTGTTGTGCGAGTAGCCCACGGCGATGGCGCCCTGGCCGCGATAGCCGCCGACGGCCACGGCCAGACGGTTGGTCAGGCCCGCGCCCTGGCCGGCGTTGTTGGCGGCCATCATCGACATGGCCGAGCTCATGGCGCCCACGCCGTTCAGGCGGCTGGAGACCTCGTTGATGCGGTTGTCCATCTGGGTGGCCAGGGTGTCGACGCGCCAGTCGGTGTAGGCGTTGGCGGCGGTCAGCGTCGCGGCGGCCTTGGTGTCGGTATAGGCGTTGGCCGAGCTCAGGGTCGTGGCGGCGGTGGCCGTGGTGAAGGCGTTGGCCGTGGTCACGGCGGCGGCGGCGGCCGTGTCCGTATAGGTGTTGGCGGTCGTCAGCGTCTGGGCCGCGACGGTGTCGGTGTAGGCGTTGGCCGTGCTGACCACGCCGGCCACGGCCGTGTCGGTGTAGGCGTTGGCGCTGGACAGGGTCGAGGCGCTGTAGCTTTCCAGCTGGCCCAGGTTCACCGCGTCGGTGCTGTTGACGGCGTCCGAAACGTTGGTGATGCGGCGGGTCGAGGTCGAGGTGCCGACCGAGACGGTGTTGTCTTCATCGGCGATCGAGCCGTAGCCGATGGCCACGCTGTTGGTCCCCGTGGCGTAGGCGTTGGCGCCGAGCACCGAGCTGTAGTCGCCGGTCGCCGAGGAATAGTTGCCTACGACGGTCGAGTATTCGCCCGAGGCCTCGCCGTGCGCGCCGATCTGGATCGCGGCCGTGCCGCTGGCGATGGCGCCGTGGCCTACCGCCAGGGCGTGATAGCCGCTGGCCGTGGTGCTTTCGCCGAGGGCGTTCGAGTAATCGCCGCTGGCCGTGGCGTAATCGCCGACGGCGACCGAGTCATAGCCGGTGGCCGAGGCCGTGCCGCCGCTGCTGACCGTGGTCTGAGCAAAGGCGCCTTGAGCGGCGAAGAACGAGATCACGACGGCCGAGCAAAACAGAGCCGACTTCTTAGCAACGTTACGCACTATACTAACTCACTTACAAAATAGGCTCGGAATTCTTCCGCCGCCCCCTGTCGATGAGAAATAGTCGCCATTTCTTATTGTAAGGTGAATCGCAAATTATTAAATTCCGTAGATAAATTACCCACAATAACGAACAACGTTACTTCCCATTTTGAGCGAAATACCTATCAACAGAAGCTGTTGATATCTTGGCGGGTGATCACCACATGCGAAGCGTGGCCGCGCCCCTCCGGCTCGCCGCTCGCCCGCCATTGACGCTCGGACTCTCGCCCGGTACCCGCCCTGCCATGATCGACTTTCCCGCCGGCCTCTCCGCCCTGACCGACCGCTACGACGTTGTGCTCTGCGACGTATGGGGCGTGATCCACAACGGCGTGCGCAACTTCCCGGAAGCCTGCGACGCCCTGGAGCGCTTCAACCGAGACCACGGCCCGGTGGTGCTGATCTCCAACGCCCCCCGCCCCTCGCCCGACGTGCTGTCGCAGCTCGACGGCCTGAAGGTGCAGCGCGAGGCCTGGAGCGCCTTCGTCACCAGCGGCGACGCCACCCGCTCGCTGCTGACGCCCCAGGCCGGCAAGAAGGTCTGGAAGGTCGGCCCCGACCGCGACGCGCCGCTGTGGGCTGGGCTGGACCTGACGCTGGCCGGTTGCGAGGACGCCGACTTCATCCTGTGCTCGGGCCTCTATGACGACGAGACCGAAGTCCCCGAGGACTATCGCGACCGCCTGAAGGTGGCCGCCGACCGCGGCCTGCTGTTCATCTGCGCCAATCCCGACCGGGTGGTGCAGCGCGGCGACAAGCTGATCTACTGCGCCGGCGCCCTGGCCGACCTCTATGAAGAGCTGGGCGGCAAGGTGGTGATGGCCGGCAAGCCGTTCGCGGCGATCTACGACCTGGCCCTGGCGCAGGCCGAGCGCCTGAAGGGCGGCCCGGTGGATCGCTCCCGCGTGCTGTGCATCGGCGACGGCGTCATCACCGACGTACTGGGCGCCGAGAACCAGAAGCTGGCCTGCCTGTTCATCGCCAAGGGCATCCACGGCGAGAAGGCCCTCGGCGCCGACGGCCTGCTGTCGCCCGAAGCCGTGGCCAAGCTGCTGGCCGCCGAAAGCGTCGGCGCGACCCACGCCATCGCCGATCTGGTCTGGTGAACCCCGCCCGGCGCGCTACAAAGCCCGTCTAAGAGCAATAAGAACGCAGGATCGGGGATCGCATGGGTCTCTTTCTCGAGGACTTGAGCGTCGGCCAGAGCGCCGAACTCAGCCGCACCGTGGGCGAGGCCGACATCCAGGCCTTCGCCGACGTGACCGGCGACACCAACCCCGTCCACCTCGACGCCGACTATGCGGCGAGCACCAGCTTCGGCGAGCGCATCGCCCACGGCATGCTGTCGGCCGGCTACATCTCGGCGGCGCTGGGGACCAGCCTGCCTGGTCCGGGCGCGGTCTATCTGTCGCAATCGCTGAACTTCAAGCGGCCGGTGCGCATCGGCGACACCGTCGTGGTCAAGGTCGCGGTCACCGCCATCGACGAGGCCAAGGGCCGCGTCACCCTCTCCACCACCTGCATCGTCGGCAAGAAGGCCGTGGTCGACGGCGAGGCCGTGGTCCTGGTTCCGAAGAAGGGCGCCTGAGCATGGATCCGCGCGTGCGCCTGAAGATCGTCCACGGCTGGAAGGACGTGTCGCCCGAAGAGAAGGGCGCGGCCGTGGCCCTGGGCAATTTCGACGGCGTCCATCGCGGCCACCAGCAGGTGATCGCCGAGGCCGCCCGGGCCGCGCGCGAGCTGAAGGTCCCGCTAGGCGTGGTCACCTTCGACCCGCACCCCCGGCGCCTGTTCCGCCCCACCGAGCCGGCCTTCCGGCTGATGACGGTCGAGCAGCAGGCCCGCCTGCTCAGCGATCTGGGCGTCGACTTCCTCTACCTGCTGCCGTTCGACTTCGAGATGGCCACGCTGGACGACCGGGCCTTCGCAGAGCGCGTGCTGCACGACGGGCTGGGCATCCGCCACGTGGCCGTCGGCTTCGACATCTCGTTCGGCAAGGGCCGCACCGGCAGCCCCGAGGCGATGAAGGCCTATGGCGAGGAGCTAGGCTTCTCGGTCTCGGTCGCCGAACCCGTGGCCAATCGCGACGGCGAGAAGTTCTCGTCCACGGGCGTCCGCGAGGCCCTGCGGGCCGGCAAGCCGGAAGAAGCCGCCCGGATCCTGGGCCGTCCCTTCGCCATCGAGGGCGTGGTGCGGCGCGGCCAGCAACTGGGCCGCCAGCTGGGCTTCCCCACCGCCAATGTCGAGATCGTCGACTACGTGGTGCCCAAGCTCGGCGTCTACGCCACCCGCACCCGCCTGCCCGACGGCCGGGTGATCCCAGGCGTGGCCAACCTCGGCAACAACCCGACCACCGGCGAGGTCGAGACCCGGCTGGAGACCTGGCTGTTCGACTTCGACGAAGACCTCTACGGCCAGGTCATCGAAACCCAGCTGATCGCCTTCCTGCGCCCCGAACTGAAGTTCGACAGCATCGAGCTGATGATCGACCAGATCCGCTGCGACGAGACCCAGGCCCGCACGATCGTGGCGCCGCAGTTCTGACGACGGGGCGCTTGCCGCTCCCGCAGCGGGCGTACTAAGCGTCTAAGCTCAACCGCGGAGCGCCGACGCATGTCGAAGACATTTTCCATCGCCGGCCTGCTCGCAGCGCTCGCGACGGCCACTCCGGCCGCTGCCGGCTGGCTTCAGGCGGAGCCGGCTGCGCCGTCGAAGAGTCTGACCTACTGGAACCCCGCCACGATCGTCCGCAACGACGACATGGTGGAGTTCGAGACCCTGGTCCTCACACCGGGCGAGACCACGGCCAACAACGGGCGCGCCAACCTCATCGCCGTTCGGCTCGATTGCGGCTGGCGCGCGCAGTCAAACGCCTGGATCGAAAGGCTCCCCGCCACCGGGAATCGCAACCCCAACGCCAAAGCTCCCGCCTGGGACGCCTGGCGCTTCCTTTTCGACGACGCCGTAGCGACGATCGCTCGTCAGGCCTGTCACGGAGAAGCGCCCCAGGGCGGGATGGACATCGCCGCGACGATGGAAGAGGGCGCGCGGCGACTGGGCTACGCCGACGCGGCGGACGCCTTCACGCACCGCCCCAAGGCTCCGCTTCTGATAAGCCCCGCCCCTATGAGCGTCGACACTCCAGTGCGGGCCCAGGGCGCGGGGGCGTCCTACGATCTCATATGGTCCGGGCCGCAGCGCATGGTGCTGACATCGCCCGCCGCCACCTTCGCCGACAAGAAGAAGAACAAGGTGAGAGGACGGTCCATCTGGGCCATGACCTCAACGGTCCCGGAAAATCACGACGACCGCCCCGCTTACGCCTTCCGCGATTTCGAGGCCGACTGCCGCGAAAGGACGCTCGCGATCCAAACCGTGCGTCGCTGGCCGTTTGAGGCCGGCGGCGAGGAACCGGGACCGGCCCTGCAGAAGATCACCGAGCCTGCCGCCCCGGTCTTGGCGGGCGGCCCGACCGAGGCGATCTGGGCCAGCGCCTGCACGAAGCGGGCGCCGCTCGAAACCATCGGCGACGCCCGACTTCTCGTCGCCAGGATCAAGATGGCTAAAGCGGCCGCTCCTAAGCCCTAGCGGATCCCCGGCACGTGCAGGGCCGCTTCGCGCTCGGCCTTCTGCTTGAAGGCCAGGTCGCCGTACTTCGAATATTCCATCCGCGCGATCGTGCGGCAGTGCACCTCGTCGGGGCCGTCGGCCAGGCGCAGGGTGCGGATGCCGGCATAGAGCTTGGCCAGGCCGAAGTCGGTGGTGACGCCGCCGCCGCCGTGGGCCTGGATGGCGTCGTCGATCACCTTCAGGGCGATGCGCGGCGCGGCGACCTTGATCATGGCGATCTCGAGCCGGGCGGCCTTGTTGCCGGCCTTGTCCATCATGTCGGCGGCCTTCAGGCACAGCAGGCGGCACATCTCGATGTCGATGCGGGCCTCGGCGATGCGCTGCTCCCACACCGATTGCTCGGAGATGTACTTGCCGAAGGCCTTCCGGGTCATCAGACGCTTGACCATCTTCTCCAGCGCCACCTCGGCCGCGCCGATGGTGCGCATGCAGTGGTGGATGCGGCCGGGACCAAGGCGGCCCTGGGCGATCTCGAAGCCGCGCCCTTCGCCCAGGATCAGCCCGTCCTCGACCGGCACGCGGACGTCTTTCAGGATCACCTCGGCATGGCCGTGCGGGGCGTCGTCGAAGCCGAACACCGGCAGCATGCGCACCACCTCGATGCCCGGCGCGTCCAGCGGCACCAGGATCTGGCTCTGCTGCTGGTGGGTGGAGGCGGTCGGATCGGTCTTGCCCATGACGATGGCGACCTTGCAGCGCGGATCGCCCACGCCCGAGGACCACCACTTGCGGCCGTTGATCACATAGTCGTCGCCGTCGCGCTCGATGCGGGTCTCGATGTTGGTGGCGTCGGAACTGGCCACCTCCGGCTCGGTCATCAGGAAGGCCGAGCGGATCTGGCCGTTCATCAGCGGCCGCAGCCAGCGCTCCTTCTGCGCCAGCGTGCCGTAGCGCATCAGCACTTCCATGTTGCCGGTGTCGGGCGCCGAGCAGTTGAAGACCTCGGAAGCGAAGCCGATCTTGCCCAGCTGTTCGGCGATCAGGCTGTATTCGAGGTTGGTCAGCTGCACGCCCTCGAACTCGAAAGTGTCATCGACATGCACCTGGCCGCTGTGGGGCGGCATGAAGAAGTTCCACAGGCCGGCGGCTTTGGCCTTGCCCTTCAGCTCCTCCAGCACCTGGACGACCTTCCAGCGCTGGTCGGCGGGAACGTCCATCTCGGCCTCGTAGGTCGGGATCGCCGGCCGCACGTGGTCCTCGATGAAGGCGTTCACCCGGTCGAGGAATTCCCGCTGACGGGGAGAGATGTCGAAGTCCATGGCGTTCCCGATCCCTGGTTCAAACACTTGTTTGAAGATGTTGTAACACCGAGTTTACGGGCGCGGCAAGCGGGCGATGCGGGGCCATTTTGAACGATCCCGCCGCTTCGGCCCCGGATCCTCGCCTGGCGGCTTGTCAGCCGCTCGCTCCTGACGGAAAACACCGCCATGAACCTGACCATCAAGCCCCTCGAAGGCCGCTACGTCCGGCTAGAGCCCATCACCCCCGAACTGCGCGACGAGCTGCGCGGCGCCATCGACTGCGATCCCGAGAGCTGGGAGATCATGTCGGTCAACGGCTGCGGCGAAGGCTTCGAGGACTGGTGGGGCGCGCTGCTGGGCGAGAGCGACCGCGGCGAGCGCGTCGGCTTCGCCATCCGCCGCAAGTCGGACGGCAAGATCGTCGGCACGTCGAGCTATCTGAACATCCGCCGCCTGCACAAGGGCCTGGAGATCGGCTCGACCTTCCTGCACCCCAGCGCCCGCTCGGGCCCGGTGAACCCGGAGTCCAAGCGCCTGCTGCTGGGCCACGCCTTCGACGCCGGCGTCATCCGCGTGGAGTTCAACATCGACGTCCGCAACGCCCGCAGCCAGGCCGCGGTCGAGAAGCTGGGCGCCAGCAAGGAAGGCGTGCTGCGCAGCCACAAGATCACCTGGACCGGCCACGTGCGCGACACGGCCGTGTTCTCGATCACCGACTTCGACTGGCCGGGCGTCAAGCAGCGCCTGGAGTTCCGCCTCAGCGAGGACTTCGTCTGAGCCTGTCGCGGCGGGTCGTCGTCAGGTAGAGCTTCCGGCGATCGCGACAACCTGCCGCAGCTATACCTGGGCGAAATAAGAAAAACCGACGTTATCCTTGCTTTGTAAGGATTTCGCCAAGCATTGGCCGTCAGATTGCCGATCATGACGGCCATTGCCTGCCTGCGTATCCTGCTCACCGCCGCGGAGACGGCGGGCGCCAGCGTTCCTCCTGCTCAGGTAGAGGTCGCGGCCGACCTTTATCTCAAGCATCGCTGGAAGGCCCCGCGCCGCTACGGCGTCGTCGCGCCCCTGGCCTTCGTGCTGGCCGACACCAAGGCCGAGCAGCTGGATCCTACCGAGATGCAGGCCCTGGCCATCGAGCTGGAGACCTCGCTGTTCCCCGGCCGCAAGAGCGGCCAGGTTTGTCTCATGACCTTCGAGGGCGACGAGAACGCCGTGCTGCAGTTCGCCAGCCTGTCGCAAGGCGAGCTGGCGGGCCTGATGGCCGGCCGCGGCTATTCCGGCGCCCCGGGCCACGTGCAGGTGATCACCGCCGAGGAGATCCGCGCGGTGCCCAGCGCTCCGGCCGCCGCGCCCGAGCCGGCGCCCGTCCCCGCGAAAGCCGCCGCCAAGCCGGCCGCTCCGATCCGCCCCATCACGCCCGTCGCCCCGGCCAAGGCCGCCACGCCGCTGACCACCGGCTGGAGCGCCATCTACCACCTGCCCGGCGAGACCGTGGTCGGCGCCCTGCTGGGCCACAAGGCCGATCTCGCCGCGCCGCGTCCGACCGAAGATTCCGACCTGCTGGCCCGCGACCTCACCGGTCTCAACGACGCCCAGTTCGGCTTTCCGACCGTCAAGAACGGCGACGGCGCGCTGTTCCTGCCGCTCAGCTTCTGGAACCTGACCACCCCGGCTTCGCAGGAAGCCTACAAGCGCCGGCTGTCGCGCTTCCCGCTCGACCTGCAGCCGCGCCTGGGGGCCAGCGTCTACGACACCCCGCGCGAGCCCTCGATGGGCCTGCTGCAGCAGATCCGCGGCTTCCTGCAGGGCTCGTTCGCCTTCATCGACCTCTGCATCTCCGACCCGAACTTCCCGGTGAACACCCTGCCGGGCGACATCGCCTCCAGCATCTCGCTGGAACTGGGCGACGAGTCCGACGCCGAGCGGATCAAGGCCATCGCCCTCTTCGCCTCGCGCCAGTCGATCTATCGCGGCAAGGGCGTGCGCCAGGCGGTGCTGGGCGTGCGCAGCGCCAAGGAACTGGACGCCTGCCGGGCCGCCGGCCTGCGCTTCGCGGCCGGCCCCGCCGTCAGCGCCCTGCTCGACAAGCCGCCGGCCCTGGGCGCGACCCAGGAACTGCCGCTCCGGGCCGCCTGAAGACTTCAAAAAACCGGCGTTCGCGACGCTGGGTCGCAGCTGACCTATAACGCGTGATAACCTCGTTCGCGCAACCTGCGCGTCATGACCGCCATCGCCTGCCTGAAGGTCTTCGTCGGGGACGATCCCGCCGAGACCGAGCGTAACGCCGCCCTCGTGGCCAAGGTCGCCGCCGAGCACCTGAAGACCGCCTGGACGGCGCCGCGCCGCCATGGGCTGGTGGCCCCGTTCTCGTTCGTGCTGGCCGACCCGCGCGCCACGCGGCTGGACGCCCGCGAGCTCCAGGCCCTGGCCCGCGCTCTCCAGCACCGCCTGTTCGGCGACGACGACGCCGGCGAGATCGTCATGCTGATGTTCGAGGGCGACCAGCATGAAGTGATGCGCTTCGCCGGCCTTCCCGCCCGCCAGCTCACCCTGCTGCTGTCCGGCGAGGAGGACGCCTCCCTGGCCGGCCGCGTCTGCCGCATCACCCCGCGCGAGGTGCGCTCGGTCATGCCGATGGGCGGCCCGATCACCGGCGTGCCGACCATGGAGGCCCTGGCCCGCCTGTGCCCGCGCCCGCTGCCGGCCCGGGTCGCCTGGCGCGGCGTCTATCACACCGGCCGCCAGCTCTTCGTCGGCAACGTCGCCGTCTGGCGCGAGGCGGGCCATGCCGGCGTCGCCTACGAAACCTATGTCGACGGCCAGCGCGCCCTGCACGACATGGCGATCCTCAAGGGCGCGATCGCCGCCCTCGGCCCCAACACCGGCGTCGCCTACGTGCCGATCGGCTTTTCCTCGGTGCTCAAGCCGGGCCTGCGGGCCGAGCTTGAGAGCCGCCTGCGCGCCCTGCCCGGCGACCTGCGCGGACGACTGGCGGCGGGGGTCTACGGCGTGCCCCGCGCCCCGTCCCTGGCCGCCCTGCGCCAGCTCAAAGCGTTCCTTGATCCCTATTTCAGCCGGCTGGACCTGCGGGTCAGCGACCCGGCCTTCCAGGTCGAGGACCTGCCCCCGACCCTGGCCGCCAGCATCACCTTCACCCCCGAGGGCGACACCGAGGCCAACCGCCTGGCCGCCATCGCCCGCTTCCTCAAGGACGGCCCGCTCTATCGCCGCCGTCAGGTCTGGCAAGGCGTCAGCGACCTGCGCGGCCCCCGCGAACTGGCCGCCGCCCTGGACCAGGGCGCCTCGTTCGTCAGCGGCGGCATGGTCACCGAGCTGCTGGAAGCCCCGACCACCGTCGCGCCCTATCCGCGCGGCCAGCTGCCGCTCTACGGCTGGACCGCCGAGGCGGCCGCTTAGGGCCGTCGGCTTCTATCGACCCGCCATTTTTTCTCCGAGCATCCCCGCGGAGGCGGGGATCCAAGCCGAGCCCGAAGACAATCCGCGGCCGCGCCTCACCCCGAGAGTCAGCTTGGATCCCCGCCTTCGCGGGGAAGGACGGATTTGAGGGCGGCGCCCTTCAGAACGTGAACACCACGCTGTCCGCCGAACGGCGGGCCGGGCCGTGGAACACCGCCTCGATGTTGTTGCCGTCGGGATCCCACAGGAAGGCGGCGTAGTAGCCGGGATGGTAGGGCCGCTCGCCCGGGCCGCCGTTGTCGCGTCCGCCGGCCGCCAGTCCCGCCGCGTGAAAGCGCCGCACGGTCTCCTGGTCGCTGGCCTGGAAAGCGAGATGCACGTGGGTGGCCGGCTCGCCGGCGTCGATCCACAGCTCGTCGGCCGACAGGTGATCCTCGGCGTCGTCGAAAGGAACGCCCAGAGCCTCCAGCACCGCCCGGTAGAAACGTTTGGTCGCCTCCAGGTCCCTGGCGCGCAGGTGGACATGGTCGATCAGCCGGCCGCGATGGATCTGCATGACGATCTCCTCCCCGCCACAACGCATCGGAAAGACCGAGGTTCGTGCGACGTCTGGCCGCAACCGCAAAGGCGCCTGTCGGTAACCACCGCGCGCGAAGGTTGCCTCCATGACCGCCGTAGCGTGCTTGAAGATCTTCGTCGGCGACGAACTCCGGTTCGCGGACAACGACGCCATGGCCGCCCTCGTGGCCAAGGTGGCCGGGGCCTATCTGGAAACCACCTGGCTGCATCCGCGCCGCTATGGCCTGGTGGCGCCGTTCACCTTCGTCCTGGCCGATCCCCGCGCCACGCGACTCGACGCCCGCGAACTGCAGGCCATGGCCCGCGACATGCAGCGCAAGCTGTTCGGCGTCGAGGGCGACGGCGAGGTCAGCCTGCTGCTGGTCGAGGGCGACCAGGCCGAGGTCATGCGCTTTGGCGGCATGTCGCTGGCGGCCGTGCGAGCGCTGATGATCGATGGAGCCTATCCCGAGGGCCTGGGCCGGGTCTGCAAGGTCACGCCCGACGGCGTGGTCTCCCTGGCCCCGCCCGGCGGACCGGTGGCCGGCGAGCCGCCGATGGAGGCCCTGCCCAAGATCGTCTCGCGCCCCGAACCGACCGGCCCGCTGGGCTTCCGCGGCGTCTATCACCTGCAACGCGAGCTCTTCGTCGGCAGCGTCGTCGTGCACGCCCTCGTCGAGCGTCGCGCCTTCGACCAGGACGTCCACGCCGAGGCCGAGGACGCCGACGCGGCGGCCCTGGCGGCGCTGCCCGCCCTGCTGAAGGCCGACGAGGCCGGCGTGATCTTCGTGCCGATCTGCTTCTCCAGCCTGGTCAAGCCGAGCGGCCGCAACCTTCTGACCGTTGGTCTCTCGGCCCTGCCGGCCTCGGCGCGCGGCCGCCTGGCGGCCGGCATCTACGACACCCCGCGCGCGCCGTCGTTCTCGGCGCTGTCGCAGATCAAGTCGTTCCTGGCGCCCTATTTCTCGCGGCTGGACCTGCGGGTGCGCGATCCGGCCTTCCGGGTCGAGGACCTGCCGCCCGACTTCGCCAGCAGCGTCACCCTCGACCTGCCCGACGCGGCGGAGGGCGAACGGCTGGCGGCCATCGACCGCTTCATGCGCGAAGGGCCGACCTATCGCCGCAAGCGTATCTGGCAGGGCGTCACCGGCGTCTCCCGCCGGCGCGAACTGCTGGCCTGTGTCGACCACGAGGTGCCGTTCGTCACCGGCCCCGAAGTCACCGACCTGCTGCACGCCCCGGCCACCGTCTCGCCCTTCGCCCGGCCGATGCTGCCGCTGCACGACTGGCATGACGTTCAATCGCTGGATCCGCACATGGCGTAGATCCCTCGGTCGCTTCGCGACGGCGCCCTACTCCTCCCTCGCTTTAGCGGGGGAGGTGGCGCGCTGCGGATACGCAGCGTGACGGAGGGGGCGACCGCCGGCACTGAGCCCCGTCTCGCCCCCTCCACCACTTCGTGGTCCCCCTCCCCCGTTGCACGGGGGAGGAGAAAAAGATCCGCCCTCCTCTGGAGAAGGTGGCTCCAGAGAACCGAAGGAAGACTACCGCCGCCCGAACAGCTTCTCGATGTCCGACAGCTTCAGCTCCACATAGGTCGGGCGGCCGTGGTTGCACTGGCCCGAGTGGGGCGTGGCTTCCATCTCGCGCAGCAGGGCGTTCATCTCGGCGGCGTTGAGGCGGCGGCCGGCGCGGACGCTGCCGTGGCAGGCCATGGTCGAGCAGACCTCCTCCAGCCGTTCCTTCAGGGCCAGGGCCTGGCCGTTCTCGGCCAGATCGTCGGCGATGTCGCGCACCAGGCCGGCGGCGTCGGCCTTGCCCAGCAGGGCCGGCGTCTCGCGCACCAGCACCGCGCCCGGGCCGAAGCTTTCCAGGACCAGACCGAGCGAAGACAGCTCCTCGGCCCGCGCCACCACCCGCTCGGCTTCGGCCGGATCCAGCTCGACCACCTCGGGCAGCAGCAGGGTCTGGCGGGCGACGCCGCCGGCCTCCATCTCGTGCTTCATCCGCTCGTAGACCAGGCGCTCGTGGGCCGCGTGCTGGTCGACGATGACCACGCCGTCGCGGGTCTGGGCGACGATATAGGTCTCGTGCACCTGGGCCCGGGCCGCGCCGAGCGGGAAGTCGATCGGGTCGAAGGGCTGGGCTGGCTGCTCGTGCGAGGGATAAGCGATCGATGGCGGGGCGTCGTAGCCGCCGTAGGCGGCCTCACGCACGGCTTCCGCAACACCGCCGCCGAAACCACCGCCGAGCGTCTGGTAGGCTTCCTCCGGTCGCGCCTCGTGGCGGGCCGAGACATCGGACAGCCCCGGCAGGTCCATCGGCCGCTGGGTCGGGGGTGTCCAGCCGCCCTCTCGCCAGGCCGAGAAGCCGGCCGGCGACGGGCCCGGCTGGTAACCTGGATAGACGTTCTGCGCGCGGATGCTGTCCAGCGCCTGGGCGGCCGTGGTGGTCGAGGCGCGGTGGCCGGCGCCGGCCAGGGCGTGGCGCAGGGCCCCGACGATCAGGCCGCGCACCAGGGCGGGATCCCGGAAGCGCACCTCGGCCTTGGCCGGGTGGACGTTGACGTCGACCTCAGAGGTGTCGAGCGTCACGTACAGCGCCGCGCTGGGATGGCGGTCGCGGGCCAGGAAATCGGCATAGGCCGCGCGTAGCGCGCCTTGCAGCAGACGGTCGCGCACCGGCCGGCCGTTGACGAACAGGTACTGGTGGGCGGCGTTGCCGCGATTGTAGGTCGGCAGCCCCGCGAACCCCGACAGCCGCACGCCGTCGCGGGTCTGGTCGATCTCGAGCGCATTGTCCTGGAAGTCGCGGCCCAGCACGGCGGCCAGGCGCGCCAGGCGGCCCTGCGGCCCCGGATGCTCGGGCGGCAGGCGCAGGATGCGGCGGCCGTCGATGTCGAGCGAGAAGCCCACCGACTCGTGGGCCATGGCCTGGCGCTTCAGCTCCTCGGTGATCGCCTGGGCCTCGGCCCGCTCGGACTTCATGAACTTCAGTCGCGCCGGCGTGGCGTAGAACAGGTCGCGCACCTCGATGCGGGTGCCGTTGTCGCCAGCGAAAGCGGCGGGGGCGACGTCGTCCACCCGGCCGCCCTCGACCAGGATCGACCAGGCCTCGCGCTGGCCCTTGGCGCGCGAGCTGATCTGCAAGCGCGCCACCGAGCCGATCGACGGCAGGGCCTCGCCGCGGAAGCCCATGGTGTGGATGCGCAGCAGATCCCACAGCCCCTCGTCGTCGGGGGCCAGCTTGGAGGTGGCGTGGCGCTCGATGGCGACGGGCAGTTCCTCGGCGCTCATGCCGCAGCCGTCGTCGGCGACCAGGATCCGGGTCAGGCCGCCGCCATGGGCTTCCACCTCGATGCGGGTCGCGCCGGCGTCGATGGCGTTGTCGACCAGCTCCTTGATGGCGCTCGCGGGCCGCTCGACCACCTCGCCGGCGGCGATGCGGTTGACGGTCTCGGGCGGCAGGCGGCGGATCGGCATGGAACGGACTTTCGGCGCAGGACGGGCCTGCATTGCGGCGACTTAATTTGACCGCCTCGGTTGAGAACGGTTCAGCTTGCAAGGAACCGTCATTCTAGAACGATTCCGAACAAGCCGAGGACGAGAGATAGTGATCCATCGCGTCGCCGCAGCCCCCGCCCTCGCGGCTTTCCTCCTGGCGCTAGCCGCCGGTCCCGCCCTGGCCCAACAGGCGGTCGACGCCTCCGGGCCGATCACGCTGCAACGGGTCGATCCCAACGAGAACCTCGTCGAGGAACTGATCGTCAACGCCCGCCTGCCCGGTCCGGCCTGGTGGAAGGTCAGCGACGGCGACACCACCGTCTACGTGCTGGGCGTGCCGGCCATGGTTCCCACCGACACCAAGGCCGAAGAGTCGGTGCTGCGTCGGCGGCTGGACGGCGCCAACGTGCTGATCATGGGCCAGGAGGCCGATATCAGCGTCGTGCGCCTGATCGCCCTGGCGATGGGCGGCCGCAAGCTGTTCGTCTCCGACCAGCCGATGCGCCAGACCCTGCCGCCGGACCTGCGCCAACGCCTGGAGGCGCGACTGAAGGCGATGAAGCAGAAGCCGGACTCGATGGACGACACCAAGCCCGCCTTCGCCGGCTTCCTGGTCGCCAACAACCAGGAGGGCAGCGTCTCGATCAGCGTTGGCGGCGTCACCGACCGCATCCGCGACATCGCCAGAAGCAAGGACATCGCCAAGCGTCCCCGCATCCAGAACCTTTCGAACTACAGTCTGGCCGACGCCATCAAGGCCCTGGCGACCGCGCCGCAGCACCTGCAGCTGCTGTGCCTGGACGCGGGCCTGCGCCAGGCCGAGAGCGGCGAAGGCGGCATCAAGGTCACCGCCCGGCGCTGGGCCGAGGGCCAGGTGCGCGACGTGGTCGCGGCCGATCGCGGCTTCCAGCGCTGCCTGGACTCGACCCCGTCGATCGCCCGCGAACTGCGCGACGGCCGCGACGACGCCGTGAAGGCGATCGAGGCGGCTCTGAAAAAACCAGGCAAGGCCGTCGCCGTCATCGAACTGCGTTCGCTTCTGGCCCAGGATGGGGTGCTCGACCAGCTGCGGGCCAAGGGCCTGAAGGTCTCCACGCCCGACGAGTGAGGCCGGACGAGTGACGCCGGGCGAAGAGCGCACGACGAGGGGGGAAGAGCGTTGCGAAAGCTGATCCTGGCCATGACGGGCCTGATGGCGCTGGCGGCCGCCTCCGCCGCGCACGCCCAGGCCATCGATGATCCCGAAGCCAATGTCGTCGAGGAACTGGTGGTCAACGCCAGGCTGCCCGGTCCGGCCTGGTGGAAGGTCAGCGACGGCGACACCACGATCTACATCCTGGGCATCCCGGGCGCGACGCCCAAGGGCATGACCTGGGACACCTCGGTGCTCGAGCGGCGGCTCGACGGCGCCTTCGTTCTGCTGACCCCCGCCATCGCCAAGGCGGGGGTGACCGACCTGCCGGCCTTGCTGTCTATGCGCGGCAAGCTGAAGGCCGACCGGCCGCTCGACGAGGTCGCGCCGGACCTGGCCCCGCGCATGGCCAAGGCCTGGGCGGCGACGGGTCGCACCGACGACGACTGGAAGGACTGGAAGCCGCTCGGGGCCGGCCTGATGCTGCTGGGCGCCTCGCGCAAGACGAACGGCCTGACCGACTCCGAGCCCGACCGCACGATCGAGAGGCTGGCCCGCAAGTACAAGGTCAGAGCGCGACGGGCCGCCGTCTACAAGGCCGTGCCGATGATCAGGGCCCTGGTGAAGCAGCATTCCGACGCGGCCGGCCTGATCTGCCTGGAGGGCGCGCTGGCCGAGGTCGAGGCCGGTCCCGAACCGCTGCGCAAGGCCGCCCGCGCCTGGGCCGACGGCGACGTGCGGTCCGCCGTCTACGCCCCGCGCGAAAGCCGGCGCTGCATCATGGCCCTGCCCGGCATGGCCGACGACTTCCGCAAGATGTCCAACGCCCAGGTCGATGCGGTGGCCGACGCCATGAAGACGCCCGGCAAGGCGGTGGCGGTGTTCTCGCTGCGCGGCCTGGTCGCCGAGGACGGGGTGCTGGAAAAGCTGAAGGCCCGGGGCTTCAAGGTGACCACGCCCGACGGCGTGAACTAGTCGCCCCCTTAGCCACCCTTCCGCCTGAGCCTCGGCGTGATCGTCGTGGTCATCAGCCGGCCCTCGCGGATCAGCACGAAGGCCGTCGGCACGTCGATGCAGGCGTGGTCGAGCACCCGCAGCATGTCGTCCAGGCCGGTCAAAGGGCGTTCGCCGGCCTTGATCAGCAGGTCGCCGGCCCGCACCCCGGCCTTGGCGGCGGGGCCGCCTGGGTCGGCCTGGGCGACGAACACCGCATAGCCCTGGGTGACCCCGGTCGAGCGGGCCAGCAGCGGCGGCACCGGCGCCTGCTGGGCGACGACGCCGATCGAGGCCCGGCGCACCTGGCCGTGGGCCAGCAGCTCGCCGATCACGAAGCGGGCGGTGTTGGCGGCCACGGCGAAGCACAGGCCCGGATAGCCGACGATGACGGCGGTCGCCACGCCGATCACCTCGCCGTTGGAGGCCACCAGCGGCCCGCCGCTGTTGCCGGGATTGAGGGCGGCGTCGGTCTGGATCAGGTCCTCGATCAGCCGCCCGCGCTCGCCGCGCAGGCTGCGGCCCAGCGCCGAGACCACGCCTGTGGTCACCGTCGCCTCGAAGCCGAGCGGCGCGCCGATGGCGATGACCAGCTGGCCGCGCCGCAGGGCCTTGGAATCGCCCAGCCGCACCGGCGGCAGGTCGACGGGCTGGTCGATCTTCAGCAAAGCAAGATCAGTGTCGGGATCATCGCCGATGCAGCGCGCCGTCAGGCTGCGGCCGTCGGCGGTGATGACCACGAAGCGGCGCGCGCCCTGCACAACGTGGCTGTTGGTCAGCAGCACCCCGCCCTCAGCCACGGCGAAGCCCGAGCCCACGCCCTGCAGGTTGGGGTCGTCGAGCATCGGGTGGATGCGCACCACGCTGGGGCCGACCGTCTCGACGGCCCGGACCACGGCGTTGGAATAGGCGTCCAGCAGGTCGCCCTCGTCGGCCCGAGCCGGACGCGCCGGCGGCGTCCCGGCGTCGAACACGAACTGGGCCTCGGCCGGATAGGCCAGGATCTCCCGCGCCCGGCTGGGGCGCGGGCGCCTGGCCCTCGCGAACAGTTCGTACTTCCGAGCCTTCATCCCCGCCCCCCGCCCCCGTCCCCTGGGGCAACCGCCGAGAGAAAGGTTAACGATGACGGCGTTCGGCGATCAAGCCTTCTTCACGCCCGGCTCAGCGCGAGCCTTCGGCCAGCACCGCCGGCGAGACGCTGGCGACCGGGATCACGAAGCCCTGCGGACGGGGCGGCGCCTGTGGCGCGACGGCCGGCGCGGGCAGGCCGGCGCCCGCCGCGTCGTTGACGCACTGGGCCGTGTCGATCAGCGCGTGCTGGCCCAGACAGAAGACGTCCTCGTAGTGCGGACCGGCGACGGCCAGGCACTGGTAGAGGTTCAGCTTGGCGATCTTCATGCAGAAGTTGGCCTTCCGCTCGCTCAGCACCGGGGCCAGGCGCGCCACGTCGGCGTCGCCGGCGGCGTCGAGTACGGCCAGGGCCGCCAGGGCCGCCGAGCGCACGGTCACCGGGGTGAACACCCGCCCGCCCTCGGCGAAACCGCCGCCGCCCGCGCCGGTCGCGGCCTGGATCAGCCGGCCGGCGTCGTCCCGGCCAGGCGTGAACACCGTGGCCGACAGCTGCTTGACCCGCGCCAGGCGGCCGGCGTTGTCGGCGACCGCGCCCTTGGACCAGGTCTGGCGCTGGATGTCGTAGGCCGACTGCTTGACCGAGCGGCCGGCGACGGCCAGGGGCGCGCCCCGGCCTTGCAGGGCGGTCTGGGCCCGGGCGGCGGCCAGGCCGACGCCCTCGATCTCGACGACGCTCTCGGGCGAGGCCAGCAGGCGCTCGACCAGGGCTTCGCGCGAGGTCTCGCGGGCCGCGCGGCGCACGCCCTCCAGGAAGGTCGGCTCCTGCAAGGCGGCGATGGCGCCATAGGCGATCATGCCGGCCTCGAACTGCTCGGCCTTGTAGGCCGCGCCGGCCTTCAGGGCGCCGGCGACGCCTTCGCCGTCGGTGAAGGCCGCGGGCGAGATCGCGCCGGCGCCGCGGGTATAGGTCTCGAAGGCGCTGGCCGCGGCCACCACGTCCTGGGCCAGGCTGACGCCCGGCGCTTCACGCTCCTGGCGCGCGCTCGCCAGCCCGCCCACGGCCAGGGCGACAACCGCCGCGCCAGCCACCATCCAATGCTTGTTCCACGCCATGCCCAAAGGCCTCCCGACTTCGAGGGCATTGGGCGGCCGGCGCGGTTGACGACATCGTAATCGGCGTGGTGAATCACCCGTTAACCGACATGTATTCGACCAGTTTTCGTGCGCATAATGTCGCACTCGAACGGCGAAGTTTTCAGTAAGTCAGAGACGCGACAAATCATTAGTCCCTATGTCGCCGAACCGACATTCTCCAAATGCGATGCAATGCAGACGGTCATTCAACCGCTGCAAGAGAAACGCGCGATCGCAAGAAGCGGGCGGACACCGAAGGCTGGCCCCGCCATAATGTCGCCATGCCGACGCCGAGCCCTCGCCTCATCCTCGACCGCGCGCCAAGCCCGATCGGCGAGATGCTGCTGGTCACCGACCAGGACGGCCGGCTGCGCGCGGCCGACTTCCACGATCACGAGGATCGCCTGCACCGCCTGCTGCGGCTGCACTACGGCCAGGCGCCGCTGGCGAGCGGCCTGGCGCCCGCCGCGATCCGCCAGGCGCTGGCGGCCTATTTCGAAGGCGACCTCGCCACCCTGTCGGCCATCCCGTGGGCGACCGGCGGCACGGCCTTTCAGGAAAGCGTCTGGCGGGCCCTGGGCGAGGTGACGGCGGGAACGACCCTGACCTATGCCGGCCTCGCCGCCCGCATCGGACGCCCGGCGGCCGTGCGCGCCGTCGGCGCGGCCAACGGCGCCAACCCGCTCAGCATCGTCGTGCCCTGCCATCGCCTGGTCGGCGCGGACGGTTCACTGACCGGCTATGGCGGCGGCATCAAACGCAAGGCCTGGCTGCTGGCGCACGAGGGCGCGCGGCCGGGGCGGTAGGCCTTTCGCCATCCCCCTACTTCCCGTCATTCCCGCCCTTGTGGCGGGAACCCCTCTGTCAGCCGCAAGTGCAGATGGGGCGGATCGCCAGCGATCCGCTTGCACCTCACGTGTCAGCGGAACCAGGGGTTCCCGCCACAAGGGCGGGAATGACGGGAGAAAAGAAGTTTGAGCGGCGTTGGTCCGCCCCCCCTAAACCAACATGCTGGCGCCGACGCGATGCAGCGGCAGGACGCCCTGGTTGAAGAACGGCAGAGCCAGGGTGATCCCCATCAGCAGGTCCAGGACGATGCTGCCGTAGTTGAAGCGGCCGCCGGCTTTCTGCATCAGCATGGAGACGAAGCGCCCGAAGGCCGCGCCGAACCAGGCCACCGCCAGCACCAGGGCCATGGCCGCGCCGGCGCTGGACTGCCAGCCCAGAAACAACGCCGCCGCGCCGTGCGAGGCGATCAGCAGTCCGCCGAAGGCCCGGCCCTCGGTGACGGCGGCGCTCTCCTCCTCGCTCTTCAGGCCCGCCAGGCCCAGCATCGAGTCCGGCCGCGCCAGCACCAGCCCGCCCAGCACGCCCCCGATCACGCAAGCGACCACGGCCAGGATCAGCGACAGGGCGTAGCTCGACATCAGGGGCGGTCTCCGAAAAGGACTCAGACGGGCGGGACTCGGGCGGGCGGGACTCAGGCGAGCGCGTGGCAGACGGCTTCGACATTGAACCCGTCCGGGTCCAGAACGAAGCCGCCGTAATAATGTTCGTGGTAATGAGGGCGAAGTCCGGGCGCGCCGTTGTCGGTCCCGCCGGCCTTGATCGCCGCCGCGTAGAAGGCGTCGACCTCGGCCCGGCTCTTGGCCGCGAAGCACACGTGCAGCTTGCCGCTCGTCCCGCCGCCGCCTGAGATCCAGAACTGCGGGCGCTGGGCGCCGTAGCCGACCGCGTCGATCCCGCCGGTGTATTCCTTGGGCACGGTGTAGAGCCGCTTGATCCCCAGCGGCGCCAGGGCCGCGTCGTAAAAAGCGGCCGAGCGCTCGAAATCGGCCACATCGAACCCCAGATGATCGAACATCGAAGACCCTCCCTTTTCGTCCCCGTTTCGCCGCGCCGTTTACCGCGATCGTAAAAAGTTCGCCGGCGTCGTCCTTGACTCCCCAAGGGCCGGCGCCTAACTCGTGCCTGGCGTTGGCACTCGATGGGAGCGACTGCTAACAGCGACGCTCCCTCGGCCTAACGAAGCCTTTTACAGAAACCGTTCCGACGGAGAAGACACATGAAATTTCGTCCCCTGGGCGACCGCGTCCTCGTGAAGCGCGTCGAAGAAGAAACCACCACCAAGGGCGGGATCATCATCCCCGACACCGCCAAGGAAAAGCCGCAAGAAGGCGAAGTCGTCGCCGTCGGCCCCGGCGCCCGCAACGACAAGGGCGACCTGGTCGCTCTCGACCTGAAGGCCGGCGACCGCATCCTGTTCGGCAAGTGGTCGGGCACCGAAGTGAAGGTCGACGGCAAGGACCTGCTGATCATGAAGGAAAGCGACGTCCTGGGCGTGGTCGAAGCCTAATCGGCTTCCCTTCCCGACGGCTTCCTTCCTCACGAAATTCTCAAGATTAGAAAGGCGCCCACCATGGCCGCTAAAGACGTTTATTTCGGCTCCGACGCGCGCGACAAGATGCTGCGCGGCGTCAACGTTCTCGCCAACGCCGTGAAGGTGACGCTCGGTCCGAAGGGCCGCAACGTCGTCATCGAAAAGTCGTTCGGCGCCCCGCGCACCACCAAGGACGGCGTCTCGGTCGCCAAGGAAATCGAACTGTCTGACAAGTTCGAGAACCTCGGCGCGCAGATGATCCGCGAAGTGGCTTCGAAGACCAACGACAAGGCCGGCGACGGCACCACCACCGCCACCGTGCTGGCTCAAGCCATCGTCCAGGAAGGCCTCAAGTCGGTCGCCGCCGGCATGAACCCGATGGACCTGAAGCGCGGCATCGACAAGGCCGTCGCCATCGCCGTCGAGGACATCAAGAAGTCCTCCAAGAAGGTCACCACCAACGGCGAAATCGCCCAGGTCGGCACCATCTCGGCCAACGGCGACAAGGAAGTTGGCGAGATGATCGCCAAGGCCATGGACAAGGTCGGCAACGAAGGCGTCATCACCGTCGAAGAAGCCAAGACCGCCGAAACCGAACTCGACGTCGTCGAAGGCATGCAGTTCGACCGCGGCTACCTGTCGCCGTACTTCATCACCAACGCCGACAAGATGGAAGTTCAGCTCGAAGAGCCGCTCATCCTGCTGTTCGAAAAGAAGCTGTCGTCGCTGCAGCCGCTGCTGCCGGTGCTGGAAGCCGTCGTCCAGTCGGGCCGCCCGCTGGTGATCATCGCCGAAGACGTCGAAGGCGAGGCCCTGGCCACGCTGGTCGTCAACAAGCTGCGTGGCGGCCTGCGCGTCGCCGCCGTCAAGGCTCCGGGCTTCGGCGACCGCCGCAAGGCCATGCTGGAAGACATCGCCATCCTGACCGGCGCCCAAGTGGTGTCGGAAGACCTGGGCATCAAGCTCGAGAACGTGTCGCTCGACATGCTCGGCCGCGCCAAGAAGGTCTCGATCACCAAGGACGACACCACCATCGTGGACGGCGTCGGTGAAAAGGACGCGATCGAGGCCCGCATCGCCCAGATCAAGCGCCAGATCGAAGACACCACCTCGGACTACGACAAGGAAAAGCTGCAAGAGCGTCTGGCCAAGCTGGCCGGCGGCGTCGCGGTCATCCGCGTCGGCGGCTCGACCGAAGTCGAAGTGAAGGAAAAGAAGGACCGCGTCGACGACGCCCTCAACGCGACCCGCGCGGCCGCCGATGAAGGCATCGTCCCCGGCGGCGGCACCGCCCTGCTGAAGGCCTCCAAGGCCCTGGCCGGCGTGACCGGCGACAACGACGACCAGACGGCCGGCATCGCCATCGTCCGTCGCGCCCTGCAATCGCCGATCCGCCAGATCGCCGAGAACGCCGGCGTCGAAGGTTCGATCGTGGTCGGCAAGATCCTGGAAAACGACAGCCCCTCGTTCGGCTTCAACGCCCAGACCGAGCAGTATGTCGACCTGGTGACCGACGGCGTCATCGACCCGGCCAAGGTCGTGCGCACCGCCCTGCAGAACGCCGCCTCGGTGGCCGGCCTGCTGATCACCACGGAAGCCGCGATCGTCGAGGCCCCCAAGAAGGGCGGCGGCGCTCCGGCCGGCGGCGGCATGCCGGGCGGCATGGGCGACATGGATTTCTAAGAAGTCCGGTCAGCACCAGCTGAACCAAAGAGAAGGGCGGGGCCGCGAGGCTCCGCCCTTTTTCTTTGCGCCTGGGCCCGTCTACCGCGTCACGCCCCGGCGAACCCACAGCGCCTCGACCGTCTTGTCGATCTTCAAGGCGCGGGCGATGTCGGCGTCGCCCTCGGCGTCCAGTCCCAGCCGACGCTTGACGACGCCGCGCATGAACAGAGGCGAGGCTACGCGCGGATAGGCGTTGAGCACCGCCTGGTAGTCAGCCAGGGCCAGGGCGTACTCGCCGCGCCGAAAGTGCACGAACCCGCGCGTATCCACTGCATCGCTCGTCGCGCCAAGACTGACCGCCTTTTCGCTGTCGGCGAGGGCGCGGTCGAGGTCGCCGCCGCGCAAGGCCTCGATCCAGGCCACGTGGCTCCATGCGTTCGGCCGGGTCGGCGCAAGGCGCACCGCCTCGGCGTAGTCGACCGCCGCGCCGGCCAGATCGCCCGAGGCCTCGCGGACGAAGGCGCGCTCGGTGATCACCGGCGCGAAATTGGGCTCCAGCTTCAGCGCCTCGTCATAGGCGGCGATGGCGGTGGCGTGGTCGCCTTTCTTGGCGGCCGCCCGCGCCTTGCCCAGCGCCCTCGCCGTGGCCGCACTGACAGATTTGTAGCCGGCGTCCGCCGCGACGGCCATCGAGGACAAGCCGCCAAAGGCGACAACCACCGCCATCAGCGGCGCGAGACCCAAACGCATGATGCAACCCCCATTCGCAACGCAGCGACGCTACCCGCCGGGCGACACCGTCGCAATGACGCGGTCATCGGAGCCCCGAGACGGTTCGGACCGCCCGGGCGGCGCCCGGTTTCCTTGCCGACCGAATAACAGTCGATAGCGAACTCGCACCCTGGTTGCCCCAGCAGCCAAGCTCCACTAGCAACGACATGGAACGTCGGGGGACGGGTGGATGAACTTGCTGATCGCGGCGATGCTGATGGCGGCGGCGACCGCTGGCGCGGACTGTCCGGCCGGCGGCGATCCGTCCATTCCGCGGGTCCGCGCCAACTGGAAGACGCCCCTGTCGGCCGAAAGCGTCATGTGGGCCTATCCGCCCCAGGCCGTGGCTACCCGCCAGGGCGGCAAGGCCGTGATCCAGTGCACGATCGACACCTTGGGCAAGGCGACCGAATGCTTCGTCGTCTCCGAAACGCCGACCGAATTCGGCTTCGGCGAGGCCGCCGTCAGTCTTCGCCCCCTGATGGAGTTCACGCCCGAGCTCCGCTGCGGCAAGCCGACCTCGTCCACCGTGACGATCCCCATCACCTTCTCGCCCCCGGCGGAGCGCAAGGTCGCCGCCGGTCCGATGCCCGCGCTGGCCGACCAGTTGCTCGGTCGCCGGCTGGCGTTGGCCCTGCGCATTGGCGACGACGCGGAAGCCGAGCTGATGGCCTACGGCGCCACCATGCTCTATCGCACCGACAGGCCCGTACCGCCCGAGCAACGGCGGGCGCTGTACGAGATGCTACAGGAAACCCGCCCCAAGGCGCGCCAGATCGTGGTCGAGGCCGCAGGCGTCGCCCTGGCCCGCGAGATGAGCTCGGCCGACCTGGAAGCCGCCGTCGCCTTCTACGAGGGCCCGGTCGGACAGGCCCTCGTGCGGGCCCAGGGAAACTTCCGCTACCAGGCCGGCAACGAGGCCCAGGCGGCCGGGGCCTCGATCCGCAACCTGCTCGACACCCAGTTCTGCGTGATCACCGGGATCTGCAAGGACGAGACCGCTCCCGCGCACGGCAATTGAACCTGGGCCGCCGGACCGCTACATCCGGCCCATGTTCCGACAGCGCCCCGACGCCGACATGATCCCCCAGGGCTGGGTGATCGCCGTGATGGTCGAGGTCGCCGGCGAGCGCACGCCCGTCCCGCATTATTTCGCCGTCGGCAAGGCCGACCGGGCCCTGGCCGAATGGGCGGCGACCGACCTGGCCCAGCAGGCCGGGACCATCGCCTCCAGCCCCGTCGACGGCCGCGAACCGGTCGACGCCATGCGCCAGATCCTCGCCTACCGCATGCGCGAGCTCGGCCTGAAGACCGGCGAGGCGCGGGCGTTGGGGGACAAGTATCCGCGGCGTTGGCTGTTCTAGAGGCTCTTCATTTCCGTAAAATCCCCGCGAAAGCTGGGACCCAGGTGTTTTATCGTCGAGCGCCCCGCGTTTCAGAAAAAGCCTGGGTCCCCGCTTTCGCGGGGATTTTACGGAGGATGGAGCGGCCGGCCCCGTTGAGGCACGTGATCGCGCCCTTTCCCCTTACGCAATCTTCTGCGAGCCGTTCGCATTGCCCAGGGCCGCCTCAGGCCCTAAAGCCTGAGCACGAGACGACGAAGGCCGACCGCCATGATGCTGCAGATCCCCGACGTGCTGAGCCCCGACGAGGTGGCCCGCTGCCGCGCGATCATCGACGCCGCCCCGTGGGTCGACGGCAACGCCACCTCGGGCTTCCAGGCGGCCATGGCCAAGAACAACCAGCAGCTGCCGCAGGACGGCGCGGCCGCCCGCGAGGTGGGGGCGATCATCGTCCAGGCCCTGCAGAGCAATCCGCTGTTCGTCTCGGCCGCCCTGCCCCACACCATCCTGCCGCCGCTGTTCAACCGCTATGGCGAGGGCATGGGCTTTGGCGACCACGTCGACAACTCGATCCGCCGCAATCCCGCGACCGGCGCCCAGATCCGCACCGACCTGTCGGCCACCCTGTTCCTGACCGATCCCGACGACTACGACGGCGGCGAACTGGTGGTCGAGGACACCTACGGCAGCCATCTGGTCAAGCTGCCGGCCGGCTCGCTGATCCTCTACCCCGCCTCCAGCCTGCACCACGTGACCACGATCACGCGCGGCGCGCGCACGGCCAGCTTCTTCTGGATCCAGAGCCTGGTGCGCGACGACGCCAAGCGCGCCCTGCTGCTCGACATGGACGTCTCGATCCAGCGCCTGGCCGGCCAGGTCGGCCAGGGCGACGCCTCGGTGCTGTCGCTGACGGGCACCTACCACAACCTCCTGCGGATGTGGGCTGAGGTCTGATCCCGCGCAGCCCGGCGAGCACGCAACCTCAGGCGGCGGAATCAGTCATAGTGACCACAGTGTCCGAACGGAGGGGATCATGGGTTCGATGTCGTGGCTTCATTGGCTGGTGCTGCTCGCCGTCCTCGCGATCTTCTTCATTCCGGTCGCGCGCATCTTCAAGCGCGCCGGCTGGTCGCCCTGGCTGACCCTGGTGGTCCTGATCCCCGGCGCCTCGATCGTCCTGCTCTGGGTGTTCGCCTTTGCGCCCTGGCCGGCGGTGGACGGCGCCAAGCCGTCCATCACCGACTAGGGTTCAACCCGCCTTCCTCAGCGCCTCCGGCACCGGGGCCGGGCAGTACTGGCGCAGGAAGTCGCCGTGGCTGGGCAGGGTGTCGACGAGATCGCTCAGCATCGGGGCGGACTTGTCGAGCAGGCCCTTCACCACCCCGGCCGGCAGGGTGTCGACCAGCTGCTGGTAGCGCTGGGGCCGGATGCCCATGCCTTCCATCACTGACTGCCAGCTGGGGGCGCGGAACATGTCGTCGACGCCGTCGCGCAGCACGCCGCTGGCCTTGAACAGCTCGATCCGCTCGCGAAGGCTCTCTGGCGGCGTCACCTGCTGGTAGGCGCGCCAGAACGGCGTGTCGTCGCGCTTGGTCGTGAAGTAGTGCAGCACGATGAAGTCGCGGATCTCCTCGTAGTCGGCCCGCATGCGCCGATTGTACTCGGCCGCCAGGGTGGCGTCGCAGTCGCGGTCGGGGAAGAACCGCAGCAGATAGTCGACGCCGCGATAGATCAGGTGCAGGGCGGTCGATTCCAGCGGCTCGATGAAGCCGCCCGCAAGCCCGATGGCCACGCAGTTCTTGTTGAACAGCTGCTTGCGCATGCCGGTCTTGAACGGCACCAGCCAGGGCTCGCGCACGGCCTCGCCCTCGACCTGGCTCATCAGCGTGGCCCTGGCCTCGTCGTCGCTGCAGAACTGGCTGCAATAGACGTAGCCGTTGCCGGCCCGGTGCTGCAGCGGGATCCGCCAGCGCCAGCCGGAGTCCTGGGCCTGGGCCAGGGTGTAGGGGTGCGGGTCGCGGATGTTGGCGGTCTGCACGGCGATGGCGCGGTCGCACAGCAAGACGTCTGACCAGTCGAGGAACTCGGTGCCCAGGGTCTTGCCGTTCAGCAGCGAGCGGAAGCCCGAGCAGTCGATGAAGAGGTCGCCCGAGGCCTCGCGACCGTCCTGCAGGATCACCTTCTCGATGAAGCCGTCGGGCCGGGTGGCCACGTCGCTGACGATGCCCTCGGTGCGCTTGACGCCCCTCGCCTCGGCGAACTTGCGCAGGAACTTGGCCAGCAGGGCGGCATCGATGTGCACGGCGTAGTTGGCGTTGGCGATCATGGTGCGCGGGGCCATGGCCGGCGACATGAACTTCCAGCGGTCGGCCATCACCGAGGCCGGGGCGAAGTCCTGCAAGGCGGCGGGATGCCCTTCGGCCTTGCCGCGCAGCCAGACCTGGTAGAACTCGTGCACGTCGACCGGCCCGCCGATCAGGCCGAACGGGTGGTAGTAGACCTCGCCCTTCTGGCGCCAGTTCTCGAAGCGGATGGCCAGCTTGAAGGCGGCCTGGGTCTCCTGCATGAACTCGACCTCGTCGATGCCGAGGCCGCGGATCAGTTGCAGGAAGGGCGGGATGGTGCTTTCGCCGACGCCGATGATGCCGATCTGCTCGGACTCGATCAGCTCGATCTCGCAGGGACTGTCCTTGAGATAGTGGCTGAGCATGGCCGCCGTGATCCAGCCGGCCGAGCCGCCGCCCACGATCACGATCTTCCGCAGATTGTTGGCCATCGGGCCTCTCCCGTCGTCTTGTCTTTTATCGTTGTCGTCTATTCGGCCGCCGCCGGCTGGGCGGCGACGTAGCGGCGCAGGAACTCGCCGTGGGTGGGGGCCTCGGCGACCACCCGGGCCACGCCCGCCCGCATCTGGTTGAGGCTGGACGCCAGGGCCGCGCCGTCGATCCCGTCCAGCGCCGGATCCCAGCCCTCGGGGCGGATGTCGAAGCCGTCGAAGATCGCCAGCCAGCTGGGCGGCTGGAACATCTCCCAGCGATAGCGGGCCACGTGGCCGCGGGCGCGGAACAGTTCGACCTTGCGGGCCAGGGTCTCGGGGATGTCGGCGTCGCGGGTGGTTCGCCAGAACGGCGTGTCGCCCCGCTGGGCGGCCTTGTAGTGCAGGATCACGAAGTCGCGCACCCGCTCCATCTCGCGCCGCGACCAGTCGTTGAACTCGTCGATCACCGCCGGGTCGAAGCCCCGGTCCGGGAACAGCTGCTTCAGCTTCTCGATCCCGGTCTCGATCAGAGCGATCGAAGTGCTCTCCAGCGGCTCCAGGAAGCCGGACGCCAGGCCCAGGGCCACGACGTTGCGGTTCCACACCTGCTTGCGGCGGCCCGGCGTGAAACGGATCAGGCGCGGCTCGTGCAGCAGCCTGTCGGGCACCGCGGCGACCAGCTCGGCCTTGGCCGCCTCGTCGTCGATATGGCGGCTCGAATAGACATAGCCGTTGCCGTAGCGGTGCTGCAGCGGGATGCGCCAGCGCCAGCCGGCGGCGTGGGCGGTGACGTCGGTATAGGGCGGCGGTTCCGCCCCCTCTGCAGGCTGGCTCTGCACGGCCAGGGCACGGTCGCAGAACAGCCACTGCGACCAGTCCTCGTAACCGGTCCCCAGCGCCTCCTCGATCAGCAGGCCCCGGAAGCCCGAGCAGTCGATGAAGAGGTCGCCCTCGATGGTCTGGCCCGTATGCAGGTCCAGCGAGGCGACGAAGCCGTCGTCGGGGCGCAGATTGACCTTCACGACCTTGGCGTCGATGCGGCGCACGCCGTTGGCCTCGGCCACGCGGCGCATCAGCTGGGCGAACAGGCTGGCGTCGAAATGCAAGGCCCAGTCGAACACCGACAGGCTGGACGGCGGATTGGCCGCCGGCACGGTGAACTTGCCCGCCGCCGCCAGGCTGGCGCCCAGGCAGTATTCGCCGAACGCCCCGACCTCGCCGCTGGCGCGGGCCTTGGCCCAATAGTGCTGGAAGGCCACCCCGTTCAGGTCCTGGCCGTAGAGGCCGAAGGGGTGGATGAAGGCCGAGCCCGGGGCCATCCAGTCCTTGAAGCGGATGCCGAGCTTGCAGGTCCCCTGCGTGGCGCGCAGCACCTCCAGGTCGTCGAGACCCAGGTTGCGGTAGAAGGCGCGGATGGTGGGGATGGTCGCCTCGCCCACCCCGATCGTGCCGATCTCGGAACTCTCGACCAGGGTGATGTCGATCGGCGCCTGGCCGAAGTGGCGACGCAGGGCCGCGGCCGCCATCCAGCCGGCGGTCCCGCCGCCGACGATGACGATGCTGCGGATGCGCCCTTCGCGGACGTCTTGGCTCATGGCCGATCCTCCCCGACCGAAACTGGCGCCCGAAGGCGCAAACGGAAAGCACCTGCTGAAACAAAAAAGACCCGTCGCGGCGGCCCTAGGGGAGCCGCCGCGACGGGCGCAGGAGGAAAGTCAGATCACCACTTGGCGCGCAGGCCGATGGTGTAGCGAGGCTCGAACTCGTTTTGCTTGATGTACTGCGTCTTGCCCTTGGCGAACCGGGCGTAATAGGTCTCGATCTCGCCCGAGACGTTCGAGCCGTTCAGATAGACCGTGACGTTGTCGCGGATGTTGTAGCTGACGTTCACGTCCACGTAGCCGGTGGCGTCCTGGTAGATCGGGATGTTGTTGCTCATCACCTCGGCCAGGCGATCGTTGCGATAGTTGTAGGCCACGCGGGCCTGCAGCTTGTCGTCCTGATACCAGCCGACCAGGTTCCACTGGTGCTTGGAGTTGTCGACGAAGGGCAGCTTGTGGCCGTCCAGGCCGACGCGCGACTCTTCGCTCGGCGAGTAGGTGTAGTTGGTGTCGATGCCGAAGTTGGACAGGATCGGCATGTCGGGGATCACGTCGGTGAAGGCGATCTTGGCCCCCACTTCCACGCCCTCGACCGAGCCGCTCTGGCCCTGCACCGGCAGCGAGACGTTGACCGGATCGCTGAGCGAGCCGTCGCCGTTGGTGAACCGGCCGGTGGTGACGCCGCTGGTCACGAAGCTGTCGATCTTCAGCTTGAAGGCCGACAGGTTGAACATCGAGGCCCGGCCGAAATAGTACTCGACGGCGCCGTCGAAGTTGTCCGAGCGCCACGGATCCAGCATCGGGTTGCCCGACGAGCTGGCGCCGGTGACGCAGCGCACGCCCGGCTTCACCGAGCCGCAGTCGGCGGTGAAGATCGACAGGCCGCCGCCGTAGTTGCCCAGGTCGAGCGGCTGCATCGTCTTCGAGAAGGCGAAGCGGAACTTCCAGTGGTCACCCAGGTCGTAGACCGCGTTCAGCGACGGCAGCCAGTCGGTGTACTTGCGGCGGGTGACCGTGTCGCCGACGTCGGCGTTGGTGTCGCCGTAGGCCAGGGTGTCGCCGGTGTTGTTCTGCTTGACCAGCAGTTCGGTCTGGATGACCCGCAGGCCGAAGTTGCCCGACAGGTTGCCGATGGAGAAGTCGGCCGCGCCGTAGGCGCTTTGCTCCTTCAGGTCGACGTCGTAGGTCTGGCCGGGCACCTGCACGCGGGTCGCGCCGCCGAACACCTTGTTCTGGAAGGCGACGATGTCGTCGAAGTCCTTCGGGTCGATGGCCCAGAAGCCGGGCATCCCCGAGGTGACGCCGCCCAGGTCGGTGACGAACTGGATGTTGTTGTAGGTGTAGAGCTTGGTCGGGCGATTGACGGTGTAGGGCTGGAACTCGGGCACGCCGGTGATCGGGTTGGGCACGAACTCGCCCGCCGAGCACTGGTTGTTGTCCATGGCCACGTCGATGGCCTTCCATTGCGCCATGCAGCCGGCGGCCGGAACGGCCGTGCCGTTCTTCTGCACCGCGCCCGCCACGCCGCCGTAGAACGACGAGAACAGGTGGAACTGCTCGACGCTGATCGAGCGGTCGCTCTGGCGGACGCCGGCGTCGACCTTGGTGATGAAGCCCAGGAACTTGTCGTCGAAGCGGTAGTGGCCGTCGGCGCGGAACACGTTCATGTCCGACTCGACCTCGTTGTTGCCTTCCGACGAGAAGGCCCCGATCGCGTAGCTGTCCTTGTTGGCCATGTAGTCGCGCAGGGTCTTGCCCGCGCCCAGGCCGCCCGAGATCGGCGTGTCGAAGCCGCTCCACACCGGGTGGCCGCCGCTGATGTCGTAGTGCAGCTGCGGGTTCTCGCCGTAGCCCTGCGGGTTTGGCGTCAGGTAGCAGCCGCCGGCCGAGCCGGCCACGGCGTTGCTGCGCTGGCTGGCCGGATACTGGTCGCAGATGGCCTTCGGATAGAACGGGCCACGGGTGCGGTCCTGCGCGTTGCGGAACAGGTTGAAGCGGTTGGGCGCGTACTGCCAGTTGCTGAGGTCGCCCTGGGCCTGGCCGTTCATGCTCAGCTTTTCACCGTTGGCGCGGATGGCCCGCACCTCGGAGGTGAACTTGCCGCCGTTGTCGTACTTCAGTTCGAGGTTGTAGTTCTTCGATTCCGACTTGGTGACGCGGTTGACGCTGAACGAATTGATCCACCAGGCGTCGATGTCGTACTCGCTGACGGCCTGCCAGCCGCCGATGCCCACGGGCTGGAAGTCGGTCGGCTTGGTCCAGTTGCCGAAGGCGCCGCCGTCCCAGCGGTTGGAGATGTTGATGCCGATGGCGCGGTTGTACTCGTCGAGCTTGGCGTAGAAGCCTTCCGCGATCAGGGTGAAGCCTTCGCCCAGGTCGGCCTCGAACGAGACGTTGACGCCGGTGCGCTTGCGCTCGACGACGCGGTTGAAGCTCTCGTAGCCGTGCGGCGAGATGAACGAGTTAGGGTTGGCGCCGCCCCAGTCGTTGTTGCCCGACAGCGCGACGGTGCCCGAATAGTTGTTGCCCAGGTTCGACTTGCTCTGGGCGGCCGACACCAGCAGGCCGACGCGGTCGTTGCGCCAGCTGGCCAGGATGTTGCCCAGGTAGTCGTCTTCGCTGGTGCGGTCGCCGCGCTGGCCTTCGACCGCGCCGGCGAGCGTGAAGCCTTCCGACATCTGGAACGGCCGGCGGGTGCGCAGGTCGATGGTGCCCGAGATGCCCGACAGGGCGTTGTTCGGGTCGGTCGACTTGTAGACCAGCACCTGGTTCATCAGCTGCGAGGGCACGTCCAGCAGGTTCGGCTGGGCCTCGCCCATGTTGCCGGCGCTGAGATACTGCTCGCCGTTCAGCAGGGTGATCACCTGCTTGAGGCCGCGGATGTTGACGGTCTTGCCCTCGCCGGCGTCACGCTGGATCTGCACGCCGGTGATGCGCTGCAGCGAGTCGACGATGGTGACGTCGGGCAGCTTGCCGATGTCTTCCGACGAGATGGCGTCGACGATCGAGACTTGCTTGCGCTTGACGTCGACGGATTTCAGCTGCGAGCCGCGCACGCCGGTGACGACGATCTCGTCGACCGCGGTCTCTTCGGTGGTCTGCGCCAGGGCGGTTGTGGTGATGACGGCCTGAGACGCGCCGGCCAGCAAGGCCAGGGTCAAGCCGCGAGTCCAGACGGACTTCGAACGTGGTGTGGTCAAGTCGATCGCTCCCCAATGTCTTTGTTCTTGCGTTCGGGCCGCGACGCTCTTTGCGCGCCGCGGTGGGTCTTGAGTCCGGGTCGAGACCTTCACGCCAACCTGCTTCTGGCGGCCTTGACCCGGTGATGTCCTGTCGGCGACCCCCGGCGCCGGAACGGTGTTGCGAGACAGCCCTCAGTCGCCGCTCACGGTGGCTACATTCCCAAATGTCCCGAGCAAGTCAACAAGAATGTCAACGTTGTCATTTCTGAAAATCGCCGGAATGCAACATAGCTGCGAGGCGCTCAGGCCCGATCAGATCGAGCCCGAGAGACGGGATAATTCCCTATTCTATAAGGCATTTTCTCCCGCGCATTTTGGCCCGATCGACAAAGGAGACAGCGCTGCCAACCCCGCTTCGCCTCAACCCAATAAAATCTACAGGCGAGGCCACGAAGGGAATCAAAACCGCAGGACGCGGGCGACAAGGACGCTGAGGCCACATCGAAATGTCCGACAAGACATTTATGGGACAATACAATGTCCGATGATAAGACAATTTTTGACCCGAACCTGTCCCATCGCATGACAAGACGATCCAGCTGCGGTATGGCTGGTCAAGGGAGCCGTCCGGCCGCCGCCCTGCCGGGCGCGCGCGGCGACGGCCGAGTCGGGTGCGGGTCTTCAATGTCGACGATTCACGATGTGGCCGAGCGGGCCGGGGTCTCGGCCAAGACGGTCTCGCGGGTCCTCAATGACCACGCCAGCGTCACCGCCAAGACCCGCGACAAGGTCCGCGAGGCGATGTCCGCCCTCGGCTACCAGCCCAGCGCCGTGGCCCGCCAGTTCCGCGCCCAGGGCTCGTCAGCCGTCGGGGCCCTGATGGGCGACCCCAGCGGCGGCTATCACACCCGCACGCACCACGCCCTGCTGCTGGCCTGCCTTGAGACCGGCCGCCACCTGACGGTCGAGCTGTTCGACGGCCCGATCGCCGGCTGGCAGGACCGCATCCGCGCCTTCGTCGAGGACGGCGGCATCCGCGAGGTCGTGCTGCTGCCGCCCGAATGCGATTTCGGTCCGCTGAAGGCGCTGCTGCGCGAGCTGGAAGTGCGCTGCGTGCTGATCTCGCCGACCACGCCCGACCCGCACTTCCCGGCCATCGCCATGGACGACCGCGCCGCCGCCCGCGAGGTGGTCGAGCACCTGTTCAGCCTGGGCCATACCCGCATCGGCCACATCTCGGGCCACCCCGACCACGCCGCCAGCACCCATCGCCGCAACGGCTTCTTCGAGGCCTACGCCGCCGCCGGCCTGCCGCGCCCGGCTCCGGAGCTGATCGTCCAGGGCGAGTTCACCTTCAAGACGGGCCTGGACGCCGCCAGGCTGCTGCTCGAGATCGACGAGCCGCCGACCGCGATCTTCGCCGCCAACGACGAGATGGCCGCCGCCACCTGCATGGAGGCCCAGCGCCGCGGCCTGCGCATTCCCGACGACATCTCGGTGGTCGGCTTCGACGACGCGCCCATCGCCGGGGTCATCTGGCCGACCCTGACCACCATCCGCCAGCCGTTCGAGCCTATGGCCCTGCGCGCCCTGCAGACCTTCGCGGCCTGGAACAGCGGCGAATCCGGCCTGCGCACCGGACCGTTCCTGGCCCAGCACAGCCTGGTGATCCGCGAATCCACCGGCCCGGCCCGCAAGGGTCCGCCGGCCAAGACCAGCTGACGGAGCCCTCCGTCCGCGAAAACACCGCCGGCCAAGCCGGCCAATAAGATCCGTGTGGGAGGTAGAATGAACTCGCGTTTCCGCGCCAGCGCCCTGGCCCTGACCATCGCTCTCGGGGGTCTCTCCGCCCTGCCCGCCTGCGCGCAAGATCACGCCGGCCACGCCGCGGCGCCCGCCGCCAAGCCCTGGCTCGATCCCAAGCTCGACGCCGACACGCGCGCCGACCTCGTGCTCAAGGCCATGACCCAGGACGAGAAGCTGACCCTGGTCTACGGCTACTTCGGCGCCGACATGAAGCCCAAATATACGCGCATCGAAGGCTCCCTGCCCGGCTCGGCCGGCTACGTGCCGGGCCTGCCGCGCCTGGGCATCCCGGCCCAGTGGGAAACCGACGCCGGCGTCGGCGTGGCCACGCAAGGCAGCGCCGCCGAGTTTCGCGAACGCACCGCCCTGCCCTCGGGCATGGCCACCACCGCCACCTGGAACCCGGAGCTGGCCCAGAAGGGCGGCGCGATGATCGGCTCGGAGGCCCGCAACTCGGGCTTCAACGTCATGCTGGCCGGCGGCGTCAACCTGGTCCGCGAGCCGCGCAACGGCCGTAACTTCGAATATGGCGGCGAGGATCCCCTGCTGGCCGGCGTCATGGTCGGCGCCCAGATCAAGGGCATCCAGTCGGCCAGGATCGTCTCGACCATCAAGCACTACGCCCTGAACGCCCAGGAAACCGGCCGCTTCGTGGTCGACAGCAAGATCGGCCAGGCCGACGCCCGCACCTCCGACCTGCTGGCCTTCCAGATCGCCATCGAGGCGTCGGAGCCGCACTCGGTGATGTGCGCCTATAACCGCGTCAACGGCGACTACGCCTGCGAGAACGACTGGCTGCTCAACAAGGTGCTGAAGCAGGACTGGGGCTACAAGGGCTACGTGATGTCGGACTGGGGCGCGGTGCACTCCGGCTCCAAGTCGGTCAACGCGGGCCTGGACCAGGAATCGGCCGGCGACGCCTTCGACAAGCGGCCCTTCCTGGCCAGCGTGCTGAAGGCGGATCTGGCCAGCGGCGCGGTCAGCCAGGCGCGCCTGGACGACATGGCCCGCCGCATCGTCCGCTCGCTGTTCGCCAGCGGCGCGGTCGACCATCCGGTGAAGATCGCCCCGATCGATCTGGCCGCCAACGGCAAGGTCAGCCAGGCCGACGCCGAGGAAGGCATCGTCCTGCTGAAGAACGACAAGGGCCTGCTGCCCCTGGCGCTGAAGGCCCAGAAGATCGCCGTGATCGGCGCCTACGCCAATGTCGGCGTACTGTCGGGCGGTGGCTCCTCGCAGGTCTATCCGGCCGGCGGCCGCGCCGTGCAGGGCCTGGAGCCCAAGACCTGGCCGGGCCCGGTGATCTACTATCCGTCCTCGCCGCTGAAGGCCCTGCAGGCCCGTGCCCCGCAGGCCAAGTTCACCTACGATGACGGCAAGGACCCGGCCGCCGTCGCCAGGCTGGCCGCCGACAGCGATCTCGTCATCGTCTTCGCCGACCAGTGGACCACCGAGTCGGAAGACGCCCCCTCCCTGACCCTGCCCAAGAACCAGGACGCGACGATCGCCGCCGCCGCCAAGGCCGGCAAGAAGGTGGTCGTGGTGCTGGAGACCGGCGGGCCGGTGACCATGCCCTGGCTGAACGACGTCGGCGCGGTGCTGCAGGCCTGGTATCCGGGCACCAACGGCGGCGAGGCCATCGCCCGCGTACTGACCGGCGAGGTCGACGCGACCGGCCGCCTGCCGGTGACCTTCCCCGCCAGCGAGGCCCAGCTGCCCCGTCCCACGCTCGACGGCGATCCGAAGACGCCGGACGCGCTGTTCGCCGTCGACTATTCGATCGAGGGCGCGGCCATCGGCTACAAGTGGTTCGACAAGAAGGGCCTGCAGCCGCTGTTCCCGTTCGGCCACGGCCTGTCCTACACCAGCTTCGCCTATTCCGACCTGAAGACCGCGTCCGCCGGCGGCAAGCTGACCGTGTCGTTCAAGGTCACCAACACCGGCAAGCGGGCCGGCAAGGACGTGCCGCAGGTCTATGTCTCGCCCAAGGCCGGCGGCTGGGAAGCCCCGCGCCGCCTGGCCGGCTTCCAGAAGGTCGCCCTCGCCCCCGGCGCCAGCCAGGCCGTCACCCTGACCGTCGACCCGCGCCTGCTGGCGACCTGGGACGACGCCGCCCACGGCTGGAAGGTCGCGGCCGGCGACTACGAGGTGCAGCTGGGCGCGTCCTCGGCGGCGATCTCGGCCAAGGCGACGGCGACCGTGGCGGCGCAGAGCGTGCCGGTGGGGCTGCTGAAGTAGGGGAACGAGCCCGTCGAAAAGGAACCTCCCCCTCTGGGGGAGGCGGCCGAAGGCCGGTGGGGGGAAGTTTTCAGCTTCCGCCGCGCCGGCCTTTTTCGCATCTACGCCCCCCACCGATCGCTGGCGCGATCGCCTCCCCCAGAGGGGGAGGTTCTCTGCTTCAGGGGAGCATCTTGATGCAGGGCCGGAGGGGGGCGGACGCGACAGCGTCCGCCCTCTTTCGTTCAAGCCATGCGCCATCGGTTCGGGCTATCCCCTCCCCGCTTCCCCTCTCGGCTGAACACGCTCTAGTCTCCCTCCATGCGCGCCCCGCTCCTCGCCCTGGCCCTGATCCTCGCGACCGCCGCCTCGGCGCGGGCCGGCGAGACGGCCTGCTGGTTCGAGAACGGCGCGGTCGTCGCCCCCGCCGCGATCGGCGACATGACCGGCGACTTCGTCATCGACCTGTCGGCGCCCCGCACCCTGCTGCACGAGACCAAGGCCCAGGCCGGCGGCTTCGAGGCGACCGACCTTTCCCTGCCCATCCGCCTCGCCGGCGAGGCCCTGCCCGCCCAGCCGGTGGCCGTCATCGACCTCGACTATCGCGGCGTCGGCTTCGTGGCCCCCATCGCCGGCGTCATCGGGGCCGACGTCCTGGCCCGCTACACGGTGGTGATCGACTTCTCCCCCTGCCGCCTGACGCTCGCGCCCGCCGACGGGCTCGCGAGGCCTTCGGGACGCGCTCTGCCCATCGAGATGATCGGCGGGGTGCCGACCGTGCGGGCGACCGCTTCGGACGGCTTCACCAGCGTCCAGGGCCCCTTCGCCCTCGACACCGCCTCGGGCGGCGTGCTGCGGGCCCGGGGACCGGCCGACGGGCCGCGCCAGAAGCCGGCCGGCACGGTGGCGGCCCTGGCCTTCGACGGCCGCCTCTATCCGCGCGCCCGGGCCGTGAAGGCCGGCGACCTGCCGCCCGGCGTGGTCGGAGCGCTGGGCGTCGAGGTGCTGGCCCGGGGCCGCCTGCGGCTGGACCCGGCCGCCCACGCCCTGTGGCTGACGCCCTGATCCTTCTTCTTCCCTGTACGGAGCTTCCCCCATGGCCTCGCGCGCCCACGCCGTCACCGCCGATCCGCGCCACACGATCCTGCTCGAGGTGAACGGCCACAAGCTGGTCGGCGACGAGCCTCCGGGCCTGGGCGGCCAGGACGCCGGCCCGCCGCCGTTCGGCTTCGTGCTGGCGGGTCTCGCCGCCTGCACCGCCACCACCCTGCGGATGTACGCCGACCGCAAGGGCTGGGGCGAGGTGACCATCAGCGTCGATCTCGTGCTCGACACCCACGGCGACAAGCCGAGGATCGACCGCAAGGTGGCCGCCACCGGCGACCTGGACGAAGCCGCCGTCGCCCGCCTGCGCGACGTCGTCGAACGCACGCCGGTGACCCTGGCCCTGAAGGGCGGGTTCGAGATCGATACGGTGCTGGAGCGGGGGTGAAAGCCTCAGGAAACCTCCCCCTCTGGGGGAGGAGGCCGAAGGCCGGTGGGGGGCCGTTTTCAGCTTCCGAGATGTCGGCCCACCTCGCAATCACTCCCCCCACCGATCGCTGCGCGATCGCCTCCCCCAGAGGGGGAGGGCCCTTCTTCGTTCTCAGTCGGAACGCGCCGCTCAGTGCGACTCGTTCTTCCAGACCTGGCGGTAGGCCGCATAGAGCAGGCCGGCGAACAGGATCAGGTAGATCAGCACGGCGAAGCCGGTCTGCTTGCGCTCTTCCAGCTTGGGCTCGGCGGCCCACATCAGGAAGGCCGAGACGTCCTTGGCCTGCTGGTCGATCGTCGAGGGCGTGCCGTCGTCGAAGGTGACGAGGCCGGCCTTCAGCGGCGGGGCCATGGCGATGAAGCCGCCCGGCGGAACGTGCTCGTGCGAGCCGCTCCAGTACGAGGTCAGGTCGCCGGCCATGTACGGGTTGTAGTGCTGACCCACGCCGACCTTCAGGCCGGCCGGGGCGTCCTTGTAGCCCGTGACGATGGCGTGGATGTAGTCCGGACCGCCTTCGCGGGCCTTGGCCAGCAGCGACATGTCCGGCGGCAGGGCGCCGCCGTTGCTGGCCCGGGCCGCGGCCTCGTTCGGGAACGGCGAGGGGAAGCGGTCGGCGCTGGTGGCCGGGCGCTTGATGGCGTCGCCGGTCTCGGAGTCGATGTCGGCGACCTCGAACTCCTTGGCGATCGCCTTGACCCACGGGTTGTCGTTCGAGTTCGGGTACTTGTCGTTATAGAACGGGCCGCCCTTGTCGCCGAGGTTCCGGAAGCTGACCAGCTTCATGGAGTGGCAGGCCGAGCAGACCTCGCGATAGACCTTGTAGCCGCGTTGCAGCTGGGCCTGGTCGAACTTGCCGAACGGCCCCTCGAACGACCAGTGGATCTTCTCGGGTTCCAGCGCGTGACCGGCGGCCAGGGCCGGAGCCGAGGCCCCGACCGTCAGCAGACCCGCGACCGCTGCGATGGCGAAGAGTTTGCGCAGCATCGGGATCAGCCCTTCATTTCAGGCGCGGCGGTCGCTTCGGCCGGCGCGGCGGCCGGGTGCGACAGGGCGGGCGAGGCGATCGAGTCCGGCACCGGCAGGGTCTTCTCGACCAGGCCCAGCACCGGCAGGATCACCAGGAAGAACGCGAAGTAGTAGAGCGAGGCGAACCGGCTCAGCCACACGAAGCTGTTCAGGTCGGAGTCGATCAGGGTGAAGGTCTTGAAGTGACCCAGCACCGGATCGTCCGGCAGCTTGGCGCCGCAGAGGCCCAGGATGCAGCACACCACCACGAAGATGAGGAAATAGAGCTTCGCGGTCGGGCGGTAGCGCATCGAGCGCACCTTCGAGGTGTCCAGCCACGGCAGGGCGAACAGGCAGGCGATGGCGCCGAACATGGCCAGCACGCCCATCAGCTTGTCCGGCACGGCGCGCAGGATCGCGTAGAACGGCAGGAAGTACCATTCGGGCACGATGTGCGACGGCGTCACCAGCGGGTTGGCCTCGACGTAGTTGTCGGCGTGACCCAGGGCGTTCGGCAGGTAGAAGACGAACACCGCGAAGAGGATCATGAAGACGCTCATCGCAAAGGCGTCCTTCACCGTGGCGTACGGCGTGAAGGGCAGGGTGTCGGCCTTCGACTTGGGCTCGACGCCGGTCGGGTTGTTCTGGCCGACCACGTGCAGCGCCCAGATGTGCAGGATCACGACGCCCGCGATCATGAAGGGCAGCAGATAGTGCAGCGAGAAGAAGCGGTTCAGCGTGGCGTTGTCCACGGCGAAGCCGCCCCACAGCCAGGTGGTGATCGACGGGCCGACGATCGGCAGGGCGCCGAACAGGTTGGTGATCACGACGGCGCCGTGGAAGCTCATCTGGCCCCAGGGCAGCACGTAGCCCATGAAGGCCGTGGCCATCATCAGCAGGTAGATCACGCAGCCCAGGATCCACAGCACCTCGCGGGGCGCCTTGTAGGAGCCGTAGTAGAGGCCGCGCAGCATGTGGACGTAGACGGCGATGAAGAACATCGACGCCCCGTTGGCGTGCATGTAGCGGATCAGCCAGCCGTAGTTCACGTCGCGCATGATGTGCTCGACGCTGGCGAAGGCGTGGTCGGCGCTCGGCGTGTAGTGCATCACCAGGATGATGCCGGTGATCAGCTGGCTGGCCAGGCACAGCGACAGGATGCCGCCGAAGGTCCACCAGTAGTTCAGGTTACGCGGGGTGGGGTAGTCGACGAAGCTGTCGTAGCCCAGGCGCACGATCGGCAGACGGGCATCGAGCCAGCGCTCGATACCGGTCTTCGGTTGGTAGGTCGAATGTCCGCTCATCTGGCTTACCCGATCTTGACCTTGGTGTCGGACAGGAAGGCGTACTCCGGAACCACCAGATTCTTCGGAGCGGGGCCCTTACGGATCCGGCCGGACGTGTCGTAGTGCGAGCCGTGGCACGGGCAGAACCAGCCGCCGTAGTCGCCGCCGCCGAAGGTGGGCACGCAGCCCAGGTGCGTGCACGAACCGATCAGCACCAGCCATTGGGCCTTGCCCGGCTTCACGCGCTCGGCGTCGGTCTGCGGGTCGCGCAGGCCCGGATCATGGTCGTCCTTCACCGCGCGGGCGATCTCGGCCGAGGTGCGGTTACGCACGAACAACGGCTTGCCGCGCCACTTCAGCGTGACCTGCTGGCCGTCGGCGACCTTGGTCAGGTCGAACTCGGTCGAGGCCAGGGCCAGCGTATCGGCAGAGGGATTCATCTGGTCGATGAACGGCCAGGCAATGGCGGCGGCGCCGCCGGCGGCGGCCGTAATGGCCGCGATGTAAATGAAATCGCGTCGGCTGGGATCGGACCCAGACTCGGTCTTTGCGCCCACGGCGGTGTCGGCCACCTTGTTCCACCCTTCGTTTCCGTCGGACCGGCGAGCGACCCGACCAGGAAGCGCCATTTCGGCGCAGTATCTTTTATTCGACCCGCAAGCGGATCTTCGCCACAAGGGGCATGCTCCCTATCGGATGGGCGAACAGAGTTCGCAAGCCCTTTCGATGCGCAGCAATGCCCCTACTAGCCCCATGGTTGGTTCGTTAGAATGCGTCTCGCCCTTTTTCAACCCGGCATTCCCCAGAACGTGGGCGCGGCGATTCGGCTTTCGGCTTGCCTCTCGGTCGGGCTCGACGTCATCGAACCCTGCAGCTTTCCCTTGGACGACAAGAGCTTGAAGCGCGCGGCCCTCGACTACGGCCCGCTGACGCACCTGACGCGACATGATTCGTGGGAATCGTTCCTGGCGGCGCCGCAGCGGGCGGAGGGGCGCCTGGTGCTTTTCACCACCCGCGGTGATCGAAGCTTCCACGACTTCGCCTTCCAGCCCGGCGACACCCTGCTGTTCGGCAACGAGAGTCGCGGCGCCCCGCAAGAGGTGCACGCCGCCGTCGACGCCCGGCTGGTCATTCCGCTGCGCCCCGAGGCCCGCTCGCTGAACGTCTCGGTGACCGCGGGCATGGCGCTGGCCGAAGCCCTTCGCCAGACCGGCGGCTTCCCCGCCCTGGCCTGACGGCTGGCCATTCGGAAACCGAAGCGCTTTTTCACCGCGCGTCCCCGCGAAGGCGGGGATCCAAGCCGAGTCTGCGGATGATCCACGGCCGCGACCCATCCTGAAAGCCAGCTTGGGTCCCCGCCTTCGCGGGGAGAGACGGATTTGGGGGAAGGGTCAGCGGGCGGAAATCGCCTCGCCCAAAGCTCAGACCACGAAAAAAGGCGGCCCCGTTTCCGGGACCGCCCAAGGTTCAGTCTGGCGCTCGGGCCGGCCAGGCGAGATGTGGAGTCCTCGCCCGCCGGTCTTGGCGTCCCAGGCGGTTAAGCCTAGGCGAGCACCATGATCACGACCCGGCGGTTCTGCGCCCGGCCCTCCTTGGTCTCGTTCGGGGCGATCGGATCTTCCGAGCCGTACGAGATGGTCGCCATCCGGTTCAGGGCCACGCCCTGACGGGACAGATACTTGCGCACCGCGTCGGCGCGGCGTTGGCCGAGCTTTTCGTTGTAGTCGGTCTCGCCGGTGGCGTCGGTGTAGCCCTGGATCTCCAGGTAGACGTTCTTGTTCTCTTCCTTGAGCTTCGACGCGAAGTCGGCGAGGCGCTGTTCGGCCTCCGGCGACAGGGCGTCCTGGTCGGTCGGGAACTTCACGGAATCGTCGGACAGCACCATCGAGTACATGAACTTGCCCTCGGCCAGCTTGCCGGCCGCCGTGGCGCGCTCCAGCGCCTCGCGCGAGGTCTTGTCGAGTTCCGAGATCTGGGTGTCGTGCCCATCGACGCGGGTGGCGACTCCGCCGACCTGGGTGTTGACGTACTTCTTGGTCGCGCAGCCGCTGACCGCCAGGCCCCCAGCCACCAGCGCGACCACCGCCGCCATCTTCAAGCTGCCTTTGACTTGGCCGATCATTGTTCGCCTTCTCTCTTCATTGATCCAATAAAGCTTGACCTTGGATCTACACACTCCATCCGGGTCGTTCAGCTTTCGCATTACGAAACCGTCAGGTGACAGAGGCGAAAAATAGGCGTGTTCTTGTCGCGATTGGCGCCGCTTTGAACCTATGTTCTTGGTGACTTTATAGACCGCGCGCGATCGTGCGAACGCCGGTTTGGTTCCACGAATTATTTTCGAATGGGATGGGGATTTTTGGCCGCTCGGAGGGGCCCGCGAGCCGCCGTCGGGTCCCGAAAGGACATCGGACGGAATCGCTGGCCGGCCTGAAACGGGCGCGGCGGCGCATCGCTCGTCCTCCAGATGTAGGGAGCTTTCGCGCGACTTCAAACGAAAAACGCGCGCCCCGGAGGCCGGAGCGCGCGCTTCGTCGAAATCGATAGATTGAGACCTACTGCAAGGTCGCCCGGCCGAAGGACAGGCCCTCGGCATCCGCCCCCACCGCGATGACGCCGCCGTCCTCGAGCTCGCCGGCCAGCAGGCGGCGGGCGATCGGATCGACCAGCTCCTTCTGGATCACGCGCTTCAGCGGGCGCGCGCCATAGACCGGGTCGTAGCCCTTGTCGGCCAGCCATTGCAGGGCGCCGGCGTCCAGCGCCAGGGTCATGCGGCGATCGGCCAGCAGCTTCTCCACCCGTCCCAGCTGGATGCGGACGATGTCGCTCATGTTCGAGCGGTCCAGCCGCTTGAACAGGATGATCTCGTCGATCCGGTTCAGGAACTCCGGACGGAAGTGGCCCCGCACCGTGGTCATGACCAGCGGACGCACCTCTTCCACGTCGGCACCGTCCTCCTGGTTGGCCAGGAACTCGGCGCCGAGGTTGGAGGTCATGATGATGATCGTGTTGCGGAAGTCGACCGTGCGGCCTTGCCCGTCCGTGAGACGGCCGTCGTCCAACACTTGAAGAAGAACGTTGAAGACGTCCGGGTGGGCCTTCTCGATCTCGTCGAACAGCACCACCTGGTACGGACGGCGACGGATAGCCTCCGTCAGCGCCCCGCCCTCGTCATAGCCGACATAGCCCGGAGGCGCCCCGATCAGGCGGCTGACCGAGTGCTTCTCCATGTATTCCGACATGTCCATGCGGGTGATCGCATGCTCGTCGGCGAACATGAATTCGGCCAGGGCCTTGGTCAGCTCGGTCTTGCCCACGCCCGTCGGACCCAGGAACAGGAACGAGCCGATCGGGCGCGTGGGATCGTGCAGGCCGGCGCGGGCGCGGCGGACGGCGTCGGACACCGCCTCCAGGGCCTCGTCCTGGCCGACCACGCGCGAACGCAGGGCGACCTCCATCTGCAAGAGCTTCTCGCGCTCGCCTTCCAGCATCTTCTCGACCGGCACGCCGGTCCAGCGGCTGACGACGGCGGCGATCTGCTCGGCGTCGACGACTTCCGGCGTCAGGGCCTTCTCCCCGCCGGTCTCGCCGGCCTCGGCGTCGGCCAGGCGCTTTTCGAGCGCCGGGATCTCGCCGTACTGGAGCTGGCCGGCGCGGGCGAAGTCGCCGGCGCGCTGGGCGTTGGCCAGGTCGGCGCGCAGACGGTCCAGGGCCTCGCGCGCCTGGGCGGCGCCGCCGACCTTGTCCTTCTCGGCCTTCCAGCGGGCGGTCATCTCGTCCGACCGGAACTGCAGGTCGTCGATCTCGACCTCCAGGTTCTCCAGGCGCTGCTTGGAGGCGGCGTCGGTTTCCTTGGACAGGGCCTCGCGCTCGATCTTCAGCTGCACCAGGCGGCGGTCGATCTCGTCGAGCTCCTCGGGCTTGCTGTCGATCGCCATGCGCACGCGGCTGGCCGCCTCGTCCACCAGGTCGATGGCCTTGTCGGGCAGGAAGCGGTCGGCGATGTAGCGGTTGGACAGCGTCGCGGCGGCCACGATGGCGCTGTCGCTGATCCGCACCCCGTGGTGGACCTCGTACTTCTCCTTCAGGCCGCGCAGGATCGAGACGGTGTCCTCCACCGTCGGCTCCTGCACGAACACCGGCTGGAAACGACGCGCCAAAGCGGCGTCCTTCTCGACGTGCTTGCGGTACTCGTCCAGCGTGGTGGCGCCGACGCAGTGCAGCTCGCCGCGCGCCAGGGCGGGCTTGAGCAGGTTCGAGGCGTCCATCGCCCCGTCGCTTTTGCCCGCGCCCACCAGCGTGTGCATCTCGTCGATGAACAGGATGATCGAGCCCTCGGCGGCCGTGACCTCGCCGAGCACGGCCTTCAGCCGCTCCTCGAACTCGCCGCGATACTTCGCGCCGGCGATCAGGCTGCCCATGTCGAGCGACAGCAGCTTCTTGTCCTTCAGGCTCTCGGGCACGTCGCCGTTGACGATGCGCTGCGCGAGGCCTTCGACGATGGCGGTCTTGCCGACGCCGGGCTCGCCGATCAGCACCGGGTTGTTCTTGGTGCGGCGCGACAGGACCTGGATGGTGCGGCGGATCTCTTCGTCGCGGCCGATCACCGGGTCGATCTTGCCGTCGCGGGCGGCCGCCGTCAGGTCGCGGGCGTAGCGCTTGAGGGCGTCATAGCCTTCCTCGGCGTTGGCGCTGTCGGCGGTGCGACCCTTGCGCAGGGCGGCGGCGGCGGTCTCCAGGCTCTGGGCCGAGACGCCGGCGTCCTTCAGCACCTTGGCGGTTTCCGCACCGTCCTTGGCGATGGCGACCAGCAGGCGCTCGGTGGTGACGAAGGCGTCGCCGGCCCTCTTGGCGCCGTCCTCGGCGGTGGCGAACACCCGGGCGGTGTCGGGCTTCATGTAGAGCTGGCCGCCGGCGCCGTCGACGCGCGGATTCTTGGCCAGGATCGCGTCCACGGCCGCGTCGGCCGCGTCGGGGCGGCCGCCGGCGTTGACGATGATGGTGCGCGAAAGCCCGTCCTTTTCTTCCAGCAGCACCTTCAGAAGGTGTTCGGGCCCGAGCTGCTGGTGACCACGGGCCAAAGCAAGGCTCTGCGCGGACTGCACGGCCTGCTTGGCGCGGTCGGAATAGATGTCGATCTTCACTCTGAACGTCCCCTTGTTAGGCGGATCAGACCAGGCCGCCTCCGATGAGCGCGGCCCGACCTGTCAGGGGATGTAGTGTGACCTTCAGGCCACACAAGGCGTCACCAGCCCCGGCTGGCGATATAAGTTTCCAGGGCCTGGATGCGGGTGGCGTCCGACGGGTGGGTCGAGGTGAACTCGGCGCGGTTCGAACCACCCTGGGCCTGCATCTTGCGCCACAGGGCCACGGCCTCGCGCGGGCGGTAGCCGGCGCGCTGCATGAAGTCGACGCCCAGGCGGTCGGCCTCCAGTTCGTGCTTGCGCGAGAACGGCAGCAGGAAGCCGACCTGCGCGCCCGCCCCGCCCAGCGAGGCGACGGCCTTGCCGCCGTCGCTGGCGCCGCCCCCGGCCGCCGCCGAGGCGATCGCGAGAACCAGCTGCGTGCCCACCTGCTGCGAATAGCGCTCGGCCGCATGACGGGCGACGACGTGGGCCGCCTCGTGACCCAGCACGGCGGCCAGCTGGTCGTCATTGTCGACCAGCTGCACCAGCCCCGAATTGACGCCCACATGGCCGCCCGGCAGTACGAAGGCGTTGGGCACCGGATTGTCGAACACCACATAGTCCCACGGACGGTCAGCCAGGCCGGCGGCCGTGACCACCCGCTGGCCCACCCGCTCGACCCGGGCGTTCAGGCGCGGGTCCTGCGAGATCTTGCCGGTGCGCAGCGCCTGGCCCCACGCCTGCTCGCCCGAACGGGCCAGGGCCGCATCGTCGACGACAGCGAACTGGTCGCGGCCGAGCTCGGCGTTGTAGGCGCAGCCTGACAGCATCAGGCCGGCGATCAGGACAAGCGACGGGCGAAGGCGCATGGGCGGCACGCGTTATTGTTGTCGTGACGCCGACTTAAGTCACTGAGGTCGCGGCGCGCAACAAAGATCCTCTCCCTCTGGGGGAGGTGGCCCGAAGGGTCAGAGGGGCGCCCTCAACGCGCCGCGGCGATGGTCCGCGCCAGGTGCCTGGGATCGACCGGCTTGCTGAGGATCGGCGCGTCGCGCAGGTCGGCCCGCACGCCCTGGTCGCCATAGCCGGTGACGAAGGCGAAGGGCACGCCGCGCTCGCGCAGCACGTCGGCGGCCGCGAACGAGGTGCCGCCGTCCAGGTTGACGTCGAGCAGGGCGAAGTCGACCTGCTCGCGCCGCGCGGCCTCGACGGCGGTCTCGGCAGAGACGGCGGGGCCGGTGACCTCGCAGCCCAGGTCGGTCAGCAGGTCCTCGACCAGCATCGCCACCATGATCTCGTCCTCGACGATCAGAACGCGCATTCAGGCGGCTCCTCGGGCCGGTACGGCGTTGGCGGCCGGCTTGCGACGAAGACGGGCGACGATGGCGCAGGCCACCCCGTCGGGCTGGTAGTCCAGGGTCGCCTCGCCATCGAGTTCCAGGGCCAGGCCCCGGGTGATCAGCCGGCTGCCGAAGCCCTGGCGCTCGGGCGGCGAGACCAGCGGGCCGCCGCTCTCCTTCCAGCCCAGCCGCAGGCGCTCATCATCGCCCTCGCCTTCCCGGCTCCAGCCGATCGTGACCTGGCCGGCGGGGGTGGAAAGGGCGCCGTACTTGGTGGCGTTGGTCATCAGCTCATGCAGGGCCAGCGACAGCGACAGGGCGGTCTTCGGCGACAGCCGCACCGAGGGTCCCGACAGGGTGAAGCGCGTGGCGTCGCCGTAGGACTCGATCAGACCCGCCATGATGTCGCGCAGGTCCGCGCCCTCCCAGCTTTCGCGGGTCAGGATGTCGTGGGTGCGGGCCAGGGCCAGCAGGCGGGTGGTCAGGGACTCGCGGGCGTCGCCCAGGTCGGCGGCGTTGCGCAGGGTCTGGCCGGCCACCGACTGCACGGTGGCCAGGGTGTTCTTGACCCGGTGATTGAGCTCGTTGACCAGCAGCCTCTGCAGCTCCTCGGTCCGCTTGCGCTCGGTGACGTCGCGCATCACGCCGGTGAAGAACCGCCGTCCGCCCGAGCGCCATTCGGCGATCGAAAGTTCGAGGGGAAAGGTCGAGCCGTCCTGCCGGCGGCCGAACACCTCGCGGCCGATGCCGATGATCCGGCGCTCGCCGGTGGCGCGGTAGGTTTCGAGATAGCCGTCGTGCCCCGCGTGATGCGGCTCGGGCATCAGGGCCTTGACGTTGGACCCGATCATGTCGGCGGCGGCGTAGCCGAACAGCCGCTCGGCGGCGGGATTGAACGCCTCGATCCGGCCGTGCTCGTCGATCACGACGATCGCGTCCACCGCCGTATCGACGATGGCGCGATAGCGGGCCTCTTCGCCCGCGCCGCCGGCCTTAGCTCCACGCCCACCCATGGCCGGCTCTCCTGTCGCCCAGAAGAGCCTAGCCTATGGGTTGAGCCGCCGCAAAGTCTTCGCGGCGGATCGTCTCAGGCCTCTTCGGATTCCGAGGCCGGAGCGTCGCCGCCTTCGAAGCTGCGCGGGGCGCGGCGACGACGGGGCTTCTTGACCTCTTCGCCGGCGGCCTCGGGGGCCGGAGCGGCGGGGGTCTCGGCCGCCGGAGCGGCTTCGGCCTCGACCTTGGCCTTCGGCTCGGACTTGCGGCCGAGGAACGCCGGGGCGTGGCTGACCGCGCCGTCCTGACCGCGCAGCACCGGCGAGCTTTCGCTCACCGAGGCCTCGCCGCCGCCCAGCGGGGCGGCTTCCGGCTCGATCACGGCCAGCGGATCACGCTCGCCGCGGTCACGGTCGCGATTGCGGTCACGATCCCGGTCGCGGCGCGAGCGACGGCCTTCGCGGGCCTCGCCCTGGAATTCGCCGCCTTCGGCCGCCGGACGCTCTTCGCGCGGACGGTCATCCCGGGGGCGATCGTCGCGGTCGCGGAAGCGGTCTTCGCGGGGACGGTCGTCACGCGGGCGATCGTCACGAGGACGGTCATCGCGAGGCCGATCATCACGGGGACGGTCGTCGCGGCTGCGGTCGCGGTCGTCGCGGTCGCGCCAACGGTCGCGGCGCTGTTCGCCCTGGCCCTGGCCGTCGCGGGGACGGTCGTCGCGGTTGCGATCGCGGTCACGGTTCTCGAAGCGGTCGCGGTTGCGGTCGCGGCGTTGTTCGCCCTGACCTTCGCCGCCCTCGCCGCCTTCAGCGCCCTCGGCGGGCGTCTCGACGGCGGCCGGGGCCTCGACGACTTCTTCCGGCTCGGCCTCGAAGTCGATCTCGTACGCCGAGTAGGCGTCCTTGCCGATGATGTCGCTGACCGAACGATTCGGCTGGATGGCGCGCAGCACACGGAAATAGTGCTCGGCGTGCTGCAGGTAGTTCTCGGCCAGCACCCGGTCGCCGGACGACGAGGCGTCGCGGGCCAGCTGCTGGTACTTTTCATAGACGCTCTGGGCCGCGCCGCGGACCTTCACGCCGTCGGGACCGTTCGAATCGAAGGCCCGGTTGGCGTTGTGCTGCTGTGGCTTGCCACCACCGCCCCCGCGGTTGTTGCGGCCACGCTGGCGCTTCATGCCCTTGAAATCTCTCATCTTCTCTTCTGAACCTGTCCGACCGGGAAGCTTTGCCTCGATCGGTATTCGGTCTCTTGAGACTGGGTGGGCCCGTCTCGGGCTCGCCTTCGATGTTCTTGAGACCTGGGTTTCCGTAGAGTCTCCGTCCGGATCGGGCGCGGCTTTCGGCCTCGTCGGCCGTTCGCGCCTGCCGGATGCGTCTGGCGACCGTCGAAACGACCGCTCTTCCCGTCACCCGGCGATTTGGAAGGAGACCCCTTTCGTCTAGCGCCTCACGCGGCCGTTTCCAAGGGGTTTTTGAACCCCGTGACAACGCGGTCGTGGGTGGAGAGGTCCTTGACCGTCCGCACGTTCTGCGCGCCGGCCGCCTTGAACAGGATCTCGACGTCCGCAGACTGGTCGAAACCGATCTCGACGCAGAACAGGCCGCCGGGCTTGAGCACCCGCAGAATCTCGGGCGCCAGGGCGCGATAGGCGCTCAGGCCGTCGCTCCCGCCGTCCAGCGCCAGGCGCGGCTCGTGGTCGCGCACTTCGGGCTCCAGGGTGTCGATATGGGCGGTGGGGATGTAGGGCGGGTTGGACACCACCACGTCGAACGACGCATCGCCCAGGCCCGTCGTCCAGTCGCCGCGCATCAGCGCCAGGCGGTTGTCGAGATCCAGGTTGGCGGCGTTCTCGCGCGCCACGGCCAGAGCCTCTTCGGAGATGTCGATCCCCAGGCCCTTGGCGGCCGGACGCTCGGCCAGGATGGCCATCAGCATCGAGCCCGAGCCGACGCCCAGGTCCAGCAGGTTGAAGGCCATGGTCTCGGGGAAGGCCTTCAGCACCTCGTCGACGATGACCTCGGTCTCGGGACGCGGGGTCAGCACGTCCTTGGTCACCGACAGCAGGATCTTCCAGAACCCCTTGCGGCCGATGATGTGGCTGACCGGCTCGCGGCGGGCGCGGCGCTCCAGGTAGTCGTCCAGCGTGGCCACCTGCTCGGCGGTCAGCTCGCGATAGGGGTCGGTGATGATGTCGGTGCGGCTGACGCCGGCGGCGACTTCCAGCATCAGGCGCGCGTCGATGGCGGGCTGATCGATGCCGGCTTCCTTCAGGCGCTCCTTGGCGCCGTTCCAGGCTTTAACGAGAGTGAGGGTCATGGCGGCTCCAATAGCGCGTCGCGGCGGCGAGGGCGAGATTGAGCGCGATACCAGTTTTTGGTATTCTCGGTCTTGGAGGTTCTTGATGAGCAAAAACACCTCGGTCAGCCTCGGCACGCACTTCCAGACCTTCATCGAAAGCCAGGTGGCCGAAGGCCGTTACGGCTCGGCCAGCGACGTCATCCGCGCGGGGTTGCGGATGTTGGAAGAGCACGAAGCCAAGCTGGAAGCGCTCCGCGCCGCCCTCGCCGAGGGCGAGGCTAGCGGGTTCATGGAAGAACCGTTCGACTTCGAGGGCTTCATCGCCGAGTTGGAAGCCGAGGCCGGGCAGGAGAAATGAGCGGCTATCGGCTGTCGTTCAAAGCGCGACGCGATATCGACGACATCCGGGCCTATTCCAAAAGCCAGTGGGGCGCCCGCCGAGCCGCAGCCTATCTTCGCGAAATCAAGCGGGCGCTCGACCTTGTCGGCCTGCATCCAGAGGCCGGCCGCCGGGATGACCGCATCTCTTCAGCCTACCGGCGTCACACGGTGGGCTCGCACGTTGTCTTCTACAGGGCCGACCGACAAATGGCGCTGATCGTTCGCATCCTGCACCAGCAGATGGACCCCTCGTCCCACCTCTAGGCCTCGACCACCACCGCATCCCCCCGCCCCACTGCGCCGCCTTCGGTGACGGTCAGGTAGATGCCGCAGAAGGTGTGGCCGTAGTTGTCGAACAGGGCCTTCACCACCTCGATGTCACGCTCGGCGGTGATCGGGTCGACGTGGGTGGCCGCGCAGCGGACGATGGGCTTGAGAACCTGGGCGGTCGCCGCGCCGACGCTCACCGTCTTTCCCGTCCAGTCGTTCTCGGCCCAGGCCGGCCAGCCCTCGACATAGAGGTTGGCGCGGAAGCGCAGAGGGTCGACCGGGCGGCCGACCTTTTCGGCGAGGTCGCGCACGCTGGCCAGGTTCACGATCGAGACGAAGCCCGACTTGCTGTCCATGAACCGGTGCGCGCCCGGCCCCTCCAGCACCCGCAGCGGACCTCTCGCCTCGTCGCCCAGCAGGGCCGCGAGCCAGGCCTCGAAACCGCGCCGGCCTTCCGCGCCGCGCAGGTCGCCGGCGAAGGCGTCCAGCCCCTCGGCCGAGGCGGTCAGCACGCCGCTTTCCTCGTCATAGGCCGTGCGCGCCTTAGCCACCTGCGGGATCTTGGCCAGTACGGTGAACTTCATCTTCGACAGATGGCCCGGCGCGGCCGCGTCGAAGCCGCTGGGACCGTCCTCGACCGCATAGAGCCGGTCGCACGGGAAGCAGGCGCCCGCGCTCAGCGTCGCCGCCTCCAGGCGCTCGGGCGTAAAGCCCTTGACGGGATGACGATAGAGCGAGGCGACCTGGGCTTGCATGGCGGCAAGGTGGTCGCGCAACTGGGGCTTGGCAAGATCAAGGAACGCAGCGCCCGCTCGCGAATTTCCCAAGCCCGGGAGACCCGTTCATGACCGACACCGCGCCGCGACGCCCCATCCGGTCGTGGCTGGCCACGCGGCCCTATCACCTCGCGCCCTGGATCCTGCTGCTGGCGGTCGCGCCGTTCGCCTTCCCCAAGCGGCTGGAGCCGGTCGAGGAGCCCCACGCCCCTCCGCCCGGCTTGTCGGAAGACCGGACCATGCCGCCCGACGAGTTCGACGCCGCCGAGCCCCGGCGCGGCCGCGCCGCCCGGCATCCCCATGGCATTCCCCTGCTCGGCTGGCGCGACATCCTCTGGCGCACCGCCCGCGAGATCAGCGTCGACAAGCTGCCCTCTGTCGCCGGCGGCGTGACCTTCTACACCCTGCTGGCCCTGTTCCCGGCCATCGGCGCCTTCGTCTCGCTCTACGGCCTGTTCGCCGACGTCGGGGCGGTGGAGAAGCAGTTGCAGGAGATGGCCACCGTCTTCCCCGCCAGCGTCGTCCAGATCGTCGGCGAGCAGATGCTGCGCCTGGCCAGCCAGGAGGGAAGCAAGCTGGGCCTGGCCTTCGTGGTCAGCCTGCTGCTGTCGATCTGGAGCGCCAACGCCAGCATGAAGGCGCTCTTCGACGGGCTGAACGTCGCCTATGACGAGGACGAGAAACGCCACTTCGTCGGCAAGACCCTGCTGACCTACGGCTTCACCCTGTGCGCCCTGGTCTATGCGGTGTTCATCGCCGCGGTGCTGATCGCCCTGCCGATCGCCTTCGAACGCCTGGGCCTGGGCGCGATCGCCGCCCTGTGGATCCCGCTGCGCTGGCTGACGGTGTGGCTGGTCACCGCCCTGGCCTTCGCCATGCTCTACCGCTTCGCCCCCTGCCGGGCCCGTCCGCGCTGGCGCTGGGTGGTGCTGGGCGCGCTGTTCGGGGCGGCCGCCTGGCTGATCGGCTCGCTGGGCTTCTCGCTCTACGTCAACCGCATCGCCCATTACGACGCCACCTACGGCCCGCTGGGGGCGGTGATCGCCTTCATGGTCTGGGTGTGGTTTTCGATCATGACCGTGCTGATCGGCGCCGAGCTCAACGCGGAGATCGAGCACCAGACCGCCCACGACTCCACCACCGGCCCCGAGAAGCCGATGGGCGCGCGCGGCGCGGCCATGGCCGACACCGTCGGCCTGGCTTTCCATCCCTGGGAGATGATCAAGCGCGAGGCCGGCACGGTCAAACGCATCGGCGGCCGCTACTGGGGGCATGCGACGCGGATGGGCCGTAAGGAGCCGCCGCCTCCGGAAGCCTGAGGCCTTAGGACCCGGGGCTTGGCGCCGCGCGCGACCCATGGCTTAGCTCGCGGCCATGATCTTCGCCCCCGCGCTCCCCGCCGAACACGACGCCCTCGTCGCCCTGGTCAATTCCGCCTATCGCGGCCAGGGCGCCCAGGCCGGCTGGACCACCGAAGCCGGCTATATTGACGGCCAGCGCATCGACCTGGAAAGCCTGCAGGCCGATCTGGCCGCTTCGCCGGACGCCGTGATCCTGACCGCCCGCGATGACGCGGAAGGTCCGATCCTCGGCTCGGTCTGGCTGGAGCCGGCCGAGCCGAGCGTCTGGTATCTGGGCATGCTGACCATCCGCCCCGACCTGCAGGACCGACAGCTGGGCCGCACCCTGCTGGCGGCCGGCGAGGCCTTCGCCCGCGAGCGCGGCGCGACCCGCATGCAGATGACCGTGGTCCATATCCGCGACACCCTGATCGCCTGGTACGAACGCCGCGGCTACGCCCTCACCGGCGAAACCCGTCCCTTCCCCCACGGCGACGACCGCTTCGGCAAGCCGCTGCGGGACGATCTGGCGTTCGTGGTTATGGAAAAAGCGCTTTAGATCCTCCCCCTCTGGGGGAGGTGTCGGCGTAGCCGACGGAGGGGGGTGTGGCTGCGAGGCGAAGGACGTCAGCGGAAGCTGAAAACGCCCCCCCCCTCCGGCCCTTCGGGCCACCTCCCCCAGAGGGGGAGGATCTCTGAAATCAGTCTTCCAAACTCGCCAGCCTCGCGGCCTGGTCCTCGGCGATCAGCGGGTTGATGACGTCGTCCAGGGACTCGCCTTCGATCACCTTGGCCAGGTTGTAGAGGGTCAGGTTGATCCGGTGGTCGGTGACCCGGCCCTGCGGGAAGTTGTAGGTGCGGATGCGCTCGGAGCGGTCGCCGCTGCCGACCTGGCTTTTGCGGGCGTCGGAGCGGGCGTCGTCCAGGGCCTGGCGCTGCATGTCGTAGAGCCGGGCCTTCAGGTTCTTCATCGCCTTGGCGCGGTTCTGGTGCTGGCTCTTCTCCGAGCTGGTCACCACCACGCCGGTCGGCAAGTGGGTGATACGCACGGCCGAGTCGGTCTTGTTGACGTGCTGGCCGCCGGCGCCGGACGAGCGGTAGGTGTCGATCCGCAGATCGCTTTCCTTGATGTCGATCTCGACGTCCTCGGCCTCGGGCAGCACGGCGACGGTGGCGGCCGAGGTGTGGATGCGGCCTTGCGCCTCGGTCTCGGGCACGCGCTGCACCCGGTGCACGCCGCTCTCGAACTTCAGCCGGCCGAACACGCCGTCGCCGGTGATCGAGGCGATGATTTCCTTGTAGCCGCCCATCTCGCCTTCGGAGACGCTGTCGACCTCGACCCGCCAGCCCTGGGTGACGGCGTAGCGCTGGTACATGCGGAAGAGGTCGCCAGCGAACAGCGCCGCCTCGTCGCCCCCTGTGCCAGCCCGAACTTCCAGAATGGCCGAAGCGTTCTCGTCCTTATCCTTGGGGGCCAGCATCAGGGCCAGCTCGCGCTCCAGGATCGGCAGGCGCTCGTCGAGGGCCTCGATCTCGTCACGGACCATGGCGGCCATCTCGGGATCGGCGGCCATCTCGTCCAGCTCGGCGCGCTCGGCGCTCAGCTTGGCCAGGCGCTCGACGGCCTCGGCCACCGGCCGCAGCTCGGCGTGCTCCTTGGAGAGCTTGACGATCTCGCCGCCGTCAGTCGCGGCGCCCATGCGGGCCTCCACTTCGCGGAAACGGTCGAGAACCTGGTCGAGGCGGGCCTGGGGCAGTCGCAAGGGAAGAGATCGCACGGCTGAAGGATGGGGCCGGCTTCTCTAGGCCCTTTCCGGGGGGAAGGGAATGGAGGCGCGGCTAGGCCGTCGGCTGCTGACGCCCACCGTCATCAGTATCGTTTGAAAACTTACCGGACTGGGATTAGCTAGTCGAAGAGCCGGCCGCGCGACGCGGCCTGCCCAGGGAAACGCCCATGTCCTTTTCGATCCACCACGTCACGGCCACCGCCTTCACGCGCGGCCTGACCACGCTGTCGAACCTGCTCGACAAGGCCAAGGCCCATGCGGAAGCCGCCGGCGCCGACCCGGACGCCTTCGTCCAGGCCCGTCTGTTCGAAGACATGCTGCCGCTGGCCGGCCAGATCCAGCGCGCTTCCGACGCGGCCCGCGGCGCCATGGCCCGCTTAAGCGGCGGCGTCGCCCCGCCCATGAGCGACGACGAGACCACCTTCGCCCAGCTGCAGGATCGCGTGGCCCGCAGCCTGGCCTATGTGCAAAGCGTTCCGGCCGAAGCCTTCGAAGGCGCGGAGACCCGCGAGGTGGTGTTCCCCGCCGGCCCGCTCACCCTGGGCTTTTCCGGGCTGGACTACCTGCTGGAGTTCGCCCTGCCGAACTTCCAGTTCCACGTCGTGACCGCCTACGACATCCTGCGTCATCACGGCGTGCCGCTGGGCAAGCGCGACTACCTGAACCTCGGCACGGAACGGGTGCGGGCGGCCTAGAGCCGCCCGACCGCCTTATCGCGTCTTCCAGTCGGCCAGGGGCGTCGAGGCCTGCGCCGCAAGCGCGGCCTCGGCGCCCGCGTCACCCAGCACCTTGGCCTTCAGGAAGGCCACGCTCAGCGCAGAGGCCTCGGGAAAACCGAGCGCCTGGGGCTGATAGGACATGCTGTGGCCGACGCCCTTGCCGACCCACAGGTACTTGCCCCCGGCCGCGCTGGTGTCGAACGGATAGAGGTGCTCATGCCAGTCCTCGATCATGCCGGGCAGAACATCCTTGTCGCCGGTGATCATCATCATCGGACCCTTGACGCCCTGGTAGGCGGTCGGGCCGATCAGGCCCTTGATGACGCCCGGGCTGGAGAAGCACAGCACGGCCTTGGTGCGCGGGTCCTGGGCCGGGATCATCCCCTCCAGCGCCCCACCCCGGATCAGCGACATCAGCGAGCCGTAGGAATGGCCGGCCGAGGCCGTCGGCAGGCCGGGCGCGGCCTTGGCGGCGTAGTCGGCGGCGGCCGCCAGGTCGGCCAGGCGCAGCGGGAAGGCCGCGCGCAGGTCGAGGCGATTGGGGTTCTTCTGGGAATCGACGTGCAGCGGCGCGACCACCATGAAGCCGGCCTGGCTCCACAGGTCGAACAGGGCGCCGTAGGCGGCCGGCCAACCGCCCGCCCCGTGCGAGAAGATCACCACGCCCTTGGGCGCGTCCGGGCGCACGATGGTCAGTTCGACGTCGCGGTCGCCGACCTTGAGGGTCGTGGTCGAAGTCGCCGCCGCGGCGTGCGCCAGGGCTGGCGCGGCGGCGAAGGCCAGGGTCGCCGCCAGCAGGCCGCGGCGGTTGAGGATAAGCTTGGTCACAGAAAGCCCCACAATCGTTTAGCGAGCAGGCTTCGCCGGTTCGCGTCGATTGTCCAGGCTCAGTAGGCCGGCCGCACCTCGATGGCGCTCACCTGCCTCGCCGAGCGCGAGGGCTTCCTGTCGCCGTCCACCACCACCCGGTAGGGACCCTCGCGGGCGTCCAGCGGCTGGCCGTTCTTGCGGTCGGCGATGACCACCGGATTGTCGCGGTAGAACGGGTCGGTCTCGGCCAGCGACAGGATCGAGGTGTATCCGTCGGCCGCCTTCACGATCACCACCTGGTTCAGGTAGCGGCCCATCAGCCGGTCGCCGTGCACCACCCCGGCCTGGACCAGGGCGGCGTTCAGCAGCACGCCCTCGTAGACCGCGCTCTTGCCGCCCTCGACCATGGTCGCCTTGGCTCGCGGCAGGGCGGCGAAGTCGGCCGGGGTCAGCACGATGCTGTCGCGGCCCTGCACCGTCACCTTGATGTCCTGGGCCCAGGCCGAAGGCGCGAAGGCGGCGGGGGCTAGCGCCAGGACGGTTGCGGCGAGGGCGGCGGCGAGACGCATGGCGGGCTCCTTGAAATCCGCGCGATGTGACGCCGGCGCCCGCCCCCGCGCAAGCCTCAACCGCGCCAGGCGAAGACCAGCGGCCTGTAGGCGAACGCCAGGTCGCGCGGCGCGGTCTTGGGCGCATGGCCGCCGCCGAAGATCGTCGGATAGAGCGACACGACGAGCAGCACGGCCATGGTGATGTTGAAGCCGCGCAGCACCGCCGGCCGATCGAGGAACCGGCGCAGGGCCATGCCGAAGCCGGCCCAGGCGGCGCTGCACGGCGCGCCGACCAGCATGAACAGGCCCGCCAGCATCGGCACGACCAGGATCGATCCGCCTTCCGGCGCATAGGTGGTCACCGCGCCCAGCGCCATGGCCCAGGCCTTGGGATTGACCCACTGGAAGGCCGCCGCCGCCCAGAAGCCCATCGGCCGCCCGCCGGCCTCGCGCTCGGAAACACCTTTGGCCGTGCCGATCTTCCAGGCCAGCCACAGCATGTAGCCCGCCCCGACCCAGCGCAGGATCTCGTGCAGCACGGGCCAGGCCTTGAACACGCCCGACAGCCCAAAGCCCATGGCCAGCACCATAGCCCCCAGGCCCAGGCTGATCCCCAGGATGTGCAGGATCGTGCGGCGGAACCCGAAGTTCGCGCCCGAGGCCAGCAGCATCATGTTGTTGGGACCGGGCGTGCCGGCGGTGGCGAAGGCGAACAGCACGAAGGCGAGGATCAGTTGCGGGGTCATCGAGACCTCCCTGGACAGGAATGTCACGGTGATGATTTTGATTGATCTATGAGTCAAAACTTATATTGATACAGTGACAATGTAGCCGGAGCACCCGATGGCCGCCGCCTGGACCCCCGCCCTGCCCGACGGCGACGCGCCGATCTACGAGCGCCTGGTCGAGGCCCTGCGCGCCGACGTCGCCTCCGGCGCCCTGCCGGCCGGAACCCGCCTGCCGCCGCAGCGCGACCTGGCCCACCGGCTGGGCCTGGGCCTGGGCACCGTCACCCGGGCCTATGTCGAGGCCGAGAAGGCCGGACTGGTCAGCGCCCATGTCGGCCGGGGCAGCTTCGTCAACGCGCCGGGCGCGATCGGCTCGCCGCGCCGCCGCGAGGGGCCGATCAACCTGGCCCAGAACGTCGCCCTCAACTGGCCGGCCTCGCGGGTGATCGGCGAGACGATGCAGCGCCTGCGTCGCCGTCCCGACCTCGCCGACCACCTGGACTATTCGCCCGCCGCCGGGCTGGAGCGGCATCGTCGCGCCGCGGCGCAGTGGCTGGCCCGCAGCGCCGGCTTCGAGACCGCCGACTGGAAACGCCTGGTCTGCTGCGCCGGCGCCCAGCAGGGCCTGGCCCTGGCCTTCGGCGCGGTCGCCCGACCGGGCGACGCGGTGCTGTGCGAGGCCTCGACCTTCCACGGCATCCGCGCCCTGGCCGCCCACGCCGGCTATCGCCTGAAAGGCGTGGCCATGGACGACGAGGGTCTGCGGCCCGACGCCCTGGAAGCCGCCGTCGCCGCCACCGGCGCGCGGGTCGTCGCCGTGCTGCCCACCCTGCAGAACCCCACCGGGCGGATCATGTCGCTGGCCCGGCGCGAGGCGATCGTCGCGGTCGCCCGACGCCTCGACCTGATCCTGATCGAGGACGACATCTACGGCGCCTATGCGCCCAGCGCCCCGCCGCCCCTGGCCATGCTGGCGCCCGAGCGGACGTTCCACGTCTCCGGCGTGTCCAAGACCCTGGCGCCTGGCCTGCGGGCCGGCTTCGTCATCGCCCCCGACGACGCAGCCCTGGAGCGGATCCTCGAGACTATGCGCGCCATCGCCTACGCCCCGCCGGGCTTTGGCATGCTGATCGCCGGCCAGTGGATCGAGGACGGCACGGCCGACGCCATCCTGGCCGAGATCCGCGAGGAGACCGCCGCCCGCGTCGACCTGGCGCGCTCGATCCTCGGCAACGCCCTTTCGGGCCCGGCCACCCCGACCGCGCCGCACCTGTGGCTGCCGATGAGCGAGCTGGAGGCCGAGCGCCTGGCCGGCCGGGCCCTGCGCGGCGGCGCCGAGGTCACCCCGCCCGCCGCCCCGATCGTCGAGCCGGGCCTCGTCACCGGCGTGCGCCTGGCCCTGGGCGCGGCGGCCGACCGGGTCGAGCTGGAAGAGGGCCTGCGGATCGTCGCCGCCGCCCTGGCCGACGTCGACGAGCGCGCCCGACCGGTGATCTGAAACGCCGGGCCAGAACGAAAGACCCCGGCGACGCAGGGCGCCGCCGGGGTCCGTTTCTCAGCGATCCCGAACCTGACCAAGTCAGGCCCGGTCGCGCAGGCTACTTGCCGGCGGCGGCGCCGCCGGAGGTCTTCAGGCCTTCCTGCAGACGCTTGACGAAGGCCTCGATATTGGCCCGCATCGCCGCCTCGTTGGCCTTGCGCAGACGCTCGACGGCCAGCAGGGACTCGCCGAAGTGAGCCGTGCCCGTGGCCGCGACCGTGTCGTCGAACACCGGCGCGCCGCCGCCGACCGGGATGGCGCTGTAGCGCACCTTCGAGGTCACCGACATGTCGATGCCGGCCATCGGCCGCTGCAGGTCAACGATGCTGGCCTTCAGTTCCAGCGAAGCCTTGTCGCTGCTGTCGGCCAGATAGTTCAGGCCCTTCAGCGAGGTCTCCAGCGCCACCTTGAAGTCCTTGTCGGAGACGTTGGACATCCACAGCGGGTTGGTCTCGCCACCGCCCTGGACGGCGGCCACGCGGAACGCCTTGTAGCCCGGCGCGCCGGGAGCGACGGCCGGAACCGTGCTGGCGGTGATGGTCATCTGCTCGGGCTTGGAGGCGCTGGCGCAGGCGGCCAGGGTCAGCAGGCCCGCGCCGACCAGGGCCGCGCGCGAGACGCGGCCAAAGGTGCGGAGCGCGCTCACGGAGTGCCGCTCGCGGCGGCCGGGGCGGCGGCGGCTTCAGCCGCGGGCGCCGTGGCGACTTCCGGCTCCAGCACCACCTTCAGCGGGTTGGGCGTCAGGTCGTTGAGCGCGCCGCTCGAGGCGTCGACGCCCATGCCGATGATGCCGCCGGCCAGGACGTTGCCGGCCAGGGCCGCGCCGCCGCCGCCGCTCATCTTGCTGACGACTTCCGACGTGTGGGTCTTGTAGCCGGCCTTGGTCACCGTGACCGTGAAGCCTTCCTTGCGGGGCAGCTTCAGGGTGCAGGGCGTCGACGGGCAGCTAAAGCCCGTCGAGGTCTTCACCTCGGCCGGCGGCGAGGATTCGACGGTGAACGACTGGGTGGTGCCGCGCGTGACGGTGGCGCAGGCGCTCAGGGAGGCCGCCGCCAGGAACAGCGACGCGCCGCGAAGATAGGTGTTCATGATAGCCCCCAACTCAAAGTTACAGGGCTCAACCTAGACGCGGTCAATTGCACAGTCTAGCTGCAACATAGTGTCGTTATCGAAATAATTCAAACCGACAGGAGGCGGCGACAGCCCGCACTTCCTTGAAAAATTGAAGCTTTTGCGACGATGTCGGAGAGAGGCCCTCCCGCCGCCCGCTCTACTCCGCCGCGATCGCCTTGGCGGCCTGGGCCGCCTGCAGCTCGGCGGCCTTCTTCTCCACGAGCTCGACGATGTGGTCGATCATGCCCTCGTTGGACTGCTTGTGGTCGGGCTTGCCGGCCATGTAGACCATGCCCGCCCCGGCGCCGCCGCCGGTGAAGCCGATGTCGGTCATCAGCGCCTCGCCCGGGCCGTTGACCACGCAGCCGATGATCGACAGCGACATCGGCGTGGCGATGTGGGCCAGACGCTCTTCCAGCTGCTCCACCGTCTTGATGACGTTGAAGCCCTGACGGGCGCAGGACGGACAGGCGATGATGTTGACGCCGCGGTGGCGCAGGCCCAGCGACTTCAGGATGTCGAAGCCGACCTTGATCTCTTCCACCGGATCGGCGGCCAGGCTGACGCGGATGGTGTCGCCGATGCCGGCCCACAGCATCGAGCCCATGCCGATGGCGCTCTTCACCGTGCCGGTGCGCAGGGCGCCGGCCTCGGTGACGCCCAGGTGCAGCGGGCAGTCGATGCGTTCCGACAGCTGGTGATAGGCCGCCACCGTCATGAACGGATCGGACGCCTTCACGCTGATCTTGAACTCGTGGAAGTCGTGGTCCTGCAGGATGCGGGCGTGGTTCAGCGCGCTCTCGACCATGGCGTCGGGGCACGGCTCGCCGTACTTCTCCAGCAGTTCGCGCTCCAGCGAGCCGGCATTGACGCCGATACGGATCGAGCAGCCGTGGTCCTTGGCGGCGTTGACGACGTCGCGCACGCGGTCGGGGCTGCCGATATTGCCCGGATTGATCCGCAGGCAGGCCGCGCCGGCCTGGGCCGCCTCGATGCCGCGCTTGTAGTGGAAGTGGATGTCGGCCACGAGCGGCACCTTCGCCTCGCGGGCGATGGTCTTGAAGGCCGCGGTGCTGTCGACGTCGGGGCAGCTGACGCGGACGATGTCGGCGCCGGCCTCTTCCAGCTGGCGAATCTGATTCAGCGTCGCGGCGGCGTCGCTGGTCAGGGTGTTGGTCATGGACTGCACCGAGATCGGCGCGTCGCCGCCCACCTCGACACTGCCGACGCGGATCTTGCGCGACTTGCGGCGCTCGATCATGCGCCAGGGACGAACGTGGGTGTGGTCAGCGGCCATGGCGCCAATCTAGTGGGTCTTGGTGACGGATAGAAGGCCCGAGCGCGAAGGCTTCGACCAAAGACCCTATTGCGGCTTGGCTGGCGCCGGAGCGGCCGGGGTCGCGACAGGCTTCGGCGCAACCGGAACCAGCTTGGCCAGAGGCGTCTGCGGGGCCGACAGGCGCGTGGTCAGCACCCCGCCCACGAACACGTCCACGGCGCCCGGCTCGGCGATATCGGCCACTAGGCCCGGCGTGCGCGGGGCGCGGAAGGCGTCGCCCGCCGACAGCCAGCGGGTGAAGTAGACCGCGCCGTCGGCGCCGCGCACCACCAGCGAGGTCGACTTGCGGGCCTGCAGGATGACGCCCGACGAGTCGGCCGCAGCCGCGCCGTATATCGCGCCCTTGGACTTGAACGGCGCGCCGAGATTGGCGATCGCCTCGGGCGCGGCCTGGGCCTCGGCTTCCTTGCGGGCCTTGGCGGCGGCGGCCACGGCGTCGGCCGAACCGCCAGCGGCGGCGGCGGCTTCCAGGCCGGGGGTCACGTAAGGCGTCGGGGTGGTCGACTCGACCGGAGCCGGCAGCGGCGCGCCGAGCGACACCGAGCCGCCGCCGTCGCCACCAGCGCCGCCGGCGGCGACGGCCGTCGGGGTGTTCTGGGGGACCGCGCCGGCGGCCACCTGGGCCTTGGGCTCGGCGTCATGGGTCATGGCGCGCTGGGCGACGTTCCACAGCACGATGGCGCCGCCGACCAGCAGGCCGCCGGCCAGCAGCAGGCCCAGGCGCGGGTCGCGCTGGCGATGCACGCCGATCGGCGCGCGCAGGGGCTCTACGTCGTCGTGGGCTTCGAGCTTGAAGCGGGCCACGGCGGCCTCGGCGTCCAGGTGCAGCAGGTTGGCCACGGCCTTGATGTAGCCGATGGTGAACGGCCGCGAGGGCAGTTCGTCCAGGCGCATGTCCTCCAGCGCCTCGACATAGGCCTGGCGGATGCGGGTGGCGTCGGCCACGTCCTGCAAGGTCATGCCGTGGAACAGGCGGGCGGCGCGCAGGGCTTCGCCCAGGTCGACGCCGTGATCGACCGAAGGCTGACCGGCCGTCACGGCCCCAGCCTCGTCCCGGTCGCCCTCGGCGACCAGACTCAAATGACTCACCCTGCCCGTGTCGAGCGGCATGACGAACAGATCACCCCAGAAAATTCGCGTCGCACGAGAGTCCGACCGATCTTGCGCCGACTCTAGCCGGCCTTTGTTAACATTTGATTGTGGATATCAAAGTAAGTAGCCGGATTCAATGCACTAAACTTGGCCGCAAGGTTAACGCGCCCTCAGTCTAGACGGCGACATAGAGCTTCCTGGCCAAGGTTTCGATCTCGCCCCGCAAGGACCCGCCGGACCCTTTCAGCAGAGCTTCGACGTTGCGGCGGGCGGCCTCGCGGTCGCAGGACAGCACCATCTGCTTGACGGGACCGATGCCGGCCGGGGGCATCGACAGGCGGTCGAAACCCAAGGCCACCAAGGCGAAAGCCTCCAGCGGACGTCCCGCCATCTCGCCGCACACCGACACCGGCGTGCCGGTGTCCTCGCAGGCCTGCTGGATGGTCTTCAGCGCCCGCAGAGCCGCCGGCGACAGCGGGTCGTAGCGGTCCGACACCCGCGGATTGCCCCGGTCGGCGGCGAACAGGTACTGCATCAGGTCGTTGGTGCCGACCGAAACGAAGTCGGTCATCGGCAGCAACGCGTCCAAATGCCACAGAAGCGACGGGGCCTCGACCATCGCCCCGACGTCCAGGCGGGCCGGCGCGGGACGGCCGCGTTTCAGGGCCCAGGCCACTTCCTGGTCGACGAAGGCGCGGGCGGCGCGGAACTCGTCCACATTGGCCACCAGCGGGAACATGATCCGCAGCTCGCGGCCGGCGGCGGCCTTGATCAGGGCGCGGATCTGCAGGCGCAGCAGGGCCGGACGGTCCAGTCCCATGCGCACGGCGCGCCAGCCCAGGGCCGGATTATCCTCGCGCTCCAGCTCCATGTACGGCAGCAGCTTGTCGCCGCCGAGGTCGAGCGTGCGGAAGGTCACCGGCATGCCGTTCGCCGCCTCCAGCACCTTTTCGTAGAGCGCCGTCTGGGCCTCCAGCCGCGGCATCTCCTCGGCGACCATGAACTGGAACTCGGTGCGGAAGAGGCCGATGCCCTCCGCGCCCGTTTCGCCCAGGATGTCGAGATCGACGGCCAGGCCCGCGTTCATCAGAAGGGTGATCTTGGAGCCGTCGCGGGTGAAGGCCGGGGTGTCGCGCAGGCGGGCGAACTCGGCCTTGCGCTGGGCGCGGACCTCCATCCGGGCCTTCAGGGCCTTCACGACGTCGGGACGAGGGCGCAGCCAGGCCTCGGCCGTCTCGGCGTCGACCACCACCGGGTCGCCCTCGCTGACCCGGTCGCGCAGGCCGGCCAGGCGGCCGACGCACGGAATGTCGAGCGCCCGGGCCACGATGCCGGCGTGACTGGCGGCCGAGCCCTCTTCGAGCAGAATGCCCTTCAGCTTGGTGCGGTCGTATTCCAGCAGGTCGGCGGGACCCAGGTTCCGCGCGATCAGGATGGCGTCCTCGGGCAGCTGGCGCACGGCGTGGACGTCGCCCGACAGGTGCCGCAGCAGCCGGTCGTTGAGGTCTTCCAGGTCGTGCAGCCGCTCGCGCAGATAGGGGTCGCGGGCTTGGCCAAGGCGGGCGCGGTGCTCGGAGCGCACGCGCTCGACCGCGGCTTCCGCCGTCAGGCCGGAGCGCACGGCCTCCTGCAGGCCCCGGTTCCAGCCCCGGTCGTGGGCGAACAGGCGATAGGTGTCGAGCACCTCGTAGCTGGCGCCGACCAGGCCGTGCTGGCCGTCCAGCATCTCGTCGATCTGGGTCTGCAGGGCCTCGATGGCCCATTTCAGCCGGGCCTCCTCGGCCAGGGCGTCGTCCGACAGCAGTTGTTCGGGGGCCACCGGCTGCTCGTGCAGCACGGCCACGCCATAAGCCAGGCCTTCCGCGAAGCGCGCGCCCTTCAGCCGCTCGGGCTTGTGCGGGGCCAGCTCGACGTCCTTGAGCTCGTCGGCGCCCAGGAGTTCGCTGGAGCTGACCATCTCGGCCAGCACCATGGCGATGATCTGCAGGTCCTCGACCTCCTCGTCCTCATAGACCCGCTCGGTGCGGTTCTGGACGACGAGCACGCCGATGGCCCGGCCGCCGCGCAGCAGCGGCACCGCCAGGAAGGCGTGGTAGGGATCTTCGCCCGTTTCCGGACGATAGGAGAACGACGGGTGGCTGGCGGCGTCCGACAGGTTCAGCGGCCGACCCAGGCGCATGGTCTCGCCGACCAGGCCTTCGCCCGGCTTCATCCGCGTCACGTGGACGGCGTCGCGCGACAGGCCCTCGGTGGCGAAGAGCTCGAGATCCCCGGACGCGCGGCGCAGATAGATCGAGCAGACTTCCGCGACCATCGAGACGGCGATGGTGCGCACCACCATGTCGAGCTTGGCCTGGGCGGGTCCGCCGCCGGCCATGGCCTCGCGGATCTGGCGAAGCAGGCTTCTGGGTCCTCGAACGGCGATGCCGGGGCCTGCCATGTCGCCTGTCGTGCGCTCCCTTGGTTCCGACGCGTCGAAGCACGTCGTCCTGTCATGCGCGCTATAGCAGATTTCGCGCGCCGCACAGTGAGCGCGGTGTTTTTCCTCGACCCTTAAGCGCAAAAAACGCCGCCCCTCCGGAAAGGGGCGGCGTCTTGCCTAGCTTGTCAGCGGTCAAGCTTTAGCGGCGCTGACCGTAATAGTCGTAGCGGCTGTCGTAGCGATCGCGATGGTCGCGACGGTCGTAGCGGTCGTTATAGCCGTAGCGGGTGTCGCTGTAGTACGGGCGACGCTCGTCATAGCGGCTGCTGTAGCGGTGATGACGCTTGTCCTTGGCGGTGGCCGCGCCGATGGCGCCGCCGGCCAGGGCGCCGACCGCGATCGCGCCGCCGTCGCCGTCGCCCAGCATGGCGCCGGCCGCGCCGCCCAGGACCGCGCCCAGGATCGCGCGCTCAGTCTTGTTGCTCTTGCCGCGATCGCCGGCGAAGGCGGCCGTGGCGGGCAGGACCAGCGCGCCGGCGATGGCGGCGCTGATGGCGATCTTGCTGAACTTACCGATGGTCTTCATGGCAGTGCTCCTTGTTCCAGAAGCGTCGCCAAACCCGGAGGCGGCGCTGTTGAGGACGTTTATGAGCCTTGCCGTTTGAACCCGACCTGAACGCGCCTGTTCATGTTGGTGTCAGGTTTTCCAAGAGCTTTTCAGCGCTCCCGGAAGAAGGTGGAGCTATTCCCCCGCGTGCGCCGCCCCCGGTCGATGCAGCCGCACCGACCACAGCACGCCCGCCAGCATCAGCACGATGGCCGACCATTCCAGCACATGCGGCCAGCGGCCCTCGTGCAGGAAGCCGTAGAGCAGGGCGAACAGGGTCTCGAACACGATCAGCTGCCCCGACAGCGACAGCGGCAGCAGGCGGCTGGCCCCGTTCCACAGGCCGTTGCCGATCACCGAGGCCCCGATGGCGACGGCGAAGCTGACCATCCAGAACCAGCCCCAGGCGGCCGGCGGATGAACTTTGCCCCCCATCAGGAAGGCCGGAACCACCAGCACCAGCGACAACAGGCCCGTGACCAGGCCCGTCAGCAGCGACCATTCGTGGCTGCTGAACTTCGGCGTCGCGGCCAGGCGGCGGGCGTTCCAGACGGCGTAGGCGGTCCAGACCGCCAGGGCCAGGGTCGCGCCCAGCACGCCGAGGATCAGCTTGCCGACCGGAACCTCCGACGGCGTCGTGAACACCGCCACATTGATGCAGACCCCGCCGGCGATGATCAGGGCCAGCGGCGCGGCCAGGGCCCGCAGCGGGGCCCCCTCGCCTTTCCGGGCGCCGGCCAGGGTGATGGTCACGGGCAGCAGGCCGATGATCAGCGAGGCCAGGGCCACCCCCGCCGTCTGCACCGCCACCGACAGGCCCACATAGTAGACGAGGTTGCCCAGCAGGCTCAGCCCGGCGAGATCGCGCCAGTCGCGGCGGTCCATCCGCGCCATCACCGACCTCCAGCTCGGGGCCAGCAGCACGGCGGCGGCCAGGCCGTAGGCGATGTAGCGTCCGGCGGTCATCTGCAGCGGCGTGAACGCCTCCAGCAGCTTCGGCGCCAGGAACACCCCGCCCCAAAGCGCGCCGGCGACGAGACCGTAGAGAAGACCGAGCAGAAGGTTCCGGGGACTGATCATGACCCCGGACCTAGCAGGCGCGCGATCCCCTGGCTTTGGCGAAAACTCCCGAAGATCGGGCGCGAGCTCTCGCCCGCGCCCGATCCCGGCGGCTTCTAGCGCCCCGCCTCCAGGACGGCGATACGCCACAGAGCGAGGGCCAGTTCGGCCTCCGCCCGCAGCTTGTCGGCGACGGCGCTGGCCTGGACGACGCCCAGCACTTCGCCCGCCAGCCGCCCCGCGTCGACGATGCTGCGCGGGGCGGTCGGAGCCGTGGAGATCACCACCCCGTCGCGCACGGTCTGGACCAGCTCGACATAGTGCGCGCCGGTCATCACGCCGTCGGTCCAGCGGATCAGCAGTTCATAGGGATGGATCCTGGTCTCAATCGTCATGACCGGCTCAGGACATGACTTCGCGGTTGGAGTTGCGACGCCAGTTCACCCCGTCCGAGAAGCAAAGTTCGGCGCCGCCGGTCAGGTCGGAGACGTAGATCTCGGCGCCCGCGCCGATGGCCGGACTGGGCGCGGTCGACCGGATGTAGGTCGGATGCCGGATCGGAACCGAAGCGGTGATGGCCCCTGCCCCCACACGCAGCCTCTCGAGGCCCTTGCGCGTCACCAGCACGTCGGTGTCGGTATCCGAGCCGAAGACGACGCCGGAGCCGTTCGAGGCCTGGACGCGCCCGAGGGTTTGGCCGCCGCCGACCTCGATCAGACCGCCCGACGTGTCGTTGCGCACCCTGACGGTCGCATGGCCGGGCGTGTCGAGCGGCGGCGCGTCGCCGATCGCCAGGTTGCCCGCCTCCGAGACCCCGGCCCCGTTGCGGAACTTGATGAGGTAGTCGGTGAAGACGGCGTTGGTCGCCGAAAAATCGATCCCGGCGGCGAACCTGCCCTGGAACAGCACCCCTCGGTCGACGGTAACGTTCTCGCCGTCCGCCGGATCGGACACCAGGTTGAGCAGCGTGCCGACCCTGGCCGGCAGCACGACATCCTTGAACAGCCGGTAGGCGAAGATCGAAAGGCCTATGCGGTTGCCTGAAATGGGATTGGCGTTGTCCGATCCGGCGCCGGCGTAGACGTCGAGCTCCGCGCCCATGACCGCGTAGGCCGGATCTTCGCGATAGGCCCGGATCTCGTCGCCGGCGGCCGCCGGCGAGCTCAGGACGATCTTCTGCCCGTCGCTGTCGGTGAAATCGGTCCCACGCTGCAGCGCCACCTTGTTCTTCAGCACCACGACCTTGCCGGGGACATGGTTCGGGACGTCGAACTGGGTCTGCCCGGCCGTGGCCGTGAGGAGTTCGGGCCATTCCTTGCCCTCGCCGAGCACGCCCCAGGCGCGGCCGCCATGCCTGGCGTTGCCCTGGCAGAACACGCCCGAGCCCTGGCCGTGATAGGAGTAGTTGTCGGTCACGAACAGACCGCCCAGTTCGTTGCAGTAGGTCACGTTGGCGCCGACCTGGTTGTAGCCGTGCACGGCGGCGTTGACCGGCGCGTCGGCGTCGCCGGACGAGCCGCCGGTATAGTCCGAGACCTTCTGGCCGTAGATCGCGCCCAGCACGCCGCCCGGCTGCTGCTGGCGTTGCACGACGGCGAACTGCTTGTCGACCGCGCTATCGGCCGAAGGCAGGAAATAGCTGCCCCAGCCCAGAAGCTTGTCGGTTCCGGTAAAGCCGAAACCGGCGCGGGCCGCCGTCGCGTCGGGCGACAGCAGTATGGGTTTCATGAAGTCGGAGACGGGTTCGTCGGTCATCCTTGGAGCTCCTTTTGGTTGGAGCCACCGCACGGCGCGGGGGCGTTGGAGCCCCAAGAGCACCATCCTTCCACGCCAGATCGGGACGTAGGGCCGGGGCTAGCGCCGCCCCTTGCGCCAGGCCGCGGGCGTGACGCCCAGGGCGGCCTTCATGCGGCGCGTCAGGGTGCTCTGGTCGCCGTGACCGGTGCGGACGGCGATCTCCGCGACGGAAAGGAGAGGATCGTCCAGCAGGCGCTGGGCGGCCCGCAGCCGCGCGTCGATCAGGGCCGCGTGCGGGGTCGCGCCGTAGGCGGCGGCGAAGCGGTCGAAGAAGCGACTCTGGCTCATGCCGGCCTCGGCCGCCAGGTCGCGGACGGTCAGCGGCTGGTGGTAGCGGGCCTCGATCATCGCCGCGGCGCGGGCCAGGCGCGGATCGACGGCGATCGGGCCGCTCGACAGGCCGCGCAGCAGGAGCGGCGTCCACAGCCCCGCGACGCCGTCGTCGATCCCGCCCGGCGCCTCGCCCGACAGGAACGACAGCAGGCCCCGCACCGGGCTGGTGACGCAGGCGAACGGCTTTTCGCGCAGGCGCTCGAACGGCGCCATGAGGGCGCCGCCAATGTCGGCCACCACGAACAGGTTCTCGCCGTCGGCGGCGCAGACATGGCGCGTACCCGGCGGGATCACCGCCGCGCTGCCCGGATCGACCCGGCCGCCCCGGCCGTCGATCTCGATCTCCAGCACGCCGCGACGCGGCAGCACGATCTGGTCGAAGTCGTGGGCGTGCGAGATGGCTTCGACGCTGTAGCGGCGAAAGGACAGCTCGGCGGGGGCGGTCAGGTCGTGGCCCATGACCTCACTATAGCGAACTCAGCCGTGACCCGGCAGGGCCAGGGGCTCCTCGGCGTCCATGACCAGGCGGCGGGCCTGCTCCAGGGCCGCGTCGATGTCGCTCTCGATGAACTCGACCTGCAGGTCGGTCAGCGGGTGCGGCGCGGCGACGACGTCGCGCAGATAGTCGCGCTTTTCCGGCTCGGTCATGGTCCACCAGCCGACGGTGTGGCCTTCCTCGATCACGGCGTCGCCCATGGCCAGGAGGTCGTCGGTGTCGAAGATCGGCTGGCCGGGCTTTTCGGGGAACCACTGGCCGTCGTCGGGCAGGGCCTGGTCCAGCTGGCGCAGCAGCGCCGCCAGCCACGGGCTGACCAGCAGCGGCTTTTCGTAGCCGTCGCCGAACTTGGCGCGCAGCAGCAGGTCGTAGAGCAGCTCGAGGCCTGCGTCGCCGTGGAAGGTGACGGTCTTGGCGGCGGGATCGAACTTGAAGACGTCGGACATGGGACTCTCGAAGGCTACCTGATCCTCATAACGTCCGAAGGCGACGTTTTGTAGAAGGTCAGGTCGTCGGTTTGCCAGGTTCGAAGCTGACGCTGGCCCTTAGGCATCGCAACAGCCCGCCGGTCCCCAGAATAGGATTGATGGCGAATTCGAGCTGATCGCCAGCCGCGTCGATCGTCAGCCGCTCCACGATAGCGCCGGCGTGGTCGGTATCTTCGAGATCGATTTTAACGAGGCCATCCAGGCGGAACGTCGCAACGAAGTGCTTTTCGAGCTCGAAATAGCCCCGGGCGTCCATCCGGTCGGTCATGCCCCAGCCGTGCAGCACGAGAACGGCCCAAGCGGGAAAGTCGATCTTCAGCGACAGCAGATAGCCGTCGTGAAAGCTGGGGACGTGGCCAAACCAATCGACGAGGTCCTGGAAACCGTCGATGCGTTTCCAGGCCTCGTCCATGGGTCTCTTACAGCTGGTCCAGGCCGTACACGGCGTGCAGGGCGCGGACGGCCAGTTCGGTGTAGGCCGCGTCGATCAGGACCGAGATCTTGATCTCCGAGGTCGAGATGACCTGGATGTTGATGTTCTTCTCGGCCAGGGCCGCGAACATCGACTGGGCGACGCCGGCGTGCGAACGCATGCCCACGCCGATCACCGACACCTTGGCGACGTCCTCGTTGACGGCCACGTCCTCGAAACCGATCTCGACCTGGGCGGCGCGGACGATCTCGACGGCGCGGGCGGCGTCACGCTTGCCGACGGTGAACTCCATGTTGGCGGTGTCGGCGCTGCGGGCGCGCGACTGCACGATCATGTCGACGTTCACATTGGCGTCGGCCAGGCGGCCGAAGATCTGCGAGGACACGCCCGGGTGGTCGGGCAGGCCCAGCAGGGTGATCTTGGCTTCGTCGCGGCTGTAGGCGACGCCCGAGACGATGCGCTTTTCCATGATTTCTTCCTCGTCGCAGACGATCGTACCTTGGCCCGGGGCTTCGCCCGGCTCGACGAAACTCGACAGCACCCGCACCGGGACGCGATGGGCCATGGCCATCTCGACCGAACGGGTCTGCAGCACCTTGGCCCCCAGCGAGGCCATTTCCAGCATCTCTTCGTAGCTGATCTTGGCCAGGCGCTTGGCCTTGCTCTCGATCCGCGGATCGGTGGTGTAGACACCATCGACGTCGGTGTAGATGTCGCAAGCGCCCTTCACCGCGGCGGCGATGGCCACGGCGCTGGTGTCCGAACCGCCACGGCCCAGCGTGGTGATGCGCTGCTTGCTGGTCACGCCCTGGAAACCGGCGATGACGGCGATCTCGCCGGCCTCGAAGCAGGCTTCCAGGTTCTGGGGCGGAATGTCCTCGATGCGGGCGCTGCCGTGCGCCTCGTTGGTGAGGATCGGCACCTGCCAGCCCAGGAACGAGCGGGCCTTGTGGCCCATGTTGCGCAGGGTCATGGCCAGCAGGCCGGCGGTCACCTGCTCGCCCGACGCCACGACGGCGTCGTACTCGTCGTCAGACGCGGGAAGGCCCGCGGCGGCGCGGCCGGCTCCGTCCGTCCAGGCGACCAGCTCGTTGGTCTTGCCCGACATGGCGGAAACGACGACGGCGACCTGCTTGCCCGTGGCGACTTCCGCGGCGACCAGGCGCGCCACCCGGCGGATGCGCTCCAGGTCGGCCACCGAGGTGCCGCCGAACTTCATCACCAGACGTGACACGTCTCTAAATCCTCGAACCAAAGCGGTTTTTTCTTGCGCCTTCGCGGCCGGAACCCGTCCTTCCGCGCAAGCCCGCGCCTTCTAGCGGGGCCTTGGCGCAACGGCAACGTCGCGGATGTGTCTTTTTTCTCGGGATGGGGCGAGGATTTGACGCAGGGCGCAACCTGACTGACTATCTACCTGTCCACAGACGATCGGAAAGCGCCATGTCGCCCGAGGTCGAACGCCTGCTGGCCGGCCAGACCACCGTCGCCGGCAAGATCCGCGCCCTGGCCGCCGCCGGCTACAAGCGCGCCGACATCGCCCGCATCCTCGGCAAGCGCTACCAGCATGTGCGGAACGTGCTGGAGGAGTCCCGTCCGGCTGAGACGGTCGCGCCGATAGGAATGGCCGAAGGCGACGCCGGAGCCTTTGTCCACGATCGGCCGAAGAGCTACCGATTGGAACTCAGGAACGGATCGCTGACGCTTCCACCCGAGGTGCTCGCGGCGCTCGGCGCTGGAGCGAACGGCGTGATCATCGCCGAGCTGGATGGTGAGTTCTTCAAGCTCATCAGCCTTCCGGAGTCCGTGCGTCGTCTGCAGAACTGGGTGGCGAGCTTCGCTATCCCCTCCGACAAACTGGCGTCCGACGAGTTGATCGAAGATCGCCGCCGAGAGGCCGCCCAGGAGGAAGAGGAAGCCCGGGCCTGGGAGGCTCAACGCCGCCATGACGACTGAATTCATCATGGATTGTTCCGCCGTCCTGGCGATCCTGTTTGGCGAATCCGGCCAGGATCGCGCCGCCGCGGCGCTCAAGGACGCCCGGATATCCACCGTCAACCTGGCTGAAGTGGTCACCAAGCTGATCGAGCGCGGCGCAACGCCTTCGGACGTCGAAGGCCGCCTCTCGACGCTGGCGCTGAACATCGCTGACTTCGATGGCGACCTCGCCATCCAGGCCGGCCTTCTCCGCGCCGCCACCCGCCACAAGGGCCTGTCGCTCGGCGACCGCGCCTGCCTCGCCCTGGCCATCAGGGAAGGTCTCCCGGTCATGACGACCGATCGGGCCTGGAGCGATCTGGACCTGCCGGTCGAAGTCGTGCTCATACGCTGACCATGACTCAGAGCGCCCCGAATACGCCCAACTGGAGCATCGACCCCGCCGACGTGGCGCGGTTCTCGGCCATCGCCGCCGAGTGGTGGGACCCGAAGGGCAAGTTCGCGCCGCTGCATGTGTTCAATCCCTGCCGGCTGGGCTTCATCCGGGAGCAGGCGCTGGAGCGCTTCGGCCGCGACGGCAACGAGCGCGCGCCGTTCGAGGGCCTTTCCCTGATCGACATCGGCTGCGGCGGCGGCCTGCTGAGCGAGCCGATGGCGCGCCTGGGCTTTTCGGTCACCGCCATCGACGCCTCGGAAAACAACATCAAGACCGCCGCGGCCCACGCCGCCGAGCAGGGCCTGTCGATCGGCTACCGCCCGGCCACCGCCGAACAGCTGGTCGCCGAGGACGCGGGGCCGTTCGACGTGGTGCTGACCATGGAGGTCATCGAGCACGTGGCCGATCCGGGCGCCTTCCTGCGCACCTGCGCCCAGTTGCTGAAGCCCGGCGGCCTGATGATCGTCGCCACCCTGAACCGCACACTGAAGGCTTTGGCGCTTGCGAAAATCGGCGCCGAATACGTGCTGCGCTGGGTGCCGCCCGGCACCCACGAATGGAAGCAGTTCCTCAAGCCCGAGGAGCTGCGCGCCTTCCTGGCCGGCGAGCCGGTCGAAATGCACGGCCCGTTCGGCGTCGCCTACAACCCGCTGACCGGCCGCTGGAGCCGCTCCACCGACGTCGACATCAACTACATGATGACGGTCACCAAGCCGGCGGCGTGACGTCGAACGGGGTTCGCGGTATGTTTTCTACCGCTATGACCAAGGTTGAGACCATCGAGATCGAAACCCAGGTCGCGGATCACGTCCGCGAGCTGGCCCGTCAACGCGGGAGCAGCCTGTCCGAGGCCATCGACATCGCCGTGCGCGCGACGCTGGAACGCGACCGGCAGCGGCAGACCGACATCGATCTCGACGAGGTCGCCGCCATTGCGGCTCGCTTCCAGGCGCTCCCGGAACTGGCCCCGATGCCGTCCGACGCCGAATTCTACGACGCCGACGGCCTGCCCCGTTGATCGTCGTCGATGCTTCGGCAGTCGTCGCGATCCTGCTCGGCGAACCCGAAGCCGCCGATTTCACCGCAAGGCTTCGCGATGAGCCCAACCAACGCGTGATATCGAGCGTCAATTACTGGGAGGTCCTGGCGCGCGCCGAAGTGGCCAAGGGCGAGATCGGGCGGCTAGAGGCGGAAAGCCTCCTCCAGGCGCTTCGGATAGAAGTATTGCCGGTGGACGCCGCCCTGACCCGCCTCGCTATCGAGGCCTTCGTGCGTTTCGGTCGACGTACGCCCGCAAAGCTGAACCTCGGCGACTGCTTCGCCTACGCCCTGGCCCGCACCCACGGCGACGGCGTCCTGCTCTACAAGGGCGACGACTTCACCCGCACCGACCTGCGCTCGGCCCTGAAAGAGGCTTGACGCCGCGCGGCCGCGCGCCAACCTCCGGCTGTAACCCTGGAGTACTCCCCATGCCCGCCCTGCTGCTCGCGCTCGCCGCCGCCCTGCCCTCGCTGGCCGGGGATTTCGACGGCGACGGCAAGGCCGACCTGGCGAAGCTCGAGCCGCGCGGCGGCGCCCATGTGCTGGTGGTCGAGCGCGGCGCCGCGCCCGGCAAGCCCGAGACCGTCACCCTGGTGGCCGACCCGGCCAACTTCTTCATCGCCGCCCAGCCGGCCGGGACCTATCCGACCACCTGCGCCAAGGACGTCGGCGCGCCCTGCGCCGCCGACGAGCCGCGCCAGGTCGAGCTGAAGGCCCCGACCCTGTCGTTCGGAACCGAGGAAGCGTCCATGGCCGTGGCGGTCTGGACGGGCGAGCGCTTCGCCGTCACCTGGCTGACCGACTGATCCCAGTCCTTTTTCGAGACCTTTTCCGGGAACCTTGACCTTCGCTGCGGCTTATTTCGCCGCAGGGACTTGGAACCTGGATCGGCGCCTCTCGTGGGGCGGAGCGCCCGATCCGTTCGTCGGAACGGAGACTTCCCCATGACCTCCCGTCGTCTGGCCTGGCTAATGGCCGGCGCCGTCGCCATCACCTCGGCCGCGCCCGCCATGGCGCAGTACGAAACGCAGAGTGACAGCGTCTACCAGCGCACGCGCGACGCCTATGACCGTCGCAACGGCCGCGGCGCCTACGACCGCCGCTACCCCGACGAAGCCCGTCGCTTCGCCACCAGCGGCCAGACCTACGACTCGAGGGATGTCGCCGACTACGACGCCCAGCGCCGCCAGTGGGAGAGCGACCGCGCCAGCTATGAGCGGGCCCGCGACGACTACGACCGCCGTTACGGCCGCGGGTCCTATGACCGCCGCTATCCGGACGCGGGCGACCGCTACGAGACCGCCCCCTACGCCGGCTCCGCCCCGCCGCCCGTCTATGGCGACAACACCAGGCCCTCGGGCGGAAGCTACAGCGACCCGTGCCGTGACGACGCCAAGCGCAACGCCACCGCCGGCGGGGTGATCGGCGCCCTGGCCGGGGCGGTGATCGGCTCCAACGTCGCCGCCCGCAACGCCAAGACCGAAGGCGCGGTGCTGGGGGCCGTGGTCGGCGCCGGCGCGGGCGCGGTCATCGGCAACTCGGCCGCCAAGGCCCGCTGCGACACCCGCGGCCAGTACTGGTCCTACGATGACACCGTGCCCTATCGCGAAAGCGCCGACTATCGCGACCGGGCCGGCGGTTATTCGGAATGGAACCGCTACAACGAGCGCAAGTGCCGCCTCGTGCAGGCCCCGACCGAGTACCAGGGCCGCACCGAAAGCCGCTACGTCCGCGTCTGTCCCGACAGCGACGGCCGCTACCGCGTCGACGGCTGATCCACACCTGAGTTCTCGCGTCGGGCTCTCGACATAGAACCGACGCGGAGCTTCGGCGTTATCCCCCGCAAGGGACATAGAACAACACTCTCAACGGAGGTCGCCATGCGCGCCCAAATGAAAACCCTGATCGTCGCGGTGAGCCTGGCCTTCACCGCCTCCACCGTCGCCGTCACCGTCGCCGAAGCCCAGCAGCGCCGCGAGCGCGTGCTGGTCTGCAAGAGCACCAAGAAGTCGCGCAACAAGGGCACCGTGATCGGCGGCCTCAGCGGCGGCGCGCTCGGCGCGGCCGTGGCCGGCAACGGCGCCAAGACCGAGGGCGCGATCCTCGGCGGCGTGGTCGGCGCGGTCGCCGGCAACCAGATCGCCAAGCACAATTCCAAGAAGAACTGCCACTACGAGTACCGCTACCGCTAAGCCGGAAGCGACGAGCGGCGGCGAGCCGCTTCGAAAGGTCGAGGGGCCCGTTCGCGAGGACGGGCCCTTTTTCGTTTCCCTTCGCCTCCCGGCGCGTTGGAGCACGATGGCGCTAGACCCCTACATCCTGTTTCTCCTCGGCGTCGGCGTGATCGTGCTGCTGGTCGCCTGGCTGCCGATGGCGCTGCGCAACCTGCCCCTGTCGCTGGCCATTCTCTGCGTCGCCATCGGCGTCGTGGTGTTCCATGCCGGCGGCCTGCCGTTCCGGCCCGATCCCCTGCGCTTCTCCACCCTGACCGAGCGGCTGACCGAACTGGTCGTGCTGGTCTCGCTGATGGGCGCGGGGCTGAAGATCGACCGCCGCCTCGGCTGGAAGGCCTGGAGCTCGTCCTGGCGGCTGATCGCCATCACCATGCCCCTGACCATCGCCGGGGTGACGCTGATCGGCGTCTACGGACTTGGATTGGGCCTGGCCTCGGCCCTGCTGCTCGGCGCGGCCTTGGCCCCGACCGACCCGGTGCTGGCCTCCGACGTGCAGGTCGGGCCGCCGCGTTCGGGCGAGGACGGCGAGGCGCGCTTCGCCCTGACCTCCGAGGCGGGGCTCAACGACGGCTTCGCCTTTCCGTTCGTGCACCTGGCCGTGGCAGCCGCGGCCGGCGGCGGCCTTCTGTCCGCCGAGCGCCTGGGCCACTGGCTGGCCGTCGACGTCGCCTGGCGGATCGCGGCCGGGATCGCCGTGGGCTGGGCGGTCGGCAAGGCCCTGGGCTGGATCACCTTCAAGGCGCCCCGCGCGCGCCTCTCCGGCACGGGCGACGGCCTGGTGGCGCTGGGCGCGACCCTGTTCGCCTACGCCGTGGCCGAGGCGGCGCACGGCTACGGCTTCCTGGCCGTGTTCATCGCCGCCCTGGCGCTGCGGGCCACCGAGCGCGACCACGAATTCCACGAGGCCATGCACGACTTCGCCGAGCAGGTGGAGCGCCTGCTGATGATGCTGGTCCTGGTCATGCTGGGCGGCGCGATCGGCGGCGGGCTGCTGGCGCCCCTGGCCTGGAAGGACGCGGGCCTGGGCCTGGCGCTGCTGCTTGTCGTGCGGCCGCTCGCCGGCTGGATCGGCCTGCTGTGGGCGCCGCACTCGCGCCGCGAGCGGGCGATCGTCTCGTTCTTCGGGATCCGCGGGATCGGCTCGTTCTACTACCTGGCCTGGGCCCTCAACCACGGACCGTTCGACGACTGGGCGCGGCTCTGGGCGATCACCGGCTTCGTCGTCCTGGGCTCGATCCTGATCCACGGCGCGACCGCCACGCCGCTGATGCGCCGCATCGACGACTGGCGGCGCGGCGCCGGCCTCATGAGCGCCAAGGAACGCGGCGAGCCTAGTTGACCTGCGTCTTCTTCGGCGGCGCGGGCGGCAGGGCGGCGACTTTCACGCCGTCCTCCAGCAGGGCCTTCACCTCCTTGGGCGAGGCCTCGCCATAGATGCCGCGTTCCTCGGACTTGCCCTCGTGGATGTCGCGGGCCTCCTTGGCGAAGCGGTCGCCGACATAGTCGAAGTTCTCCTCGACCTCGCGACGCACCTCGCTCATGGCGGTCATCATCATCTCGCGCATCTTCGCATCCGGCTCGGGCGAGGATCGCTGAGCCTTCGTGCCGGCGATGGCGGGGGCCATGATCTGCTTGCGCACGCCGGTCGAGCCGCACACCGGGCACTCGACGAGGCCGCGGGCGGCCTGGTCGTCATAGTCGCCCGACGAGCCGAACCAGCCTTCGAACTCATGTTCGTGATCGCAGGCGAGGGCGTACTTGATCATGACGTCAGTATGGGCTCACGGCCCGACGAAGTCGCGGGCGTTGGTCAGGACCGGGATGGCCGCGCGCGCCTTGTCGGCGGCCGCCAAGTCGAGATCGGCGATCAGCACGCCCGGCTCGTCATGGTCAAGCTTGCCGATCACCTCGCCCCACGGGCCGATGGCGATCGAGCGGCCCCAGGTGCCGCGTCCGTCCTCGTGGAAACCGCCTTGCGCCGCCGCGATGACGAACGAGCCGGTCTCGATGGCCCGGGCGCGCAGCAGGATGTCCCAGTGCGCCTCGCCGGTCGGGCGGGTGAAGGCGGCGGGCGCCGTGATCACCTTGGCCCCCGCCAGCGCCAGGGCCCGGTGCAGGGCCGGAAAGCGCATGTCGTAGCAGATGGTCAGGCCGGTCGTGCCCAGGGGCGTATCGACCACCACCGCCCGTTCGCCGGGGGTGTAGACGGCCGATTCCCGCGCCGTCTCGCCGGTGGGCAGCTGCACGTCGAACATGTGCAGCTTGTCGTAGGTCGCCACGATCGCGCCGGACGGATCGATCACAGCCTGCCGGTTGGCGGCTTTTCCGTCCTCGCGCAGCACCAGGGCCGAGCCGACGTCGATCCAGACGCCGTATTCCCGCGCCAAGGCCTGCAGGCCGCGCACCACCACGTCGTCCTCCAGCGGGACGAGGGTCGGCAGCAGCTTCTCCTTGTCCTTCTGCAGCACGTTGACGCCCTCGGGCGTCAGGATGAACGCAGCGCCCGCCTCGGCCGCCTGCCGCACCAGCGGCGCGACATGCTCGAGCGCGGCGGCCTGGGTGGCCGGCGTACGCGTCTGGACGAGGCCGACCCGAACCGTCATGCGGCCAGCAGCGGGTCGAGCTTGCCCTCGCGCTCCAGCGCCATCATGTCGTCGCAGCCGCCGATGTGCTGCTCGCCGACGAAAATCTGCGGGAAGGTGGCGCGGCCCGAACGGTCGATCATCTCCTGGCGCAGCTTGGGATCCATGCCCGCCTCGATCTCGGAGAAGTCGGCGCCCTTGTCGTTGAGCAGCTTCAGGGCGCGGGCGCAGTAGCCGCAGAAGGGACGGGTGTAGATGGTGACCTTGGCCATGTCGGTTCCAAAAGCTCGGATTCCAGCCCTCATATAGGACGGGTTCGCATTTCTGTAACGCGCGCGACGACAGTCAGGTCGACAGCCGAGGCTCCGGCCGCCAGCAGCGCCCGCGCGCAGCCCTCGGCCGTGGCCCCGGTGGTCAGCACGTCGTCGACCAGCAGCACCCGTTTTCCCTCGACCAGAGAGCGCTTGCGGTCGGGCACGGCGAAGGCGGCGGCGACGTTCCGGCGGCGGCCGTCGGCCGACTTGCCACCCTGGCTGACGGTGTCGCGTTTGCGGACCAGGGCGTCGGCCAGATAGGGCCGCGCCGCCGTCCGGGCCAGGGGCCGGGCGATCTCGGCGGCCTGATTGTAGCGGCGGCGCAGAAGCCTCGCGCGGTGCATCGGCACGGGAACCACCGCATCGGCTTCGTCCAGCAGGTCGGGCGCGGCGCGCGAGATCCAGCGGGCGAACAGGCCCGACAGGTCCGTGCGGTCGGCGTGCTTCAGCTTCAGGATCAAATCCCGCGAGTGTTCGTCATAGAGGCACGCGGCCCTGGCCCGCGCGAAGGTTCGCGGCCTAGCCAGGCACAGGGCGCACAGCGGCTCGCCCTGGTCGAACGGGAACGGCGCGCCGCAACCGTCGCAGACCGGCCCGTCCAGAAAGACGATGCGGCTCCAGGCTCCGGCCGACAGTCCGAAGGTCAGGGCCGGCTCGCCGTCGAAGGCGCGCGGCGGCAGGATCAGGTCGAGCAGGCCCCTTCCGATCCCCGTCAGGCGCGGGCCGGGTTTCCATTGCGCAAGGAAATCGCCATGTTCCGCCCGCATGACCAGTTCGCCCCTCCTCTTCGACCGCGACCTTCTCCGAGCCCGCCTCGACCGCGCCGCGCCCCACTTCGGCCAGGCCGGATTCCTGAAGGCGCGCGCCGCCGGTGACGCGGTCATGCGGCTGGAGGCGATCCTGCGGGAGTTTCCGGTCGCCGTCGATCTCGGAAGCCGAGACGGCGCTTTCCGCCAGGCCCTGTCGGAGAGCGACGCCGCCGCCAAGATCGGCCTGCTGATCGACACCGATCTTTCGGCCCGCATGCTGGCCGGTCGTGGCGGCCCGACCGTGGTCGCCGACGAGGAGCGCCTGCCGTTCGGCGACGAGACGCTGGATCTGGTGGTCTCGACCCTGGCCCTGCACTGGACCAATGATCTGGTCGGCGCCCTGATCCAGATCCGCCGCGCCCTGCGGCCCGACGGCCTCTTCATCGGCGCCCTGTTCGGCGGGGCCACCCTGACCGAGCTGCGCCAGTCGCTGATGGCGGCGGAAGACGAGATCGCCGGCGGCGTCTCGATGCGCGTCTCGCCCTTCGCCGACACGGTCGACGCGGCCGGCCTGCTGCAACGCGCCGGCTTCACCCTGCCGGTGGCCGACGTCGACCGCGTGAAGGTCCGCTACGGCCACCCGATCGCGCTGCTGCAGGACCTGCGCCGCATGGGCGAGACCAGCGTGCTGCTCGACCGCTCGCGCAAGCCCCTGAGCCGCAAGGTGCTGTTCCGCGCCCTGGAGATCTACCAGCAGCGCTTCGCCGAAGCCGACGGCCGCGTGCCCGCGACCTTCGAGATCGTCACGGCGACGGGCTGGGCGCCGCATGCGAGCCAGCAGAAGCCCCTGCGGCCGGGCTCGGCCAAGATGCGGCTGGCCGATGCGCTGGGGGTCAAGGAGCAGCCGGCGGGCGACAAGGCGGGCTGAGGTCTGGCCGAAAGGAACCTCCCCCTCTGGGGGAGGCGGCCGAAGGCCGGTGGGGGGCCGTTTTCAGCTTCCGAGGCATTGGAAGTTCAGCACCTACTCCCCCCACCGATCGCTTCGCGATCACCTCCCCCACAGGGGGAGGTTCCTCTGGGGGTTCTTCCCCGAACCTCAGCTCACCAGCCAGGTCGCCGCCGCACGGGCCTTGGCGTCCGTGGCCGGCGCCACCACCACCGCCCCGTCGCGGTGAGCCAGATAGCCGCCCTTGCGCGCCCGGAACGATACGCCCTTGCCGGCCAGGCCCTTCACTAGAACGAAGTCCGCCGCGCGATCGGCGAGAGGGTCGGGCTGCGCGGCCACGACCTTGTCTCCCTCGATCCGCAGGCCATGACCCGGCTGCAGGATCGGCTCCAGCGTCACCTGGCCGTGCGGCCCAAGCTTCTGGCGCAACTGGGTCGTCGCCAGCGCCCCGTCGCCCACGCTCAGCACCTCGCCCTCATAGCGCAGGAACGCCCCCGGCCGATCGACCGGCGAGAAGCGGTCGGGGATCTCGCCCGCCCCGGCCGGCACGCCGAAGTCCGGCGTCCCATCCGGCTTGTAGTAGAGGCGCTGCACGCGGGTGTGGCGGTTGGGGTCGAACAGGGGGTTGCCCTTGATCGCCTTGTAGTCGCGACCGTGGAACACCAGGACGTCGCGGCCCTGCTCGTCCACCGTGAACGAGTTGTGGCCAGGCCCCCAGACGCGGGTTTCCTCCGACGAGACGAACACCGGGACCGGCGACTTGCTCCACGACGCCTCGGCCATCAGGTCGGCGTCTGCGTCGGCGGTCAGCAGGCCCAGGCAGTAGCGGTCGTCCGTGGCGCTGGCCGAATAGGCGATGAACACGCGGCCGTTGCGGATCAGGGCGGCCGGAGCCTCGGCCACCTTGTAGCCCCGGGTCTCCCAGTCCAGCGTCGGCACGGTCAGGCGCACGGGCGGCCGGGCCAGGGTCAGGGGCGTGGCCAGCGGGGCCAGGTAGAGATTGCTGTTGGTCTTGATGCCCGGCTCGGTCTGCGCCCAGCAGATGTAGCGCACGCCCTTGTGGCTGAAGACCGTGGAGTCGAGCGTGAAGGTGTCCCACGGGGTCTGCAACTGGCCCAGCAGGCTCCAGCGGCCCGACAGGGCGTCTCGGTCCTGGCAGCGCAGCACATAGGTGCGGATATGGAACGGCTCGCCCGCGTCGCCGGCGGCGAAGTACATGTGCCAGGAGCCGTCGAGCCAGTGCAGTTCGGGCGCCCAGATATAGCCGCCCAGCTTGCCTTCCTTGGGCCTGCGCCAGATCACCGCCTCCTGCGCCGTGGCCAGCCCCGCCAGGGTGCGCGACCGGCGGATGATCAGCCGGTCGTATTCGGGGACCGAGCCGGTCAGGTAGTAGAAGCCGTCCGTGTGCTTGAAGACCTGGGCGTCGGCCCGCTGGCGGACGACGGGATTGAGCAGCGGCCCGGCCGAAACGGGCGCGGCGAGCGCGCCTCCGGAAACGGTCAGGGCCCCGGCCCCCGCCAGCATCACGCGCCGCGAAGGCTGAAAGTCGAAAGTCACCGCTCGTTTCCTCGGACGTTTCGCGCCTTCGCGCTATTTGTCTGAGTTAAAGCACATCCCGCAGCCAGGCGACCAGCGGAAGATCGGCCGGCGGCATGTCGTAGTCCGACAGCTGGGCGGGCTTCACCCAGGCCATCGCCTTGTGCTCCTTGGCCGTCACCTGTCCCTCCCAGCGCCGCAGCAGATAGAGCGGCATCAAGAGGTGGAAGGTCTCGTAGGTGTGCGAGGCGAAGACGAAGGGCGCCAGGCACGCCTGGGCGACGGTGATCCCCAGCTCCTCGTGCAGCTCGCGGATCAGGCATTGCTCGGGCGTCTCGCCCTTCTCGACCTTGCCGCCGGGAAACTCCCACAGGCCGGCCAGCGACTTGCCCTCGGGGCGCTGGCAGATCAGCACCCGCCCATCGACGTCGATCAGGGCGGCGGCGGCGACCAGGACGATCGGGCGGTCGGTAGGCGGGGCGACGGGCGTGCTCATGCCCGATCCATCGCGGGCTTCGCCGGGGTTGGCAACTCCCGCCGCGCATGGGGCGTTGCCCTTGGGCTATTCAAAGGAGGAACGCCATGGCCGTCGACGATCGTCTGGTGAAGAGCGGCGACCTGATCGGCACGCCGGTCACCGATCCCAAGGGACACAAGCTGGGCGTCATCCGCGAAGTCTTCGTCGACCGCGACGCCGGCATCGGCCGCTATGTCGCCGTCGAGCCGGCCGGCCTGTTCACCGGCGGCAAGTACCATCCCCTGCCCTGGCGCGTGCTGACCTTCGACGACAAATCGGAGGCTTATGCTGTCGAGATCACGAAGGACCGCTTCAAGGACAGCCCCGCCTACGACCGCGACCAGCTGGCCAAGCCCTCCCATGGCTGGGCCGAGCAGGTGGAGCGGTATTTCGAGGGTTAGCAGCGCTCCTTCTCCCCTTGCGGGAGAAGGTGTCGACGAAGTCGACGGATGAGGGGTCGCACAAACGCAAAACGCCGCGACGGCTGAACAGCTATCGCGGCGTCTGATTTCTGAGAGACCCCTCACCCGACCTCGCTCCGCGAGGCCACCCTCTCCCGCAAGGGGAGAGGGACGCAGGTGGTCACCCCACCTTCACCGAGCCCAGCACCGTCTCCACTTCCGGCAGTTCGGCGGCGAAGTAGTGCTCGCTGGGGGCCAGGAACAGCACGACGTAGAGCTTGCCCTTCACCTCGGCCACCTGGGCGGCGCCGGAGATGTCGAGGCCTTCCTTGGTCTTGGCCTTGAGGTCGAAGCGCAAGCCGTCGGCCGAGCCCACCTTCGCCGGGCGCAGGTTGTCGGTCTCCACGCGCTGGTAGTCGAGGGCCGCGACGCTGTCGGTGACGAACTCCACCAGCTCGGTCGGGGCCATGCCGGCGCGATAGGTCGGGGTCGGGCGCTCCTTGGCGGCCGGCTTGACCATGAACTCGCCGGGCGCGAGGCCGTCGGTGACGTAGAGGCGGTTGAGCAGCGGGCCGTCCATCGACAGCAGGCGCACCTTGGCCGGGCGGGCGAACATGATGGCGCTGATGTCCGACCACTCGTGGCCGAGGGTCACGGTGGCCGTACCGATCTTGTAGGGACCGGCCGGGGCCGAGGTGACGCTGACGCAGGCCGACAGGCTCATGAGCAGCGCGGAGGCGGCCAGCAGGCGAACGACGTTGGTGCGGATCATGTCGCGCTTCCTTCGGAAAGTTTCTTGAGGCTGGCCTCGACCAGCCAGCGGTCCTGCGCCTGGGGGGCGCGGGCGAGATAGGTTTCGTAGGCGGTCTTGGCGCCCGGGCGGTCGCCGGCCTGCAGGGTCAGGTCGCCCAGGGTGCGCCAGGTGGCGACCGGGGCGTCGGGATAGGTCCCGGCCTGGGCGTAGGCCTTGCGGGCCAGCTCCAGGTCGCCCTCGCCGCGCCGCTGGCGATAGGCTTCGGCGCGATAGAAGGTCAGCAGGCCCTGGTCCTCGCCCTCGGCCGCCAGGCGGTCGATCAAGGCCAGGCTCTGGCCGTAGTCGCGCCGGCGCAAATCATCCTTCAACCAGGCCGCCAGGTGCGGGCGGATGACGGCGCGATAGGCCTTGCGGTCGGCGGTGGAGGCCTTGGTCGGCGTCCGAGCGGCCAGGTCGTCCAGCGCCTTGACCCGCTCGCTGCTGACGGGGTGGGTGCTGAAGATGTTGGCCCGGGCTTCCTGGTCGCGCACGCGCTTGAAGCTCGAGGCCTGGGTCTCGGCGATCAGCGAGCGCCACAGGGTCGCCCCGGCGGCCGGGTCGTAGCCGGCGGCCACGGCTCGCTTGAAGCCCAGGCCGTCGGCCTCGACCTCGTTCTCGCGCGAATAGCCGAAATAGGCGGCCAGCTGGCCCAGATAGAGCAGGTCGTTCAGCGCCCCGGCCGCGCGCATGATGTCGTTGGCGCCCTGGGCCGAGCCGGCGTTGACCGCCGCCCCCATGGCCACCGCCGCCACGGCGAACTGCACGGCCATGGTCGCGCCCAGCCGGGCCTTCAGCGTCCGGTAGGCCTCGATCGAGTGGTTCTCGGCGAAGTGCCCGACCTCGTGGCCCAGCACGAAGGCCAGTTCGTCCTCGCTCTGCACCCGCAGCAAAAGGCCCGACCACACCTCGCCATAGCCGTTGGGGGCCATCTGGGCGTTGAAGAACGGCCGGTCCATCACATAGACGCGGATGTCGCCCTGGTACTCGGGCGCCAGCTTGGCGACGACGCCGGTGACATAGGCGTTCAGCGCCGGGTCGCGGTTGCGCTCGACCGACTGGCGGGCCGCCAGCTCGGCCTTTTCGGACAGCGCCCAGATGCCGCCCTCGTCGGAGGTGTCGGTCGGGCGCAGGTGCGGGGCGCGGGGTTGGGCGCCCGCCGGCGCGGCCGCCAGGACGGCGGCGGCCAGCAGGGCCAGGCCCTTCGCCCTGGGGCGAAGGACGCGGGGCATCAGAGCGGCGCGTCCTTCAGCAGGGCCTTGGCGAAGGTCTCCGCGCCCTCGGGCGAGCGCATGTCGGAGTCCGTGCCGGCCACGGCGACGTTGAACCACACCACCTTGCCGGTCTTCAGGTCGACCAGCGAGGTGAAGGCGTATTGCTGGGCCATCGGCATGCTGACGCCCAGCAGGGCCGCGCCGACCATGGCCGCCTTGCGCCCGCCGCTCGAATAGGCGCCCCGGCCGTAGGTGAACAGGGCGTAGTCGGCGTCATAGGCCTGGGCCAGGGTCTGGGTTCCGTTCCCCAGCGTCCAGTCGAAGCTCTTCTTGGTCGGCAGCGAATAGAGGCCGTAGTTGAAGCCGCGGATCGAGTTGCCGACGGCCTCGTGCAGGCGCAGCAGCTGCAGGGCGCGCGGGTCCTCGACGGCGGTCGGGTCCAGCGAGCGGAAGACGTGCGACTTGGCCGTCGCGGCCTCTTCCAGTTCGCGCTTGATGTTGCCCCGCGCCTGGGTCGACCAGTCGGCCCGCGCCTCCTGGATGCCGGTCACGGTCAGCAGGCCAAGCTCGATGTCCGGCTGGACGATCAGGATCTTGGCGCCGGCCGCCGGCTTGGTTGGCGACTTGTCGGCGAGACGGGTGTTGGTCGTGGTGCAGGCGGCCAGAAACAGGCACGCCGTGATGGCGACGCTACGGAAAACGGACACGGTGAGCCCCCAGATATGCCCCCGACTGTTTCAACCCCGAAACAGTCCCTCGCACGCATAGCGCTGCTATGCGGGTTCGTCGAGAGCAATCTTGGCGAGAGCGGCGCCCAGTTGCTCCACCATCTCCGAGGTGGTCGCCCACGAGCACATGAAGCGGGCCGAACCGTCCAGGAAACGGTACACGAACCAGCCTTCGCCGCGCAGCCGGTCCAGCGCCGCGTCGCTCATGTCGACGAACAGGCCGTTGGCCTCCACCGGATGCAGGATCGGATAGGGCATCAGCGCCGCCAGCTTTTGCGCCATGGCGTTGGCGTGCGCCGCGCGGGCCGCCCAGGGGCCGGTCCCGCCATTTTCGTCCAGCAAACCGAGCCACGGCGCGGCCAGGAACCGGCCCTTGGAGACCAGCTGGCCGGCGTGCTTGATCCGCGAGTCCAGGCGACGGCGATGGTCGGGATTGAGGAACACCACCGCTTCGGTCGGGGTCGAGCCGGCCTTGGTGCCGCCCATGACGAGAATGTCGACGCCCAGACGCTTGACCGCCTTCAGGTCGAAGCCGGCCGCCACGGCGTTGGCCAGCCGCGCGCCGTCCAGGTGCACGCCGTAGCCCTTGGCCTTCACCGGATCGACCAGGGCCTTGAGGGCGGCTTCCGAATAGACCGTGCCGTACTCGGTGGCCGTGGTCAGCGACAGGGCCGCCGCCGGCTGGCGGTAGGAGACGTCGGGCTGGGCCAGGGCCGCCTCCAGCGCGGAAAGCTCGATCTTGCCCGACGCGCCCGGCAGGCCGATCAGCCCCACGCCCTGGCCGAAGAAGCCCGGCGCGCCGGTCTCGTCGGTGCAGATGTGGGCGTGCTCGTGGGCCAGCACCGCCTCGTGCGGCGAGGCCAGCAGGGTCAGGGCGAAGGCGTTGGCCGCCGTGCCCGACGGCATGAACTTCACCTCGGCGTCGACGTCGAGCGCCGCGCGGATGCGATCGCCGGCCGCCTGGCTGACATGGTCGGTCCCATAGCCCGACGCCGTCCCGGCGTTGGCGGCGACCAGCGCCTCCATCACCTCGGGCATGGCCCCGGCGACGTTGTCGGAAGCGAAGTCGTAGCGGGCGGCGGTCATGGGCGATCACTCAGGAAAGGAACGCCGCCTCGATGCCGGGGCGGCGTCGCCTTTTCAAGGCCGGTCTTCTCAGGCCTTGACGCGCCAGGAGACCAGGGCGACGCGATTGTCGGCCGAAGGACCGGCGACATCGACCACCAGGCCCAGCCCCCGCCGCGGCCTCGCCCGCCCCGGCGATTTGTCGAGCTCGCCGAACTCCAGGGCGACGAACTGCGCCCGCTGCAGCGCCAGATCCCTGAAGCCCTGCAACCGCTCGGCCTCGTCGATGTGGCCAAAGACGCGGACGGAGTCGCCGTTGCGTGGGTTCGGGCGGCTGTGGAACGCGTGGACGGCGGCCTGGATGTCGTTCCAGTCCATGCCCTCGGAATCGCCCCGCCCCGGCTTGAAATGGACAGGGAACGGCTTGCTCCAGCCCGTTTCGGCCGCCGCGATCGCCGGCGCCGCGACAAGGCCAGTCGCCCCGATGACGCCAGTCGCCCCGATGATGAATGTCCGTCGCTGCATGCGCCCCTCCCCTTCACGGTGAAGGTCGGGCGCGCGCAACCTGACGTCAAGTCGGCGTCGCGCTACCAGGCGACCATCGCCATGCAGTGGCGCTGGTCGGCCTTGTCGTTCGGATACATCGGCTCGGCCGCCACCTCGATGAAGAACCGTCGGCGCGGCACGCCCGCGGCCACCAGCGTCTCGACCACCACCTGGGCGCGGTTGAGGGCCAGCCGCTTCAGCCCGGCCTTCAGCTCGACGCCGTCGGCATGACCCTTGACGGAGATCCGCCCGCCGAAACTCCCCTCGGCCGGATCGAGCATCCTGGCGGCCAGCTCGGGGATGTCCTCGACACTCCTCTGATCGATCTCGTACCCGCCGGGCTTGAAATAGACGATGATGAAGGGGATGGGCCAGGAGGTAGCTGCGGCCCTGGTCACGGCAAGGCCGGACAGACCCGCCGCCAAGGCTAGAACGTCTCGCCGCTTCATCATGCCCCCTCGAAGCCGCCCTCAGGCCGCGCGCTCAGGCGACCTGGGCCGCACGCAACGCCCGGATCTTAGGCCACAGCATGTTGACCGCCAGGCCGGCCAGCACAAGCCCCGCCGCCAGCAGTTTCCAGCCCGGCAGGCCCTCGCCCAGCAGCAGGGCCGAGGCGCTCATGCCGAACACCGGCACCAGCAGGGCCATCGGCGTGATGGTCGCGGCCGGGTGGCGGGCCAGCAGCCAGCCCCAGGCGCCGTAGCCGAACATGGTGTTGCCCACCGCCTGCCAGGCGACGGCCAGCCAGGTGCCGAAGCCGGCTTCGGTCACGCCCTTGACCATGGCCGGCAGGCCTTCCAGCCACAGGGCCATGACCAGCAGCGGCGGGATCGAGAACAGGCTGGCCCAGACCACGTAGCCCAGCATGTTCACCGGCCCGGCCTGGCGCGCGACGATGTTGCCGCAACCCCAGCTGAGCGCAGCCAGCAGGCCCAGCGCCACGCCCAGCGGCGTGGCCGAGCCGCCGCCATGGACGGCGATGATCGTGATACCGGCGACGGCCAGCAGCAGGGCGACGATCTGGAAGCCCCGCACCCGCTCGCGATTGATCTGCATGGCCAGAGCGATGGTGAAGAACACCTGGGTCTGGAGGATCAGCGAAGCCAGGCCCGGCGAGATGTGGCCCTTCATGGCCACGAACAGCAGGCCGAACTGCCCCGCCCCGATCAGCAGGCCGTAGCCGGCGAGATTGAGCCACGACACCGCCGGCTTCTTGACGAAGAACACCAGCGGCAGCAGCACCAGGGTGAAGCGCAGGGTGGCGAAGGTCAGCGGCGGCAGGTGGTTCAGCGCCTGGCGGATGACCACGAAGTTCGTGCCCCACACCGCCACCACCGCCAGGGCCAGAAGGAAATGGCGAAGCGGCAGGGAACTGGGCATGGGGGACTCCTCGGACGGAGCCCTACCTAGGCCTTGGAAATGCTGGAGGGAACCGACGGCGGGGCCAGAAGCGCCCCCTTTTTCTCCGTGCGTCCCCGCGAAGGCGGGGATCCAAGCCGAACGGGCGACCGTGCCTGAATTCGGCGCTCCATCCAGACAGCCGGTTCGCAGCGGAAAGTCAGCTTGGGTCCCCGCCTTCGCGGGGATTTGACGGATGAGGTGTACGCGGTCGCCCCAAGGCGCGCGCCGCATCGTCCGACCACTGAATATTCAACCCGCACTCTCACAGTAAACGCGCCCGCAATCACTGTGACACCGCCATGAAGTTTTCGCGAAACCTGGAGCCCGCACGGTCAAGTTTAGCACCTCGTTAGGTGTGAAACGGTCATTCCCCCTCGCGAGTGGAGGGCGTATTCCGATGTTCACCTTGCGCGACACGGTTTCTTCCTTGGCCCCGGCGCGGGCGGAAGACCTGGGCAAGACCTTGTACGAACGGTTCCGTGAGGAGCCGGACACCCTGATCGTCCCGGTGCTGGACGCCGACGACCGGCCCGTGGGGCTGGTCGAGCGCAACGCCTTCTTCCTGCGGATGGCGGCCGAGTACGGCCGGGCCCTCTACGCCAACCGGCCGATCGAAGTGCTGATGGATTCCGAGCCGCTGGTCGTCGAGGCCGACGTCGAGCTGGCCGCCTTCACCAGCGACAGCCTGTCCTATCGGGCGTCCGACCTGCTGCGCGGCTTCATCGTCACCGACGGCGGCCGCTATCTGGGGGTCGGCACGGTGATCGGCCTCTTGCAAGCCACCAGCGAGACCAACCGCCAGAACCTGCACGCCCTGGCAGAGGCCAAGGCCGACGAGGAACGCGCCCGCACCTTCATGAGCGCGGTCGTCGAGTCCATTCCCTCGATGGTGTTCGTCAAGCGGGCCGACGACCAGAGCTACGTCCTGCTCAACCGGGCCGGCGAGAAGATCCTCGGCTATAGCCGCGAGGAGATGATCGGCCGCACCGACGACGACTTCTACGACCCGATCCAGGCGGCGATCTATCACGCCCGCGACGCCGAGGTGATCCGCTCGGGCGACATCAAGGTGATCGAGGAAGACCTGATCCCGCGCAAGGACGGCGCGACCGCTATACTGCGCACCAAGAAGATCGCCATCCTCGACGCCGACGGCCGCCCCGAATACCTGCTGGGCATCTCGGAAGACATCGCCGAGCGCAAGCGGGCCGAGGCCCAGATCGCGCGCCTGGCCCACTACGACCCGCTGACCGAGCTGCCCAACCGCCTGCTGTTCCAGAAGGACCTGTCGGACGCCCTGGCCCGCGCCGCGCGGCGCGAGGACCTGGTGGCCGTGCACTGCGTCGATCTGGACCGCTTCAAGGTGGTCAACGACACCCTGGGCCATCCGGTCGGCGACGCCCTGCTGAAGGCCGCCGCCGAGCGCCTGCGCGGCTGCGTGCGCGAAGGCGACACCGTGGCCCGCTTGGGCGGCGACGAGTTCGCCGTGGTCCAGACCGGCCTCAACGACCTGACCGGCGCCACGCGCCTGGCCGCCCGCATAGTCGAGGCGCTTGAGGCCCCGTTCGACCTGCGCGGCCACCAGGTGGTGATCGGCGGCAGCGTCGGCGTGGCGGTCTCGCCCGACGACGGCCTCGACAGCGACGAACTGCTCAAGAAGGCCGACATGGCCCTCTACCGCGCCAAGGCCGACGGCAAGGGCACCTTCCACTTCTTCGAGCGGGCCATGGACGAGCAGCTTCAGGCCCGCCGGGCGCTGGAGCTGGACCTGCGCCGCGCCCTGGCCGAGGGCCAGTTCGAACTCTTCTACCAGCCGCTGTTCGACCTCGAGGCCGACCGGGTCACCGGCTGCGAGGCGCTGCTGCGCTGGCGCCATCCCGAGCGCGGCATGGTCTCGCCCGGCGAGTTCATTCCGCTGGCCGAGGAGATCGGCCTGATCGGCGCCCTGGGCGACTGGGTGCTGCGCGCCGCCTGCGACGAGGCCGCCCGCTGGCCCCAGCACGTGCGCCTGGCCGTGAACCTGTCGCCCGCCCAGTTCCGCGACCGCCGCCTGGCCGCCACCGTGGTCCAGGCCCTGGCCGCCTCGGGCCTGGCCGCCGAGCGCCTGGAGCTGGAGATCACCGAGAGCGTCCTGCTGCAGGACAGCGCCCAGAACACCGCCATACTGCACGACCTCAAGGCCCTGGGCGTGCGCATCTCGATGGACGACTTCGGCACCGGCTACAGCTCGCTGAGCTATCTGCGCAGCTTCCCGTTCGACAAGATCAAGATCGACCAGACCTTCGTGCGCGACATCCTCGACGACGCCGACGCCCTGGCGATCATCAAGGCCGTGCTCGACCTGGGCGCCAGCCTGGGCATCACCACCACCGCCGAGGGCGTGGAGTCCGAGGAACAGCTGCACGAACTGCGCCGCCAGGGCTGCGGCGAGATCCAGGGCTACTTCATCAGCCGCCCCAAGCCGGCGCTCGAGATCGCCGCCCTGCTGGGCGTCGAGGCGGCCACGCCGCGCGGGCTGTCGGAGGTGGTGGCGTTTTCGGCGATGAAGCCCGTCGAACCGACAAGCGAGGCGCAAAGGGCGACGGGGTGACCCTCAAGGAACCTCCCCCTGTGGGGGAGGTGATCGCGAAGCGATCGGTGGGGGGAGTGGTTGCTGACCGCGCCAATGCCTCGGAAGCTGAAAACGTCCCCCCACCGGCCTTCGGCCGCCTCCCCCAAAGGGGGAGGTTCCTCGCGCTTGCCCCGCGCCAAACCACCGCAATCCCTTGCGTTTCTTGGCCCGCCCTTGACTTCGCACCTGCAATATCCGATATGAGCCTCGCGCCAGCCGGCGCTATTGGCGCTCCAGCCGCGTGACGGACCCCAGCGGGTTCAGCCTGTCGAGCGCCCTGAAAGCTTCTCATAGACCGCCCGTATCACGCGGGGCGCTCCCCACCGACCCGCCGCCAGGCGAGCCGTGCGAGGACCGCGCGCGCCGTCTCGCGACCGTATGAAAGATACGTCCGTAGTGACTCAATTCACTGACCTTGGCCTGGCCAAGCCGATCCTCAAGGCCCTGGCCGACAAGGGCTACACCCAGCCCACCCCGATCCAGGCGCAAGCCATCCCCGTCGTCATGAAGGGCCGCGATCTGCTGGGCATCGCCCAGACCGGCACCGGCAAGACCGCCGCCTTCGCCCTGCCGATCCTGCACCGCCTGGCCGAGGACCGCCGTCCGGCCCCGCGCCGCGGCTTCCGCTGCCTGGTCCTGTCCCCGACCCGCGAACTGGCCACCCAGATCGCCGACAACTTCAAGGCCTACGCCGCCCACCTCGGCCTCTCGGTCGCCACCATCTTCGGCGGCGTGAAATACGGCCCGCAGATGCGCGCCCTGGCCGCCGGCGTCGACGTCGTCGTCGCCACCCCGGGCCGCCTGATGGACCACCTGGGCGAAAAGAGCGCCACCCTCGGCGGCGTCGAGATCTTCGTGCTCGACGAAGCCGACCAGATGCTCGACCTGGGCTTCGTGGTGCCGATCCGCAAGATCGCCAGCCAGCTGCCCAAGGACCGCCAGAACCTGTTCTTCTCGGCCACCATGCCCAGCGAGATCGGCAAGCTGGCCGGCGAGCTGCTGAAGGATCCGGCCTCGGTGTCGATCACCCCGCAGGCCACCACGGTCGAGCGCATCGACCAGTCGCTGATCTACATCGAAGCCCAGCGCAAGCGCCCGCTGCTGGCCGAACTGCTGTCGGACCGCAGCGTCGAGCGCTCGATCGTCTTCACCCGCACCAAGCGCGGCGCCGACCGCGTGGCCAAGTACCTGACCGCCGCCGGCATCGAGGCCGCCTCGATCCACGGCGACAAGACGCAAGGCCAGCGCGAGCGCGCTCTCGCCGCCTTCAAGGCCGGCGAGGTCAAGGCCCTGGTCGCGACCGACATCGCCGCCCGCGGCATCGACGTCAACGACATCAGCCACGTCTTCAACTACGAGCTGCCCAACGTGCCGGAGGCCTATGTCCACCGGATCGGCCGCACCGCCCGCAAGGGCAAGGACGGCGTCGCCATCAGCTTCTGCTCGGACGACGAGCGCAGCCTGCTGAAGGACATCGAGAAGGCCACCCGCCAGAAGATCCCGTCCTTCGACCGCCGCAACGACAAGGCCCTGGCGGCCGCCGCGGCCGTCGCCGACAAGCTGGCCCCGGCCGAGAAGTACGTCGACCCGCGCAAGGCCGACCCGCGCAACAACGTCCCCTCGGAACTGCGCCGCAAGCGCAACCGTAACGGCGCTCAAGGCAAGGGCGGCCAGGGCGGCGGTCAACGGGAAGGCCAGGGCGGCGGCGAAGGCCGTCAGGCCCAGGGTCGTAACGAAGGCCGCAACGGCGGCGGCCGTAACGGCGGTCGCGGCGCCCAGGGCGGCGGCGGTCAAGGCCGGGGCGGCCAGCAGGCCGCCGGCGGCGCCAAGCAGGGCGGCGACTTCCGCGGCCCCAAGCGCGGCGGCGTCCAGACGGTCGAGACCCGCTGGAGCCCGATCGACTGATCGGCCTGAACTGACCTGAAGATATCGGCCGCCTTCCTCCGGGAAGGCGGCCTTTTCTTTGCCTGCCCGTCCCTTGAGCCATGCCCCGGCCACCCCCAGGGTCGAGCCCGGTCGCCCCCGCGACGAAAACCACAACCCTGGGCCGCCCTCTACTGCGACGCTTGCGCGCAGGGTGGTCCCTCGACCCTTGCAACCGGTTGGGCCGTCGGATCATTGTTCGCCCGGACCCGGCTTTAGGGGAGCCGGTGGGAGGGACCAGACGCCATGCCGCAAGGCGACGGGCGAAGCTTGCCTGCGTTCACGCGTCTAGCCGGGGGCGAAATGGCCGAACGCGTCCGCGCGTTCGACTGGTCGCGCACGCCGCTGGGCGCGCGCGAGACCTGGTCTCCCAGCCTGAAGCTGGCCGTCGACATGCTGCTGGCGACCAATTTCCCCATGGCCCTGCGCTGGGGTCCCGAGTTCATCCTGGTCTATAACGACGCCTATGCGCCGGCCCTGCGCGAGCGCCACCCCGACGCCCTGGGCCGCGCCTTCACCCAGCATTCCGACGAGTTCCGGGCCACCCTGCTGGGCATCCACCAGGACATCCTGCGTGGCGAGAGCGGCGGCTACGCCCTGGAGCGCATGCCCCTGCAGGTGCAGCGCGAAGGCGGCGAGGCCCGCCTGGCCCACTTCGCCGTCAGCTACAGCCCGGTGCCCGACGACACCGCCCCCACCGGCGTCGGCGGGGTGCTGATCTCGGCCGTCGAGGTCACCGGCGCGGTCGAGACCGAGAAGGCCCTGCGCGACACCCAGGCCCGCTACAACATGGCGCTCGGCGCGGCCGGCGGAGTCGGCGCCTGGGAGTGGGACATCAAGGCCAACAAAGTCTACTGCGACGCCCGCTACGCCATGCTGCACCAGGTGGACCCGGCCTTCGCGTCGCTGGGCCTGCCCGCCCAGCGCTTCACCCCCGCCGTCCACGACGAGGACCGCGACCGGGTGGCCGGCGTCGCCCTGGCGGCCATGCAGACCGGCGGCGATTTCTCCGACGAGTTCCGCCTCGTCCAGGCCGACGGCTCGATCCGCTGGGTCGTGGCCAGCGGCCATTGCTATCTCGACGCCGACGGCAAGCCCGACCGCAACGCCGGCGTCGTCTTCGACATCACCGAGCGCAAGGCGATGGAAGCCGAGCTGCTGGAGGCCCGCCTTGACCGCGACATCGCCATGGAGGCGGCCGGCATGGGCCGCTGGGACCACAATCCCAGCACCGGCCAGCGCTACTGGGACAAGCGCTCGTGCGAGCTGTTCGGCGTGTCCGAGCCCGGCCCGGACAGCTTCGAAAGCTTCCTGACCCTGGTCCATCCCGACCACGTCGAGGAGGTCCAGGCCGCCGTGACCGCCGCCACCGATCCCGCCGGCGACGGCCTGCTGAACGTCCAGTACCGCACCGTGCGCGCCTCCGACGGGGCCCTGCGCTGGATCGAGACCTTCGGCCGGGCCTATTTCGAGCGCGGCCAGTGCGTGCGCTTCGTGGGGGTCGGCTGGGACATCACCGATCGCAAGACGGCCGATCGCCGCCTGGCGTCGCAGGAAGAGACCCTGCGCCTGGCCATCGAGGCCGCCGACGTCGGCACCTGGGACCTCGACATCCGCAACGACGTGCTCACCTGGTCCGACCGCTGCTACGCCATGTTCGGGGTGCCGCTGGGTACGCCGGTGGTGCGCGAGGACTTCTACACCAACCTGCATCCCTCCGACCGCGGCGAGGTTCGCGAGGCCCTGCGCCGCACGCTCGACGGCCGCATCCGCGCCGATTACGACGTCGAGTTCCGGGTCATCGGCCGCCAGGACGGGGTCGAGCGCTGGCTGTCGGCCAAGGGCAAGGCCTTCTTCGACGCCGAGGGCAAGCCGACGCGGATGATCGGCACCACGGTCAACGTCACCGACCGCAAGCGCGCCGAACTGCACCTGCGGCTGCTGGTCAACGAGCTGAACCACCGCGTGAAGAACTCGCTGGCCACCATCCAGGCCATCGCCGGCCAGACCTTCCACGCCGCCCGCTCGCTGCCGGCCGCCCAGGAGGCCTTCACCGCCCGCATCATCGCCCTGTCGGAGGCCCACGACGTCCTGACCCGCGAGAACTGGGAAGGCGCCGACCTGATGGACGTCATCGACCGCCTGACCGCGCTGCACGGCGGCGGCGACCGCTTCGTGCTCGACGGCCCGCCGGTGCGGCTGTCGCCGCGGCCGGCCCTGTCGCTGTCGATGGCCCTGCACGAGCTGGCGACCAACGCGGTCAAGTACGGCGCCCTGTCGCGGTCCGGCGGCCAGATCCTGCTGTCGTGGAGCGTCGACTATGCGGCGGTCCCGCGCCTCACCCTCAGCTGGATCGAGCGCGGCGGCCCGCCGGTCGAGGCGCCCACGCGGCGCGGCTTCGGCTCGCGGCTGATCGAGCGGGGCCTGGCGGCCGAGCTGTCGGGCGAGGCGCGCATCGAGTTCCGCCCCGAAGGCGTGGCGTGCACGATCACCGCCCTGCTCGACTGCTGAGCGCCCGCCAGCCCGCCTTCAGCCTCCGCGCGCTGGCGACGCCCAGCACCACGAGGCCGACGGGCGCGATCGCCAGCAGCCAGACCAGAGCGATCAGCGACAGCTGCAGCAACGACTGGATCACGACCCACGGCTTGGATTCCGGGGAAATATCCACACGCTCGAAGCTGTAGGGATCGGGCATGGGCGGTCGATCTTTCCAGTCGCCGCCCCCGGCTTGCCCCACCATAGGCCGTTCGCGAAAAGGTTGAACCCTCGCGCGGACAATATCTGTGCAAATTCACGAAAATCCGGAAAGTCAGGCCGCCAGGCGCAGAACCTTGGCGATCTGGGCGTCGCTGCGGCGCAGGGCCAGCAGCGCCAGCAGGGCCACCGCCAGCGGCGCCAGGCCCCACAGCGGCAAGCCGGCCACCGACAGGCCGACGAAGCCGGCCAGCAGAGCCGAGATCGCCACCTCGGCCAGGGTCGCGAACCACGAGGCGCCGCGCCGGCGCTTGAAGTCGGCCCGCTTGCCCGGCTTCTGGTGCCAGACATTGATCAGCCCGCAGGCCCAGGCCGCCAGGCCGGCGCCGACGGCGGTCCAGAAGGCGGTGGCGGGCGCAAGCCAAGCCAGCACCGCCAGCGGCGCGGCCAGCAGCAGGGCCACCGGCAGCAGGGCCGCCGCCAGCTTGGCGCGGCGCAGGGACCGCACGGCGGCCGGCGACACGGCCAGCAGGTCCGGGCTCTCCTCGGCCGACAGGGTGATCCAGGCCAGGCTCCCGGCCACCTGCCCGGCCAGGAACACCACCACCCCGGCCCCGCCGGCCAGGGCCGCCCCTCCGCCGTGGGCGGCGTTGCGGCTGAGGATCACGGCGGTCGGCACCAGGTACAGCACCCTCAGCAGCACCTGCGACAGCAGGCCGGCGTCACGCAGGATCAGCCGCAGTTCCTTGGCCAGGGTGGCGGCGAACACCCCCTTGGCGAAGGCCCGGTCGCGGCCGCGCGCGGGCCTGGCGGCGCTGGTCTGGGATCCTTGCGTCGCGGCCGCGGCGTCGGCGAACCGCCGGCCCAGCGACAGCGCCGACAGGGTGAAGGCCCCCGCCCCGATCGCCAGGAGCGCCAGCAGCGGCAGGGGCTCGCCCAGCATGGCCTTCAGCGGCAGCCAGGCGATCGGCGGCAGCTTCAGCCGGCCCTCGGCGGTCTCGCGCGCCAGGGTCTGGAACAGGCTCTCGCTGGCGCCCTTGCCCAGGATGGTGCGGATCTGGCTGGTCAGGAAGAAGGCCGCGCCCACGAGGGCCGCCAGCACCTGGGCCACCGTGCGCGTGCGGCGCGGGCCGATCAGCGAGAACAGGGTCATGGCCAGCGACAGTCCCGCCGCCGTCGCCAGCAGGGCCAGAGCCGCCAGCACGCCGAACAGGCCCAGCCACTCCGGATGGCCCAGAATGATCGCCGGCCCGACCAGCGGCGTCAGGAAGATCAGGAACACCGTCATGACCCCGGCCGCCACGCCCAGGGCGCGGACGAACAGCACCGTCCGCGGCGGGATCGGCGAGGAGAACAGCAGATCCAGGTCGCCGCGCTCGTAGAGCGCCTCGCTGGCCGCCGCCAGGGTCTGCGACAGCATCAGGGTGAAGGCGGTGGCGCAGCAGCCCACGGCGATGGCCGCCGCCATCGGCACCATCGGCACGTCCAGCTTGCGCAGCACGAAGCCCAGCGAGACCCCGCCGCTCAGCATCACCAGCAGCAGGATCGAGCCGCCGATCCAGGCCCCGATGCCGGCGCCGACCCTCTTGCCGGTCAGGCCGCGCCAGTAGAGGCGGATCTCCTGGGCCAGCAGCCAGGCGACCGAGCCGGAGCGCAGCAGCCTCACGCCGCGGCCCCGTCGGACGTCAGCTGCAGGAAGACGTCTTCGAGCGTTCCGCCGTCCTTGCCCGCCTGACCGCGCAGGGTATCTAGGGTGCCCTCGGCCAGCAGCCGTCCGCCGGCGATGATGCCGATGCGGTCGGCCATGCGCTCGGCCACTTCCAGGATGTGGGTGGTCAGGATCACCGTGCCGCCGGCGTCGACGCGGGCCTGCAGCATGTCCTTGACCAGCCGCGCGGCGGCGGCGTCGAGGCCGGTCAGCGGCTCGTCGAGGATTAGCAAGCGCGGATCGTGGATCAGCGCCCCGGCCAGGGCCACCTTCTGCTTCATGCCGCGCGAGAAGCCCTCGCACCGCCGCCGCGCCTCGCCCGCAAGCCCCAGGGTCTCCAGCAGCTCCAGCGCCCGGGCCTTGGCGTGCCTGGGCTCGACGTTCCAGAGACCGGCGACGAACTCCAGATATTCCAGCGGGGTGAGCCGGTCATAGATCATCGCCTCGTCCGGCGCCCAGGCGGTGATGGCCTTGGCCGCCGCCGGATCGGTCCGGGCGTCGATGCCGAAGATCTCGATGCTGCCCTTGTCGGGCTTGGTCAGCCCAGCGACCATCCGCAGGGTGGTGGTCTTGCCCGCGCCGTTGGGTCCGAGCAGGGCGTAGAGCTCGCCCGGATGCACCGTCAGGTCCAGCTCGCGCACGGCGGGCTTGGCGAAGGTCTTGTCCAGCCCCCGGACGATCAAGGCTTCGGTCACGCTGGCCCCCGTGCAATGCGGCGGGCATGTGATCGCGATTGGGGGATGGGCGCAAGGTTGGGTGGTCTGCACACGCAAATCCTCCCCCTCTGGGGGAGGTGGCCCAGAGGGCCGGAGGGGGCCAGCGCGGCCTCGACCGCTACCCCCTCAGTCGCTCCGCGACAGCTCCCCCAGAGGGGGAGCATCCAAAGGACGTCACCCCGCCCGCGTCTCGACCTTCACGCCCGCCGTCAGCATCTTGTGCACCGGGCAGGCCTCAGCGATCTCCATCAGCCGCTGGCGCTGGGTCTCGTCGAGGTCGGCCGGCAGGGTGATGACCCGGTCGAAGACATCGGCGGGAACCTGGCCCGGCAGGCGCCGCCAGGTGGTCTCGACCCGCACCTCGCCCAGGGCCCAGCCCTTGCGCTTGGCGTAGAGCCGCAGCGTCTGGGTGGTGCAGGCCGCCAGGCCCGCCGCGACCAGGTCGTGGGGATTGGGGCCGGTGTCGAGCCCGCCTTCCGACGGCTTGAGGTCGCCGGCGATACGCGAAGGGCCGGCGGTGATCAGGATCTGCACGCCGCCGTGGCCGCTGTCCTCGGCGATGGCGGAAGGGCGGGCGACGTCGGTCATGGCGAATCCTCAGAGGTCGAGAGGCCTGACCTTAGGCCTCTCGCTCCGCATCGCGCTTGTCGAAATCCGTCCCCCGACGAACCTTCGAAGGATCTTAAGCGGCCGCGCCGGCCCCGACCTTGAACAGGTGGGTGGCGCCGCGCCAGACCTCGACCTCGTTGCAGCCGCGGTGCATGTCGAACAACTCGCCGGCGCGCAGGCGCGCGGCGTTGTCGTCGGCGCAGGCCGTGACATCGAAACGGGGAACCGAGCCATCGCGCTCGACGCAGAAGAAGGTAAACACCTGCATGGGAACGATCGTCCTCATCAGGCGGGACCGGGTCCATGTTCGATGGGCGGGGCCGCAGCGCCAGCTGACTTCCGCAACCGGCTCTTGAAAACCCAATATAATGAACGCAAAGCGATTCACCATAGGGGTTCGGTTTCTTAACAGGACTCAGTTGGGGATGAATCCTGTCCTGATGGGAATCCTCGCCCGGAACCATGGTTCCAATTTGGCGCGAATGCGCTTTCCCTGGACGTCATCACGCACTAGGTTCGCCACCTTTCGCAAACGGCGACGTTAAGAGACTCATGCCCGCGCACTATCTCGACTTCGAGCGACCCATCGCCGACCTGGAAGCCAAGATCGAAGAGCTTTCCAAGCTTTCCGAGACGGCTGGCCCCGGCGCGTTCGACAACGAGATCGTCGCCCTGCGCGAGCGCGTGCAGGTTCTGCGCAAGGAAGCCTATGCCGGTCTCGACGCCTGGCAGAAGACGATGGTCGCCCGCCACCCGCAGCGGCCGCACCTGCGCGATTATGTCGCGGGCCTGATCGACGAGTTCGTCGAGCTGCGCGGCGACCGCAAGTTCGCCGACGACCAGGCCATCGTCGGGGGCCTGGGCCGCTTCCGCGGCATGCCCGTCGTGGTCATGGGCCACGAGAAGGGCCACGACACCACCACCCGCCTGAAGCACAACTTCGGCATGGCCCGCCCCGAGGGCTACCGCAAGGCCGTGCGCCTGATGGACATGGCCGAGCGCTTCAACCTGCCGGTGCTGACCTTCGTCGACACCGCCGGCGCCTATCCGGGCCTCGGCGCCGAAGAGCGCGGCCAGGCCGAGGCCATCGCCCGCTCGACCGAACGCTGCCTGACGCTGGGCACCCCGATGGTCACCACCATCACCGGCGAAGGCGGCTCGGGCGGCGCCATCGCCCTGGCCGGCGCCAACCGCGTGCTGATCCTCGAGCACTCGATCTATTCGGTGATCTCGCCGGAAGGCGCGGCCTCGATCCTGTGGCGCGACGGCGGCCGGGCCAAGGACGCGGCCACCAACATGAAGATCACGGCGCAAGACCTGATCAAGCTGCGCATCGTCGACCGCATCGTCGAGGAACCGGCCGGCGGCGCTCACTCGGATCCCGAAGCCGCCATCAAGGCCGTCGGCGACGCGGTGGAGGACGAGCTGAAGAAGCTGTCGGTCCTCACCCCCGCCGAACTCAAGCGCCAGCGCGCCGATCGCTTCTACGCCATCGGCCGCGAAGGCCTGCAGTAGCCGTGAGCGGCGACGGCGATCCGTTCCTCGGAGAAACCGTCGGCAAGAAGCCCAAGGATTCCTCGGTCGCGGACGCCGGCGTCGAAGCCGGCCTCGGCCTCGCCGCCGAGATCGCGCCCCTGCCCTTCCTCGTCGTCAGCGGCGTGATCGCCGGCGCGGGGCTCCTGGGCTTCCTCGCCTGGAAGGCCGTCGAACGCGCGGGCGGCAAGAAGAAGAAGATCGGCTGACGGCTCCTTCTCTCCCGTAAAACCCCCGCCAAAGCGGGGGCCCAGGTGTTTTGTCGTCGAGCGCCGTGGGTTTCAGAAAAAGCCTGGGTCCCCGCTTTCGCGGGGATTTTACGGGTAGAGGTGGACGCAAGCCCCACTCAGCTGCATCTTTCGTTCTGGACCTTCTCGATGGTCCGGAGCGGTCGTCCCATGGAAATCTCGGTCACCGACGCCGAAGGCCAACTGACCGACCTCGTCCGCAAGGCCGAGGCCGGCGACGAGGTCGTGCTGACCCACGACGGCCAACCGGCTGTGCGGCTGGTGCCCGTAAACGCCAAACATGACCCGGCCAGCCGCCGCGCGATCATCGACGCCGTTCGCAAATCCGGCGCGGCGAACGCGACGCCCGGCCCCTGCGCAGCCCGGAGCCAGGACTTCCTCTACGGTGACGACGGCCTGCCCGGGTGATCGCGATCCATACTTCCGCGCTGATGGCGATTGTGCTGGACGAGGCGGAAGCCGATCGATGCTCCGAGGTCCTGGTGCGTGAACCGAAGGTTCTGATCTCTGCCGGAACCCTGGTTGAAGCCCTGGTCGTCGCTCAGCGTCGCCGCGTCACCAACGACCTGACCACGCTTATCGAGAACTTGGACATGACCGAGGAACCGGTCTCCGAAGCAGTCGCCCATCGCGTCGCCGAAGCCTACGGACTGTGGGGCAAAGGCTTCCATCCCGCCGGCCTGAACTGGGGCGACTGCTTCGCCTATGTCACGGCCAAGGACTGCGGCCGGCGGCTGCTGTTCGTCGGCGACGACTTCGCCCGCACCGACCTGATCCCCGCCTGACGCGCGCACCCGCCCACGAAAAAGCCCGCCCCGGTCTCCCGGGGCGGGCCTCATCGTTTCAGGCTCTCTCGAACCCGCCGGTCGTCAGACCAGCGAGCCGTGGCACTGCTTGAACTTCTTGCCCGAACCGCAGGGGCACGGACCGTTGCGGTTGGTGCGATCCCAGCCTTCCGGCAGCGCCGAGACCGGCAGGGCCTCGCGCTGCTGCGGCGACAGGCCTTCGGGCAGAGCGCCGGCCAGGGCCGCGTTCTCGCCGGTCAGCGGGTCCAGGTGCACCGGGATCAGGTTTTCCGGCGTGTGCAGGGGCTCGGGCTCGGCATAGGCGATCTCGACCGTCATCAGCCAGCGGGTGGTGTTGCTGCGCAGGTCGCCCAGCAGCTTTTCGAACAGGCTGAAGGCTTCGGTCTTGTACTCGTTCAGCGGGTCGCGCTGGCCGTAGCCGCGCAGGCCGATGACGTTGCGCAGGTGGTCCAGGTGCATCAGGTGCTCGCGCCACTGCAGATCGATCATCTGCAGCAGGAAGCTCTTTTCCACCGAACGCATCTGCTCGGGGGTGATGATCACTTCGCGCTGGGCGGCGTACTCGTCGGCGGCCTTGCCGATGCGCTCGCGGAAGACCTCGTCGTCGACGCCTTCCTCGGCGGCCCATTCCTTCAGCGGCAGGTCGAGGCCCAGGATCGCCTGGACGCGCTCATGCAGGCCCTCGATGTCCCACTGCTCGGCGTAGGCCTTCGGCGGCACGTGACGGGCCACCAGGTCCTCGACCACGTCGGTGCGCATCTCGGCGATGACTTCCGACAGATCGCTGCTCTCCATGAACTCCTGGCGCTGCTCGAACACGGCCTTGCGCTGGTCGTTGACGACGTCGTCGTACTTCAGGAGGTTCTTGCGGATCTCGTAGTTGCGCTGCTCGACCCGGGTCTGGGCCTTGGCGATGGCGGCGTTCAGCCACTTGTGGGTGATCGCCTCGCCGTCCTGGACGCCGAAGGTGCGCATGATCGCGTCCAGGCGCTCGCCGGCGAAGATGCGCAGCAGGTCGTCTTCGCACGACAGGAAGAACTTCGAACGGCCCGGGTCGCCCTGACGGCCGGTGCGGCCGCGCAGCTGGTTGTCGATGCGGCGGCTCTCGTGGCGCTCGGTGCCCAGAACGAACAGGCCGCCGGCGGCCAGGGCCGCCTTCTTGGCGTCGGCGATCTCGGCTTCCAGTTCGGCGCGATAGGCCAGCTCGTCCTCGTGCGAGACGGTGATGCCCAGGCCCCGCTGCTCGATCTTCCACTTCGACAGGCGCAGGTCGATGCTGCCGCCCAGCTGGATGTCGGTGCCGCGGCCGGCCATGTTGGTGGCGATGGTCACCGCGCCCGGCACGCCGGCGTCGGCGACGATGCCGGCTTCCTGCTCGTGGAAGCGGGCGTTCAGCACCTGGTGGGGGATGCCCTTCTGCTTGGCGCCCTTGTTTTCCCACTCGTAGGCGTCGAGCAGCTTGGACAGCTCCTCGGACTTCTCGATCGACACGGTGCCGACCAGGATCGGCTGGCCGCGGCTGTGGCAGTCGGCGATCTGAACCAGGATGGCCCGGTTCTTCTCTTCCTCGGTGCGGTAGACCTCGTCGTCGTCGTCGATGCGCTGGATGACGCGGTTGGTCGGGATTTCGCTGACGCCCATCTTGTAGATGTCGTCGAACTCCTGCGCCTCGGTCGAGGCCGTGCCGGTCATGCCCGACAGCTTGGTGTAGAGGCGGAAGTAGTTCTGGATGGTCACCGAGGCCAGGGTCTGGTTCTCGGGCTGGATGGCGGCGCCTTCCTTGGCCTCGATGGCCTGGTGCAGGCCTTCCGACAGGCGGCGGCCGGTCATCATGCGGCCGGTGAACTCGTCGATCAGGACGATCTCGTCGGCCTTGACGATATAGTCCTTGTCGCGCGTGTAGAGCACGTTGGCCCGCAGGGCCTGGTTAACGTGGTGCACGATCGAGATGTTGGCCGCGTCGTAGAGGCCGGCGGTGTCCTCGGCCAGGTGGCCGCCCGAGATCAGGACCTCTTCGATCCGCTCCTGGCCCTCTTCGGTGAGGATGACCTGCTTCTGCTTCTCGTCGTGGTCGTAGTTGGTCTTGTCCTTGATGAGTTCCTTCACCAGGACGTCGATGGTCTTGTAGAGCTCGCTGCGGTCCTCGGTCGGGCCCGAGATGATCAGCGGGGTGCGGGCTTCGTCGATCAGGATCGAGTCGACTTCGTCGACGATCACGTAATGGTGGCCGCGCTGGACCATCTCGTTCACGTCATAGACGAGGTTGTCGCGCAGGTAGTCGAAGCCGAATTCGTTGTTGGTGCCGTAGGTGATGTCGGACTTGTAGGCGCGCTGGCGGTCGCCCTGCGACAGGCCGTTGACGATGATGCCGTACGACAGGCCCATGAAGTTGTAGAGCTGGCCCATCCACTCGGCGTCGCGGGTGGCCAGGTAGTCGTTGACCGTGATGACGTGCACGCCCTTGCCGGCCAGCGCGTTCAGATAGGTCGGCAGGGTGGCGACCAAGGTCTTGCCTTCACCGGTGCGCATTTCCGAGATGCCGCCGAAGTGCAGCACCATGCCGCCGACCAGCTGCACGTCGAAGTGGCGCATGCCCAGCACGCGCTTGGAGGCCTCGCGCACGGCGGCGAAGGCTTCGTCGAGGATGTCGTCAAGGGTGGCGCCCTTTTCCAGGCGGTCCTTGAATTCCTGGGTCTTGGCCTTCAGGGCCTCGTCCGACAGGGCGGCCATCGCCGGCTCGAACGCGTTGATCTTGGCCACGCGGCTCTGCAGCGTCTTGACCTTGCGTTCGTTGGAGGAACCGAAGAGCTTTTTGGCGAAGCCGAGCATGCAGAAAGGATCCGGAGCGAGAACTAGTGAGGCCGGCGCTAAGGCTTGTGGGCCTTCACTACGGTAATGACGTTGCGCCGGGTTTCGGAAAACCACTGAAAACGGCGCGCGCGCGAGACTTAAGCACCGCCCCTCCCAGTGTCAACGAAGGCCCGGCCCGCCTCGACGTCGAAAAACACCGATAGGCCAAGCTTGCCCACGCCGCACGAATTATGCCCGCAGCGCGCGCCGGCGCGACGCCGAAACCGCTGGAAGCGCCTGGAGTTCCATCCGCTTGGCCAGAACCGGGCGGCCCGACACGAAGTTTAGACCCAAAGGCCGCCGAAACGGCTTCCCCTTTGGCCTGACGCGCTCTAGAGCGCTTTTCTTGAGTTCAGCGGAGAACCGCGTCCAATGCACCCCGTCCGCCCCCGTCCGTTTCTGGTCGCCGCCGCCCTCGGCCTGGCGCTGCTGGTCGCCGCCTGCGGCCGCGGCGGGGTCGACGAGCGCCCGCCCGAGCCCGGCGACACGGCCGTGGCGCGGGTCGACGGCCACGCGGTGTGGGCCTCCGACGTCAAGCGCGAGGCGGTGGCGCAGGGCCTGATCGGCGAGGGCGAGCCGCTCGACGTCTCGTCCGACCTCTTCCGCCGCGTCCTCGACGAGGTGGTGGACCAGAAGCTGCTGGCGTCCGAAGCCATGCAGCGCAAGCTCGACAAGGATCCCGTCGCCCAGCGCCGCCTGGCCGCCGCCCGCGAGCGCATCCTCGGCGACATGCTGGTCGAGGGCATGGTCGAGAAGGCCGTCACCGAGGACAACATCCGCGGCCTCTACGCCGAGCAGCAGAAGCTGGCCAAGCAGTCCGAAGAGATCCGCGCCCGCCAGATCCTGGTGCCCAGCCAGGCCGAAGCCGAAAGCGTCAAGAAGCTGCTGGCCACCGGCGCCTCGTTCGACGCCCTGGCCATGGAGCGCTCCAAGGACGAGGCCACCCGCTTCAAGGGCGGCGACCTCGGCTACTTCACCGTCGACGTCATGCCCGAGGCCTATGCCGGCGCCCTGAAGGACGCCAAGGCCGGCGACCTGATCGGTCCGTTCCACTCCGACGGCCAGTGGGTGGTGCTGCGCGTCGAGGACAAGCGCCTGGAAGCCCCGCTCAGCCTGGAAGAGACCCGGCCGCAGATCGTGCGCTTCCTGACCTACGACCAGGTCCGCGACCTGCTGGAGAAGCTGCGCTCGGGCGCCAAGGTGGAGATGCTGGTCGGCAAGGGCCAGGACGTCCCCGGCGCGCCTCAGGAACCGGCCTCCGCTCCGGCCGGCGCCGCCGCCCCCGTTTCCGACCTCGACAGCGCGCCGCCCGCCTCGGCGCCCGCCCAGACCCCGGCCAAAAAATGACCCGCAAGCCTGCAAAGACCCCGACCAAGACCACCGCTCCGAAGGCCGCCGAAAAGACGCCCGCGACCACGACCCCGGCCGAGATCGTCGGCCAGGTCGGCGCCAGCGTCGGCCAGGCCCTGGACCGCGCCCTCGATCCGCTGGCCTCGGCCCTGAAGCGCGCCGGCCTGCGCCGCGCCCAGAAGTCGGCCGGCGAGACCCCGGCCCCGACCGCCGCTCCCGCGACGCCCGCCGCCGCGCCGGGCAAGCCGGGCCTGGCCGTCTCGCCGCTGGTCGTGCCGTTCCCGACCATCCCGCCGATCGCCGGCGTCGAGATCGCCACCGGCCGCGCCGGCTTCTACAAGCACGAGCGCCCCGACCTCTTGCTGATGCGCTTCGCCGAGGGCACCTCGGGCGCCGGCGTCTTCACCCGCCACGGCGTCGGCTCGGCTCCGGTCGACTGGTGCAAGCGCCAGCTGGCCGCCAGCGGCGGCGCCGACGTGCGCGCCCTCGTGGTCAACGCCGGCTGCGCCAACAGCTTCACCGGCAAGCCCGGCGCCGACGCCGTGCGCCGCGTGGCCACCGCCGTGGGCAAGCGCTTCGACTGCCGCCAGCGCGACGTGATGATGGCCTCGACCGGCGTCATCGGCGTGATCCTCGACGACAGCAAGATCACCTCCAACCTGCGCGAGGTGGAGACCCGCCTGACGCCGGACGGCTGGGCCGCCGCCGCCTCGGCGATCATGACCACCGACACCTTCCCGAAGGGCGCCTACGCCACGGCGGTGATCGACGGCCATGAAGTGAAGATCGCCGGCATCGCCAAGGGCTCGGGCATGATCGCGCCGGACATGGCCACCATGCTGGCCTTCGTCGCCACCGACGCCGCCATCGCCCCGGCCGCCCTGCAGACGCTGGTCTCTCTTTACACCCGCACCACCTTCAACTGCGTGACGGTGGACGGCGACCGCTCGACCAACGACACCCTTCTCCTCTTCGCCACCGGCCAGTCGGGCGCGCCCAAGATCAGCCGCCCCGGCGACAAGCGCCTGGCCGACTTCCGCGAAAAGCTGGAAGGCGTGCTGCTGGATCTGGCCCTGCAGCTGGTCCGCGACGGCGAGGGCGCCACCAAGTTCGTCAAGATCACCGTCAACGGCGCCGAGAGCCCGCTGTCGGCCCGCAAGATCGCCCGCACCATCGCCGAAAGCCCGCTGGTCAAGACCGCCTTCGCCGGCGAGGACGCCAACTGGGGCCGCATCGTCATGGCCGTCGGCCGCGCCGACGAGCCGGTCAACCGCGAGAAGATCAGCGTCAAGTTCGGCGATCTCTTCGCCGCCCGCGACGGCCTGGTCTCGGCCGAGTACGACGAGGCGGCCATGAGCGCCTACATGAAGCACCAGGAACTCGAGGTCACCGTCGAGGTCGGCGTCGGCAAGGGCAGCTCCACCGTCTGGACCTGCGACCTGACCAAGCAGTACGTGGCGATCAACGGGGATTACCGGTCGTAGGCTCACCCCCTACCGACCTGCCCTATCCCTCCACCGTAAAACCCCCGCGAAAGCGGGGGCCCAGGCTTTTTATCGTGGAGCGCGGCGCGTTTCAGAAAACACCTGGGTCCCCGCTTTCGCGGGGATTTTACGGAAGGGGTAAGGCCGAGGCCTGACCCCCCCTCGTCACCGCGCGCCGCGATCATGGCGGCGGCCGGCGCCCGCCCACCCTATATGCGGCAAGATCGACGCCCCCGACCGATCTTCGCAGCAGAGAAGCGCGCCATGAAAATCCTGATCGTCCTCACCTCGCACGACACCCTCGGCGACACCGGCAAGAAGACCGGGTTCTGGCTGGAAGAGCTCGCCGCGCCCTACTACGTGTTCAAGGACGCCGGCGCCGAGATCGTCCTGGCCTCGCCCAAGGGCGGGCAGCCGCCGCTCGATCCCAAGAGCGACCTGCCGGACTTCCAGACCGACATGACCCGCCGCTTCCAGGCCGACGAGGCCGCGCTGGCAGCTCTCGCCAAGACCGTTCCGCTGGACGCCGTCGACGCCGCCGATTTCGACGCGGTCTTCTATCCCGGCGGTCACGGACCGCTGTGGGACCTGGCGGAGTCGCCCGCTTCGATCGCCCTGATCGAAGCCTTCGACCGCGCCGGCAAGCCCCAGGCCCTGGTCTGCCACGCCCCGGGCGCCCTGCGCCACGTCAAGGCCGCCGACGGCCGCCCGCTCGTGGCCGGCCGCAAGGTCACCGGCTTCACCAACGGCGAGGAAGACGCCGTCGAGCTGACCGACATCGTGCCGTTCCTGGTCGAGGACATGCTGAAGGCGAGCGGCGGCCTCTATGAGAAAGGCTCGGACTGGGCCCCCTATGTCGTCGAGGACGGCGACCTGATCACCGGGCAAAACCCCGCCAGCAGCGACGCCGTCGCCCACGCCCTCGTCACGCGCCTGGCGGCCAAGGCCTGAGCTTGTCTCCAACCGTAAAACCCCCGCGAAAGCGGGGATATTACGGAAATAGGGACGCTTGCCGCCTTCCCTGTCCCGTCACCACCGATCCAGATTGGCTGACGACAGGTCGAGCACGCGCTCTAATGCTTCCGTGAAAAGTCTCTCGGATATAGGCGACTTGGCAGCGTTTTCCCATCGGTCGACGCGTACCCCTCCAGGGTACGATGTCTCCGTTCATAGTCATCCATCCAGGGCAACAGGTCCCGCACTTCAGGCCCCCTCGCGCCGAGCGCGCGCCCACGGCAAGCTGCCGCATAGACTAGACGCGCGCCGCCTCCGAACACTTGATCTAGTTCCCTGTCGTCTATCGACTTTACGGAGGCTGGGTCCTCCAATTTATCGAACCTTACCAAGGTCGGAATATCATACACGCCGTATTTTTCGAGATTACCCACCCCTTCGCCGATCCTTATGTCTGAGCAAAGGGGCATATTTTCGTAACTTGGAGGCTCCCAAAAACGAGCGCCATCCGTTGAGACCAAGGCGAATAGTTTTTCGCCTGCTGCAAGTTCAATTATCAGCGCGTCTCCCACTACCCTATGGTCTCGCGTATCGATTACGATAAACGATGGCTCCGTGGTAAGCGTTCTTCTGAACGACTTTCACACTATGAGCTTGCCCGACTGCCTTACGCCGAGAATGAGCGTCCAGCTCTTTTTCTCGGTCTTTTCGCAACCCGCTAAGGCGCTTGCAGTCAAGGCAAGAAATAGAGCGCACCAGCCGACCTTGACGCCAAGGGATCGTCGCTTCTCTGGGCGGGGGGAATTCACTCCAGTCATTGGGATCGATTTCCTTGCGAAGAGTGGCGTAGGAGCGCCTCAGGCGACATACAAATTCCTGGCGGGAAAGTAGTTGGCGAGCAAATTCCTCACAGCGACCACATAGCTTTATGCGACTTGGGCGGCGCGCCGCAGATCAGGCGTAGCGCCGCCATAGTCGCCACCGTAAAGGCGAACCACTCCATGCCGTCGCGATCGGAAAGCGCGTGCAGCCGCTTCAGCAAGGACCGTTTCTCCATCATCGCTTCACCCCTGCTCGCTCCGCGCCCGCACGTCGGCCAGCGTGTGATCGACCAGTAGTTCCCCGTCCTCCCACACCGTGACCATGGCGTCGGTCCAGCCGGCTTCCACCGCCTTGCCCTCGCCGACCGCCACCGTCCGGAACTCGCCCGCGTCGTTCCTTTGCAGCATCAGCCGCCCGGCCTTGGAGCGTTTGCCCGGGTCGGTGACGGGGTTCTTGCTGACGTCGATCCACACCCCGTCGACCTTGGCGGCCGAGCACTTCAGGGCGAAGCGCTGGGTGTCGCGGTCGAGCTGTTGCAGCAAGCCGCCGCCCATGCCGAAGGCGATGTTGTCGGCGGCGAAGCCGTCGGCGATCACCCGCTCCAGTATGGCGGCGATGCTGGTCGGGTTGACCCCGTCGCCCTGGATCGCCCGCACGTGGTTCAGCACCTTGTAGCCCTTGGCGTTGACCGTGCTGCCGAAGGCCTCGTCGAGGCGCTTCAGGGTCTCGGCGACGATGGTCACCGGGTCGCCGGAGTCGGGCCGCACCACCAGGGTCGCGCCGCTGGCGATCACTTCGTCGCGCAGTTCCTGGCCCCAGATCCGGCTGACGGCGTCGAACAGGTCGTAGCTGTCGGACACCACCGAGAACAGCGCCCCGGGCTTGCCGAAGCTCTTGAGCATGTTGCGATAGGCGTCGGCCTCGCGGTCGCGGCCCCAGCTGGTGATCGTGCTGTGCTCGGCGGCCGGGATGGAGAAGGCGGCCATCGGCTCGCCGTACCAGGCGCGGCCCGCCTGCACGGCGGCCAGGGTGTCGCTGCCCAGGAAGTTGACGAGGTGGGCCAGCCCGCCGATCGCGGCGCTCTCCCGGCTGGAGACGCCCCGCGCCCCGAAGTCGTGCAGCTTGAACGGCAGCTGGCCGGCCGGATCGTCGCTGGTCTTCTCCAGGGCCGCGCGGAGGGTCTGCTTGACGCCCCAGCTGGTGGTGGCGACGGTCACCGGATACCAGACCCGCAGCAGCAGGGTTTCCAGGTACGACGGCAGCCAGAAGCACTCCGGGTCGGTGTTCTCGATGGTCATCAGCGCCTGGTGCGTCGGAACCACCGTCCCCTCCGGCACGGCGCGGATGCGCACCGGCAGGCGGCCGCCGTGCACGTCGACGATCCGCCGCCAGCCGGCCTCGTTGAACGGCTCGCCGTGCGCCGCCAGCAGCTCGGCGGCCTCATCTACCATGGCGTGGGTGACGGGCCTGGCCAGCGCCGTCTTCAGGATCGCCTGCAGGCCGAAGAAGACCGTGCGGTCGTAGCGCCCGCCCCGGCTCTCCACATAGGAGAAGGCGCCCGTCGTGCCGGGCGGATATTGCAGCCAGTGGCTGGCCTTGTAGCTGTCGGTGTCGAGGATCAGGTTGTCGAACATCGCGGAAGCTCCTTCGCGCGGGGTGTGACCGTCTCGTCTTTCGGGACAGGATTTCAGGATGGCGTCAGGCGGCGCCGACGAAGTGTTCGAGGATGTGGAAGTGGTCCTCGAAGAACTGCTCCTCCATCAGCAGCGCCTCGCTGACGGGAACCCAGCGCGCCTGCTCGGCGTCGTCGGATCCCTTCACGCGCGGCAGCGGACCGGCGGGGAAGTCGAAGTGGAAGGCGTGGGTGATCGTGCGTCCGCGCAGCGAGCGGTCGGGATGGTCGAACACCCGCGCGGCCTTGATCGAGCCGCGCAGCACGGCCGGCGGGATCTTCAGGCGCGTCTCCTCGTGCAGCTCGCGGATCGCGGCGGCCTGCACCGTCTCGCCCTGGTTCACGAAACCGCCCGGCAGGGCCCACAGTCCCTTGCCCGGCTCGGCCCGGCGGCGCACCAGCAGCACGTGGCCGGAATGGACGACCACCGCGTCGGCGGTGACGAAGGTCGGAGGATAGGGCGCGGCGGCCCAGGCCTGGCGATAGGTCTTGATGAAGGCGTGCTCGCGGGCCAGCTGGGCGTAGGCGGGCGAGCCGTCGCGGAAGGCGCCGAGCATCTCGAACACCGGCCCGGGCACGTTGGCCTCGACCAGCCGCAGGCCGCCCGCCTCGCCGGCGAACAGCCAGTCGCGCAGCTCGGTGGCCGACAGCACGTCGGCGTGCTGCACGTCGACCAGCTCCCACTGCGGAAAAGCGGCCAGATAGGTCGCGGTGGCGTCGTCCTTGTTGCGGCCGATCAGGCCGACCTTGGCGTCTTCACCGGCGCCGTCCCGCGCCACGGCCTCGGCCACCAGACGCTGCACGTCGCCGACCCACAGGGTGTCGCCATAGAGGCGGTCGCGCAGCGGCGCCACGATCAGCCGGGCCGCGTCCTCGCTGGCCGCGGCGCGGATCATCACGGCCCGTTCGGCGGCGTTGAAGGGGTTGCGGATGGTGCGCGGCTGACCCGCGCTGCCGGTCAGAACGATCACCTTGCGCGCCAGGCGCATGGCGTGCCGCAGTACGGCGGCGTGGCCGTTGTGGAACGGCTGGAAGCGTCCGATCAGGACGAGATAGTCGAAGCGCATGAGACTCCCTCACGCCGATGTCCGCCGCCGGTCTATCCGGCGACATGGGTTATGCTAACTTTGAGCAAAAGGTGTTGTCAACCCGGACGTGCAGGTTTCTTGCAGGGTTGAGGGATTGTCGGCGCCCTCGCCTCTCGGCGCTGGACCGGCGGCGCCCCAGGCGCCAACGATCCCTCGCTTCCTCGTCGACGAGATCCAGCCCCATGTCCGAACGCAGCGCCTATCTGACGCTCCACAGCATCGCCGCTGTCCTGACGACGCTACCGGCCAGTCTCCTTCTGACGGCGAGCGTCATTTCCCCCGATCCAGGAGAATACGACGACGGCGTCATGAGCGGCCTCGCGCGAGCCCTCCTCGGCTTCTTCGCGCTTCCCGCCGCGGCTTTCGTGCTCAATCTCTTCACCAGGCGCGACAGCCGGCGGAGCCTGCGGCTGGCGGCCGACATCGCCGGCTGGCTGGCCATGCTGGCCTGCGCCCTGGCCCTCCTGGCGGGTGTCTGGCTGGTCTGGATTTCGACCAAATACGGCCAGATCAGCGATCCCCCTATCCTCGGCGGGGTGTTCTATGTCGGCTACTTCGGCGGGATCATCCTCTGCGCCGTTCATGGCCTGCGCGAACGTCCGGCCTCCAGAAAGGCCGGACGCCAGGCGCGCCGTAGGCCGCCGCTCAGCTTGGCCGATCCTCAGAACCCGTAAAGCGCCGCGTATTCCGCGTCCTTGGCCGCGATCTGCTTGGCGCAATCGACCATCACCTTGGCCTGTTTCCAGGTGGCGTCGTCCTGCATCTTGCCGTCGATCATCGCCACGCCCGAACCGTCGGGCATGGCTGCCAGGATGCGCTTGGCGAAGGCCACCTCGGCGGGGTCGGGGCTGAAGACCTGCTTGGCGATGGCGATCTGGCTGGGGTGCAGGCTCCAGGCCCCGGCGCAGCCCATCAGGAAGGCGTTGCGGAACTGCTGCTCGCAGGCGACCGGATCGTCGATGGCCCCGAACGGCCCGTAGAACGGCTTGATCCCGTGGGCCGCGCAGGCGTCGACCATCTTGGCGAAGGTGTAGTGCCAGAGGTCCTGTTGCACGCTGGCGCGGGGCGATCCGTCCGTATGCGGATCCTCGATGACGCGGTAGCCCGGATGCCCGCCGCCGACCCGCGTGGTCTTCATCGCCCGGCTGGCCGCGAGGTCCGCCGGCCCCAGCGAAATCCCCTGCATGCGCGGGCTGGCGCCGGCGATCTGCTCGACGTTCATCACCCCCTCGGCCGTCTCGAGAATGGCGTGCAGCAGGATGGGCCGGGTCACCCCGTGCTTGGCCTCCAGCGAGGCCAAGAGCTGGTCGATGTAGAAGATGTCCCACGGCCCCTCGACCTTGGGCACCATGATCACGTCGATCCTGTCGCCCGCCTTCTCGACCAGGGTCGCCACCTCGTCGAGATGCCAGGGCGAGTTCAGGCAGTTGATCCGCACCCACAGCCCCACGCCCAGGGCCTTGAAGTCGACCTCGCGCGACAGGGCGATCGTCCCGGCCAGGGCCGCGCCCTTGGCGTCGGCGGGAATGGCGTCTTCCAGATTGGCCAGGATCACGTCGACCGTGGGGGCGATCTCGCCGACCTTGGCCCGCACCTTCTCCAGATGCGGCGGCACGAAGTGGATCATCCGCTCGACGCGGGCGGGCAGTTCGCGCCACGGCGGCGGCGCGCCGATGGCCAGGGGTTTGAAGAAGCCTCGGGCGGTCTTCATGCGCGTCTTCCCTGTGTTCTTATTTCGCAGTTGCGAGAAGACTGCGGCGCGGGCGCGAGGGGGTCAAGGGCGACGCTACGACACTCTCCCTTCCCCCTTGATGGGGGAAGGGCTGGGGATGGGGGTGGCTACGGCGTCTGAAGCCGCGCACGGCCGCCAAAGCAGCAGGTCACCCCCACCCCTGCCCCTCCCCCATCAGGGGGGAGGGGTTCTGGAGGGCGGCGGCGCCTCGTCCGGATCCTCGCGGCCCAGCTCGTCGGCGGCGTCGTTCTGCGAGACATGGGTCGCCGCCTTGCCCCTGGCCTTGCGCGCCGCGCGCGGCTCCAGCCGCAGGGCCGCCCGCGCATCCTCGCCCTCTTCGCCGAACAGCCCCCGCAGGCGCACGTCGCGCTGCGGATAGGGGATCTCGATGCCGGCCCCGCGCAGGGCGTCGTCGATGGCCCAGGTATAGGCCGCGAAAATCGCCGCCGGCCGGCGCACGGCCTCGACGGTCGGCCAGACGATCAGCTCGAACTTCAGGGCGTGCTCGCCATAGCCGACCAGCCACACCTGGGTGCGGCGCACGGCGTCGTCGGCGCTGGTGAAGGGCACGCTGCGGGCCGCCTTCAGCACCGCCTCGCGCACCGTCTCCTTGTCGACCCCGAAGGCGGTGACGAACGGCACGCGGATGCGGCGGGTGGTGTTGCGTAGGGTCCAGTTGATCACCTGGTCGTTGACCAGCACGGAGTTGGGCACAATGACGTCCGTGGCGTCGTTGGTGCGGATCCGCGTGGCGCGCGGCCCGATCTCGTGCACCACCCCGCGCGAGCCGTTCGACAGCTCCACGAAGTCGCCCACCGCGATCAGCCGCTCGAACACCAGGCTGACGCCCGAGGCGAAGTCCTTGATCACCCCCTGCAGGCCAAGCCCCACGCCGACCCCGACCGCGCCTGCGAACACCGTCAGCGAGGTCAGGTCGATGCCCATGGTCGACAGGCCCGCCAGCAGGCCGACCAAAACGAGGCCATAGGTCGTCAGCTTCTCGACCACATAGAGCGACGAAGCGTTATCGGCCGCCCGCGCCCGCAGCCGCCTCAGCCCCGCCGCCGCCAGCCGCGCGGCCAGCAATGCGGCGATGACGATGACGATCCCGGCCCCCAAGCCCCCCACCGTGATCGCCGACTTGCCTAGCTTGACCAGCTCCAGGGCGTCCAGGCGTTGCAGCGGGTTGTCGGTCATGGGGGGGAGTTTGAGCGCGGGCAGTAGCCATCTTCAAGCCCCGGCGGGCCGTCACAGAAGGAACCTCCCCCCGTGGGGGAGGCGGCCGAAGGCCGGTGGGGGGAAGTTTTCAGCTTCCGAGACCTCGGCCAATTGCGCAGCCAGGCCCCCCACCGATCGCTTCGCGATCGCCTCCCCCACAGGGGGAGGTTCTCGCGTGTACGGGCTCGGTCTCTGCTACCGCCCCACCATCGCCAGCCCGGCCTCGGCGTACCGCTCGCCCTCGACCGCCGTCTCCGGCACCGCAGCGGCGATCCTGGCCAGGTCGTCGGCGCTCAGCGCGACGTCCACGGCCCCGATGTTCTCCTCCAGCCGCGCGACCTTGGTGGTGCCGGGGATCGGCGCGATGTCCGGCCCCTGGGCCAGCAGCCAGGCCAGGGCCAGCTGGGCGGGCGTCACGCCCTTCTCGCCCGCCAGTTCGACCAGCGCCTCGACCAGCGACTGGTTCTTGGCGATGGCCTCGCCCTGGAAGCGCGGCAGGGTCGAGCGGAAGTCGTCCTTGCCGAAGCCGTCGCCGGCCTTGATCGCGCCGGTCAGGAAGCCCCGGCCCAGCGGGCTGTAGGGCACCAGGCCGATGCCCAGTTCGCGGATGGTCGGCAGCACCTGGGCCTCGATCCCGCGCGTCCACAGCGAATACTCGCTCTGCAGGGCCGCCACCGGCTGCACCGCATGGGCCTTGCGGATCGTCGCCGCGCCGGCTTCCGACAGGCCGAAGTGCTTGACCTTGCCCTCGGCGATCAGGTCCCTGACCGTGCCGGCCACGTCCTCGATCGGCACGTTCGGGTCGACGCGGTGCTGGTAGAAGAGGTCGATCGCCTCGACGCCCAGGCGCTTGAGCGAGGCCTCGGCCACGGCGCGGATGTTGTCGGGCCGCGAGTTGACGCCCTTCATGCGCACGGTCCCGGACTCGTCGGGCCCAATGTCGAAGCCGAATTTGGTGGCGATCACCACCTTGTCGCGGAAGGGCTTCAGGCCTTCGCCGACCAGCTCCTCGTTGACATAGGGGCCGTAGACCTCGGCGGTGTCGAAGAAGGTGACGCCCAGGTCCACCGCCTTGGCCATCAGGTCGAACATCGCCTGCTTGTCGGGCGCGGGGCCGTAGGCCCAGCTCATGCCCATGCAGCCGAGACCGAGGGCGGAGACCTCCAGGCCGTCGCCGAGTTTGCGCGTCTTCATGGGCAGCTCCTTGTGCGAAATGGGGGCCGCGGACGTCGCCGCGACGGCAGGGAGATGGGCCTTGGCGGGCGAAACGATAACCGCTTGCGGTCTCAACGCACTCCTGAGCATCTCTCAGCAATGTCGACCCGCCCCCTGCCCGACCTCGCCGTCTTCGCCCTGGTGGCCGAGCGCCGCAGCTTCCGCGCCGCCGCCCAGGCCCTGGGGGTGACGGCCTCCGCGCTCAGCCACGCGATCCGCAATCTGGAGACCCGGCTGGACGTGCGGCTGCTCAACCGCACCACCCGCAGCGTCGCCCCCACCGAGGCCGGCGAGCGGCTGCTCGCGAGACTTGGCCCCGCCCTGGCCGACATCGACGCGGCGCTCGACGAGATCGCCCAGTTCCGCGACCGGCCCGCCGGGCGCCTGCGCATCAACATCGCCACCACGGCCGCCCGCATGCTGCTGGCCCCGCGCATCGGCGGCTTCATGAACGCCTATCCCGACGTGCGGGTCGAGATCGTCTGCGAGGACGCCCTGTCCGACATCGTCGCCGGCGGCTTCGACTGCGGCGTGCGGCTGGGCGAGCGGCTGCAGGCCGATATGATCGCCATCCCCTTGAGCGGCGAGCTCTCCCAGGCCCTGGTCGCCACCCCCGACTACATCGCCCGCCACGGCGCCCCCCAGGAGCCGGAAGACCTGATGAGCGGCCACCGCTGCCTGCTGGTGCGCCGATCCTCCGGCGCGCCCTATCCGTGGGAGTTCGAGCGCAAGGGCCGCCTCGTCGTCGTCACCCCGCCCGCCTGCCTGCTCACCGACAACGGCGCGGTGCTGCTGGAGGCCTGCAAGGGCGGCGCGGGCCTGGCCTTCCCGTTCCGCGAAGCCGTCGCCGACGACATCGCCGCCGGCCGCCTGGTCTCGCTGCTGGAAGACTGGTGCGAGCCCTTCCCCGGCTTCTTCCTCTACTACCCCAGCCGCCGCCAGCTCTCCCCGGCCCTGCGGGCCTTCATCGACTGGATGCGGTTCTAAGCGCCGACACGGCCCAACGCGCGACAAGGTTTACGCGCTGTTCATGACTCGCCTTCATGTTGAGCTTGAAAACTCGACACGCGCAGCACGCGCACCGGTGAGGACTTCCATGGTCACGGCCGTCGCCCCCTCCCCCTACAGCTACGACCCCGTGGCGCACGCCCAGGCGAGCTTGCCGGGGCTGCGGCGTCTTTACGAGTTTGCGCACGTGTCGTTCGACGAGGCCGCCTATCTGAAGCAGGCCCAGAACCGCAAGGACATGTACGCCCAGGCGGCGGGCGCGTACGAGCGGCGCGAAGCCATACTGGCGCAGGCCGAGACGTCCATCCAGGCGCTGAACCTTCCGGAATATGTCGAGCCGGCCGTGAAGGTGGACCTGTCCCCGGAGGCCAAGGCGGCCCTGGCCAAGGACGCCGCGCAGAAGCCCGCCGAAACATCCGACGCAACGCCCACGACCACGGCGCTCGCCGCGCCGGTCGAGACCTACCCCAAGGGCTCGCTGGCTTCCGAGAACAACCAGATGGCCACTGGCATGGCCAAGGCCGCGCGCAACAACATCGAGATGCTCGGCCTGGACATCAGCATGGTCAACGGCGGCGTCTGGATGCTGAACAACACCGAACGGTTCGACGACCTGCGCGCCCGGGGGATGGGCGGCGAGGTCGACATGATGGTCTACATCTCCGAAAAGTGGATCAACAGGGGCCTCTCCAGCCTGAACGCCACGCTCCGCGGGATGAACAGCCGGTTCGAGGTCACGGGCGCGCCGCTCTACCGCACCACCGAGGGCAAGCTCAGGATCGGCGACTTCACCCAGTCGGCCGGCGAGGCCGGCTGGTCGGTGTCGGTGCGCTCGACAGGCGAGGCTGTCGCCATCGCCAACGGCCGCGACGTCAGCGACCAGGTCGACGACAGCTCCGCGTGGGGCTTCCGCTGGTCGGACGTCATCGCCGCCCGCAAGGCCCGGGACGCCGCCCTCGCGGCCGAAACCTCGAAGACGGCCGCGATCGGGACCACGGCGCTCGCGAGCACGACCTCGGCGACCGCCGCCACCCTGGCCGTTCCGGTCAGCGCCGCCGCCTCGACCGCGGCGGTCGCCCTGGCGACCCTGAGCAACGTCGGAAAGACGGTCGATCGCTCGATCTGACGCCCCTCGCGAAAATTCGCCTCGACGATGTCGGGGCGACGGGCGTTCCTTCGTCCTCGGGAAGACGCGGCGACCAGGCCGCCAGCCAGGAGGACGACGCCATGCCCAAGATCACCCCGTTCCTGTGGTTCGACACCCAGGCCGAGGAAGCCGCGAACTTCTACGTCTCGATCTTCCCCAACTCTAAGATCCTCTCGGTCAACCGCTATCCCGACGACGTGCCGCCGCCGGCCGGGCCGGGCGGTTCGGTGTCGACCGTCTATTTCGAGCTCGACGGCCAGGGCTTCACCGCGCTGAACGGCGGCCCGCACTTCAAGTTCGACGAAGCGGTGTCGTTCACCGTCGACTGCGACGGCCAGGCGCAGGTCGATCGCTACTGGGACGCCCTGCTGGCCGGCGGCGGCCAGCCCTCGGCCTGCGGCTGGCTGAAGGACCGCTACGGCCTGTCCTGGCAGATCACCCCGCGCCAGCTGATCGAGCTGACCACCGGCCCCGACAAGGCCGTCGCCGGCCGCGTCTTCGCCGCCATGATGCAGATGGTGAAGATCGACGTGCCGACCCTGGAGCGAGCCGCGCGGGGCGAATAAGATTTAACCCGGGTAATATTGACTCTTATTTTTATCCGGGCGAATTAAGCGGCGCGCTTTTCAGGGAGCCGCCGCCCATGTCGTCCGCCGCCTCTTCCGCCCTCTCGTCAGTCGCCCGGATCCCCGCCGTCGCCCGCGCCCTGCGGACCGCGTTCGCGGCCGACAGCGTCGATTCCGAGACGCGGCTGACCGGCGGGCTCTCCGGCGCCGGCAGCTGGCGCATCCGCGTCGGCGGCGTGCCCTATGCGCTGCGCATCGACACGGCCCGCGACGCCGTGCGCGATCCGGCCCGCGCCCAGGCCTGCCAGCGCATCGCCGCCGACGCCCTGCTCGGCCCGCGCCTGCGCTGGGCCGATGCGGAGAGCGGCGTGACGATCGTGGAGTGGATCGAGGCCCGGCCCCTGCCGGACTTCCCCGGCGGCGCCCTGGTGGACGAACTGGCCCGCACCGTGCGCCTGCTGCACGAGACCCCGGCCTTCCCGCCCCTGGCCAAATCGGGACTCGACTATCTGGACGCCCTCGAAGGCCTGGTGCGCGGCCTGCTGGCCCGGCCGCTGCTGGCGCCGGCGACCCGCGAGGCGACGGCGAGCCTGTGGGATGGACTGGCCACGGCCAGCCGCGCGGCGGGGTGCGAGCCGGTCTCCAGCCACAACGACCTTAATCCCCGCAACATCCTCAGCGACGGCGCCCGGCTGTGGCTGATCGACTGGGAGTCGGCGTTCCTGGCCGATCGCTATGTCGACCTGGCCGCCGTCGCCAACCTGTTCGCCCCCGGCCCCGAGGCCGCCGACCGCTTGCTGGCCGCCTATTTCGGCGCGCCGCCGACCGACACGCAGCGCGGCCGCCTGGCCCTGGCGCGCCGGGTCAGCCACCTGTTCTACGCGGTGATGTTCCTGACCGCCGCGGCGAACGAACGCCCCGACGCCCGCCTCGCCGAGGCGACGCCGGCCCGCCCCCTGGCCGAGCTGCACGCCGCCCTCGGCGCCGGCGAACCGCTGCTGGACACCTGGAACGGCCGCGTCGAATACGGCCTGGCCCGGCTGGCGGCGGCCTAGACGCCCCCTCAGGCCTTCTTCACGAACTCCGTCCGCAGCACCAGGCCCCTCACCTTGTCGACATTGGCCTCGATCTCCTCGGGGTCGCCGGTCAGGCGGATCTTCTTGACCAGGGTCCCGCGCTTGAGGGTCACCCCGCCCGAGCCCTTGACCTTCAGGTCCTTGATCAGGGTGACGTTGTCGCCGTCGGCAAGGATCGCGCCGTTGGAATCGCGGGTTTCGTCGGACATGGATAGTCTCCTTCGTCGGCCGGGCGGCGCGAAGGCGAAGCCCTTACAAAAGTTGCGGGCTTTCTAGAGTGTGGCGGCCGAAGGCGTAAAGGCCTCCGGCCGTCTTTTCCTGCGGGGTCTTCTCCCTACTGGGTCTTCAGGAACTCGATCACCGCCGCCCGCTCCTGCGCGGTAAGAGCCGGGCCGACCACGCCCTTGGTCCCGTCCGGGGCGTCGCGGAACTCGTGGCCCTTGTTGGAGCTGCCCTTGACGCTGACGTCCAGCTTGAAGGCCCCGCGCGGGCAGGCGGCCTTGACGTCCAGGCCGACGGCCTTGGGGTCGTAGGCGCGGTTGCCCAGGCAGAAGCTCGACGGGCGGTCGCCCGGCGCGCCCAGCAGGGCGGTGAGCGACGGCACCGAGCCGTTGTGCAGATAGGGCGGCGCCGCCCAGATGCCGTTCAGCGGCCGGGCCTTGTAGGCCGGCGGGGCCTGGATGCAGTTGGGGCGGTTGCCCTTGTCGGCCTCGGCCTCGATGCTCTTGATCGGCGTGCCCTCGTCGACGTGGAACTTGTCGACCACGAACTGCACCGCCGAGGCCAGGGCCTGGCCGAAGGTCATGTCGGTGGTCGGCTTGGTCGGCGTCGTGAAGCAGGTGACGCCGGTGGCCTGGTCGGTGACGCCGGGCTGCAGGCCCAGGGCCAGCGGCGTCTTGATCTTGCGGGCCGACAGGATCTCGGCCTGACCGGGATCGGTGCCCACCACGCTGAGCGGGATGATGTTGACCTTCAGATAGCTCTCGCCGTGCTCGTTGGCCGTGGTCCACAGCGAGGGGGTGTAGAGCGCCTGGTTCGGGTCGTCGACCGGCGGCAGGTGGCAGCCCTGGCAGCGCAGGGCGTAGACCTTGCGGCCCGCCTCGGCCTTGGCGATGTCGATCCGGCCCAGCACGTCCTGCGGCCACTTCGGCCCCGACAGGCCCTTGAAGCCCCGCACCCGGCCGTCAGGCTCGCGCTCCAGCGGGTTGGGGCCTTCGATCTGCTGCTCCATCCGCGCCAGGTTGCCCACCGGCACCGACGAGTCCCACAGCTTGTGGGGCTGGTCGTAGGTGGTCATGTTCACCCGCGCCAGCACCCCGATCGCCTCGCCGACATTGCGGATGGCCGGCTGGCCGATCGAGCCGTCGTACTGCGCCCAGGTGAACCACGGCGTGGTCCACAGGTGCGGATACTTCACCGGCGCGCTCAGGGCCGCGTAGTTGACCAGCGGGTCGAAGGTCGCCGACTTCACCGGCAGCAGGTTGACGTAGAACACCTCGTTGCCGATGCGGTTGAGGGCGTCCAGGCGGTTGAAGCCCTCAGGCACGCCGTCGCGCTTGTCGATCTCCGAGGTCGCCTTGGCCGCCGCGGCCAGGGTCTTGATCGTCGCCTTCAGGTCGGCGTGCAGCTGCTTGCGCTGGGCCTTGGTGGCCTTGGGACCGAGCACCCGGTCGGCGAACGAGTTGAAGCGCCAGGGCAGCACGTCGGTCAGCAGCAGGGCCGCGCCCAGGGTGCTGGTCAGCTGGCCCAGGCTCGAGGCGGCGTTGCCGCCGTCGATGCGCAGGGAGACGCCGTTATATTCCAAGTGGCCGGTATGGCAGGCCGCGCAGGTCAGGCCCACCTGGTCGGGCAGCATCTTGCCGGTGGTCGGGTCGGCATAGGCCTTGGTGATCGCGAAGCCCACCGGCATGCCGGCCGGATTGAGGCCCTGGTTGCTCTCGACCTTGGCGTCGGCGGGCACGCCGCCGATCTTGTGCTTGTAGCCGTAGGCCTTCTCGCGCCAGCCGGCGGGCCCCGCCTGGCCGCCGCCCGACGGCGGGCTGGGGATGAAGCCCAGCTTCTGCATGTAGCCGTCGTTGATGAACAGCTTCTCCTTGCCGGGCAGGATCTTCGGTTCGGCCACGGCCACGAACCAGGCGTAGGGGATCGGCAGGGTCGAGGTGCCCTGGGTGGCGTGGTGGAACCAGTAGCGGTCGCTCTCGCTCCAGCCCTGGTCGAGCCAGCGGGCCTCGCGCACCGGCTGGGCCGGCGGCAGCGGCGGCTCGACGAAGGACAGGACCTTCTGGATCCCGATCCCCACCGCCACGAAGACGACCAGCGCCAAGATCCACAAGGCGGCTTTCTTGAATCCCGACATCGACGTTCCCCTCCGCGACGCACCCCATAAGAATGCAATTTTGAGGACTCATCAACATGGGATACAATTTCTGGAAGTGATGCGCCCGCCCCTCTCGTGGCGGGCGCGTCTCGGGGCCGCTTTTTTCAGAACAACCAAACCCGCCAAGCCGAGGTCAAAGATGGTCGATGTCGCAGCATCATCGTTCCTGGACGCCTACGACGCCGCGCAGCAGCCGCAGCAGAAACTGGGCCTCCTCTATCAGTGGATCGCCACCAAACCCTTGGCGCTGTTCAAGGAATTGCGAACCCGGCGGCCGATCCTGGTCACGCCCGGCGGGCCGACCCTCCTGGCGATGTTCGCCGACGTCGAGGAGGCCCTGACCCGGAACCTGCAGTTCACGGTCAAGCCCTACGCCCCCAAGATGGACCCGGCCGTCGGCCCGTTCATGCTGGCCCGCGACGGCACGGTCTACAACCAGCGCGACAAGAGCATCATGCGCGCCCTGATCCAGCAGGCCGACCTGCCCAGCGTGCGCCAGACCGTGGCCAAGATCGGCGCCAAGCTGATCGCCCAGGGCGCCTCGCCCGACGGCCGGCTGGAGCTGGTCTCGCAGGTCACCCGTCCCGGCCCGATCGCCCTGACCGGCCAGTACTTCGGCTTTCCAGGGCCGGACCTGACGGCGATGCTGCGCTGGTCCTACGCGACCCAGAACGACATGTTCCACAACCTGACCGACGACCCCAAGGTGCATGCGGCCAACATCGCCGCCGGGGCCGAGATGCGGTCCTACCTGGAAGACTTCCTGCCCCGCCGCGCCAAGCAGGTGAAGGCCGATCCCAAGCTCGACGACGTCGTCTCCCGCATGCTGCGCCTGCAGACCCCGCCGCAGATCGGCTTCGACCAGGGCCGGATCCTGTCCAACACCATGGGCCTGCTGGTCGGCGGCATCGAGACCACCTCGGCCGCCATCGTCCAGGCGATCGACCAGCTGCTCGACCGGCCCGACCAGATGGTCGCCGCCAAGCGCGCGGCCCAGGCCAATGACGACGCGACCTTCGACGCCATCTTCTGGGAGGCCCTGCGCTTCAACCCGATGGCCCCGTTCGTGGTGCGCCTGCTGGTCGAGCCCTACACGATCGCCGCCGGCACCCCGCGCCAGACCACCCTGGCCGCCGGCACGGTGGTGTTCGCCAGCGTCGCCTCGGCCATGCACGACGGCACGGTGGTTCCCGATCCGGAAACCTTCAAGCCCGGCCGCCCGGCCTATCACTATCTGCACCTGGGCTTCGGCGAACACCGCTGCCTGGGCGACCAGGTCAGCCTGATGCAGGCCCCCGAACTGGCCAAGCAGATCATCAAGGCCGGCTTCTGCAAGCGCGCGGCGGGCGCGGCCGGCCATCTCGACTTCAAGGGCGGCCCGTTCCCGGAAAGCCTGGTGCTGACGAAGTAGGGCGGCGCCGCCTCAGTAGATCTGCTCGGCGATCGCCTGCTCGCTGCCCAAGGCGCGCAGGCGGTTCTGATGCAGCCGCAGCAGCACCTCGACCTGGGCCGGCGCGGCGTCGCGCTCGGCCAGCCAGCGTCGCTGGTCGGCCCGCGCCTGCGCCGGCGCCCTGGTCGTGGCCAGCAGCCGCCGATAGCGCTCGGTCACCTCACGGTCGGCCTGGGCCAGCGCGGGCTCGCCGCAGATCAGCGCCGGGACGCCGCTCGCCGTGGCGCAGTCGGGGCGGCTCGCACCGGGCTTCGCCCTGGCGGCCGCCATCGCCGGCGCCTTGGCGGTGGCCTTGGTCTGAACGCCCTCGGGCGTCGAAACCGGCTCGACCGCGGCGGGAACGGGCTCCGGCGCGGCGCTCGTCGCGGCCGGCGGGCTGGCCAGCAGGTCGGTCGCGCCGATGAACAGGCCGACGCCGCCGGCCCCGACCAGTCCGGCCAGGGCGACATAGGTCACGGCGGTCATCACGGCCCGGCCGATCGAAACGGCGGGCCTCGGCGCCGGCGCGGCCGATGAGGCGGAGACCGGCGTCCAGGCCTGGACGGACGGCGGTTCCGGATCGGGAGCAGGATCAGGATCGGGAGCCGCCCAGACCGGCGGCTCGAAGCGCCGACTGGCCTGGTCGCGGTCGTAGCGGGCGCGGGCGTCCTTGTCCCGCAGCACCCGGTAGGCCTCGTTTATGCGGACGACGCGCGCCGTCGCCACGGCCGCCTCGCTCGCCCCGGCGCCGGGACGCGCGTCGGGGTGATAGCGTCGCAGCAGCGCCTTGTAGGCGCCCTCGATGACCACGTCCTCGGCATGGGGCGACACGCCCAGAACATCATAGTGGCTTTCGCCCACGCTCGCCCCTCCAGCGTCGGCTGGCATTCTGCTCACTCGTCACGGCCGTCGCAAGACCGGCACAACCGAAGCGGTCGCTCGACGCCTTCCACGCCCTATGCCCGCGCCGGTTCAAGCGTCGTCGCCAACACCCGAAACGGGCCTGGAGCTCCCATTAATTTCAAAGCTTTACACCGCCGTCGTCCCGCCGTCGGAAAGCCTGAAGACCCAGCTGATCGGCTACGACGTGGTCGTGTTCGACGACTTCCTCGCCCACTCGCCGCTGTCCTGCAACGGCGCCGCCGAACGCCTCCCGGTCAACGCCCACTGCCTGTTCGACACCTTCGAGGCGGCGTCGGCGACGACCTAGGCTTCCGCGGCTTGTCGACAGGCGCTGCATACGATCTGCATCGACGCGTGGCATGCTCGGCCCAGAGGTGGAACGAAGGGGGCAAAAGGCGTCGATGAGGTTCGCACTGCTTGCACTGGGCGCGGCGCTCACGGCGGCGATGGCGGTCTTCGCCTTCACGCCCCTGGCCTGGGTGCTGGCGGGGCGGCCCGCCGAGTCCTATCCGGAAATCCTCTTCTGCTTCATCGGCCTGCCGCTGGCCCTGGTCGTGCTCGCCGCTGGCGGACTGGCGGCCAAGCGCGCGCCGCCGCCCGGACGCGGCGTCCTGGTCGCCCTGCGCGTCGTGGCTGGGCTAGCGACCGCCGGAAGCGCGCTGCTGCTGTCGGCCCTGCTACCCTGGAGCCTGCCGCCCTGGAGCCTGCCGGACGACGGGCTGCCGCAATTGCTGCTGAACGCCGTCTGCCTCGCCACGCCCATCCTGGTGATCGCCCTGGCCGTCATCGCCGCCCTGGTCTTCGGACGGCGGCGGCGCGGCGTACTCTAACCCTTCCGCCCCAACGGGTGCTTCGTCCGCACCACCTCGGCCAGGTGTTCGCCGGCCACGTGGGTGTAGATCTGGGTGGTGCCGATGTCGGCGTGGCCCAGCAGGGTCTGGATGACGCGCAGGTCGGCGCCGCCTTCCAAGAGGTGCGTGGCGAAGGCGTGGCGCAGGACGTGGGGGCTGACCTTCTCGCGGTCGATGCCGGCGGCGATGGCGGCGTCCTCCAGCAGTTGCGACACCCGCCGCCCCGTCAGCCGCCCCCCCTTGCCGCGCGAGGGAAAGAGCCAGGCGCTGGCCTTTTCGCCCTTTGGCAGGAATTGTGGCCTTTCCTCCAAATAAGCCTTCACCGCCGTGCGGGCCGCGTCGTTCAGCGGGGCCAGCCGTTCCTTGCCGCCCTTGCCCTTGACCATCAGGAAGGCCGGATCGCGCGCCAGGGCCGACAGCGGCAGGGCCAGCAGCTCCGAGATGCGCAGGCCCGAGGCGTAGAGCAGTTCGATGATGCAGGTCAGGCGCAGGCCCTGGGCCCCGTCCTTGGCCGAGGCGGCCGCCAGCAGGGCGTCGATCTCGGCCCGCGACAGCACCTTGGGCAGCGGCCGGCCAGCCTTGGGCGCGACCACCCGGCGCGAGGGATCATCGGCCCGCCAGCCCTCGCCCAGGGCGAAGCGATAGAACTGCCGCACGGCCGAGCGCCGCCTGGCGGCGGTAGCCGGTGAAAGTCCGCGCGCGCCCAGGTCCTGGAAATAGGCCTCGATCGCTTCGGCGTCGGCGGCGCCCAGGTCGTTGTCCGTTCGCCCCAGGAAGCCCCGGGCGTCGGCCAGGTCCTTCTCGTAAGCGCGCAGGGTGTTGGCGGCGGCCGCGCGCTCGACGGCCATCATCTCCAGGAAGGCCTCGACCCAGCCTTCGGATTTGGCGCTCATTTCTTCTTCGCCGCAGGCTTGGCGGCCGGCTTGGGAGCAGCCGCCTTCGGAGGGGCCGGCGGCGCGGGCAGCAGACCCTCGACGGCGATCGCCCGGGCGTCGGCGGCCAGGCCCGCGCGGTTCAGGGCCGAGACGATGCGGGCGCGGTCGCCCGCCGACGGTCCGGCCACGCCGGCTTCCGTCGCCACCGACAGGGCCAGCAGGGCGGCCTCGCCCTTGCGGCCGGCGGCGGCGGCGCTGTCGAGCAAGGCCAGGCGCGCGGCCGAGGCGGTGGACTTGCCGGCCTCGAAGCCGGCGAAGGTCGCGCGGTCCTCGGGGCTCAGCGCCCCGCCCAGGGCTTGCAGCACCACGGCGGCCGGCTGGGCCGGCGACTTGGGCCCGCCCGCCGCGCCCAGCTCCACCAGCCGGTCCAGCGCCTGGTCGGTCGAACCGCCCGAGGCCGCGGCCAGGGCGGCGTCGAACAGGGCCAGGTCCTGCGGGCCGACGCCAGGGATGGTGTCGGCCGTCATGCCGCCGCGGATCGCCTGGGCGGTCTTGACGTCGCCGGCCGCCAGGGCCGCGCGCAGGAACAGCGCCTGGTCGATCGGTCCTCCGGCCCCAGCCGCAGCGGCGATCAGCGGCGCGGCGGCGCGGGCGGCGGCGGCGTAGTCCGCCCCCGGCCTGGCCGTGCGCAGGAACGCCCAGTCCGAGGCCTGCGCGGCCGCCACGTCGGTCGGGGCCGGCGCGATCACCGGGCGCAGGGCGGGCGAGGCCGTGGCGGCCGCCGCCGGCGTGCGGATCTCCAGCGCCAGGGTGGTCGACAGGGCGAAATTGATCCCGCTGCTCAGGTCGCCCGTCCCCGTCGCCGGCGTCTTGGCCAGCAGGGCGGTCATCAGCCGGGCGTAGGCGGGATCCTTGCCCTGCTGCTGGGCGAGGTTGAAGGTCAGCTGGGCCTGGTCGAGCTGGCCCGCGCGCTGCTGGCAGAAGGCCCGCAGGCGCAGCCAGTAGCCGGCCCCGCGATCGACGCTGAGGGCATCGGCGATGGCGCAGGCCCGCTCGTCGTCGCCACGGATCAGGTTGGCCTCGGCCGCGGCCATGGCCAGGGCGGCGTTCTGGTCGAGGCCCGGCGTGCGGTCCAGCACCTGCTTGGCGCCGGCCGCCTCGCCCAGGGCGACCAAGGCCAGAGCCCGCGCCCCGCCCATCGCCGGATCGTCGCCCACGCCCTTGGGCGCATGGGCCCCGGTCGCCAGCACCCGGCGGGCCAGTTCTGCGAAGGCCGGCGACAGCGGCTTGGCGGCGAGAGACGGCAGAATCTGGCGCATCAACTCGGGCGAGGCGTCCTTCCACAGGTCGCCCGGCAGGCCGGTCTCGGCGGCCGGCGTCGAGAACAGGTCCGGCGGCGCCAGGGTGGTCACGGCCACGGCCCCCGAAGCCGGCGGCGCCTCCTGGGCCTGAGCGGAAGCGACGGCGATCACCGACAGGGCGGCGGCGAGCAGGAGCGAGGAACGCGGGGAGAAAGCCATGCCCCCACTATGGCAAGGAAGCACGGCAGGCAGAAGACGGTCCGGCGGCCGGAAGGGGGCGCGGACGTAACCTTGGTCGTCCAGAAAGGCTTGCGGGCCGCCGAATTTGGGTCCAATTGCGGAAATGTACAGCTTACGTTGCGTGAGCTTGAGCCTTGGGGGGCTCCAACGTCCGGTCGGACGGGAGTGGTCGAGCAGCGCCGATCATCCGCAGGAGATCCCGCCGAATGCCCCTTTCTCCCCCCGATAATCGCCTCGCGCCCGTGGCCAGGCTGTGGCTGCTGCTGCTGGGCGCGGTCATCCTGGCCGCCGGACTGTTCTTCGTGGTCGGCGGCGGCAAGCTGCTGAGCCTGGGCGGCAGTCCCTACTTCCTGGTCGCGGGCCTGGCGCTGGTCGCAGCGGGCGTGCAGATCTGCCGGGCCAAGGCGAGCGGCGCCCTGCTGTTCGGCGCGGTGTTCGTGCTGACGGTGCTGTGGGCGGTCTGGGAGTCGGGCTTTGCGTTCTGGCCGCTGATCTCGCGCCTGCTGGCGCTGAGCGTCGGCGCGGCCGTGGTGGTCTTCTCCTATCCGCTGATGGCGCGGGCCAGCGGCAAGGCGCCGGCCCTGGTTCCGGCCCTGGCGCTCGGCGCGGTGCTGGCCGTGGGCTCGGTCGCCGGCTTCGCCTCCATGTTCTTCGCCCATCCCACCGTGGCCTTCGCCGGCGCGGCGGGCGGCCTCATCCCGGTCGATCCGGCCAAGGCCCAGAAGAACTGGGAAGCCTACGGCAACACCCCCGGCGCCAGCCGCTTCGTGGCCCTGGGCGAGATCACCCGCGACAACGTCAAAGACCTGAAGGTCGCCTGGACCTACCGCACCGGCGACGTGGCGGTCAGCGACGGCAACGGCGCCGAGGACCAGGACACCCCGCTGCAGGTCGGCGACACCCTCTACATCTGCACGCCGCACAACAACGTCATCGCGCTGGACGCCGACACCGGCCGCGAGAAGTGGAAGACGATCGTCGACGCCCACGCCTCGGTGTGGATGCGCTGCCGGGGTCTGGCCTATTTCGACGCCGGCGCGCCGCTGGCCCAGCCCACCGTCTCCGGCGCCACGCCGATCCTGACGGCGAGCGTGCCCGAGGGCGCGCCCTGCCGCCGCCGCATCCTGATGAACACCATCAACGCCGTGCTGATGGCCTTCGACGCCGACACCGGCAAGGCCTGCGAGGGCTTCGGAACCGGCGGCCGCGTCGACCTCAAGGCCGGCCTCGGCGACGCCCCCGACCCGCAGTACCAGCTGACCGCCGCCCCGACCCTGGCCGGGACCACCATCGTGGTCGGCGGCCGCATCGCCGACAACGTCCAGGTCGACATGCCCGGCGGCGTGGTGCGCGGCTTCGACGTCATCACCGGCGCCCTGCGCTGGGCCTTCGATCCGGGCGATCCGTCGGTCACCAAGGACCCGCCGGCCGGCAAGACCTACGCCCGCTCGACGCCCAACGTCTGGTCGTCGATGTCGTACGACGCCGCCTCCAACACCGTGTTCATGCCGGTGGGCAGCGCCTCGGTCGACCTCTATGGCGTAACCCGCAGCGCGCTCGACCACCGCTACGGCGCCTCGATGCTGGCGCTCGACGCCACCACGGGCCGCGAGAAGTGGGTGTTCCAGACCGTCCACAACGACCTCTGGGACTTCGACGTGCCGATGCAGCCCAGCTTCATCGACTTCCCCAAGGCCGGCGGCGGCAGCGTTCCCGCCCTGGTCTTCGGCACCAAGGCCGGCCAGCTCTATGTGCTCGACCGCGCCACCGGCAAGCCGCTGACCAAGGTCGAGAACGTGCCGGTCAAGGCCGCCAACATTCCCGGCGAGCCCTACGCCCTGACCCAGCCCAAGTCGGTCGGCATGCCGCAGATCGGGTCCCAGACCCTGAAGGAAGCCGACATGTGGGGCGCCACGCCCTTCGACCAGCTGCTGTGCCGCATCGCCTTCAAGGGCATGCGCTACGAAGGGCTCTACACCGCCCCCGGCACCGACAAGTCGCTGAGCTTCCCGGGCTCGCTGGGCGGCATGAACTGGGGCGGGCTGTCGACCGACCCGACCACCAACACCATCTTCGTCAACGACATGCGCCTGGGCCTCTGGGTGGAGATGACGCCCCAGGCCGCCAAGGCGACGGCGGCCGCCGGCGGCGAGGCGGTCAACACCGGCATGGGCGCCGTCCCCCTGAAGGGCACGCCCTATTCGGTGAACAAGAACCGCTTCCTGTCGGTGCTGGGCATCCCCTGCCAGGCCCCGCCCTACGGCACCATGACCGCCATCGACATGAAGACCCAGAAGATCAAGTGGCAGGTGCCGGTCGGCACGGTGCGCGACACCGGCCCGCTGGGGATCAAGATGGGCCTGCCCATGCCGATCGGCCTGCCCACCCTGGGCGGCAGCCTGGCCACCCAGGGCGGCCTCGTCTTCTTCGCCGGCACCCAGGACTACTACCTGCGGGCCTTCAGCTCGGCGACGGGCAAGGAAGTGTGGAAGGCCCGCCTGCCGGTCGGCAGCCAGGGCGGCCCGATGAGCTACCGCTCGCCCAAGACCGGCAAGCAGTACGTCGTCATCACCGCCGGCGGCGCCCGCCAGTCGCCCGACCGCGGCGACTACGTCATCGCCTACGCCCTGAAATGAGCGGGCGTCTCGAACGGCTGAGCGCCGCCGCCGGTCTGGCGGCGGCGCTCCTCGCCTCGTCGGCTCTCGTCTCGTCCGCCCTCGCCTCGCCCGCTCTGGCCGAAGAGCGCACGACCCTGACCGGCGACTGGGGCGGGCTCCGCACCGACCTCGCCGAAGACGGGATCGCCTTCCGCGGCGACTACGTCTCGGAGACCTTCAGCGCCATCGACGGCGGCCTGCGGCGGGGCGGCGGCTACACCCAGCAGATCCGGGTCGGGGCCGACTTCGACCTGGAGAAGCTGTCGGGCTGGTCGGGCGCCATCGCCCACCTGACCTTCAACGACCGGCGCGGCAAGGGCGTGTCGTCCGACGTGGTCGGCAACCGCCTGCCGATCCAGGAAGCCTATGGCGGCCAGTATTCCCGGCTGACCGAGCTTTCCATCGAACAGAAGCTGGACGGCGGGCGGCTGAACCTGCGGGCCGGCTATTTCGCCATGGGCAACGACCTGGGCGGCATGGCCATCGGCTGCAACCTGGTCAACGCCGCCTTCTGCGCCCACCCGCTGTCGATGTCGGGCGACAGCGGGTGGTACAACTACCCCAACGCCCGCTGGGGCCTGGCCGTGCGCTACGCCGTGCGGCCGAACCTGCTGGTGCGCACCGGCGCCTACCAGGTGAACCCGTCGCTGAACAACAAGGCCAACGCCTACAAGCCGTTCGCCTCGGGCTCGACCGGAGTGATGCTGCCGCTGGAGGTCGAATACGACCGCGGGGCGAAAGGCGGCCTGCCCGGCCACTACAAGCTCGGCGCCTATTACGACAGCTCGCGCGTCACCCGGCAGGGCGAGACCGGCAAGGTGAAGGGCCGCTACGGCGTCTACCTGCTGGCCGACCAGATGGTCTGGCGCCAGGGAAGCGGAGGCAGAGGCCTGTCGCTGTTTGGCCAGGTCACCCTCAATCCCAAGGCCTCGGCCCCGATCACCCGCTGGTACGAGGCGGGCTTCGTGCAGACCGGAACCTTCCCCGGCCGCGACGCCGACACCATCGCGCTGGGGGTCGTCCACGCCGAGCTCAATCCGCGCCTGCGCCAGGCCTATGCGGACGCCTCGCCGACCCTGGTCGACTACGGCGCGCTGCCGGCCGGCGAGACGGCGATCGAGCTCAGCTACGGCTGGCAGGCGACCCGCTGGCTGATCGTGCGCCCCGACGTGCAGTACATCCTCGACCCCGGCGCCTTCAGCTACCGCTCGACGCCCAACGCCCTGGCGGTGGGGGCGCAGCTGAAGGCGCAGTTCTGAGGCAGGATCCCCAAGCGAGACTGCCGGGTCCCGGTTTCGCCTATCTGCCCCCTCCTCCCGTCATTCCCGCCCGGGGACCGGAACCCCACCGACAACCGGCGACGAGGCGGACGGATCTCTCGTTTCCCGGCGAAAACAAAATCTGCCAGACATCCGTCACAATTAAATTGACAGATATCCGGCAGAATATGATGAATGGCGCATGACCGATCGATCAGATGCGCCGCAGACCCTGTACACGGCCTGGATCAGCCGGGGATCCGGATATAGCGACGAGCAGGCATCGACGATTTCGGGCCTGCCCATCCGTGCGCTGCGGGAGCTTCACCAGCTTGGCGCCCTGACCCCGCTTACAAGCCGCCCCGGGCGCGGCAACAAGCGCCTCTGGGACCGTTGGGCCATAGAGCGGGCCGCCCTGACTGGCGCGGTGATGCTCGGCGGCTATTCCTTGCCAGTCGCGGCCAGGATCGCGACTGCATGGGCCAACTCGTCCAGCACCAAGGACGCCTTGACGCACTCGCCGTCATGGGAGGATATCCACCACGACAACCCCGATCGATGGGTGCCCCTTAGGGCCAACGGCGAGCCGGTCCACCTGGCGTGGCTTTCGGATGCGTTCGCAGCGCGCCAGGCCGACCCCGAGTGCGACGCCTTCCTCGATATCATTGACGGCGAACACCTGATCGCCCGGACCATCAACTACGACGCTAAGATGTCCTTACGGGACCTAAAGCTGAAGGACGGCGAACGCCGGACCGTGCGCCTCGGCCGACTCGCCGAGGGGGGCGCCGCCCTTATCAGCGCCGACTACATCTACGCGGAAAAACCCCTGACTGCGGGCCAGATCGCCCTTTTCGACCAAGTGGTCGATGGCGAGTCGATCCGCGACATCCTCGAGCGCTTCTGTGTCGAGGGCCTGAGCTTCCTGAATGGTGGCCAGAACTTCGTTGATCCCGACTTCATGCGGATGAGCGAGGAGCCCCGTGATGTTTCGTTTCTCCAAGACGCAACCTGGCAGGACCGAGAGCGCCGCCTGAAAGAGATCAAGGCGACCGAGATGGCGCGGACCAACAGCATCCTGGAGTCGGCACGCACCGTTCTGAGCATCAACATGACACAGGCCCTGCGCTTGGCCCTACGCCGCGCGATAGGCCTTTCCAATGGTGAACCGAATCCGGGCCTAGCCTCTCAGCCCTTGCCAGGAGCCTCGGAATGATCGTCATCACGCCGCAGTTGCTGCTGGCCTCGGCCCCGGTTATTGGCGCCTGTGCGGCCCTGGTTTGGGCCTTTCGACGTCACCCCAAGAGCAACTCGAAACGCTAAATGCTCAATGGTCGGCCATGGCTTCGGTGAAGCGCGTGGCGAACCCGTGTTCATCAGCCTCCGGGACCATCGCGCAAGACGTGGTCCATTCGATCAGCATCCCCTCGCGGGGCCAAGACCGCGCTCGACTGCCTGTGTCGCCCCACGATCCCGACGCATGCATGTACCCCGTCTGCCCTTGCGGCTGACAGAGAGCTTCCCGCCACAAGGGCGGGAATGACGGGATGTAAGGGAAAGGCCGTGGATGGTTTCCGCCGCGACGGCGAAAACCACGCGCCATCCCCCCTCCCCTGCCGCAAAACTAACGCCCGCCCCAGGAATAAGCGGAACCCGGGGCGTGGCGGCGGCGGCTCGGGTCGTGTATCGGGGGGATCGACCATGACCGCCGACCTCGCCCCGCCGCGCTATCCAGAGCTCCGTGACCAGACCATCGTGCTGGTCGGATTGATGGGCGTGGGCAAGTCCAGCGTCGGCCGCCGCCTGGCCCAGACCCTCGACCTGCCGTTCCGCGACGCCGACAACGAGGTCGAGCGCGCCGCCGGCCGCGGCATTCCCGAGATCTTCGCCGAGATGGGCGAGGCCGCCTTCCGCGACGGCGAGCGGCGGGTGATCGCCCGCCTGCTGGAGGATCCGCCCCACGTGCTGGCCACCGGCGGCGGGGCCTTCGTCAACGCCGAGACCCGCGCCCTGATCAAGGACAAGGCCATCGCCGTCTGGCTCAAGGCCGACCTCGAACTGCTGGCCCGCCGCGTCGGCCGCAAGGACGGCCGGCCGCTGCTGAAGAACCGCGACCCGATGGACGTGCTGCGCGAACAGGCGACCACCCGCTATCCCGCCTATGGCGAGGCCCACCTGACCGTCGAGACCGGCGACACGCCCCACATGGTGGCGGTCGAGGCCGTCATCGCCGCCCTGCAGGGCCGCCTCGCCGCGGCTTCCGCCAGCGATGCTCCCGCTGGCGACGCTTCCGAAAGAGTACAGCCGTGATCCGCACCGTTCCCGTGGGCCTGGGCGATCGCGCCTATGACGTCGTCATCGGCACGGGCCTGATCGACAAGGCCGGCGAGTACGTCCTGCCGTTCCTGTCCAAGCGCAAGCGCTGCGCCGTGGTCACCGACGCCAATGTCGGCGAGCACCATGTCGAGCGGCTGTCGGTGTCGCTGGAGAAGGCCGGCGCCGCCGTCGACGTCATCGTCCTGCCGCCGGGCGAGGAGACCAAGAGCTTCGAGGGCCTGGCCCACCTGTCGGACCAGCTGCTGGCCCTGGCGCTGGACCGCGGCGACATGATCGTGGCCTTCGGCGGCGGCGTGATCGGCGACCTGGCCGGCTTCGCGGCGGCGATCTACAAGCGCGGCGTCGACTTCATCCAGATCCCGACCACCCTCCTGGCCCAGGTCGACAGCTCGGTCGGCGGCAAGACCGCCATCGACACCCCGCGCGGCAAGAACCTGATCGGCGCCTTCCACCAGCCGCGCCTGGTGCTCGCCGACCTCGACGTCCTGGCCACCCTGCCCGCCCGCGAACTGGCCTGTGGCTATGCCGAGGTGGTCAAGTACGGCCTGCTGGGCGACTTCCCGTTCTTCGAGTGGCTGGAGAAGCACGTCCACACCGTCTTGGAGCGCGACACCGAGGCCCTGGTCCGCGCCGTCGGCCGCAGCGTCGAGATGAAGGCCGAGATCGTCGCCGAGGACGAGAAGGAGGCCGGTCGCCGCGCCCTGCTGAACCTCGGCCACACCTTCGGCCACGCCATCGAGGCCGAGATGGGCTTCGGCGACGCGCTCAAGCACGGCGAGGCCGTCGGCGTCGGCATGGCCCAGGCCTTCCGCTTCTCGGCCTCGCAAGGCCTGTGCTCGACCCAGGACGCCGTCCGCGCCGAGGCCGCCATCAAGGCCGCCGGCCTGCCGACCAAGCTGTCGGATGTGCGCGCCGAGCCCTTCGGCGCCGACGCCCTGATCGCCCACATGGGCCAGGACAAGAAGGCCGAGGGCGGCGCCCTGACCTTCGTGCTGGTCCGCGCCATCGGTGATGCGTTCGTCGCCAAGGGCGTCGATCCGGCCCCGCTGCGCGCCTTCCTGGTGGCCGAAGGCGCGGCCGGCTGACCGACTGGTCCGGTTTCGTCCACAGTCCCCGCTTCGGCGCCCCCTTGGCGCCGCATCCGCACAATGGTCAAGCTTTCTGCCGACGGACCGGAACCGGTCCGCATCCGGTGCGTTGACGACGACGCACCGCTTTGTCGGCGTGGGGGTCTAGGGGGAGCCCAGGGGTGACCGTTTTGGAGGCTGACGCACGCGCCGCGACCGAGGAGATCTTCGATCTCCGCCGGCGCTTGGCCGAGGCCCAGCAAGCTCATGCCGAGGAAGTGCGCCGCAACCAGGCCTTCAGCCGGATCGCGGCGGCCATCGGCGCGCACCAGAGCCTGGGCGAGACCGTCCAGGCGGTGATCGACGGCGGCGTCGAGCTGATCGGCGCCCAGTTCGGGGCCTTCTTCTACAACGTCATCGACCGCACCGGCGAAAGCTACATGCTGTACGGCCTGGCGGGCGCGCCGGACGAGGCCTTCGCCAACTTCCCGATGCCGCGCAAGACGGCGATCTTCGCCCCCACCTTCGACGGCGTGGGCGTGGTGCGTTCGGACGACGTGCTGGCCGATCCCCGCTACGGCAAGAACACGCCCAACCAGGGCATGCCCGAGGGCCACCTGCCGGTGCGCAGCTATCTGGCCGCCCCGGTCAAGACCGCCGACGGCCTGGTGCTGGGCGGCCTGTTCTTCGGCCACCGAGAGCCGGCCCGCTTCGACTCGCGCGCCGAGACGGTGATCATGGGCCTGGCCGCCCAGGCCGCCGTCGCCATCGAATGGAACCGCGCCGGCGAGGCCGGCGACCGCGAACTCACCGAACGCCGACGCGCCGAGGAGCGCCTGAAGTTCGCCCTCGATTCGGGCCGCCTGGGCTCGTGGGAGCTCGACGTCGAGACCCGCGCCTACGACGCCTCCGACATCTGCAGGTCGAACTACGGCCGCGGCCCCGACCAGGATTTCGGCTTCGACGACCTGGTGGCCACCATCCACGCCAGCGACCGCGACCGGATGCTGGCGGCCATGGACGAGGCCATCCGCACCGGCGGCGAATACGACATCGAATACCGCGTGGTGATCCCCAGCGGCGAGACCCGCTGGGTGCACGCCCGCGGCCGCGCCGCCGTGCGGGACGAACCTCTGATCGGCGGCGGCGTGCGGCGCATGGCCGGCGTGTCGCTGGACGTCACCGAGCGCAAGCGCGCCGAGGAGCGCCAGCGCCTGCTGCTCAACGAGCTGAACCATCGCGTCAAGAACACCCTGGTCACCGTCCAGTCGATGGCCGCCCAGACCCTGCGCGCCGCCAGCGACCTCCCCGCCTTCCGCGAGGCCTTCGAGGCCCGGCTGATCGCCCTCTCCCAGACCCACAACCTGCTGACCGAGCAGAACTGGGAAAGCGCCAGCCTGCGCGAGATCGTCGACGCCGAGTTGGAAGCCTTCGGCGGCCGCGAGCGGCTGGACTTCGACTACGCCCGCGACCTGCGGCTCAATCCCAAGGCCACCGTGGCCGTCGGCATGGCCGTGCACGAGCTGGCCACCAACGCCGCCAAGTACGGGGCCCTGTCGACGCCCGGCGGCCGGGTGAGCATCGCCTGGTCGACCGAGCCGGCCTCGCCCGAGACCGCCGCCCGCCTGCGCCTGCGCTGGACCGAAAGCGGCGGCCCGCCCGTTCCGCCGCCGACCCGTCGCGGGTTCGGCGTCCGCCTTCTCGAGAAGGGCCTCGCCGGCGAGTTGTCCGGCGTGGTCCGTCTCGCCTATGATCAATCTGGCCTGGTCTGCGCGATGACGCTGCCCTTGGCCGCCCTGGAGCCGTGAAACAGATGAAGACCCTCGCCGCCCTGAAGGTTCTGGTGGTCGAAGACGAGGCCCTCGTCTCGATGCTGGTCGAGGACATGCTCGGCGATCTCGGCTGCGAGGTCGTCGGTCCCGCCGCCGAGATCGAGGAGGCCCTGCGCCTGGCCGGCTCGGCCGAGATCGACGCGGCCCTGCTCGACGTCAATCTGGGCGGCCGCCCGATCTTCCCGGTCGCCGACGCCCTGAAGGCGCGCGGCGTGCCGTTCGCCTTCGCCAGCGGCTACGGCGAGGCCGGGCTGACCGAGCCGCACAAGGGCTCGGCGGTGCTGCAGAAGCCGTTCCGCGAGGCCGACCTGCGCCGCGTGCTGGAAGGCCTGGCCGCCCAGGTAGTCTGAGCCCTCGCTCAACGCCAGCGGGTTCGGCCGAGTCGCGATCAGCCCGGAAGTCTCGCGAAAAATAATTCCAAAATTTACCCGATAATCGGCGACGCGCACCCAGGCCACCCCGGCTGAAGCGTGGTCAAAAGATGACTGTGCCCCGCCGCTCCCCCGCGGCGGACGGCCTGCGGCGCCGTGTGAGCTCGCATTTCGAGCTCTCCGCTCGGCCCGAATCCCCAAGCGCTCCGGGCGGTTTCAGAAAAAACGATGTTATGCAGCGTACGGAACGCCGCCGGATATGCTCAACAAGCCAAAATTTCGGTCGCCGCCAATTGTGGCCCGAGACGACCACACTTGTGGCGCCCATGACCGAAGTGTGGCGATATTGTAACGGCTGACACCGAAACAAGGCAAAAAGTTGCAAAGCTGGTTGCTGCTTGCGACGCGCTTGCTAGGGTCGATCATTGCGGATTGGTAACCTCCGCTTGCACGGCCATCGCTTGGGACAGCGCGGCCGGCGCCATGTTCAAGAGCAGCTGGGGATTTGCTCCATATGATAGACAAGAAGGTTTTGCTCGGCTCGTCGATGATCGCTGGCCTCGTGGCCGCGACCATGGCGATGACGCCGGCGATCGCATCGGCCCAAACGACCGAAGCGGCGAAGAAAGAAGAGGCGAAGAAGGCTGATACGACGGAAGTCGACAGCATCGTCGTCACCGGTTCGCGCATCCGTCGCGACGAGTTCACCTCGGCCTCGCCGGTGCAGATCATCACCCGCTCGGATTCGGTCCTGGCCGGCACGCTCTCGAGCGCCGAAGTGCTGCAAGGCAGCACCGTGACCTCGGGCGCCGCCCAGGTCGACAACGCCTTCCTCGGCTTCGTCACCGAAGGCGGCCCGGGCGCCAACACCCTCAGCCTGCGCGGCCTCGGCGCCGTGCGCACCCTGGTGCTGCTGAACGGCCGTCGCCTGGCTCCGGCCGGCACCCGCGGCCAGGTCGGCCAGGCCGACCTGAACACCCTGCCCGCCGCCATGGTCGAGCGCTACGAGATCCTGAAGGACGGCGCCTCGTCGATCTACGGTTCGGATGCCATCGCCGGCGTCGCCAACATCATCACCCGCACCGACATCGACGGCCTGACCTTCGAAGGCTTCACCAACCAGACCTTCGACGGCGGCGGCGCCCGATACCGCGCCTCGGTCGTGGCCGGCAAGACCTTCGACCGCGGCAACATCTCGGGCTCGTTCGAGTACAAGCGCCAGGAGCGCATCAAGATCGCCGACCGCGAATGGGCTAACTGCGGCCGCGGCTACCTGATCTATCCGGACGGCACCACCGTCGACGACCTGCTGCCGGACGGCTCGGGCGTTCGTTGTAACGGCATCAACTACGGCGGCGGCACCGCGCACGACTACATCGGCGCCTGGCGCTCGAGCACCGGTTCGCGCACGACCCTGACGTCGGAGCCGGGCTTCGTCGGCAACTACACCGGCGTCGGCACCGGCACGACCCTCAGCTACAACGGCTGGCGCAACGTGGCCTCGACCAACTCGCGTCCGCTGGCCAACCCGCTGCAGAACGAAGAAGACCTGTACTCGCCGTCGAAAAACTACACCTTCTACGGCAACGGCAACTACGACCTGGGCATTCTCGGCAACGCCGAAGCCTACGGCGAAATCCTCTACACCCGTCGTGAATCGAGCCAGACCGGCAGCCGTCAGCTGTCGCTGGATCCGTTCGGCAGCGAGCGCCTGGCCTACTACTACGGCGCTCCGACCTACGGCGCGGACAACCCGCTGTTCCCGACCACCCTGGCGGCCGCCGGCTTCCACTTCATCAACCCCTTCATCTTCTGGGGTCTCGACAAGTCCTCGCAGGAAGTCGACTACTACCGCGTCTCGGGCGGCGTTCGCGGCGACCTGGGCTTCGGCAACTGGCGCTACGACGCCAACCTGATGTTCGCCAAGTCGGACGCCAGCTACACCTTCCAGAGCTTCATCACCGACCACATCCGTCAGTCGCTGAACCTGGTCAACGCCGCGTCCTCGACGCCTGCCGCCCTGACCCTCACCGCTCCGGCGGGTACGGTCGGCGCCGGCCGCGTCCTCACGTGCGCCAGCAACATCGGCAACGCCAACCCTGAGTGCGTCCCGGCCAACCTGCTGACCGACGGCGCCCTGAACGGCACGGACATCCCGCAAGCCCTGCGCTCGTGGCTGTTCAAGGACGTCACCGGCAACACCAGCTACGAGCAGACCACGTTCCAATTCGCCATCGACGGCGACCTGTTCACCCTGCCGGCCGGCAAGGTGGGCGCGGCCTTCGGCGTCGAGCTGCGTCACGACGAGCTGAACGACACCCCGCCGATCGAGAGCCAGACCCGCTCGCTCTACAACCTGACCTCGGCCACCCCGACCCGGGGCACGGACGATATCTGGGAAGTGTTCGGCGAACTGAACATCCCGCTGCTGGCCAACGTCCCGTTCGCCAAGTCGCTGGACGCCTCGCTGTCGGCTCGTCACACCAACTACGACTCCTACGGCTCGAGCGACACCTACAAGGTGGGCCTGACCTGGGCTCCGGTTGACTGGCTGAAGCTGCGCGGCACCCACGGCACCTCGTTCCGTGCGCCGGGCATCTTCGAACGCGAACTGGGCGGTCAGTCGGGCTTCTACGGCGTCACCAGCGACCCCTGCTACCAGTACCAGAACCTGAACTCGACCACGATCCGCTACCAGAACTGCTTGACCGAACTGACCACGCTGCTGGGCAGCCAGTCGGCCGCTCTGGCCTGGGCGCCGACCGGCGGTCCGCAGGTCTACAGCTCGGGTAACCCGGACCTGGAAGCCGAAAAGTCGAAGTCGACCACCATCGGCTTCGTGATCCAGCCGGACGCCGTCAACCTGTCGTTCGCGGTCGACTACTTCAAGATCAGCATCCGCGATCAGGTCGCCAACTTCGGCACCGCGATCCTCAGCAACTGCTACGCGGATCCGCAGTTCCGCGCCGGCGGCAGCTACTGCACCTTCGTTGCTCCGCGTAACAGCACCACCGGCAACCTGACCTACTTCATCGACAACTACGTCAACGTCGCCCAGCAAGGCGTCGAAGGCTTCGACTTCACCGTCCGCTACACGCGCGACATCCTGGATGGCCGCTTCGTGTCGCAACTGCGCGCTACGAACATGAAGAGCCAGACCAGCCGCCTGAACCCGACCGACGCCGTCGATCAACTGGCCGGCTTCCCGGGCTATCCGAAGTGGGTCGGCGACCTGGATCTGCGCTACGAGTGGAAGGACTGGATCTTCCGCTGGGGCGTGGACTACGTCTCGACGCAGGACGCCAAGGACTACTACGAGATCGACACCACCGACGAGAACAACCTCTACCACACCAAGGTCGAAGCTTACTTCGAACACAGCGCTTCGGTGCAGTTCAACGGCAAGAACGACTGGGAAGTCACCGTCGGCGTCAACAACATCTTCGGCGAAGAGCCGCCGATCATCTCGTACGGCCTGGGCGTTTCGCGCGTTGGCAGCAGCCAGCTCTACAGCGGCTACGACAACATCGGCCGCTCGGCCTTCGTGAACATCGTCAAGTCGTTCTAAGCCAAGGCTTTCATCGACTGACGGAAGGGGCGGACCGCAAGGTCCGCCCCTTTTCTTTTGGCTACGCCCAAGATTGCCCGCCTGCTCCTCCCCCGCGCGCGGGGGAGGGGGACCACGAAGTGGTGGAGGGGGCTGGACTGGGCGCCGCGCCGGCGGTCGCCCCCTCCGTCACGTCGCCGATGGCGCCGCGCCACCTCCCCCGTTTCACGGGAGAGGTGTTTGATGCGTCGGACGCTCCAGGCATGAAAAAAGCGCCGCCCCCGAAGGGACGGCGCCTCGTTCTTCGAACCGGATGGGAAGCCTTACAGGCCCGATCCGCCGCAGCCGGTCTTGAAATAGTCGTCGATGATCTTCAGCTGCTGACCGAACAGCTCGCGCGTCCAGGCCGGACCGTGGGCGTAGTCGACGAACTCGTGGTACTCGACGTCCTTGCCGGCGGCCTTGGCCTTCCTGACGAACCACTCCGACTGCTCGATCGGCACGGTCCGGTCGCGCACCCCGTGATAGACCATGATCGGGATCGAGATCTTGTCGGCGTAGTCCAGCGGGCTGACGCCGCGCACGGTTGGCTCTTGAGCGTCTCGGAAATTGGCGTTGCTGTAGAAGTCCTTCCAGATCTTGCCGATGTCCGACACGCCCGCGCCGGCGATGGCGCACTTGTAGATGCCGTTGGGGCGCACCGCCGCGTCCATGGCCGCGTAGCCGCCGTAGGAGAAGCCGAACATGGCGATGTGGCCGGGCTTGGCGACCTTGGTGTCGATCAGCCACTTGGCGCCGTCGTCCTTGTCGTCCTGCATCTTGCCGCCCCACTCGCGGTCGCCGGCCATCCACAGCTTCTTGCCCCAACCGTCGGCGGTGGCGCGGTACTGCGGCTGCAGCACGGCATAGCCGCGCGAGGCCAGCATCTGCGGCCACATCGACCAGTCCCACTCCAGGTGGTCGCGGGCCCACGGACCGCCGTGCGGCAGGATCACCGTCGGCCACGGCCCCTCGCCGTACAGCGCCTTGGACGGCGTCGTCAGGAAGGCCGGAATGTCGAGCCCGTCGCGGGCCTTGTAATAGACAAGCGTGCTGCTCCCCAGCGCCGCGGGATCCAGATCCGGGTGCGGCTTGGACAGGAGCGACAGCTCCTTCTTGTTCTTCAGCAGGTAGTAGGCGCCCGGATCATTGGGCCCGCCCACCCAGGCGACCACGGTGTTGAGGTCGTTGGAGTAGTCGACGATGCGGGTGTAACGCGAAATCGGATAGGTCGTGTTGCCCTTGGCTCCGGTGGCCGGGTCAATGAAGGTGATCGGGGTCGGCTTGACCTGCAGCGCCTGGTCCAGCGCCGCCTTCAGGCCGGCGATGCGGTCGGACTGAAGCACCTGATCGGAACGGGGGCCTTCGTAGGCGAACCCGATGATCTCGCCGAAATGCTCGTCCTTGACGCGCCAGGTCTGCACGCCGCCGGCGTCAAAGAACTTGTGCTCGAAGGCCAGGGCGCCCAGCTTTCGCGCGGCGATGTCGTATTCGTAGATCGCCGCCTTGTCCCGTCCGCGGTTGGACAGGATGAAGGCGATGTTGGGATCCTTGGAAAAGCCGACGAAGGCGAAGATCTCACGATCCTTGCCGTAGCTCTTGGCGATCTCCTCCCAGTCGCCCTTGGCGTTGCGGATCTCGGTCGAGACGAACGCGCCCGTGCCGTCGGTGCCGTTCCGGGCCCGCGCCCGAAGATTGCCCTCCAAGTCGGTGACATAGCCGGCGGTCTTCTCGTCCGCCCGCTGGATGCGCTCGGCGCGGCCCGTGCGCACCTCGACCTTGAAGATGTCGCCCGAGGTCAGGCCGCGATTGAAGGCCAGGATGAAGTGGTCGGGATCATTGGGCAGGGTGTCGAGCACGTCGGGCGACGAGCGCGCCTGCTCGATCTCCTCGTCGGAATTCTTCGGGCGCGGCAGGTTCATGGGGTCGCGCCAGTTCTTGCCCTCCAGGTCGGTGAGCATCAGCTTGTGGGCGAACTCCTTGATCGTTCCGCCCGGGTGCTTGATGTCGAAGGGCTTCCACAGGGACACCGCCAGCACGTCGTTCTTGAGGAACTGAACGGCCTGGATCTTGACGGCTTTGACACTCAGCACATTGGGCTTCTTGCCAAGGTCGGTCAGGTCCCACACCAGGATCACCCGATCCTCGCCATGGGCCTCCAGCGCCGCCATATGCTTGCCGTCGGGAGAAACCGTGAACCCGTCCATTCGCGGGAAGGCCGCCAGTTGCTCGATGGTCGGGACCTTGGGCTGCGCCATGGCCGCTCCACCCGCGGCCCACAGCAGGGCGCTCGCGGCGACTGCCCCCAGTACTCTTTTCAAAACACGTCTCCGTAACGCTGACCCGGCCCCCGCCGGGTTGTTGCAAGGATGCAACCGCATTTGACGTGCACTTTCAATAGATTCACTCGCGTTACGCGCTGTTCGTAGGGGAAATTTCCCCCGTGACGCGCTGACCACGCGCAAAGCCGCGCTTAGCGTCCCTTCGGCGGGGCCACCGAGAACTCCAGGTCGAACAGGGTCGGCACGTCGTTGACGCGGGCCCGCTCGATGGTCAGCAGCCGGGCCTTGGTCTCGGCCCCGCCGTCGGCGCTGAAGCCGCCCATCCGGCCGTCGGCGCCCAGCACCCGGTGGCAGGGCACCACGATCGGCCAGGGGTTCTCGCCCAGGGCCTTGCCCACCGCCCGCATCGCCCCCGGCTCGCCCATGGCCTTGGCCACTTGGCCGTAGGTCGAGGTCTCGCCGGGGCGGATGGCGCGGGCGATCTCGTAGACCCGGCGGTTGAAGGGCTGCACGACGGTGAGGTCCAGCGACACATCGGCCAGGTCGTCGCGACCACCGGCCAGCAGGTCGATGATCCGGTCGGCGACGAGGTCGATCTCGGGCGGCGGCGCGGTCTCGGCGGCGTCGGGATAGCGCTTGCGCAGCCTGGCCCAGGTCGCGCCGGGGCCGGCCTCGGGCAGTTGCACGCCGATCAGCCCGCCCGCCGCCCACGCCAGGCCGCAACGGCCGATCGCCGTCTCGAAAAGCATGAAGCCCTGTCCCATGGCGACAGATTAACACCGTCCGCGCGGCTGTGGGACAGGGGGCTTTCACATCATTCGTCGCGCGCCGACCGTCTCGAAAGCTCGCCGCAATAGTTGGCGAAGTGCGTGGCCAGGGCCTGCCCCGGCCCCGGATAGACGCGGGCTTGCCCGGCATATTCGACGCTGATCGTCGGGGCCTGCTCGAGGGCCGCCAGAAAGCCGGCCGGCAGGTCGCCGCGCCCTTCGACGAACATCGGGCCGAAATCCTGGTTGATCGTCCGATGCACGCGCAGGGCCGTATCGCCGGCCCGCACGCGCAACTGGGCGGCATGACCGCTCGGCGCATAGAACCGCGCCTGGATTCCGCCCGAGGTCAGGCCCGAGCAAGTCAGGACCAGGGTCTCCGAGCGCCCGTCGGCCTGCAGCGGCCCGTTCAGGACAAGGCCGCCGGTCGCGCCGTGGCCGACGTCCCAATAGTAATCCCGGCCGTCCTGCTGGAAGCTCTTCTTCACCGGCTTGGGCTGTGCGCCGGCCGCTCCGGCCGCCAGAGCCGCGGCGCCGATCAGCGCCATCACGGTGAACGTCGAACCTCGCATGCCGCCCTCCACTGCCCGCGCTCGCCGCAGACACAACCTTTAGCGGCGTATAGCAATACACTCGCCACCCGCAAAGACCCCGAAACGGGGCCGGGCGGTTCCATCCGCCGCCGGCGCGCTCTAGCCTGACCGCGCCATGCTCCGGAGATCGCCCTTGCGCCGCCTCTTCCCGCTCGCCGCCGCCCTGCTCCTGACCGCCTCGCCCGCGTTCGCCCCAGTCGCTTGGGCCGGCGACATCCTGGTGCACGGCGGGCCGATCCACACCGGGGTCGCCGCAGCCCCCGCCGCCGAGGCGGTGCTGATCCGCGACCGGACGATCGCCTTCGTCGGCCCGCTGGCCGCCGCCCGCGCCAAGGCCGCCCCCGGCGCCCGCGACATCGATCTTGCGGGCGCGGCCGCCTATCCCGGCTTCGTCGACGCCCACGCCCACCTCACCGGCATCGGCCTGCGCGAACTGACCCTCAACCTCGACCAGGTCGACTCCGTCGAGGCCCTGGTCGCCGCCGTCCACGCCTACGCCCAGGCCCATCCGGGCGATGCGCCGATCTACGGCCGGGGCTGGATCGAGACCCACTGGCCGGAGAAGCGCTTTCCCGCCCGCGCCGACCTCGATCGCGCAGCCCCCGGCCGCATCGTCGTGCTGGGCCGCGCCGACGGCCACGCCGTGGTCGCCTCCAGCGCCGCCCTGGCCAAGGCCGGCGTCACCCGCGACACCGCCGCCCCGTCCGGCGGCCAGATCCTCAAGGACGAGACCGGCGAGCCGACCGGCATGCTGATCGACCACGCCCAGGCCCTGGTCGAAGGTGTCATCCCGCCGCCCTCCCCGGCCCTCAAGCGCCAGGCGCTGGAGACCGCCGGCAGGCTCTACGCCAGCCGCGGATGGACTGGCCTTGGCAATATGAGCGTCGACGCCGAGGACCTGGACATCCTGCGCCAACTGGCCGCCGAGGGCCGCTTTTCCCTGCGCGTCGACAACTACATGGACCCGTCCGGCGCGGCCGAGGTGCTGAAGACCGGCCCCAGCGCCGACCCCACCGGCCTGATCCGCCTGCGCGGGATCAAGCTCTACATGGACGGCGCCCTGGGCTCGCGCGGCGCGGCCCTGCTGGCGCCCTATAGCGACGCCGAGGGCCAGGGGCTGATCCTCACCGAGCACGGCCAGGGCCTGGCCCTCATGCGCCAGGCGCGCGCCGTCAACGCCCAGGTCGCCATGCACGCCATCGGCGATCGCGGCAACCGCATGGTGCTGGACTGGTTCGGCGAGGTGCTGGGAAGCGACGCCGACCGCCGCTGGCGCATCGAGCACGCCCAGGTGGTCGACGCCGCCGACCTGCCGCGCTTTTCCAGGCTGGGGATCATCGCCTCGATGCAGCCCAGCCACGCCATCGGCGACCTCTATTTCGCCCCCGCCCGCCTGGGCAAGGACCGACTGAAGGGCGCCTATGCCTGGGCCGACATGCTCAAGAGCGGCGCGGTCGTCGCCGCCGGATCCGACGCCCCCGTCGAAGTCGGCGACCCGCGCATCGAGTTCTACGCCGCCGTCTATCGCCACAGCCTCTCGGGCTTCGCGGGCGCCGACTGGCATCTGGAAGAGGCCGTCAGCCGCGACCAGGCCCTGCGCATGCTGACCTGGGCGCCCACCTATGCCGCCTTCGCCGAGCAGCAGCGCGGCGTGCTGCAGGCCGGCAAGGCCGCCGACCTCACCGTCTTCGACCGCGACCTGATGACCATCGCCCCGGCCGACATCCTCAAGGCGCAGGCCCTGCTGACCATCGTCGACGGCAAGGTGGTGTTCGAGAAATAGGCCGCCCCGCCGGAGCGAGGCGGCCTTGGCCTAACCCTAGTACTTGTAGGTGAAGCCCATGAAGAAGCGGCGACCGAAATAGCCCTGCTCGATCAGGCGGATGTCGCCCGCCGTCGAGACTTCTTCTTCCTTGGTCAGGTTCTTGCCTTCGACGAACAGCTGCAGACCCTTCGGACCCGGCTTCCAGGTGACCTTGCCGTCCAGATAGCCGGTCGGCTCCTTGAACACCGGCTGGCCCGAGGTGTCGGCCGCCGAGGACAGGTACTTGGAGCGATAGTTGTAGGCCAGGCGGGCGTTCACCGGGCCCTTGTCGTACCAGACCGTCAGGTTGGCGCTGCTCTTCGACAGCCCCGGGAACGGCAGCGGCGAGCCGTCGAGGGTCGAATAGAGCTCGACGTCCTTGGCTTCCTGATAAGTGTAGTTGGCGTCGACGCCGAAGCCGGAGAACACACCCGGCAGCCAGGTCAGGGCCGTCTTGCCGGTCAGCTCGACGCCCGAGATCTTGGCCCCGTTGCCGTTGATATAGGTGTTGTAGTTGTAGAGCACCCCGTCGCCATAGACGTCGACCTTGCCGATCAGGGTCCGCGACGACAGGTAGAACGACTTGATGTCCTTGTAGAACAGGCCAAGCGACAGCTGGGTGTCGTTGTTCGGGTACCACTCGAACGACAGGTCGTACTGGTTGGCGCGATAGGGCTTCAGGTTCGGGTTGCCGGCCGTGCAGCTGGGCTCGTCATACTCGCCGTTGGCGTCGGGCGAGTTGTCGGTCGTGCAGCTGACCGTCGGCATCAGATAGTCCATGCGCGGACGGGCCATCAGCTGGGCGAAGCCGGCGCGGGCCGACAGCTTGTTCGGCTGCAGCCACAGGCCCACGTTGAAGCTCGGAAGCCAGACCGTGTAGTCCTTCTCCATGCTGGCCTGGGTGTTGCTCAGCACATAGGTGGTCGAGGTGCCGCCGTTGGTCGAGGCGTAGGTCTCGCTGCGCGTCTGGGCGCCCGAAGCCACGGTCTTGGTGTGCACCCGGCGCCAGCCGAAGTTGCCGTTCACGTCGTAGTCGAACAGCGGGAAGGCGTAGTTGAACTTCAGGTACAGCGCGTCGGTCTGCTCGGCGATCCGATAGGGGATCTGCTCGTAGGTGCTGCCGTCGCTGCCGGTGGTGCTCACCAGGTTGTTCAGGTTGAAGTGCGAGGTGTCGAGGTACTGCGCCACCTTGGCGAAGTTCGGATAGAGCCAGGTCGAGGGCAGCGAGCCGCCGCCGTAGTAGAAGGCGCTGGGCAGGGCCGTCATGGCGTTGGCGAACACGGCGTTGGAGAACGCCCGCGACCAGGTCTCGGTCGTCGACCAGTAACCGGTGGTATAGGCGGCCGAGGCGGCGGTCGCGCTGGTCTGGTCAGCGGTCTGGCTGTTGCTGACCGTGGCCGTCGAGTTTACCGCATTGCTGTAGATCACGACGTCGTCGGTGGTCGAATAGAGGTTGTCGCCGCCGTCGATGATGTAGCCGCCGTAGCCGTAGCCCGAGGTCGAGAAGTCGGTGGCGCGGCCGCCGAACTCGATCTTCTTGAGGAACGGCAGGTCGGTCTCGTAATCGAAGTCCAGCTTGTACTGCTTCTCCTCCGACTGCGAGTTCGACGGGCGGTACTGGATCTGCCACTGGCGGATCGCCGAGGCGTCCGCGGGGCTGTAGCCGCTGGCGAAAGTGAACGACGGCGCGCCCGTGGTCGGGTTCAGCGTCACGGTCATGCCGGGAGTGTCGAAGCTGACGCTGACGTTGTTGGTCTGCGACACCGTCGAGGTCTCGGCGTTCGAGCCCTGGAAGTCGATCTGCAGGCGCTCGCCGCGATAGGTGCCGCCGAAATTGTAGTAGTCGCTCGAGGAGTCGTAGGCGAAGTCGCGCGAGCTGATGCTGAAGCCGTTGTAGCCGCCGCTGCCCGACGTGGTGAGGCAGTTGCCCAGGGTGTACTGGATGACGTTGTGGTTCTTGTCGACCACGACCGAGCTGGCCGTGGTGTCGGTCGACGAGCACGACGTGCCGCTGGCGGCGGTGTTGCGCAGGCGCGTGGCCGAGGTGAAGTCGGTGCCGTAGTTGATGTCGTTCAGGCGCTGGCTGCGCTCATTGCGGTTGTAGCTGGCCCAGATGTCGATCCGGTCGCTGACCTTGTACTGCACCGTGAACTCGGCCGAGAGGCGCTCGTCCTCGCGGGTCCACACGCCGTAACGGGCCACGCGCGGGGCGTAGTCGTACCACTGGCTCTGGCAGGCCGTGCGCAGGTTGCTGGTCGAGATCTGGCTGGTGTCGGGCGAGGTCAGGCTGGAGCAGCCGGCATAGGTGCTGACGCCGCTGGCCAGGTCGTTGATCTCCTGGCTGTAGGCGGTCGAATAGTAGTCGACGGTCTTGTCGGCCGAACCGTCGAAGTCGGCGAACCGGCCCCACGACGAGTTGCGGACATAGTCGCCGCGGGTGTTGACCTTGTCGTAGGTGACGTTGGCCATCAGGCCCAGGCGCCCGTCGAACAGCTGGGTGGCGGCGAACAGGTTGCCGCGCGGCTTCCAGCCCTTGGCCGTGTCGAGGTTCTGCATCGAGCCGGTCAGCGACAGGGTCGGCTTCTTGAAGTCCAGCGGCTTGCGGGTGGTCACCGAGACCGTGCCGCCGACGCCGCCCTCGGTCATGTCGGCGGTGAAGCCCTTGAACACGTCGATCGACTTGACCAGCTCGGAGGCCAGCTCGCGGAAGTCGTTGGCGCGCCCGCCGCCGCCATAGACGTTGATGTTGCCGGCCGTCGACAGCGTGCTCATGCCGTTGATCTCGACCCGGTTGAGGTCTGGCTCGACGCCGCGGATCGACACCGCGTTGCCCTCGCCGAAGTCACGGGCCAGCTGCACGCCGGTCACCCGGCCCAGGGCCTCGCCGACGTTCTTGTCGGGGAACTGGCTGATGTCCTCGGCGACGATCGAGTCCGAGATCGTGCCCGCTCGCTTCTTGCGCCCCATGGCGCTCTGCAGGCTGGCGCGGGTGCCGACGACCACGATCTCCTCGACCTTGTTCTCTACCGTGCTCTCGGGCGCGGCCTTGGTCGTGTCGGTGGTCTGGGCGGCCTGCGCCAGGGCGATCGACGAGCTCGAGCCCAGGATGGCGGCCGCCAGGCCCGTGGTGATCAGCAGCCGGTTGTCCCGGCGCGCTTTGTGGTTGGTCGACATGGTTTCCCTCCGAGAGACAGGCGGTGACCGCCCTTGTCGTCGCGGCGCATGGGCCGCGGTTTGTTGACTGAAGATGCGGACAAGCCCGTCGCGGCGGCGGTCACGACCAGCGACCTGGCGTGGCGAGACGATCTGGGCGGGCTTGCAGGGGACGCCGAAGAAACCCGGGCCGATAACCCGCGCAAAAGCACGGCGGGAGTCAGGCCAGGCGACGGTCGCCATGGATTGGCGCCGGCGTTTCGGTGTCGTCGCCCAAGGCGCGGGGGTTGCGCGCCACGGCGAATGTTCGAGCGATCTTCAATAGCGCCGCGGATCTTTGATCTCTGCGACCCTGAAAAACTTCATCGAGACGACGATGTTGTCAACATGAGTCGAGGCAATGAAGGCAAAATAACGTTGCATTCCAAAGATGTTACATCCATCTCGGATTTGTATTTGAACATAAGGCCGAGCTTATCGGCGATCACAACAATAACGATGTTCAAGATTTCGATGTTTATCTTCTAACGGCGATATCTTTCACGATCGCCATCTTGCACCACCCAGACGCGCCGAGCCGTGACCGCTCGCCTATTCAGGCAAGCGCGCGCCACAGCACATAGGCGGCCGTCGCCACCACCATGGCGGCGAACAGCTGGCGGGCCAGCAGGGCCCGTGAGACCAGGCGTGGCGCCAGGCGCGTCCCCGCCAGCACCCCGACGGCGCCGCCCGCGACCAGGGCCAGCAACAACCTCCCGTCCACGAGGCCCGAGGCGGCGTAGCTGACGCTGGTCGCCGCGCCGAACAGCGCCACCGACACCAGGGACGAGGCCGCGGCGTTGGCCAGGGTCATGCCGGCCGCCGCCATCAGTCCCGGCGCGATCAGGAAGCCGCCGCCGATGCCGAAGAACCCCGCCGCCAGACCGGTCGCCGCCCCGGCCGGAACCAGCCGCGCGGCCTTGCCCGGATCGATGCGGACGGCCGGATCGCCCGGCGAACGCGGGGCGCGGAACATCGAAAGCCCGACGGCCGCCATGGCCAGGGCGAACCAGGCCAGCAGGTGACCGCCCGGCAAGGCCTTGGCCGCATGGGCCCCGACCAGCGAGCCGACGAGGCCGGGCGCGCCGAAGGTCAGGGCGCAGGGCCATTTCACCCGGCCGGCCCGCGCCTGGGCGGCTAGGCCCACGGCGGCGTTGACCGCCACGGCCGCCGCCGAGGTGCCGATCGCCACATGGGCGTCGCTCACCCCGACGACATACAGCAGCAAGGGCGTGGCCAGCACCGAACCGCCGCCGCCGAACAGCGTCAGCAGCAGCGCGACCACCGCCCCGCTGAGGGCGGCGGCGACAAGGCTCGCGTCCATGACCTCACGCCGACGCCGGGCGGTTCCAGGGCGCCAGGGCCAGGAGTCTGGCCATGCCGCAGAAGCCGGTGACCCCGGCGAAGGTCAGCCCCGCCCCGACGAAACCGGCCACGCCCAGGAACCAGGGCGAGACGGTCAGGCCCAGGACCACGCCCGACAGCACCAGCAGCCCGGCGACGATCTGCACCTGGCGCATCATCTCCAGCGGCGCCTTGCGGCCGGTCTCGACGGGCAGGCCGGCCCGGTCCCAGGCGTCGAGGCCGCCCTCCAGCACGTGCGCCGCCCCCGCGCAGGCCGCCGCCAGGCGCTGGCCGTTGGCGCCCGTGCGCATGCCCGAGCGGCAGGTGAAGATCACCTCGCGCCCGTCGGTCGGGTCGAGGCCCGCCGCGTCCAGCGTCGACAGCGGCCGCGACAGCGCGCCCCTGGCTCGTCGCCGGGCGAACTCGTCGGGTTCGCGGATGTCGATCAGCACGGCGGCGCCCTGCGCCAGGCGCCGGGCCGCCTCGTCAGGCGTCAGGGGATTGAGGATCGTGGTCATGGGCGGCGGTCTCCGCTGGAGGGCAGAAGATCTCCGCGAGCGTGCCGACCACCTTGAGGGCGGCCGGATCGGCGATCCGGTACCAGAGGCTCGTGGCTTCGCGGCGCGCGGCCACGATCCCCTCCTCGCGCAACACCGCCAGGTGCTGCGAGAGGGCCGACTGCGACAGGCCGACCAAGGGCTGGATCTGCCCCACCGACCGTTCGCCGTCCGCAAGCTGGCACAGGATCATCAGCCGCCGCTCGTTGGCCAGGGCGCGCAGGAGCTTGGCGGCCTGCGCGGCGCTGGCCTCGAACTGGCTGACATCGAAACGCGAGAGATCGAACATGATCGCCATATATTAGCTTGATCTAATTTAGCAAGCACTAATATAAAGCGCCTGCTACCGGAGGCTCCAGCCATGCGACCCGACGTTCAAGCGTTTTTCGATCCCGCCACCTTCACCGTCAGCTACGTCGTCGCCGATCCGGCGACGCGCACTGCCGCGATCATCGATCCGGTGCTGGATTTCGAACCCAAGGCCGGCAGGCTCTCGACCCGCTCGGCCGACGCCCTGCTGGCCGCCGTCGAGGCCCAGGGCCTGACCCTGGCCTATGTGCTGGAGACCCACGCCCACGCCGACCACCTGTCGGCCGCCGACTACATCCGCGGCCGCAGCGACGCCAAGATCGTCATCGGCGCGCGGATCGTCGAGGTGCAGAAGACCTTCATCCCCGTGTTCGAGGCCGAACTCGCCGCCGACGGGGCGGTCTTCGACGTGCTGATGAACGAGGGCGACGTCCTGCCCCTGGGCGAGCTGTCGATCGGCGCGCTGCACACGCCCGGCCACACCCCGGCCTGCCTGACCTATCTGATCGGCGACGCCGCCTTCGTCGGCGACACGATCTTCATGCCCGACTACGGCACCGCCCGCGCCGACTTCCCCGGCGGCGACGCGCGGACCCTGTACCGCTCGATCCGCAAGGTCCTGGCCCTGCCGCCGGAAACCCGCGTCTTCGTCGGCCACGACTACCTGCCGCAAGGTCGGTCGGACTATCGCTGGGAAACCACCGTCGCCGAGGAGCGGGCCCGCAACATCCATGTGCGGGACGGCAAGGCCGAGGACGACTTCGTCGCCCTGCGCGCGGCGCGGGACGCGACCCTGCCGGCCCCGACCCTGATCCTGCCATCCCTGCAGGTGAACATCCGCGCCGGCGCCCTGCCCGCCCCGACCGCGGCCGGGCGCGTGTTCCTGAGGATCCCGGTCAGCCCCTAAGCCAGCCGCCCGTACAGCCGATAGCGCTCGTCGCTTATGGCCATGAACGGCTTGAACACCACCTCGCCGCTGGCCGAAGCCGCCGTCCAGTCGTCTCTCCGCTGGCGCGCCGCCAGCCATTGGGCCCGCGTCAGCTTCACCTCGCCAGGACAGATCGGCAGCAGCACCAGCGGCCCGGTCAGCAGCGCCACCACCTCGGGATGGGCGGCGTTCAGCGGCTCCAGCCGCGGGGTCATGTCGAAGGCGATCTCGACCTTGTCGCCCGCGCGCCACAGGCGCTCCAGCGCCACGAACGTCCCCGGCCGCGCCGCCACCTCCGCCGGACGGTCGTTGACCAGGATGCGGCTGTCCGCCCCCGCCCACTCCGGAATGCGCAGCATCAGCGCAAAGCGCGTCGGGCGGGCCGGATCGACGGCGATGGCGATCGTCGGCTCCAGCGGATAGCGGGTCTCCTGGCGCAGCGACACCGCCGCCCCGTCCACGCTCGCCGACAGAGTCGAGGGGACATAGAGGTTCACATAGAGCTTCGCCCCGTCCTGCAGATAGGCGCTGATCCCATAGTCGGCCGCCAACTGGATGAAGGTCCCCGAGCAGCAGGGCCACAACTCGTCGCGATAGAACTTCGAGGCCGCGTCGCTGTAGTCGGAATAGTAGAAGGTCTCGCCCTTCTGCGTCGTGTCGCGCGCGCCGAGGATGGTGTTGTAGAGCACCCGCTCCATGCTGTCGCCGTAGCGGGGATCCTTGGTGATCTGCAGCAGCGAGCGGGCGATCTTGAAGTGGCCGTAGGCCCCGCACGGCGTCTCGAAACTGCGGTGCGTTTCGGTCAGCGACTTCAGCAGGGTCTCGCTGTCGCCCGCGCCCAGCAGCTCCTCGTTGGGACCCCAGCCGCCGGTGGTGAAGGACTGGGCGAGCACGAAGTCGAAGCCATTACGGGCGGCCTTCAGGTACTTGTCCTGTCCCGTCGCGTACCAGGCCTGGATCGCCGAGTTCAGGGCGTTGACGTGGCTATAGGCGTGCTTGCCGGCCAGCGGGCTCTCCCCGCGCGCCAGCGGATCGAACAGCGCCTCGTCCTGCATGTAGCGCAGGGCCAGCGTGCGGTAGCGTTCGCCCAGGCCCAGCCGCCAGGCCAGGAACAGGTTCTCGGGCAGGGTGTAGGGCTCGTCCCAGATCTCGGCCTCGCTGGAATAGGGCCGCTGACGGCGCTCCTCCCGCGTCAGGGCCTTTTCCGGCAGCACCGGCAGGACGGCGTCGGTGACCTTGTCCAGCGCCGGCCCCGCCTCCTTCACGTCGGCGTAGCGGTACGCGTCGATCAGGCCGATCACCACCTTGTCGTAGGTGTAGGCCGGCAGGGTGTAGCCGGCGAAGAAGCGCGGCGAGATCGTCTGGGCGTACTTCACGACCAGGCCCCGCACCTTTTCCCGCGTGGCCGCATCGTCGGTGATGGCGACATAGCGCGACAGGCCCGAGACGTACTGCCCGAAGCTGTGGCCGGGGATGTAGCCGTGCCAGTCAGCCGTGCTCCAGTCGTTGACGTCGATGTGGAAGTCGGCGCTGTCGTCATACCAGCCGCCCATGTCCGCCCCCGGCGCGGGCAGGCCGGCGCGCTGGCGGAACGGCTTCAGCAGCCGGTCGTCGTCGATGCCCATGAACAACCGGTGCTGCCAGTCCAGCTGGTCGCGCATCTTCCCCGGCCCCAGCCGCACGCGGTCGTACGGGAAGGTTTCCAGCGCCGGGCCTCTGGCCGGAGCGACGCCCTTGCCCACCCCTTGCGCCCAGGCCGTCGGCGCACAGGCCGCGCAGCAGCCGGCCATGAACATGCGGCGAGACACCATGGTCGCGTCACCTCCCCGAGAAACGCCTCTTTCATCCTACAATTCGCCGGCGGCGGGTAGGGCGCATAGCCGCGCCCACAATTCCAAGCCCACGCTTGCCTCGCCCCGAATCCCGTCCCACTTTCGGGGGGTCATGAGCGACCGTTCCACCGGCCTCGCCCCGTCGCGGCTCACCGCGGTCCTGGGGCCCACCAACACCGGCAAGACCCACCTGGCGGTCGAGCGTATGCTCGGTCACGCCTCGGGGATGATCGGCCTGCCGTTGCGCCTGCTGGCGCGCGAGATCTATGACCGCATCGTCAAGCTGCGCGGCAAGGCCAGCGTCGCCCTGATCACCGGCGAGGAGAAGATCGTCCCGCCCCGCGCGGCCTATTTCGTCTGCACGGTCGAGGCCATGCCGCTGGGCCGCGAGGTCGACTTCGTGGCCATCGACGAGATCCAGCTGTGCGCCGATCCCGAGCGCGGCCACATCTTCACCCACCGCCTGCTGCACGCGCGCGGCCGGTTCGAGACCATGCTGCTGGGCGCCTCGACCATGGCCCCGCTGGTCCGCCGCCTGCTGCCCGACGCCGAGATCGTCGGCCGCGAGCGGTTCTCCAACCTGTCCTACGCCGGCTCCAAGAAGCTGACCCGCCTGCCCCGGCGCACCGCGGTCGTGGCCTTCTCCACCGACGCCGTCTACGCCATCGCCGAGCTGATCCGTCGCCAGCGGGGCGGGGCGGCCGTGGTCATGGGGTCCTTGAGCCCCCGCACCCGCAACGCCCAGGTCGCCCTCTACCAGAGCGGCGAGGTCGATTTCCTGGTCGCCACCGACGCCATCGGCATGGGCCTGAACATGGACGTCGACCACGTGGCCTTCGCGGGCCTGCGCAAGTTCGACGGCCGCCGCACCCGCTGGCTGCACCCGCAGGAGGTGGGCCAGATCGCCGGCCGCGCCGGCCGCTACACCCGCGACGGCACCTTCGGCGTCACGGGCGACTGCGAGGAGATGGACGAGGACCTGGTCCAGGCCGTCGAGGAGCACGCCTTCCAGCCCGTGATGGCCGCCGAATGGCGCAGCGCAAAGCTCGACTTCGGCAACCTGCCGGGCCTGCTGCGCTCGCTGTCCGAGCCGCCGAACCGCAACGGCCTGACCCTTTCCCAGGAAGCTTTGGACGAGCGCACCCTGCGCAAGCTGGCCACCCATGAAGACGTCGTCGCCCGCTGCAAGTCCGACCGCTCGGCCCTGCTGAAGCTGTGGGACGTCTGCCAGACCCCCGACTTCCGCAAGACCACCGACGACGACCACCAGCGGATGGTCAAGACGCTGTTCGACGACCTGACCACCGGCCGCAAGCGCCTGCCGGAGGACTGGATCAACGGCCAGTTCAAGGCGCTGGACCGCACCGACGGCGAGATCGACAGCCTGGCCGCGCGGCTCTCCGGCGTGCGCACCCTCTCCTACATCGCCAACCGTCCCGACTGGCTGGCCAACCCCGTCCACTGGCAGGGCCGCACCCGCGAACTCGAAGACAAGATCAGCGACACCCTGCACGAAAAGCTGATGGCGCGGTTCATCGACCGCCGCACCAGCGTGCTGATGAAGCAGTTGGGCGAGCGCGAGACGATCCTGGCCGGCGTCGCCGCCGACGGCGAGATCAGCGTCGAGGGCCATGTGGTCGGCCGGCTGACCGGCGTCACCTTCATCGCCGAGAAGGGCTCCAGTCCCCTCGAAGAGAAGGCCCTGCGCAACGCCGCCCAGCGCGCGGTGGGGCCGGAGATCGCCCGCCGCCTGGGCCTCCTGGCCGCCGAGCCGGACGAGGCCTTCGCCCTGACGCCCGACGGCATGATCCTGTGGCGCGGCGAGGCGGCCGGGGCCGTGCGCGCCGGCGGCGACCTGCTGTCGCCCCGCGCCCGCCTGCTGGGCGAGCTTGGCCCGCTTCCTGCGCGCGAGCGGGCCGAACGGCGGCTCGACGCCTTCCTGGCCGCCGAGGTCGATCGGCATCTGGCGCCCCTGCGCAAGCTGCAACAGGCCCTGGCCGGCGGCGAGCTGCGCGGCCTGCCGCGCGGCGTCGCCCACCGCCTGCTGGAAGCCGGCGGGGTGCTCGACAAGCGTCCGCTCGATCCGGAACTGAAGGCGCTCAGCCAGGCCGAGCGCCGCACGCTCAAGAGCCTGGGCGTGCGCATCGGCGCCTTCTCGCTCTATTCGCCGGGCGTGCTGCGCTCGGAAGCCATCGCCTGCGCTCGCGCCCTGGATCCCGGCGGCTGGCGCGGCCCGCTCGTCGGCCTGAGCGCCCTGCCCTCCCCCCTGCCGCCGCCGCGCACCCTGGCCGCCAGCGGCCTGCGCATCGCCGGCAAGCACCTGGTTCCGGTCGAGACCCTGGAAAAGCTCGACGCCCTGCTGCGCGCCGAACAGCGCCCCGGCGGCGTGGTGCTGACCCCGGCGGCCCTGGAGACCCTGGGCTGGAGCGCGGCCGAGGCCTCGTCGGTGCTGCGCTCGCTCGACTACACCCCCGCCGTGCGCGCCAAGCCCGACGCCCCGATCGTCTGGAAGCGCCGCGGCGCCCAGCGGCTGGAGCCCAAGCCGGTCAAGGCCCGCCCGGACTCGCCGTTCGCCGCCCTGGCCAAGCTGACCGAGCCGCCGCCTCCGGCCCCATCGGCGCGCCGTAAGAAGCCCCGCCGCCGCAAGCCGGCGACCGCCGCCCCGCGCGACCAGGTCGCTTCATGAACCACGGCCACCACGACGCCCATCACGGGGAGCACCATGCGGAGCACTGCCGCGCCGACGTCTGGCTGTGGCGCGCCCGCTTCTTCAAGACCCGCTCGATGGCCGCCCGCTTCGTCGACGAAGGCCGCATCCGCCTGACCCGCGCCGGCTCGCCCGACAGCCGCATCGACAAGCCCTCCCGCTCGCTCAAGGCCGGCGACGTCCTGGTCTTCGCCATCGGCGGCCGGCTGGTGAACGTCCGCGTCCTCGACTGCGGCGAACGCCGCGGCCCGGCGACCGAGGCCCGGGGGCTGTACGAGGCGGTGGAGGGGTAGCTCAACGTCCCCTCTCTCATAGAGAGAGGGAGGGGCCCGCCGCGAAGCGGTGGGAGGGTGAGAGGTTTCACCGCCAGCCGGACGATCCCGGCACGCTCGCCCGCGCTTTCTCGACGAGCCCCGAATACACACCGCCCACCGCCGAAAGACCGCGTTCCATTCGGTGAGTTTGTTACCTCTCACCCTCCCACGCCTAAGGCGTGGGCCCCTCCCTCTCTCAAAGAGAGAGGGATCAAACCAACGCCCCCAACCTTCGCCATAGACGCCGGCCGCGCATCCGCTACCTTCGGTGGAGTTTCATCCGGGGGAGTAATTCGCGTGGCGTCGTTCCGTTCGGCCGTGGCCGTCAGCCTGGCCCTGTTGCTCACCGGCGTCGCCCACGCCCAGCCCGCCGCCCCGCCCTCCGGCAAGCCCGCCAAGCCCCCGACGCCGATCCGCGCCTTCGACCTGCCGCAGATCGAGGCCTTCGGCCGCGCCATCTATCGCCAGGACATCGCCGCCTGGCTGGCCAGCGACGCCCTGGGCGACAAGGTCCCCGACCTGCGGGGCGCGGGGCTCAGGGGCTGGCTGGTCGAGGACGACGGCAAGACGGCCACCGTCCGCTTCCTGCGCGACACGGGGAACGGCCTGGAGATCGGCTACGACGTGGTGGTCGACGGCAAGGGCGCCGGCCCCGTCACCGAACCGGCCGACCGCAAGCTGACCGACGAGGAGCGCCTGAGCTTCTCCGCGCGCCAGGCCGCCATCGCCGCCCAGCCGCCCGCCTGCCGCCCCGGCTACAACACCGCCATCATCCGCGATCCGCAGGGCGACGGCTTCATCGTCTGGCTGCTGGCGCCGTCTCCGGCCGAGGGCGCGATCCCGGTCGGCGGCCACTACCGCGTCAGCGTCGCCGCCGACGGCAAGACCGTCACCCGCGTCGACGCCCTGTCGATGTCGTGCCTGCTGATGGAGCGGCCCAAGGCCAAGGCCGGCCAGCAGCCGGTCATGGTCTTCGCCACCCACCTGGTCTCGCCCACCCCAGTCGAGACCCACGCCTTCCTCAGCCTGCTCTACAAGCTGCCCATCGCCGTGGGCACGGGCCCGAACGAGGTCTGGGCCGTCGATCAGGGCCGGATCAGCAAGATGGACCTGGGCAAGAAATGAGGATTGAAAACCCTCTCCCTGAAGGGAGAGGTGGCCGCGAAGCCGACGGAGAGGGAAGTCGCCGCGAAGGCGACTAACCACCCCGAAAGCTGAAAACGTCCCCCCTCCGGCCCTTCGGGCCACCTCCCCCAGAGGGGGAGGATTTCATAGCCGTCCACGCGCGCCGCCTTTCAGCGCATCGATCTTGCGCTCGGGCCTCGGCGGGGCGGCCTCCGGCTCCAGCGCCGACAGCCAGCCGCCCGCCGGCCGCGCCGCGCGCTCTGGCGGCAGGGCCACCACGATCTTGCGCACCGTCGCGGCCATCTGGCCGAGCAGCCGCACCTTTTCCGACGCCTTGCGCATGGCCTCGCGGTCGAAACCGTCCTCCATCGCCGTCCACAGGTCATCCATCGCCGCCATCAGCCGCTGCTGGATCTTCGCGCACCAGGCGCGGGAGGTCTGTTCGCTCATGACCAACAGCATGAGGCCGGTCCGGAGGCCGGGGACAGGAAACGTGCGTTTTCTTGTAGGGCTTTGAATTCGTTGGGATGAAGGCGGCTAAGCGCGGGGATAACCTCTCCCATAGGGAGAGGGAGGGGCCCGCCGCGAAGCGGTGGGAGGGTGAGGGGTTACACCCTCAACCGCATTGCCCTGTATCGTGCCGGCACGCCGTCGATCGTCACTAACCCCTCATCCTCCCACGCCTGCGGCGCGGGCCCCTCCTTCTCCCTATGGGAGAAGGTCAGAAGGACGCATCCCTGTGGATAACTTCAGAGCGAAAACCCGTCCACGAAGCCCGGCACCTTCTCGGGCGGCATCGGGCGGCTGAAGTGGTAGCCCTGCACCTGGTCGCAGCCATAGGTCGCCAGGGCTTCCAGCTGGGCCAGGTCCTCGACGCCCTCGGCCACCACCTTCATGCCCATCGACGAACCGAGCGTGATCACCGCCTTCACGATCGCCGCGTCCTCGGCGTTCTGGACGAAGCCCTTGTCGATCTTCAGCCGGTCGATCGGGAACTGGCGCAGGTTGGCGAGGCTGGCGTAGCCGGTGCCGAAGTCGTCGAGCGCGATCATCACCCCGGCCGCGTGCAGCTTGCGCACCGTGTCGCTGACCACGTCCGAGGCCCAGCCCATATAGACGTGCTCGGTGACCTCGATGGTCAGACGGTCGCACGGCACGCCCCAGCGGGCCAGGCGCTCCTGCACCTCCTCGGCCAGGCGGCCCGAGCGGAACTGGGCGGCCGAGATGTTGACCGCCACCCGGCCGAACTCGATCCCCGCGTCCAGCCAGGCCCGCATCTGCTTCAGCGCCGTCTCGAAGGCCACGTCGCCCAGCTTGAGCGACAGATCCTGGTCCTCGAAGGCCGGCATGAAACGGTCGGGCGTCAGGATGCCCTGCTCGGGGTGAGCCCAACGCATCAGCGCCTCGAAGCCGGCCACGCTGCCGCTCTCCAGGTCGATCACCGGCTGGTAGTAGAGGATGAACTCGTCGGCCTCGATCGCCGCGCGCACGTCGCGCAGCAGCTCCAGCCGCTGCTCCAGGGCCGAGCGCATCGACGGATCGAACAGGATCGAGCGGTTGCGGCCCTCGTCCTTGGCCCGATAGAGGGCGATGTCGGCGTTCTTGAAGATGTGGCTGGGGTCGGCGTCCGGGTCGCCGTGCAGCGCCGCGCCGATGCTGGCGCTGACCGAGAAGCTGCGGCCGGCGTGCTGGATCGGTTGGCGCAGCAGTTCCTGCAGGGCCTTGATCGGCCGCAGCATGTCGCCCTCGCCGTGCAGGCCGCGCAGGATCACCGCGAACTCGTCGCCGCCCAGGCGGGCCACCGTGTCGCCGGCCCGGAAGGCGTGGCGCAGCACATCGGCCAGCCGCCGCAGCAGGGCGTCGCCGGCGTCGTGGCCCAGGGTGTCGTTGATGTCCTTGAAGTGATCGACGTCGATCATGATCAGGCCGAAGATCTCGCCGGCCATCTCCGAGGCGTCGACCGCCTCCTGGAACTTGCGCTGGAAATAGGCGCGGTTGGGCAGGCTGGTCAGCGGATCGCGGAAGGCCAGGTTCTCGACGGCCTCGGTCTGCCGGCGGCGGTCGGTGATGTCCTTGAACAGGTTGACCAGCCGCTCGGGCTTGCCGTCGCCCCCGACGAAGCGCTTGCCGACCGAGCGCACCCAGGTCTCGATCCCGTCGTCGCGATTGAGTCGGAACTCGAACACCGCCGCCTCGCCGTCACGGCGGGCGCGCATGATCTGGGCCATGCGCTCGCGGTCCTCCTCGTGCACGATCTCCAGCGGATCGGCGTCGAACAGGCACCACTTCTCGAGCTCGGGGCAGGTGCCCGAGACGTAGACCTCGCCGGTCTTCAGGTCGACCTCGCGCACCATCAGGTCGTCGAGCTCGAGCGCCAGCTTCAGCCGCTGCTCGTTGCGCTCGGCCCGCAGTGCGGTCTGGGCGTAGCCGGTGACGTCGCGGGCGGTGACGATGACGGCGAAGATGATCCCCTCGTCGCTGCGGCAGGCGGCGAACTCGCTGCGCCAGATCCGCTGGGCGCCCTCCACCACCTGGGCCCGATAGCGCGCGAACGGCTCGCCGGACGCCAGGCAGCGCTCCAGGCTCTCGACGTCTTCCAGGTTCATCAGGCAGCGGGCGAAGGGCTCGCCCGGCGCCAGGTCGGGGGTCAGGTCCTCGTCGCGCCATTCGGCGCTGACGGCGGCCAGCCGGCCGGAGCGGTCGATCAGCGCGGCCGCGAACGGCGCATGCGCGACGAAGGCCTCGAACGAGGCCATTCGAAGCCGCAGTTGCGCGTTGATGTCCTCCGCGCTCGCCGGCGGAGCGGTCTTCAGGGCCATGCTGGTCATTCTGGTGTCGGCTTCCCGACGTTGTTGTGCAGCGTATCCTCAACTACACAGTGAAACGCCTTCCATAAGAATTGGTATCTTTCGACGAACCCCGTTCTTCATTGTCGGAAGCCCGACAAAGCCCGGCCAAAGCGCGACCAAAGCGCCGCTCGAGGGCGCCCGTCTGTCGGCGTCGTCAGAAATCCTGGCCCCGCCGCGCACCGCGCCGCATTGACATTCACGCCCGTCGCTCCGAAAACGCGGCCGCGTTACGTCCGTCCGTCCCAGAAAGCCGCCAAGTTCCGATGACCTACATCGTCACCGACGCCTGCATCCGCTGCAAGTTCATGGACTGCGTCGAGGTGTGCCCGGTGGATTGCTTCTACGAGGGCGAAAACACCCTCGTGATCAATCCGGACGAATGCATCGACTGCGGCGTCTGCGAGCCGGAATGCCCGGTCGACGCCATCAAGCCGGACACCGAGGACGAGGCCGACGGCAAGTGGCTGCGGATCAACTCCGACTACGCCAAGGTCTGGCCGAACATCACCGTCAAGGGCGAGCCGCCGGCCGACCGCGCCGACTTCGAGCGCGAGACCGGCAAGTTCGAGAAGTACTTCAGCGAAAAGCCCGGCAAGGGCTCCTGATCCGGGCCTGAATCCCCGTTTCAGAGCGCGCCAGGGTTAGGTGTGCGCGGCTAACCCGCCCGGGCGCGCTCCACATGTTTGAATCTAGAGCCTGCTGATCAGATTTGGATGGTTTCCATCCAAATCTGGCAGGCTCTAGAGGCCGGTTTACAGCCGTCGCGACCCCATGCCGGGTCGCAAGCCTTTCATGAGGCTGAATTTTATGCTATTGTCGCTTCCGACGTGACGGATGCGCCCTCGCACCCGCATGTCTGGTGGAAGACGACAGCCGTTCAACGGCTCGCCCGATCGAAGGCGAAGGGTGACTTAAGAGACACTCCAAATCCTGATCCGACTTGGCCCCGCCTCTCCGACGGACGGGTTGCTATCGCTTTTTGGGATGCTTGGAAACGGCGTTTTGGGCGCGAGCCCAATTTTATGAGGACGAACGAATGAGCAAGAGCGGTCTGGAATTCTCGGTCGGCGATCACGTCGTCTACCCCGCCCACGGCGTGGGGACGATCCAGGGCATCGAGACCCAGGAAGTGGCCGGGATGTCGCTCGAAGTCTACGTCATCACCTTCGACCACGAAAAGATGACCCTGCGCGTCCCGACCAAGAAGGCCAAGGCCGCCGGCCTGCGCCCGCTGGCCGAAGGCGACGTCGTCAATCAGGCCCTGACCACCCTGAAGGGCCGCGCCCGCGTGAAGCGCACCATGTGGTCGCGTCGCGCCCAGGAATACGAAGCCAAGATCAACTCGGGCGACCTGGTGTCGATCGCCGAGGTGGTCCGCGACCTGCACCGCGCCGAAAACCAGCCGGAACAGTCCTATTCGGAGCGCCAGCTCTATGAATCGGCTCTGGACCGCATGGCCCGCGAAGTCGCCGCCATCGAGCGCATCGACCGCGAAGCCGCCATCGGCATCCTGACCAAGTCGCTGATCAAGACCGCCGCCTGAGGCCCTAGCCTCAACGACCACGTCTTCGAAGACGCCCCCGGTTCACCGGGGGCGTTTTTCGTTGGGGGCCGGACCAGGGCGCTTGGGCACGCAGATATTGGCGACGATGGTGGCGCCGCCGTCGTCCGCGAACGTCTCGTAGCCGACGATGCGGCTCGCCTTGCGCTGTCCGGGCGGACAGCCGTCGGAGGCGCATGCCGAAAGCACAAGGCCGGCCAGCGCCACAGTCGCCCATCGCATCAGCATGAAGCTCCCCTTGCCGCTCCGCCTCATGGCCAGCTTGGCAGCAGATCCGATCGCGCTCAATCTTGATCGGCCGCACCGGAGTCTTCGCCATGGCCGAACCCAAGACCCGCCCGACGGACGCCAGCGTCGAGGACTTCCTGGCCGCCTCGCCCCAGGCCCGCCGGGCCGACGCCGAGACCATCCGCGCCCTGCTGGCCGAGGTCGCCGGCGCGCCGGCGGTGATGTGGGGGCCCTCGATCGTCGGCTTCGGGTCCTATTCGACCGGCGGCGCCAAGCCGATGGACTGGCCGCTGCTCGGCTTCTCGCCGCGCAAGACCGAGCTGGTGCTCTATTTCGCCTCGGACTTCCCCGAGCGCGAGGCCCTGCTGGCGAAGCTGGGCAAGCACCGCTCCGCCGTCTCCTGCGTCTACGTCAAGCGGCTGGCGGACGTGGACCTGGAGGTCGTCCGCGCCCTGGCCGAAGCCTCGGCCGCCTGGACGCGGAGCGGCCACACGGCCTGCTGAGCCCTTACGCCGGCTTCCTGCGCAGCACCCGCGCCCGGCGCTTCTTCAGCCAGATGACCACGCCGGTGACGCTCAGCGCGGCCACGACCAGGCCGGTCAGCGAGATCAGGATGCGGCCCGGCAGCCCCAGGATCCGGCCCGAGTGCAGCGGGAACTGGGCCTGGACGAAGATGTCGGCGGCCGTGCCCTTCCAGGGCAGGCGCTCGCCCAGATAGCGGCCGTCGGCGCCGTCGTAATAGAGGTAGGGCGGACCCACGCCGCCGGCCCCGTGGTCGTCGCCCACCTTGTGGAAGGCCACGCCGTAGACGCCGTAGTGCGGCGAGTAGAACGCCCCGCCCACCGGGGCGGTGAAGCCGCGCGCCGTCGCATCGGCCCGCGCCTTGGCGATGATCGCCTCATAGGTCTGCTTGGGCAGGATCGGGTTGTCGTGGCTGGTCGGCACGCGGGTGTCGAACGGGGTCGGCGAGACCTTCGAGATCTTCGACATCACCGGATAGAACACCTCGCTGTAGAGGTTCAGCGAGAAGGCCGTGAAGGCCACCACGAACAGCACGCCCCACAGCCACAGGCCGAAGGCCCGGTGGATGTCGAAATTGATCCGGTAGGCGCTGGCCTTGGTCTTGATCTGCCAGGCCGGCTTCCAGCGGCTCCAGAAGCTCTTGGCGGGCTTCCTGCCATTGGTCGGGCTGGCCGGCAGGGTCAGGTAGAAGCCGACGAAGCAGTCCAGCGTCCACAGCACCGCCACCCCGCCCAGCAGCCAGACGCCCCAGCGGTCGATTCCCCAGAACTCGGGAATGTGCAGGGTGTAGTGCAGGATGTAGAGGAACGAGACGAAGGTCTCGGTGGTGATCGGCCACACCGCGCCCCACTCGCGCCGGCCCTGCTCGACGCCGGTCGCCGGGTCGATGAACACCTGGTTGTAGCCGAGCTCGTAGTGCTTGCCGGTCTTGGGATCCTGGCGGGCGTCGACGCCGATGGCCAGGGTCTCGCCCGGCTCGGCGGTCAGCGGGAAGTACGAGACGATCACCCGCGGATCGCGCGCCTCGACCTGCTTGACGATGTCCAGCGTCGGCAGGGCCGGGCCGTCGGTCCGGGCGTGCATCAGGTGCGGGTTGAGGACGTCGTCCAGCTCGTGGTCCCACGAGATCACCGCGCCGGTGACGCCCGAGATGAACAGGAAGCCGGCGATGAACAGGCCCACCCAGCGGTGGACGAAGGTCAGGGTCGGCCGCACGGCCGCGCGAACGGCCTTGGCCACCGAGGCCGCGGGCGGCTGCGGGACCGGCGTGACGTCCGGCGCGTAAGGTGTTTCCAGATTGCGCGCGTCCATCCGGCCTCCCGGAGCCCTCCGGTTCCGCGCCATGCGAGGCGGCTGAAAGGCTCGAAAACAAACATCAAGGGCGTGGCGACCGTCGAACCGGCCGCCACGCCCCTCTTAATAACGATTATTAGAAGCGATAGTCCAGGCGAACCGACACGCTGCGCGGGGCGGCGTAGTAGGCCTGCCCCCACATCAGGCTGTTGAGGTACTTCTCGTCGCCGACGTTCTTGAGGTTCAGCGTGCCGCGGATGCGGTCGGTGACGTCGACGCCCGCCATCAGGTCGACCACCGCATAGGCGTCCTGGGTGACGTCGGCGGCGTCGGTGGTGATCTCGTCCTGCCAGCGCACGGCCGCGCCGAGCTTGAGGTTGCGCAGCGACGGCACGCTGTAGGTGGTCGAGGCCTTCAGCGTCTTGCGCGGCAGGAAGACGCGGGCGTCGGCGCCGGTCGCCGTGTCCTCGATCTCCAGCGACGTCCAGCCGGCGCCGACGCGCCAGTTGTCGGTGATGCGGCCGCTGGCTTCGATCTCGTAGCCCTTGGACTCGGTGTCCTGGGCCGAATAATAGCTCTTGCCGTCGGTGAAATAGCCGGCCCAGGCGGCCAGGCCGTTCTGCACGGCCTTGAACACCGAGCCGGTCACGTACAGGCGGCCGTCGAACCACTCGCTCTTGACCCCGGCCTCGTAGCTCTTGCCGTGCACGGCGGCGAGCTTGGCGCGGGTGGAGTCGACCTCCGACTGCGGATTGAAGATGTCGGTGTAGCTGGCGTAGAGCGAGACGTTCTTGTTCAGGTCGTAGACCGCGCCGAGGTACGGGCTGACCTTGCTTTCGTCGCGGGCCATGTCGGCGCCGTACGAGAAGCCGTAGGCCTTCAGCTTCAGGGCGTTGAAGCCGGTCACCAGCTTCAGCTTGTCGGTCACGCTCAGGTGCGCGCCGGCGTAGAAGCGGGCCAGCTTGGTGGTCTCGTTGGCCGACAGATAGGCGCCGGGGAAGCTCGGCTCGGCCGGCTGGGTCGAGCCCCAGCTCGAGACCGACGAATAGACGATCGAGTCGCTCGAGAAGTCCTCGTACTCGTGCCCTTCCGAGCGCGAGACCTGGCCGCCGACCACCAGCTGGTGCTCGCGGCCGAAGGCCTGGAACGGACCCGAGGCGTAGGCGTCCAGGGTGTAGCTCTCATAGATCGACGGATAGATCCCCGCCATGCCGTAGACGCCCAGGCCCGTCGTCGGGTCGATGCCGTCTTCGCCGGTGTAGGCGTAGAGCAGCTTGGCGTGCTCCTCGAAGCGCTTGGCCGTGGCGATGGCCTTCAGGCGCCAGCCGTTGTCGAGGCGATGCTCGACCTCGGCGAAGGCGGTCTGGTCGCGAACGTCCCAATAGGTCCAGTCGGCCGAGGTCGAGGACGAGACGTCGTAGTTGATCAAGGACCCGTCGCTATAGGTCAGCGGCAGGGCGCCCCACAGGACGCCCGAAGCCCGGTTGTCCTGCATCGACCAGCCGAAGGTGGCCGTGGTGTTGGGGGTGGCGTCCCAGGCCAGCAGGGCGGCGTAGACGTTCCGGTTGACCTTGTAGTGGTCGAGATAGGAGTCGCGGTCCTCGTTGGCGTAGATCAGCCGGCCGCGCAGCGTGCCGCTCTCGTTCAGCGGGCCCGAGACATCGGCCTCCAGGCGCTTGGAGTCCCACGAGCCGTACTGCAGGGCGCCGCTCGCCTGGAACTCGGCGGTCGGGCGCTTGCGCACGTAGTTGACGGTGGCCGACGGGTTGCCGGTGCCGGTCATCATGCTGTTGGCGCCGCGCACCACTTCGACGCGGTCGAACAGCACGGTGTCGAGTTCGCCGAACTGGATGCCCCAGATCAGCGGCAGCCCCACGCCGTCGACCTGGAAGTTGGTGATGTCGAAGCCGCGCGAGTTGTAATAGGTGCGGTCGGTCTCGACCTTCTCGACGTTGACGCCCGTGGTCAGGGCCAGCACGTCGTTGATGTTGGTCAGGGCGAAGTCGTGGATTGTCGCGCCGTCGATGATGGTCACCGACTGCGGCGTCTCGCGCAGGCTCATGTCCAGGCCCGTAACCGCCGAGGTGCGGGTCTTGGCGCCGGTCACCACCACGCCGTCCAGGTTGTCGGCCGCGCCATCGGCGGCCGGGGCCTCGGCCGCGTGGGCGGCGGCCAGCAGGGCCGGGCTCATGGCCGCGGCGAGGAGGAAGGCGCGAAGGGATCGGGACATCTGGGGCGCTCGTGCAATCAAGAATAAGTCGCAAGAGCGCATAGGCGCCGGGCCCAAAGCTGTCAAACCTCAGGATGCAATGGATTCGCATTTGCGTTCAGGCTGCGTCCTTTCGGCCACGGCGCGCGTCGGTAGAGCTTGGTTAGCGCTAACAATTGTGGCTGGCGAAACGGCCTCGGCTCATGCGAGATCACGGGAAAACTACGCTTCGCATTAGGGCCGCCATGTCGTTCACTTCAGCCCCGAGCCGCCGCGAAACCCTCCAGGGCCTGCTTCTCGGAACGGTGATGACAGCGCTGCCTTTTGGAGCGACGGCCCACGCCGCGACGCGCGCCCTGCCCTATCGCTGGCGCAACGTGCGGGTCGGCGGCGGCGGCTTCGTGCCCAGCGTGGTGTTCAGCCCGGTCGAGAAGGGTCTGGCCTATCTGCGCTCCGACATGGGCGGCGCCTATCGCTGGCAGGCCTCGGAAAGTCGCTGGATCCCGCTGCTCGACGACCAGGCCCAGGGCAGCTGGCAGGGCGTCGAGAGCGTCGCGCCCGATCCGCTCGACGCCAATGTCGTCTACCTGGCCTGCGGCATGGGCCGCCCCGACCCGGCCGCCATCCTGCGCTCGGAGAACCGCGGAACCGACTGGACCGTGATCCCCGTCCCCTTCCGCATGGGCGGCAACGAGGACGGCCGCGGCCTGGGCGAGCGCCTGGCCATCGATCCCAACGACACCCGCACCCTGTACTTCGCCTCGCGCCACGACGGCCTGCAGGTCAGCCGCGACCGGGGCGCGACCTGGGGCAAGTCCGCCAGCTTCCCGCTGCCGGGCCTGGGCCTCAACGCCCGCCCCGCCCTCACGCACGGCGGCCTGTCGTTCGTGATCTTCGATCCCCGCAGCGGCAAGGCGGGCCAGGGCAGCAGGACGATCTTCGTCGGCGTCGCCGATCCGTCCGAGCACCACCTGTGGCGCAGCGACGACGGCGGGGCCAGCTGGAAACCGATCCCCGCCCCTCACGCCTATCTGGCCTGCAAGGCGGCGCTCGATCGCGAGGGCCGGCTCTACGTCACCTATTCCAGCGGCATCGGCCCGTCGAACGTGGCCGACGGCGCGGTCTGGCGGCTCGACACGGCGACCAACGCGTGGACCGAGGTCACCCCCGCCAAGCCGCAGGCCCAGCGCGGCGGCGGCTTCATGGGCGTGGCGGTCGACGCAAACGGCGCGGTGGCGGTGACCAGCCTCAACCGCTGGAGCCCGCACGACACCCTCTGGCGCTCCACCGACCACGGCGCGACCTGGACCGACCTCTATCCCGACGCCCGCCGCGATGTCTCGACGACGCCCTTCCTGCACTGGGGCGAGCCCGAGGCGGACTTCGGCTGGTGGATGGCGGGCCTGGCCATCGATCCGTTCGATCCCGACTTCGCCTGCTACACCACCGGCGCGACCCTCTACGCCACCCGCGCGTTCACCAAGGCCGCCGCCGGCCGCCCGACCACCTGGTTTCCGTGGGTCGAGGGCATCGAGCAGACGGCGATCATCACCCTGGCCAGCCTGCCCGAGGGTCCGCAGTTGCTCAGCGGTTTCGGCGACGTTTCCGGCTTCGTGCACGACGACCTGGCCGTCTCGCCGACCGACCAGTTCACCACCCCGGTGTTCGGCAACACCAACTTCATCGACTATGCGGGCCGCAAGCCCGCCATCGTCGTCCGCAGCGGCACGCCGCACCAGCGTCATGGCGGCCCGACCCTGGCCTGGTCCGGCGACCACGGCCGCACCTGGGCGCCGATGACCGCGCCACGTATCCCGAACGCGCCGCCGCCGCCCGGCCAGGGCCGGCGCGGACCCGACCCACACGACGACGCCGCCATCGTCGTCAACGCCGACGGGAGCGTGTTCATGGTCATGACCGCCCAGGCCCAGATCACCCGCGACCACGGCGCGACCTGGCAAGCCAGCAAGGGCCTGCCGGCCTGGGTGCGCCCCGTGCCCGACCGCGTCGATCCCAGGCGCTTCACCGCCATCGATCTTCAGACCGGCAAGCGCTTCCTCAGCATCGACGCCGGCGCCAGCTTCGTAGAAGCCCCGGTGCGCGGCCTGCCCGCCGACCTATCGGCCGACCAGGTGATCTGGCGCGAGATCCCCTGGCCGCTGAAGGCCGTCCCCGGCCAGGCCGGCCATCTGTGGTTCGTCTCCACCCAGGGCCTCTTCCGCTCCACCGACGGCGGCGCGCGCTTCACCCGGATCGACGGCGGCGTGCAGGTCGACCAGCTCGACCTCGGCGCCCCGCCGCCCGGCAAGCCCTGGCCCGCCCTCTTCGCCATCGGTCGCAAGGACGGGGTGAAGGCCATCTGGCGCTCGGACGACGAAGGCAGGAGCTGGGTCCGCGTCAACGACCCCCGCCACGAATACGGCCGCCGCTTCCGCTGCCTGGCGGCCGACATGCGCGTCTACGGCCGGGTCTATGTCGGCACGGACGGGCGCGGGATCGTCTACGGGGAGCCATCCTAGGTTCCCCTCTCCCAGAGGGAGAAGGTAAAATCTACGGCCCCGCCCGCTGCGTGATCCAAGCCTCCAACGCCTGCGTATAAGCCCCCGGCAAACCAAGGGTGCGGTTGACGTCGGCGTGGCTGAGGCCCTGCGGCAGCACCGGCATCGCCTGGCCGGCCTTCTCCACCTGCGCCTGGAACGCCCTGGCGTCATCGCAGGGCTTGTCGGGACGCTTCGTCGAGCAGACCACCAGCATAGGCACGGCCGCCGGGGTCCACTGGTCCATGGGCGAGACCTTGGCCCAGCCGGCCGGATCGCTCCCGAACGCCTCGTCGTAGAAGCCCGGGTGGCGGCCGTCCATCACCGACGCGACCTTCATCGCCGCCGAGTCCAGCACCACCGTGCCCGCCCAGGGCTTGCCGACCATCTCGGGCTTCGACGACAGCAGGGCCACGATGTGCGCCCCGGCCGAGTGGCCCATCAGCACGATCCGCCGGTCGCTGCCGCCCCAGCCGGCGGCATGGTCCTGCACCCGCCTCATGGCCAGCGCGACGTCCTGCGCCTGCTCGTAGGCCATCGCCTCGGGCAGGAGGCGGTAGTTGACGCTGACGAACACGTAGCCCTTGGGCAGCCAGTATTTCAGCTTGTTCTCGATCGAGCCGACATTGGCCTTGTCGCCGATCTTCCACGCCCCGCCGTGGACCATGACGATCACCGGCGCATCCCGCGCGCCCGGCGGGATGTAGACGTCGATCGCCTGCCCCTTGGCCGTCCCATAGGCCTCGGTGAGCTTGCGGGCGCCCGGCGCGATGGCCTGCAGGTCGACCGGCCGCTCCTCTTGCGCGCGCTTTTCCTGCAGGCGCTGGGCGATACGCTCGCGCATGTGGTTGCGCAGCGGCTGGGCCTCGGCGGCGAGGACGCCCATGCTCAGGGCGCTGATCACGGCGGCGGTAAGGATCTTGCGGGTCATGGCGAGCGATATCGGCTCGCCCAAGCGCGGCTTTTTCGGGGCGGCGTCAGGCCGCGTGGCCGAACCCGTGCACGGCGTCGCGCAGGTGACCGAAATTGATCGGCTTGGCCAGGACTGTGACGTCTTCGAAGCCCTTGCGCGGCAGGGCGCCGTAGCCGGTGGCGAAGACGAAGGGCACGCCCTTGGCCCGCAGCGCCTCGGCCACGGGAAACACCATCTCGCCGCCGATATTGATGTCGAGCACCGCGCCGTCGAGGCTGGGCTTATCGTCGTCGAGATAGGCCAGGGCCTCGCCCACGGCCCCGAACGAGCCGGAGACCTCGCAGCCGAGATCCGTCAGCAGGTCCTCGACCATCATGGCCACCAGGGCCTCGTCCTCGACGATCATGATCCGCCGCCCGTTCATGCCGCCGCCAGCCTTTGCGACAACGGAGCGCGGAAGGTGAAGACCAGGCCTTCGGGGGCGAAGTCCAGCAGCGCCGAACCGCCCAGATCGCGCGACAGGCCGCGCCGGATCAGCCGCGAGCCGAAGCCCTCGCCGCCGGGCGCCGGCGCCACGACGGTCGGGCCGCCGCGCTCGCGCCATTCCAGGGCGAAGGTCGGGTGCAGTCCGCCCGCGTCCTCGACGCGCCAGGAGACGAACACCTTTCCTTCCGGAGCCGACAGCGCCCCGTACTTGGCCGCGTTGACGATCAGTTCGTGCAGGGTCATGTGCACGGCCACCGCCGCCTCGGGCGTGATCTCGATCGGCGGCCCCTCGACCACGAAACGGCCGTCCTCCAGCCCGCCGAACGGGCGCATGGCGGCGGCCAGGATCTCGCGCAGGTGGGCCTTGCCCCAGGCCTGCTTGGTCAACAGCTCGTGGGCCTGCGACAGGGCCAGCAGGCGCGACTCGAACGACTCGTTGAACGCCGCCGGCGAGGTCGCCGTGCGCAGGGTCTGGCTGGCGATCGACTGCACCGAGGCCAGGGTGTTCTTCACCCGGTGGTCCAGCTCGCGCATCAGGAAGGTGCGCCGCTCCAGCTCCTTGTTGAGCGAGGCGTGCAGCCGGCCGCTCTCCAGGGCCGCGGCCGTGGCGCGGGCCATGACCTGCAGCTTGGCGACGATCTCCGGCGGCGGCGTATGCTCCTTGGCCCAGTAGGCGCCCAGGGCCGCGATCGGATCGCGGGTGCGCACCGGCGTCATCACCAGGCTTTTGACGAAGGTCGGCCGGTAGGCGTCGTGCGGGATCCGGTCGTCCTGGTAGATGTCGGGGATCACCACCGTCTGGCGGTTAAGCATAGCCCAGCCTGAGATGCAGGCGGTCAGCGGGAAGCGCTTGCCCTTCCACAGCGGGCCGATGGCGTCTTCGTCCAGGTACCAGCAGCAGTCGTTGTCGCGCAGCACGAAGGCCACGCCGTCCGCGCCGGAGATCCGGCGCGCGGACGAGCGGACCACGGCGGCCACCTCGTCGATCGTGCGCGTCGCCGACAGCTCCTCGATCGTCTCGACCAGAGTCAGCAGCGCAGAATCGTCTTCACCGCCCGACAAGTCGTGTTCGGCCATGTCCAGCATAAGGATTTGACGCTCGCGGGGCTACTTGCGCTCAAACCTAGCACGCGTCGGGGGGACAACAACAAGAGGCGTGGCGCCGCACAGGATTACTCCCGGTTGCCGGGAAGGTTAACAGAGTCCTTGCGCCGACCGACAGCCGAGGGAGATCAAGGCTTTGTAGCGCTACCGTTTGCCAAGGCCAGGCGCCCGCACACGCTCTACTTGCGACAATCAGCCGCGCCGTCGCCTCGCCCGGGCTTCGCACCCGCCGCAACATGCGCTATGCACCCGGTCCGCGCCATGCCGCACGGTCCAGTAGCTCAGCAGGATAGAGCAGCGCTTTCCTAAAGCGAAGGTCGGGGGTTCGAGTCCCTCCTGGACCGCCACCTATGGACGCACGACCACCTCCAGGCGAACCTCGGCTGTTCCCGCGGAGCCTCCCCCGATGAGTCGCCTCTTCCTCGCCGTCGCCTTGGCCGCGCTGATCGCCCCCGCGACGGCCCTCGCCCAGGCGTCCCTGCCGGCGACGCCGGCCGGCCAGGCGACAGAGGCCTATATCGAGGCGCTCAACGCTGGCGACGAGGCCAAGGCAGCCGCCTTCATCAAGGAGCGCTTCCCGACCTCGCCGATCGACGCCGCCGGTCTGATGGGTTTCGAGCGCCAGACCGGCGGGTTCGAGCTGGTGCGGATCGAGGAGCAGACCCCGGCCGCCCTGACGGCCCTGGTGCGCGAGCGCTACAGCGACGCCTATGCCCGCCTGAAGGTCGAGACCGATCCGGCGACGCCCAGGCTGATCCGCGTCCTGGGCGCCCAGGCCATCCCACGCCCGGCCGACATTCCCGCCCCCGCCCGCCTGGACGACGCCGCCCTGGCCAAGGCCGTCGCCGGCCGGCTGGCCCTGATGGGCGAGGACTATTCCGGCGTCGTGCTGGTCGCCCGCAAGGGCCGGCCCTTCGCGACCTTCGCCCAGGGCTGGGCCGACCGCGACGGCAAGATCCCCAACAGCCTGAAGACCCGATTCCGCGTCGGCTCGATGGACAAGATGTTCACCGCCGTCGCCGTGCTGCAGCTGGCCCAGGCCGGCAAGCTCGACCTCCAGGCCCCGCTGATCACCTATCTCAAGGACTATCCCAACGCCGACTGGGCGCGGAAGGTCACCCTGCACCAGCTGCTGACCCACACCGGCGGAGCGGGCGACTTCTTCGGACCGGAGTACGACGCCAATCGCGACCGGCTGCGCACGCTGGACGACTATGTACGCCTCCTGGGCGCCCGCGCTCCGACCTTCGAGCCCGGCGCGCAGTGGGCCTACGCCAACTACGGCTTCATCCTGCTGGGACGGGTGGTCGAGATCGTCTCGGGCCAGAGCTATTACGACTACGCCCAGGACCACATCTTCGCCCCCGCCGGCATGACCGGCAGCGGCTTCGAGCCCGAGACCACGCCCGTGCCCGACCGCGCCGTCGCTTACGAGCACCAGGCTGAGGGCTACGCGCCCGCCAGCGGCCTGCCCTGGCGCGGCACCTCGGCCGGCGGCGGCTATTCGACGGCGGAAGACTTTCTGAAGTTCGCGACCGCCCTCTATGACGGCCGCCTGCTGGACGCAGCGCACCGCACGATGATGACCGCCGGCCAGGTCGACGACCCGCGTGGCGGCAAGTACGGCTATGGCCTGTCCATCCTCAATGCGACCCCAAATTCGACCCCAAATTCGGGCCCCAACGCCACCATCGTCGGTCATGGCGGCGGCGCCGCGGGGATGAACGGCGACCTGCGGATTCTCGGCGGCGGCGAGGGCGTGGTCGTCACGCTGAGCAACGTCGCCCCGCCGTTCCTGGCCGGACGCCTCAGCCAGTTCGTCGTCGAGCGCTTCCTGCTGCCCTGAGATTTCACCGGCGCGGGTGGTCAGGCCGCGAGTCGTCGCGCGCGGCGCGAATACGTGGCGTTCATGAAACATGCGGCGACAATACGGCGGATTTCGCGCTGCCCGGCGCGTCGCGCAACGCGCCGGGCAGCGGCTCCGCCCCAGCGTTCAAGTTCCTAATTTTCAACGGAAAAGCTCTCGGCAAGCCGTGGCGACGGCGCTCTGAAACGCGCCCTTTCGGCCACAGTTCTCGTCACATTGATAATATCAATTCTTGCCAAAATATCTCCGGTATGTAATGAAGTGGTCATGCCACATAGTGGAACTGGCCCGAACATATTGGGACTGGCCAGGTTCACCCACTAGGGCTGGGGAGAGGGAACAATGGCTTTCAGACCAAGGGCGGGACCGCCCTAGGCCGGCCCGGTCGCGTGCAGGCGTGACCGCAGGGGGCATGAACGGACTTGCAAAGTCCGGCGAGGGCTGAGGGGCCCTCGACCAAATAAAATACATCGGGAGGAAATCTAATGGAGCGCCTAAGCGCGCGCGGCCAGATGGCCGCTGCTGTGTCCGTCATTGCCTTGAGCGCGGCTATCGCGCCGCAGATCGCCGGGGCGCAGGAAGTCATCAAGACCGCGTCGTCGGCCGGAGCACCGACCGCCGCGCAGCGGGAAGAGCCCACGCAGGTCGAGACCATCGTCGTCGGCGCCCGCGCCTCGCAGCAGTCGTCGATCTCGCGCAAGAAGCGCAGCGTCACCGCCCAGGACTCCATCGTCGCCGACGACGTCGGCTCCTTCCCTGATGGCAACGTCAACGAAGCCATGTCGCGCATCGCCGGCGTCGCCATCGAGCGTAACGGCTGGGGCGAAGGCGACGGCGTTGTGGTCCGCGGCAACGGCGCCGACCTGACCCGCGTGGAACTGGACGGCATGGGCGTGGCCGCCTCGGGCGCCAACCTGGCCGTGGGCGGCGGCGACGGCCGCAGCGCCGACCTGCGCGAATTCCCCGCCGAAATGATCAAGAGCCTGGACGTCATCAAGGGCCAGACGGCCGACATGACCCCGGGCGGCCTGGGCGCCACGATCCAAATCCAGACCCGCACGGGCCTGGACTTCAAGAAGCCCTACATCTCGGTGCGCGGCGCGGCCGCGGGCAACACCCTGTCGCAGAAGGCCTCGCCGGAAATCGGCGTCGTCGCCTCGCGCAAGTTCCTCGACGACCGCCTCGGCGTCATCGCCAACATCAGCTACAGCAAGCGCCTGAACGACAGCCACTCGCTGAACAACGGCGGCTCGAACAACGCCCAGGGCTACACGCGCTTCGCCGACTTCGACAACTCGCCGGACAAGACCTTCACCTACAACCCGGCCACCGCCAACGGCACCGGCGCCACCGATCCGATCGGTTCGTGGGCCCTGACCGGCGGCGGCTTCTGGAACGCCCCGACCCCGGTCGACGTGCTGACCAAGTCGGCCGCGGCCAAGACCAAGGCCGAGTGTCTGGCCGCCTTCCCGCTGCTGAACGACGCCCAGCTGGGCACGATCGTCGCCGGCTCGAACGGCGCCAACCGCCTGGCGGCCCAGCAGGCCCAGATCAACTCGCAGCTCAGCTGCCTCAACCAGTGGAACGACTACACGCCCAACCTGGTGCGCGATCAGAACTGGTCGCAGTACGAAGAGCGCCTGTCGTGGGACATCCGCCTGGACTACCGCGTCAACGACGACCTGACGATCTTCGCCAAGTACCAGGTCTCCAACCGTGACCAGCTGGAAGAGAACCGCCAGCGCACCCGCGGCGGCATCGCCACCCTGTACACGGCGTCCACCGGCCAGACGGCCACCTCGCTGACCACCAACACCTTCTATCCGGCCGGCACGCCCAACGTGCTGAGCGCCATCAACGGCGGCGGCTACTACATCTACATGCCGGGCCTGCCGACCAGCGCCTTCACGATCGACACCACGCCGGGCACGGCGGTCACCAACAACGCCTTCCCGCTGTACGGCGTGGCGGCCAACATCGTGCCGGGCTCGATCCAGGTCGACGGCAACCACCACCTGACCCAGTTCGACATCACCAACGCCGGGGTCAATATCGACCACATCAACAACCAGCAGGACTGGCACACCAAGTACTGGTCGGGCGGCGCCAAGTACGAGCACGGTCCGATCACCGCCGACCTGACCTACGGCCACAACGAGAGCAAGTACAGCCGCCAGGACATCCGCCTGACGCGCTCCTACAACTACGGCAACGCGACGATGCGCGTGCTGGAGAACGGCATCTGGACGATCGACACGCCGGCCTCGTACGACGAGACCAACATGTCGAACTTCGTGCAGATGCTGAACCCCACGGCGGTCGGCATGCCGTCGTACAGCAACGCCTATCGCCTGTCGTTCACGCCGCGCCTCGTTGAAAGCGCCGAGGACCAGGTCAAGTTCGACCTGACCTACCTGCCGGACATGCCGCTGTTCACCCGCTTCAAGGTGGGCGCCCTGTACCGCAACGCCACGGCTGAATCCTGGGGCAACGGCGGCTACTCGCCCTCCACCGGCGTCTTCGTGCCGACCCTGACCCTGCGCAGCGACGTGCGGGCCTGTCAGAACGTGGCGACCACCACCGCGGCCAACGCCTGCGTCTACGGCTACGCCCCGAACCCGACCACGGGCCTGAACTTCCTGTACGGCATCGAGACCCTGACCCAGGCGCAGCTGATCTCGATCTACCAGAACTCGCTGGAAGAGAACTCGGGTCCGTTCATGAAGGGCTATGAGGGCACTTCGGGCCTGGAGCTTTGGGACAGCATCGACGTGCCGAAGGCCTATTCGCAGCTGGCCGCCGCCGCCAACTACAACCTGGGCTGCATCAAGTCGTGCACGGCCAGCGACGGCAAGGTCTACGACCAGCCCTTCAACGCCACCGAAGAGACCATGAGCTCGTGGTACTGGATGGCCGATCTGGCGTACGACCTGCCGTTCGGCATGGAGCTGAAGGGCAACCTGGGCAGCCGGATGTTCAAGACCGAGGTGGCCGGCTCCGGCTACGTCACGCTGAACTACACGCTGAAGAACAGCAGCTTCAACCCGGCCGACCCGAACAACGCCCTGGGCGTCAGCACCGGCGCAATCACCAAGCAGGTGACCCTCAACAAGTCCTACACGGGCTGGTTGCCGTCGTACAACGCCGTCCTCTGGACCATCCCGGACAAGGTCGCGCTGCGCTACAACTGGGCCAAGACCGTCGCCCCGCCGGCCATGAAGTACCTGTGGCCGGGCGGCGCCTGCACCTATGACGAACGCCGCCTCGACGTCATCGAGACCGACGGCTCGTCGCAGGACATGAGCTGCGGCACCTTCGGCAACGCGGATCTGAAGCCCTATCAGGCGACCAAGAACAACACCTCGCTCGAGTGGTATCCCAACAAGGACACCTCGTTCAGCCTCGCCTACTATCGTCAGAAGGTCCGGGTCGGCGGCGCCATCACCGTGCCGCTGAAGAACAACCGCTCGATCTTCGACGGCAGCGACACGGTGGTGCCCGGCACCGACCGCCAGCTGTCCGAAGTCGACTTCGCCATGACCACCTACCAGAACGGTCCGGGCTACGTGCAGTCGGGCTGGGAGTTCGTCGCCAAGACCGCCTTCACCTTCCTGCCCTGGAAGTTCAGCAAGACCGGGATGGACTTCAACGTCTCGACCACCAAGTCGAACAACTCGGTCACCTACATGGACCCGCTGACCGGCGAGGCGCTCGACCCGATCGGTCAGTCCAAGTACTTCGCCAACCTGGTGTTCTGGTACGACGACGGCGTCACCAAGGCCCGCATCGCCTACCAGACCCGCGACCGGGTGCTGAGCTGCATCTCGCCGTGCGGCAACACCAGCGCCTCCCCAGTGCGTAACCCGCCGAACACCAACATCGGCAACTTCGTCGGCTTCCCGTACAATCCGAGCGAGCCCTATTACTCGGAGAAGTACGAGTACCTCGACGCCAAGATCTCGCGTCGCCTGAACAATAACTTCGAGATCTACGCCGAAGCCCGCAACATGCTGAACGCCGCCCGCCTGTCGGTCGGCTCGGACAGCCGCGGCTTCGACGGCAAGCCCAACCCGTGGTCGGTGTCCTACGGCGGCGCCCGCGTCGCGGTGGGCTTCACCTACCGCAACTAAGCCTGCCTTCCGCCCCGGCGTCCGCGCCGGGGCGGAGCCCTCCGGGCCCCCTTTGCTTGTACCTGCGACCGGCCCCCGCCGGTCCGCGACCGACAGGGCTCACCGATGGCGATCTGGAAGTCTCGCGGGCCCCGCCCGCTGTCCGGCCGACCGGACCTCTCGCGCCGCCTGCACCTGCTGGGCGCGACCTCGATCCTCTGCCACGCCTTCGCCGGCCGCGCCCTCGCCGCACCGGCCCAGGACGCGGGCGAGCACGTGATCACCCTGCGCGGCGACGCCGGCGGCCCGCGCTTCGACGGGATCGGCGTGGTCAATGGCGGCGGCGCCACCTCGGTGCTGCTGAAGGACTATCCCGAGCCCCAGCGCGGCCAGATCCTCGACCTGCTCTACAAGCCCAAGTTCGGCGCCTCGGTCAGCGCCCTGCTGGTCGAGATCCCCGGCGATGGCAATTCCACCCAAGGCTCGATGCCCAGCCACATGCATGCCCGCGGCGACCTCAGCTACGAGCGCGGCTACACGTGGTGGATCCTGCGCGAGGCCAAAAAGCGCAACCCCGCCCTGAGTCTCGACGGCGCGGCCTGGAGCGCGCCCGGCTGGCTGGGCGGCGGCCGGTTCTGGTCGGCCGACACCATCGACTACTACATCACGTGGCTGGAGGGGCTGCGGTCCGTCCACGGCCTGGAGATGGACGCCATCGGCTGCCGCAACGAGAAGGGCGCCGACTATCCGTTCGTGAAGGCCTTCCGCCAGGCCCTGAACCAGCGCGGCTTCGCCAAGGTCAAGCTGCACGCCTTCGACAACTGGCCCAAGGACAAGCTCGACTTCGTCGCCGACATGGCGGCCGACCCGCAGCTGCGCGACGCCATCGACGTCATCGGCGCCCACGTCTTCTACGCCAACGGCCACGCCTCGGCCGAGGTGCAGGCCATGGCCAAAGCGATGGGCAAGCCGATCTGGAACACCGAGGACCACGTCTATCTGAAGGGCTTCGACTGCACGATCGGCATCGTCCGCGCCTTCAACCACAACTACGTCCTCAGCGGCGCGACCAAGGTGGTCAACTGGTACGACATCGCCGGCGTCTATCCGATCGAGCCCTATCCGGAAGACCCCGCCGCCGTCCTCGCCCACCAGCCGTGGAGCGGCCACTACCGGGTGCGCGAGGCGCTGTGGGGCTACGCCCACTACGGCCAGTTCAGCCAGGTCGGCTGGACCTATCTCGCCGGCGGCAGCGGCATGCTGCCTGGGGGCGGCTCCTACGTGACGCTGAAGTCGCCGGGCGAGGACTGGAGCCTGATCGTCGAGACCAAGGACGCGCGGGGGCCGCAGACGCTGCGCATCGCCGTCGGCGGCGGGCTTTCCGACAAGCCCCTGTGCGTCTGGCGCAGCGACGCGGCCGAGCAGTTCGAGCGCCAGGGCGACCTGGCGATCGAGGACGGCGCCGTGACGATCACCCTGGCCCCGAACGCCATCTATTCGCTGTCAACCACGCGCGGCCAGCGCAAGGGATCGTTCGATAGCGTCCCGCCGCCGGTCCGCTTCCCGTTCCCCTATCGCGAGACCTTCGCCGGCTACGCCCGTCCCGCCGCCCACGGCTGGCTGCCGCGCTACACGGCCGACATCGCCGGCGCCTTCGAACTGGCCGACCGGCCGGACGGCAAGGCCGGCCGCTGCCTGCGCCAGGTGGTTCCGATCCCGACCATCTCCTGGGCCCCGGACTGGCGGCCCTACACCATCCTCGGCGACGCCGACTGGACCGACTACGAGGTCTCGGCCGCCGTCTGGCTGAACCCCGGCGACACCGCCGCCGTGATGGGCAGGATCAACCATGTCGGCACGGGCTACGGCTTCACGCCCAAGGGCTATTTCCTGGAGCTGGCCCACGACGGCCGCTGCCGGCTCGTCGCCATCCGCGGCAAGAAGGATCCGAAGAAGGCCGTGGGCGACGCCGAGCAGCAGGCCCTGATCAAGACCGGCAGGTTCGAGGGCGAGGGCGGCGAGCTGGTGCTGGGCGACACCGTCCTGGCCGGCGCCGGACCCGGCCGCTGGCTGCGGCTGGCCCTGCGCTTCCAGGGTCCGCGCATCACCGGCCTGGTCAACGACGCCCCGGTGCTGACCGCCGAGAACACGCTCTACCCCGCCGGCATGGCGGGCCTGCTGGCCGGCGCCGAGCAGACCCGGCTCTCCACGCCCTGGTTCGACGACCTGACCGTCAAGGCGGTGGGCGCGCCGACGCCGCGCCCCTCCCTGCCCTCGCCCCGCCAATCGCCCATCTACGGAGCCCGCTCGTGACGCGTTCGCTGACCACGGCGGGAACCCTCAGCCAGACCCTGGCCAACGACCTGGGGCAGTTGATCGTCACCGGCGCCTTCGCCGTGCGGGCCTTCCCGACCGAGACCGAGATCTGCGATCGCTACCAGACCTCCCGCACCGTCGTGCGCGAGGCGGTGAAGATGCTGATCGCCAAGGGGCTGGTGGCCAGCCGCGCGCGGCGCGGCACCACGGTCAACGCCGAGGACGACTGGAACCTGCTGGACCCCGACATCCTGTCGTGGATCCGTACACGGAAGTTCTCGCTGGACCTGCTGATCGAGTTCACCCAGCTGCGGCTCAGCGTCGAGCCGATGGCCGCCGCCCTGGCCGCTCGCGAGGCCGACGCCCGCCGCCGGGCCGGGATCGAGCAGGCCCTGGCCCGCATGGCCGCCGCCGAGCAGGGCGACGAGGATCCGCTGACGGCCGACATCGCCTTCCACGTGGCCGTGCTCGAGGCCAGCGGCAACCGCTTCCACCGCCACATGCGCGACGTCATCGAGGCGGCCCTGCGCTTCGGCGCCCAGCGGCCGGGGATCGAGCAGCAGGCCGACCAGCATCTGCCCGCCCACGCCCGCATCGCCGAAGCCATCCTGTCCCGCCGCCCCGCCGACGCCGAAGCGGCCATGCGCGACCTGCTGCTGCGGATCCTGGAGCCCCTGGACCTGACCCGGATGCAGCGGCGACGGCCCACTTGAAACCCTCTCTCTGAGAGAGAGGGAGGGGCCCGCCGCGAAGCGGTGGGAGGGTGAGAGGTTTCACCGCTGGCCGTCTTGCCCATGAAAAAGGCCGCCCCTTTCGGAACGGCCCTTGTCCTCAAATCCCCGCCTTCCTCGTCCTCGTGGCGAGGATCCATGGCCAAGCCAGGCTCGGCGCCTTCAAGCAGAACACCACCGGCGTGGTCGTGAACTGGGCGACGATCTGGGCGGCGGAGCCCTGGACCCTAGGCACAAGGCCTAGGGAGGCGAGTGTAGTCAGGCCCGCGCCTCATTCGGAGAGAGTGTAACCTCTCACCCTCCCACGCCTGCGGCGTGGGCCCCTCCCTCTCTCAAAGAGAGAGGGATTCAGAGGATCACCAGTTCCACATCGTCCCGTCTTCCAGGCGCGCCACCGGCAGCTGGCGCGGCTCGTACGGGTACTTGGCCGCCAGGGCCTCGTCGATGTCGACGCCGTGGCCGGGGGTGTCGCCGACGTAGAGCAGGCCCTTGTCGAAGCGGTAGTCGTGCGGGAACACCGCGTCGGTCTCGGGCGAGTGGCGCATGTATTCCTGGATGCCGAAGTTCGGAACCCAGGTGTCGAAGTGCAGCGCCGTGCCCATGGTCACCGGCGACAGGTCGGTGGCGCCGTGGCAGCCGGTGCGCACCTGCCACAGCGAGGCGAAGTCGGCGATGCGGCGCAGGTGGGTCAGGCCGCCGGCCCCGACGATGGTCGTGCGGATGTAGTCGATCAGCTGTTCCTGGATCAGGTCCTTGGCGTCCCAGATCGTGTTGAACACCTCGCCCACGGCCAGCGGCGTGGTGGTGTGCTGGCGAATCAGGCGGAAGGCCTCCTGGTTCTCGGCCGGGGTCGAGTCCTCCAGCCAGAAGAGGTCGTAGGGCTCCAGGCTCTTGCCCAGCTGGGCGGCCTCGCGCGGGGTCATCCGGTGGTGGCCGTCGTGCAGCAGGGCCACGTCGAAGCCGTGCTCCTTGCGCAGCGCCTCGAACAGGGTCGGCAGGTAGCGCAGATACTTGCGGGTGTCCCAGGTGGTCTCGGTCGGCAGGGTGGCGTCGGCCGGCTCGTAGTACATGTCGCCGCGACCCACGCCGTAGGCGAGATCCAGGCCCGGCACGCCCGACTGGGCGCGCACGGCCTTGTAGCCGGCGTCGATATAGCGGCCGACGGCCTCGACGGTGTCTTCCAGGTCCGAGCCGTTGGCGTGGCCGTAGACCAGCACCCCGTCGCGCGAACGCCCGCCCAGCAGGTCGTACAGCGGCGCGCCCAGCGCCTTGGCCTTGATGTCCCACAGGGCCACGTCGACGGCGGCGATGGCCCGCATGGTCACCGGACCGCGACGCCAGTAGGCCCCGCGATAGAGATACTGCCAGATGTCCTCGATGCGGCGCGCGTCGCGGCCGATCAGCACCGGGATCACGTGGTCTTCCAGATAGGAAACCACCGCCTTCTCGCGCCCGTTCAGGGTGGCGTCGCCGATGCCGTAGACGCCCTGGTCGGTCTCGATCTTCAGGGTGACGAAGTTGCGGCCGGGCGAGGTGACGATCACCCGCGCCGCCGTAATTCGCAGCGGCGGCAGACCGGCTGCCTTGAACGGCTGGGTTTGACTAGTATGCACGTCGAGATTCCCGTGGTCTTCCATGGGAGTTCAATAGTCCCAGCGGTTCGGCCTGTCCATATTGGCCTGACCAATTTATAAGGTCGCTTATGTCCACCAAGGTCGAAGGCCGTCTTTACGAACGCGTCGCACGCGATCTGGCCGGCCAGATCGCCGAGGGCCGCTACGCCGTCGGCCAGCGCCTGCCGTCCGAGCGCGACCTGGCCCAGACCTATTCGGTGTCTCGCCCGACCATCCGCGAAGCCATCATCGCGCTGGAGCTGGACGGGCTGGTCGAGGTGCGGCTGGGCTCGGGCGTCTACGTCAAGGCCCAGCTTCCCGCCCAGGGCCAGGCCGGCGACACCGACATCGGCCCGTTCGAACTGCTGGAGGCCCGCCGCGCCATCGAGGCCGAGGCCTGCGCCATGGCCGCCAAGCGCATCGACGACGAGGCCCTCGACGAACTCGACCGCCTGGTGATCGAGATGCAGGCCGAGAACGCCCGCGACGTCGATCGCGCCGAGGACGCCGACCGCCGCTTCCACATGCTGATCGCCGCCTCGACCCAGAACAGCGCCATGATCGCCGCCGTCGAGATGCTGTGGGAGGCCCGCGCCCGCTCGCCCCAGACCAAGCTGATGGGCCAGAAGGCCCACGCCGCCGGGGTGATCCCGCGCATCGACGAGCACACGGCCATCGTCACCGCCCTGCGCGCCGGCTCTTCGGAAGACGCCCGCGACGCCATGCGCCGCCACCTCACCCGCGTGCTCAACTCGCTGCTGGCGGCGACCGAGGTGCAGGAGCTGGAAGAGGCCAAGGCCCGCATCGCCGCCACCCGCGACCGCTACACCTGAGGCGCGCCCCGCGCGACGGGGCCGGAACGATTGGCCGACCGGGGCCGTTCAGCGAGCAACAGGCGCCGCCTCGAAAGGGGCCCCGCTCTCACCTCGCGCAGGGATGACTCGGCCATGCGATCGATCCTTCTGATGCTGCTCGGCGTGCCCCTGCCGATCATCCTGCTGCTCGCCTTCTGCACGCATCACTTCTGAGCCGGCGGGAGCAGATCGGATGTCGGACCTCGTCCCCGAAGAGCACCAATCCGCCGTCAGCTGGGACGCCGTCCTGGCCGGCGCCGCGGCGAGCGTGGCCCTGCTGTTCGTGCTGGTGTCGCTGGCCGCCGGCCTTGGCCTGAAGATGGCCCCGCGCTGGCCGACCGGGCTGACCGCGGCCGACTTCACCCCGCTGGTCGGCGCGGTCTTCGTCGCCTGCCAGGTGGTGGCCAGCATGCTCGGCGGCTACCTGGCCGGGCGGCTGCGGACCAAATGGCTGCACGTCCACGACCACGAGGTGCATTTCCGAGACACCGCCCACGGCCTGCTGGCCTGGGCGACCAGCGTCGTCGCCTTGCTGCTGCTCGGCGCCCTGACCGCCTCGCCGCCGGTGAGTCCGCCCGACACCCTGGCCCCGGCCGAGTTGCTGCGCGCCGGCCAGATCGCCGCGCAGATCTCGCTGTTCCTGGGTATCGGCGCCCTGACCAGCGCCTTCGCCGCCAGCGTCGCCGCCGCGATCGGCGGGCTGCGGCGCGACGACATGCACCGGCTTCACCGCGCCTGACGGAGCGATGCAACCTGCGGACAATTGGCCATACCAATTGAACGCCTCGCGCCCCATCGCCCTGGCCAAGGCCGCTGGCGACCTGATAGGGACGGACCATAAGACCGTCCGGGGGAAGCTTCATGACGCCCAGCCGCCGCCAGATCGCGGGCAAAATCGCGACCGCCTTGCCGCTGCTGCTGGCCCTGGTCGCCGGCCCCGCGCTCGCCGCTCCGCCTGAACGGTTCGATGTCGCCGTCACGGTCGACGACCTGCCCGACCACGGCGCCCTGCCGCCGGGCATGACCCGGCTGTCGATCACCCGGGACCACATGGCCCTCTTCAAGGCCCACGGCGTGGTCGAAGCCTTCGGCTTCGTCAACGGCGCCAACGCAGACGATCCCGACAGCAACGCCGCGCTCGACGCCTGGCGCGCCGCCGGCCATCCCCTGGGCAACCACACCGCCACCCACCTCAACATCGACAGGGCCGCCAGCCTCGACGCCTGGATCGCCGACCTGCAAGCCGGCGAGCCGGCCGTGGCCTCGCGGATGCAGGGCCAGGACTGGCGGTATCTGAGGTTTCCCAACCTTTCGACCGGCGCGACGCGCGAGCGCCACGACGGCGCGGCGGCCTGGTTGAAGGCCCACGGCTACAGGATCGCCCACGTCAGCGTCTCGTTCGACGACTGGGCCTATACCGACGCCTATGCCCGCTGCGCCGCCAAGGGCGACACGGCCGCGATCAAGCTGATGGAAGACCAGTACCTCAAGGGCGTCGACGACGCCCTGACGCGGATGCGGGCCGTCTCGCTGAAGGTCTACGGCCGGGTGATCCCGCAGGTGCTGCTGACCCACGTCGGCGGCTGGTCGGCGCGGATGCTGCCGCAGGTGCTCGACCGCCTCGACGCCGCCGGCGCGCACTACGTGACTTTGGAACAGGCCCAGAAGGACCCGGCCTACGCCCAAGCCGAGCAGTGGCTCGGCGGCGACGGCATCATGGAGCGCACGGCCCGCAACACCGGCGTCGACCTGTCGGCCCTGCCGCCGCCGCTGAGCAAGCCTGTGGATCCGAAGGGGCTGTGTCGTTGAGAGCTTCCTAAGGCGGATGGCGGAGCGGCAGGCCCGGCCCGACCTGCCGCCCCGCCCCCAGATCGTCATCCCGGCCGTAGCGTAGCGGAGAGCCGGGACCCAGGAGTCGCCGCATTGCGCCGGCCACCGCGAAGAAGCCTCTACGACAGTGCGGCCGCCCCTGGGTCCCGGATAAGCGCTGCGCGCTTTCCGGGATGACGGGCTGAAAGTTATGGGTCGAAAGAGTCGAGCGCTCTACGCGATCAGCTCGTACGCCGGCAGGGTCAGAAACTCCTCCATCCCCTCCTCCAGCACCATGCGCGTGAACAGGTGCGCGGCCTCCTCCAGCTTCGGCGAGCCGTGCTCGCGGCGCAGGTCGCCCATCTCCTGGGTGAACAGGCCGATGAACAGCTCCGAGGTCAGCACGCGGCCGTCGTCGAGTTCGGCGGCCAGGCGCACCCACTGCCACAGCTGGGTGCGGCAGATCTCGGCGGTCGCCGCGTCCTCCATCAGGTTGTAGAGCGGCACCGCGCCCCGGCCTTCCAGCCAGGCCTGGGTGTAGCGGACGCCGACGCGGATGGCCTCGCGCACGCCGGTCTCGGTGCGGGCGCCGTCGTGCAGCTCCAGCATCTGGGCTTGCGTGATCTCCAGACCCTCCAGCGTCTTGTCGAGCTGGTTGGGGGCCGGCATCAGGCGGTCGAAGACCTCCATGGCCACCGGCACCAGATCCGGGTGAGCGACCCAGGTGCCGTCGTGGCCGGCCCCGGCCTCGCGCTCCTTGTCGGCGCGGACCTTGGCGAAGGCGGCCTGGTTGGCGGCCTCGTCGCCCTTGACCGGGATCTGGGCGGCCATGCCGCCCATGGCGAAGGCGCCGCGGCGGTGGCAGGTCTGGATCAGCTTCAGCGAATAGGCGCCCAGGAACGCCTTGCCCATGACCATGGCCGAGCGATCCGGCGTCAGGAATTCAGGCCGGCGGCCCAGGCGCTTGATGAACGAGAAGATGTAGTCCCAGCGGCCGCAGTTGAGGCCGACGATGTGGTCCTTCAGCTCGAACAGGATCTCGTCCATCTCGAAGGCGGCGGGAATCGTCTCGATCAGCACCGTGGCCTTGAAGGTCCCGACGGGCAGGCCCAGGGCCTCCTGGGCGCGGACGAACACCTCGTTCCACAGCCGGGCCTCGAGATGGCTCTCCAGCTTGGGCAGGTAGAAGTACGGACCCGAGCCCTTGGCGATCGCGGCGTGGGCGTTGTGGAAGACATAGAGGCCGAAGTCGAACAGCGCGCCGGCGACAGGCGCGCCGTCGACTTCGAGGTGGCGTTCGGGAAGGTGCCAGCCGCGAGGCCGGACCTTCAGGACGGCCGGGTTGGCTCCCAGCGCGTAAGCCTTTCCGGACTTCGGATCGACGTGGTCCAAGACGCCGTTCCAGCGGTCCTTCAGGTTGACCTGACCCTCGACGACATTGGCCCAGGTGGGGGCCGTGGCGTCTTCGAAGTCGGCCATGAACACCTTGGCCCCGCAATTGAGGGCGTTGATGATCATCTTGCGGTCGACCGGACCGGTGATCTCGACGCGACGGTCCTGGAGGTCGGCCGGAATCGGCGCGACGGTCCAGTCGGCGGCGCGGACATGCGAGGTCTCGGCCAGGAAATCGGGCAGTTCGCCGGCGTCGAACCGGACCTGCCGGGCCTCGCGCGCGGCCAGCAGGGCGCGGCGGCGGGCGTCGAAGCGGCGGTGCAGGTCGGCCACGAAGGCCACGGCCTCGGGCGTCAGGATCTCTACCGCGCGACCCTCGATCGGACCGAGGATCTGGACGTTGGCGGCGATGTCGAGGGGCATGGCGTGTTCCGTGGTGTGGTGACGCGGACTTTGGAAGGTTTATCGGATGCGCGGGGCGCACCCAATGATCGTCATCCCGGCCCTAGCGCAGCGAAGAGCCGGGACCCAGGGCGACCGCATTGCGTCGGCCACCGCGAAGAAGCCTCGACGACAGTACGTCGGCCCCTGGGTCCCGGATAAGCGCTTCGCGCTTTCCGGGATGACGATTTGAGGGAGCGGATGAAGGGAGGAAGCAGGCGCCTCCCTCCCCGCTACGCATCGAGCGTCTTACGCGCTCTTTTCAGTGGCCCGGATGGTCGGGACGATCTGGTCGCCCCAATTGCCCGAGCCGTCGTGGTGGCGCGAGGTGCGCACCAGTTCGACCGAGTAGCCGGCCTCGATGGCGCGGCGGACGGCTTCGTTGAGGCGGTGCGAGGCCTCGGCGAGACGGTCCACGGCGCGGTCCTGGGCCGACGAATCCGGCATGGCGGCGGGAGCGAATTGCGTGACGTTGGTCATGACGTTTCTCCTCAGTTCGGGCTTTGGGGGGACTTTGGGGATCGACACTCAGACGACGCCCCGCCTCCGAGCTTCCCCGCGAAGGCGGGGATCCAAGCGAAGCTGGCGGGCCTGTCACGGCGCGTGCTTCATCCTGGAAGTCAGCTTGGGTCCCCGCCTTCGCGGGGATCTGACGGTGAAAACGGGCGTCGAAGCTTGAATGCCGATCCGGTTGGGGGTTGAAGCTCGCCGCTATTCGGCGGCGAACTGGTTCATGGTGTTGGCGCCGCCGCCGGCCTTCAGGGCGCGCTCGCCGGCGACCATTTCCTTGAAGCTGTCGCCGAGGTCGGAGCCGACCTCGTGCTGGTGCTTCACGGCCGACACGCCGCGACGGATTTCCTCGCGCTGCACCGTGTTGACGTAGGCCCGCATGCGGCCCTCGCCGAAGTAGCCGCGCGACAGTTCGTCCATGCTCTTGGCGGTCAGGTGGAAGGTCGGCAGGGTGATCAGGTTGTGGAACACCCCGGCCCGGGCGGCGATGTCGACCTGGAAGCGCGCCAGGCGCTCGTCGGTCTCGCGACCCAGGTCGCTGTCGTCCAGGTCGGCCGACATCAGGGCCGCGCCTTCCGGATAGCTGTCCGCGTGGATCTTGCCCTCGGCGATCCACTGGTCGCGCACCTGCTTGCGCAGATTGAGCGTCCAGTTGAACGACGGCGAGTTGTTGTAGGTCAGCTTGGCGTTCGGCACGGCCTTGCGGACCTCGGCCACCATCGAGGCGATCTCGTCGACATTGGGGGTGTCGGTCTCGATCCACAGCAGGTCGGCGCCGCCCTGGGTGAGCGAGGCGATGCAGTCCTCGATGACGCGGGCCCGGCCGGTGCCGTCCTGGAAGGCGAACAGGCCGTTGGGCATGCGCACCGGCTTCTGGAACTCGCCGTCGCGGTACAGGGCCAGTTCGCCCGGCTGGATCGGGTTTTCCGGCGTGATCGCCTCGGTCTTCAGCCACTTGATGTAGTCCGAAGCCAGGTCGCCCGGCTCCTGGCTGACCGGGATCTTCTGGGTCAGGCCCGCGCCCAGGCTGTCGGTGCGGGCGACGATGACGCCCTCATCGACGCCCAGTTCCTCGAAGGCCAGGCGGCAGGCGCGCAGCTTCTCGATGAAGTCCTCGCGCGGCACGGTGACCTTGCCGTCCTGGTGGCCGCACTGCTTGGCGTCGGAGACCTGGTTTTCGATCTGCAGGCAGCAGGCGCCGGCCTTGATCATCTCCTTGGCCAGCAGGTAGGTGGCGTTTTCGTTGCCGAAGCCGGCGTCGATGTCGGCGATGATCGGAACGACGTGGGTCTCGAAGCCGTCGATGGCCTTGATCGCGGCCTGTTCGGCGACCTGGTCGCCGGCCTTGCGGGCGGCGGTCAGGGCCTTGAAGAGGTCGTTGATGGCCACTTCGTCGGCTTGGCGCAGCGAGACGTAGATCTCTTCGATCAGATCGACGACCGAGGTCTTCTCGTGCATCGACTGGTCCGGCAGGTGGCCGAAGCGGTTGCGCAGGCCAGCGACCATCCAGCCCGACAGATAGACGTAGGCGCCCTTGGTGGTGCCGCGCAGGCGCTTGACCGACTTGATCATCTGCTGGGCGTGGAAGCCCGACCAGCAGCCCAGCGACTGGGTGAACTGGCTGCTGTCCTTGTCATAGGCGGCCATGTCGGCGCGCATGACGGTCGCCATGTCGCGGGCGATGTCGAGGTGCGTCGAATAGGTGTTCTGCAGCTTCAGCTGGATGATGTCGTCGATGGCGACGCCGCCCGGCGTCAGGCCCTGCGGGTAGCGGGCGAGGAGGTCCTGGCGGTGCTCGGCGTAGGTCTTGCGCATGGTCGTCGTACTTCCCCATCGGGGCCCGCTGATTGGGAGGCGGGCGTGATTTCGTCTTGGGGAGCTAACGCGGCGGGGCTGATACGGTCGAACCTATTGAAGACGATTTGTCACGAATTGACTTTGTGTAATTTGTAAATCCGTGACAACGTGACATCCATGGTCACGACGACGGACAAGAAGCTTTTCCTGGGCGGCCGGCTGAAGCGGCTGCGGCGCGACATCGGCGTCACCCAGGCCCGCATGGCCGAGGAACTGGGCGTCTCTCCCAGCTACCTGAACCTGCTGGAACGCAACCAGCGGCCGGTCACCGCCCAGATGCTGCTGCGCCTGGCGGAAGCCTACGATCTGGACCTGCGCACCCTGTCGGCCGACGATCCCGGCGGCGGCGCGGGTCTGGAAGAGGTGCTGGCCGACAAGATGTTCGCCGACCTCGGCATCGGCCGCCACGAGGCCGCCGAGGTGGCCGAGCTGTCGCCGGGCCTGGCCGAGGCCGTCGCCCGCCTCTACCGCGCCTATCTCGACCGCGGCCGGATGATCGACCTGGGCGCCTTCGAGCGGCCGGACGGAACGCCGGCGGTCTCGTCCTCGCCCACCGACTGGGTGCGCGACCTCGTGGGCTCGCAGCGCAACCACTTCGCCGAACTGGAAACGGCGGCCGAGGCCATTGTCGCGGCGCTGGACGCCGACCCGCAGGACCTCGGCCCCGCCGTGCGCGAACGCCTGCTGGAACGGTTCGGCATCCAGGTGCGGGTCATGCCGGTCGAGGTGATGGCCGGCTCGCTGCGCCGCTACGACCACCACCGCAAACGGCTGATGGTGTCGGAGACCCTGGCCCCGGCCAGCCGCATCTTCGCCATGTGCTACCAGCTGGGCCTGATGGAGGCGCCGGACGCCCTCACCCGCCTGGCCGACCGCTTCGCCGCGCCGGACCGCGCCACGCGCCAACTGCTGAAGGTGTTCCTCGACAACTACCTCGCCGCGGCGATCATGATGCCCTACGAGCCGTTCCACGCGGCCATGGAGGCGACCGGCTACGACATCGAGCGGGCCCGCTCGCGGTTCGGCGTCAGCTACGAGCAGGCCGCCCAGCGGCTGACCACGCTCAGCCGGCCCGGCGCGCGGGGCGTGCCGTTCTTCATGATGCGGCTGGACGCGGCGGGCAACATCTCCAAGCGCTTCGCCGCCGGCCCCTTCCCGTTCTCGCGCTTCGGCGGCGCCTGCCCGCGCTGGAACGTCCACGACAGCTTCAAGACCCCCGGCCGCATCGTCACCCAGGTGATCGAGACCCCGGACGGCGCCCGCTACTTCACCCTGTCGCGCACCGTGCGGCGGGTGTCGGGCCTGCAGGCGGGACTGGAGGACGAACTGGTCATCGGCCTGGGCTGCGAGCTGAAATACGCGGCCAAGCTGGTCTACGCCCGCGGCCTCGACATCGCCTCGCCGGTGACCGTCGAGATCGGCCCCTCCTGCCGCATCTGCGAACGCCCCGCCTGCCCCCAGCGCGCGGCGGCGCCGATCAACCGGACGCTGCTGGTGGAAGAGGCCAGCAAGTCGGTGACGCCGTTCCCGTTCGCGCGGTGAATTGATCTGAACCCCTCCCCCTCGATGGGGGAGGGGCAGGGGTGGGGGTGACTACGACGGTTGAGGCCGCGCAGGGTCGTCGGCTCAGCAGGTCACCCCCATCCCCGACCCTTCCCCCATCAAGGGGGAAGGGAGGAAAAACTACCGCGGCATCGTCGTCGCCTGCCGGCGCACCACATGGCACCGCGTCGCCCCGAACTTCGTCGCGCAGAAGCCCGTCTCGTCCGAGCCCTGGCGGATCACCGCCCAGCGGTCGCGATCGCACTGATGCCACTGCTCGCGGAACGCCCCGCGATCGTCATAGGCGAACACCGGCGTGTCGCCCTCGGTGTAGAACCGGGTCATGCCGGTGAAGCCGCCGAAGCTGGTCTTGCCGTTGACCACGCCGCAGACCCGGCCGCCGCGCATCATCCACACCCCGCCGAACTCCAGGTCCCGCGACTGCTTCAGCCGCGCCACCAGGGCCGGATGGATCACCGACCAGCGCTGCATGGCCTGCGCCCGCGCCGGTTCCAGCGCCGCGCCCTTGGCCGGCGGCAACGCGCCCATGGCCCGCTCGAAGCGGATGAAATCGAAGACGGCGTAGGCCAGGGCGGCCAGCAGGCTCAGGGCCAGCGCCGCGCCGAGGATGCGCCAGGCCAGGACGGCGCGCTTGCGGCCCGCATTGGCGTCGGGGACGGGCAGGACGAACGACACGGGCGATTTCCTCGTGGAGCCACGAGAAGATTACGCATGTAGTTTCAAATCACACAACCCTGCATTTTGATCGTCATCCCGGCCGGAGCGCGAAGCGCGCAGAGCCGGGACCCAGGGGCCGCCGCACCACATCGGCAACCTCGGGAACGGCGAACCCAAGCGCGGAGCCCAGTCCCCTGGGTCCCGGATAAGCCCTGCGGGCTTTCCGGGATGACGAGGGTTGGGAGAGCAAGAAGGCACGTAAGCCCCCTACCGCGCCAACGCCTCGACATGACGGCTCAGCGGCGGCGGGGTGACGCCGTCGACGAACACGCGGGCTTCGCCGCCCGGCACGCGGAAGGGCGGCACGTCCAGGCCGCGCGGGGTCAGGGTCCAGACCGCCAGGATGGTCACCGCCGTCAGCGCGGCGATGGTGACCGTCAGTCCCTCGGCGGCGACCGGTCCGGGTCCGGCCAGCACCCGCACGCGGGCGACCAGCGGGTGGCGGCCGAAGGCGCAGGCCAGGGGCGAGGCGGCCGTGCAGGCGTGGGCCTTCATCAGGGTCTCGGCGTAGCGCTTGCGGGCCTTGGGCGTCAGGGCCACGACGTCGGCGTCGCAGGCGATCTCCTGGTCCAGGCGGGCGATGGCCGCGCCCAGGTGGACGAAGGGATTCAGCCAGCCCAGCACCTGGCAGGCGGTGATGATCAGGTTGCCGCGCGGGTCGCCGCGCCGCATGTGGGCGCGCTCGTGGGCCAGGACGAGTTCGCGCTCGGCCGCGTCGAACCGCTTGGCGAAGTCATGGGGGATGACCAGGCGCGGACAGAAGACGCCCATCACCGCCGGCCCCTCCAGCCCGGCGCGGGCGCGGGCGCGGAAGGCGCGCTCGGCCAGGGCGATCAGGCCGGCCAGGCCGACGACCCCGACGATCCACACCGTCAGCATGGCCACCGCCAGCAGGCGCTCGGGCGGCTGGGCCGCCGCGCCGGCCTTCAGCGCTTCCGACAGGCTGGGGAAGATGCTGACCAGGGCCGCGATCGGCGCCAGGCGCCACAGCTTGTAGACCGCTTCGGGGCCGACCAGGCGGCGCACCGGAACCCGCAGCGCCAGGACCAGCAGCACCCCGGCGGCGGCGGCGAACTGCACGCGCAGCAGGGTCAGGGCCAGCAGATCAACCAGCATCGTCCAGCTCCGCGATCAGCTGTTTCAGCTGCTTGACCTCGTCGGGCGACAGCGAGCGGTGCTTGGCGAAATGCGCCACCAGGGGCGTGAGCCGGCCGTCGAACAACCGGTCGAGCAGCCCCTGGCTCTCACTCTGCAGATATTCGGCCCGGCTGACGATCGGCACATAGCGCACGCGGCCGTCGATGCGGCGCGACTCGATGGCCTTGCGCTTGAGCAGGCGGTTGATCAGCGTCTTGACCGTGGCCTCGCCCCAGCTCTGCGGGGCGGCGACGGCCTCGAGGATCTCCTCGACGGTCAGAGGGCTCTGGGTCCAGAGCGCCTCCATGACGTGGCTTTCGGCTTGGGTGATGCTCATGACGGCCCGCTACTCTGTTGCGGGAATGATTACGCCCGTAAATGACATCGTCAAGCGATGCTTGGCGGACGTGGACGACCGGGTAAGAGTGCGGCCATGACTCGCCTCCTGGAACGCCTCGCCCCCTGCGGCCCGATCGTCGATCCCAAGGCCGCCGAGCGGGCCCACGAGGGGATCGCCCGCCGGGCCGGCGAGAAGCTGGCCACGGTCGACGCCGCCTGGCCGGCCCTGGCCCCGGTGTTCGCCGCCAGTCCCTATCTAGCAGGTCTCGCCCGTCGCGACGGCGCGCGCCTGCCGCTGATCCTGGAGAGCGATCCGCAGGCGCGGCTGTTGGACATCCTTGCCGCCGCCGAGGCCGTCGCCGCCGAGCCGGACTTCGAGACCGCCCGCAAAACCCTCCGTGAGCTGAAGGCCGACCTGCACCTGCTGACCGCCCTCGCCGACCTGGGCGGCGTCTGGGATCTCGACGCCGTGACCGGCGCCCTCACCCGCTTCGCCGACGCCAGCCTGCACGCCGCCCTGGCCCAGGCCGCCCGGGTCGAGGTGGCGCGCGGCGCGCTCACCCATGTGGGAGACGGCGAGGACGGCCCGATCCCGGGCCTCTTCTGCATCGCCATGGGCAAGCACGGCGCCCATGAGCTGAACTATTCCAGCGACATCGATTTTTCGATCTTCTACGCGCCCGAGGCCCTGCCGGTCAGCGACGGGACCGAACCCCAGGGCGTGGCCGTGCGCCTGACCCAGCACCTGGGCCGGATGCTGGCAGAGCGCACCGCCGACGGCTACGTCTTCCGCATCGACCTGCGCCTGCGCCCCGATCCGTCCTCGACCCCGCCGGCCATGCCGATCGACGCGGCCCTCGATTACTACGAGAGCGTCGGCCAGAACTGGGAGCGGGCGGCCCACATCAAGGCCCGGATCGCGGCCGGCGACCTGGCGCGCGGCGAGGCCTTCCTCGAAGAGCTGCAGCCCTTCATCTGGCGGCGCAATCTCGACTTCGCGGCTATCGCCGACATCCACTCGATCAAGCGCCAGATCCACGCCTACAAGGTGGACGAGCGTCTGGAAGCCAAGGGCGCGGACCTGAAGCTGGGGCGCGGCGGCATCCGCGAGATCGAGTTCTTCGTCCAGACCCAGCAGTTGATCCTCGGCGGCCGCCACCCGGACCTGCGCAGCCCGCGCACCCTGGACGCCCTGGCCGCCCTGCGCGACGCCGGCCATGTCACGCCCGACGACTGCGCCTATCTGACCGCCGCCTATCACGACCTGCGGGCCCTGGAGCACCGGGCCCAGATGATCGCCGACGACCAGACCCACAAGCTGCCGGAGTCCGACGCCGACCGGAAGAAGGTCGCCGCCCTGTGGGACCACGGCAACCTGCGCAGCTTCGACGCCGCCGTCGGCAAGATGCTGAAGGGCGTCAATCAGCGCTACGGCGCCCTGTTCAAGGGCGAGGAGGAGCTGTCGTCGCGCTTCGGCAGCCTGGTCTTCACCGGCGTCGAGGACGATCCGGAGACCCTGGCCACCCTCAAGCGCATGGGCTTCTCGGCGCCCGATCGCGTCGCCGCCACCATCCGCGGCTGGCACCACGGCCATATCGCGGCCACCCGCACCGAGCGCAGCCGCGAGCTCTTCACGCGCCTGGCCCCCCGCCTGCTGGACGCGGCCAACGCCACGGGCGCGCCGGACGCGGCCTTCAACCGCTTCGCCGACTTCTTCGCCTCGCTGAGTTCGGGCGTGCAGATCCAGTCGCTGTTCCTGGCCCAGCCGCGGCTGTTCGAGCTGGTGGTGCAGGTCATGGCCTTCGCCCCGCGCCTGGCGACCACCCTGGCCCGCCGGCCGACCGCGCTGGACGCCCTGCTGGATCCGGCCTTCTTCGGCCCGATGGAGGTTCCCGCCGACATCCCGTGGGACCCTGCCGAGTTCGAGCCGTCTATGGACGCGGCCCGGCGCCTCTTCCGCGACCAGTCGTTCCGGATCGGGGTGCGGGTGATGAGCGGCACGGCCGACGCCCGCGACGTGGGCCGCGCCTTCGCCGACCTGGGCGACCTGATCGTCGGCGGCCTGGCGCCGGCCGCCTTGGCCGAGGTCGAGCGGCTGGGCGGCGCCTTCCCCGGACAGGTGGCCGTGGTCGCCCTGGGCAAGGCCGGCTCGCGCGAGATGACCGCCAAGTCCGACCTCGACCTGATGACGCTCTACGCGGCCGACGACCCGGCCGGTCTGTCGGAGGTGAAGGGCTGGAGCGCCGATGTCTTCTACGCCCGCTTCACCCAGCGCCTGACCTCGGCCCTGTCGGCCCCGACCGCCGAGGGCACGCTCTACGAGGTGGATCTGAAGCTGCGCCCCTCGGGCAGCAAGGGTCCGGTGGCCGTCAGCTTCACCGCCTTCGAGGACTATTACGAGCGCGAGTCCGAGACCTGGGAGCTGCTGGCCCTGACCCGCGCCCGGGTGATCTGGGCCAGTTCGCCCGAGTTCAAGGCGCGGGCCGAGGGGGCGATCGAGGCGGCCCTGCGCCGGCCGCGCGACGTGGCCAAGACCGCCGCCGACGTGCTCGACATGCGCGACCTGATGGAGCGCGAACGGCCGGGCAAGGGACCGTGGGATCTCAAGCTGGAGCCCGGCGGCCTGGTCGACATCGAGTTCATCGCCCAGTTCCTGCAACTGGCCCACGGACCAGACGGCGGCCCGCTGGCGCAGAACACCGGCGAGGCCCTGTCGGCCCTGATCGCGGCGGGTCTGGCCGACAAGGCCTCGCTCAACGCGGCGCTGTCGGCCTGGCGGCTGGAGCAGGACCTGTCGCAGCTGATCAAGGTGGCGCTGGAGGACGGCGGCGATCCGGAGAACGAGCCCAAGGCCTTCCGGGCGCTGCTGGCCCGGGCCGGGCACGTCACCCAGTTCCGCTCGCTGAAGGCCAAGCTGCTGAAGGCCAAGGCCGAGGCTCGGGCGGCGTTCGAGGCGGTCGTGAAGGCGTAAGGCGAAAGACCTTCAAAGACCAAATTCATCGTCATCCCGGCCGCAGCTCAGCGGAGAGCCGGGACCCAGGGGCAGCCGCAGTGCAGTGGCCCCTGGGTCCCGGGTCTGCGGTCCGCTTCGCGGCCCTACGCCCGGGATGACGATATAATTTCCGGTCGGCTCTAGTACGCCGGCTCGGGCTGTTTCGCGTCGCCCTTCACGAGGGCCAGATAGGCCTCGTCGGTGGTGAAGGGGATCTCCTTCACGTCGATCAGCACGCTCTTGTTGGAGCCGACGATCAGGATCTTGGGCAGGTAGAAGCCCTTGAACGTGTTCTGCACGGCGTAGGGCGTCGCGCCCGGGGCCAGGGGGCCGGTCCAGCCCATGACCTCGATGGCCAGGCCGCCGACGAACTCGTTGTCGCGGACCAGCTGGATGCCGCTGGTGTAGTTCGGCGCCGCGCCCTGGACCTTGACGCTGAAGAAGCCCGGCGTGCGCAGGCCGGTCCAGACGTAGGTCGCCTCGGCGGTGTCGAAAGGTTCGGGACCATAGAAACCCATCACGTGTCTCCTCTGGTTGTTGATCGCCTCGCTGGGCGACGGGCGCATCGATACGCGTCGCGGGAAACACAATCTGTGCGCGCATTCACAGGATAACCATTTGAAGCTGCACCGTGGCGACCTTCGCGCGAAACGGTCGTGAAAAAGGCGCGCGGCCTCGTAAACCTTGGCCTCGTCCCATACGTATCTTCCAGGCCAAGCCCGGAGACCCCGCGATGCTGATCCGCCACCGCCCCGACCTTACCGAGAACGACGTCACCGACCGGGGCCTCTATCTGCGACGGCGGGAATTCATCGCCGGCGCGGCCGGGCTTGGGCTGGCGGGCCTGGGCGGAGCGGCGGCCGCCGCGCCCCTGGCCTTCACCAAGGGCTTCTCGACCCAGGAAAAGCCGACGCCGAAGGACGACGTCACCAGCTACAACAACTTCTACGAATTCGGGGTCGACAAGTCCGACCCCGCCGAAAACGCCGGCAAGCTGAAGACCCGCCCCTGGACCGTCCGCGTCGACGGCGCCTGCGAGGCCCCGCGCACCTTCGACATCGACGAGCTGATCAAGGGCCAGAAGCTGGAGGAGCGCATCTATCGCCTGCGCTGCGTCGAGGGCTGGTCGATGGTCATCCCCTGGGTCGGCTTTCCGCTGAAGGACCTGATCGCGGCGGTCAAACCCACCTCGAAAGCCAAGTTCGTCGCCTTCGAGACCCTGATGCGGCCCTCGGAAATGACCGGCCAGCGCTGGGACGTGCTGCAATGGCCCTATCGCGAGGGCCTGCGCATCGACGAGGCGACCCATCCCCTGGCCCTGATCGCTGTCGGCCTCTACGGCGAGACCCTGCCCAACCAGAACGGCGCGCCGCTGCGGCTGGTCGTGCCGTGGAAGTACGGCTTCAAGAGCATCAAGTCGATCACCCGCATCAGCCTGGTCGAGCGCCAGCCGCCGACCGCCTGGAACCTGTCGGCGCCGCGCGAATACGGCTTCTATTCCAACGTCAATCCGGCCGTGGACCACCCCCGCTGGTCGCAGGCCTCCGAGCGCCGGATCGGCGAGTTCCGGCGGCGCGAGACCCTGGCCTTCAACGGCTATGGCGAGTGGGTGGCGGATCTGTACCGCGGCATGGATCTGAAGAAGTTCTACTGATGAAGGACGTAGTCGACACCGCCAACTCCTCCCCCGAGAAACGGGGGAGGTGGCGCGCTGCGGATACGCAGCGTGACGGAGGGGGCGAGGGACAGAGCGCCGTGCGCGCCGCCGCCCCCTCCACCGCTTCGCGGTCCCCCTCCCCCGCACGCGGGGGAGGAGCAGGAAAAAAGCGCCCCTCCCGCACCCGCGACAACCTCGTCTACGGCGCCGTCTGGCTGGCCTGCGCCGCGCCGCTCGTGTGGCTGGCCTTCCGCGCCTTCACCGGCGACCTGGGGGTCAATCCGATCGAGACCCTGGTGCGGCAGCTGGGCGTCTGGGGTCTGCGGCTGCTGCTGGTCGGCCTGGCGATCACGCCTGCGGCGGTGATCCTGAGGAAGCCGCGCCTGGTCCGCTTTCGCCGCACGGTCGGCCTGTTCGCCTTCGCCTACGTCACCCTGCACCTCTCCAGCTACATCGGCGTCGATCTCTTCTTCGACTTCGGCCAATTGGTGAAGGACATCCTCAAGCGGCCGTTCATCACCCTGGGGATGGCGGCGTTCGCCCTGCTGATCCCGCTGGCGGTGACCTCGACCAACGGCTGGGTGGTGCGGATGGGCCGCGCGGCGTGGAGCCGGCTGCACTGGCTGATCTACGTGATCGTGCCCCTGGGCGTGGCCCACTACTACCTGCTGGTGAAGGCCGACCACCGGCCGCCGCTGGTGTATGCGGGCATCCTGGCGGTGCTGCTGGGGTGGCGGGTTTGGAGGCGGTTCGCGACTTGAGGAACCTCCCCCTATGGGGGAGGCGATCGCAAAGCGATCGGTGGGGGGCGTAGCTTCAACCTCCTCGGAAGCTGAAAACGTCCCCCCTCCGGCCCTCCGGGCCACCTCCCCCAGAGGGGGAGGATCTTGAAAGGCGGGAGCGGCTACTTCGCCGCCGTCTTCGCATAGGCCTGCGCCTGGCCCAGCAGACGCAGCACGTTCCCGCTCCAGATCGCCTCGACGTCGGCGTCGGGATACCCCGCCGCCTTCAGCCGCGCGGTGATCTTGGGCAGGTCGGCCACGTCCTCGAAGCCCTCGACCCCGCCGCCGCCGTCCCAGTCGGCGCCCACGCAGACGGCCTTGGCCCCGCCGATCTTCAGCACGTGGGTCATGCTGTCCATGAAGATGTCGAAGTTGGCGCGGATCGGCGGGTACTGCTTGTCGAGTTCGCCGCGCTTCTTGGCGTAGGCCACGACCTCGGCCTGGGTCGCCTCGTCGCGCGGCGGCTTGCCCAGGGCTTCCAGGGCGGCCTTGCGCTCGGCGCTGGGCGGGGCGGCCTTCAGATAGACCGAGTTGATGCAGATCGCCCCGCCGCTGTCGGCGATGCGCTTGATGTGGGCGTCGTCGAGATTGCGAGGGTGGTCGAAGACGGCCTTGGCGCCCGAGTGCGAGGCGATGATCGGAACCTTCGACAGGGCCACGGCCTGGTCCACCACGTCGTCCGAGGCGTGGCTGACGTCGATCAGGATCCCCAGGCGGTTGGCCTCGGCGATCCAGCGCAGGCCCAGCGGCGAGAAGCCGTTCCAGATCTTGCCCTTGGGATCGGTCGAGCTGTCGGCGAACTGGTTGTTGCGGAAGTGCACCGGCCCGGCCATGCGCACGCCGGTCTTGTAGAAGGTCTGCAGCAGGGTCAGGTCTTCGCCGATCGGCCAGCTGTTCTCGATGCTCTGGAAGACGAACTTCTTGCCGGCCTTGTTGATGCGGACGGCGTCTTCCGGCGTGTAGGCCAGCTCGAACTTGTCGGAATGGGCCGCCACCATCTCGCGGATCTCGGTCGCCCGGGTCAGGGCGAAGTCGCGGGCGTAGCGATAGCCCTCGGCCGTCAAGTCGCCCTGGCCGGTGTAGATGACGAAGAACCCGCCATCCAGGCCCCCGTCGTTCATCCGCGGCAGGTCCACCTGGGTGAAGTCCTGTCCCACCGTGTGGCGGTCGGTCATGCTCCAGCCGGGACGCGAGAAGTGCTCGGGCGTGTCGAGGTGGGTGTCCAGCGTCAGGATGCGCTCGTGCAGGGCCCGATCGGCCTTGGAGACCTCGCTCTTGCCCCCCTCATTCTTGGGCGCGTCGGCGGCGTTGGCGGAAGCGCCCAGCAGGGCGGTCGAGGCGAGCAGGACTGACAGCAGACGACGCATGGGACACTCCGGAACAGCTGATCCGGTCAAGCTCGGGGGCGCCGCGCCCGGCGTCAAGGATATTAGATTTTCTTCGCGCCCACTTTTCACGGGTGAGCGTCAGATCAGCCCCAGCGCCTTGAAGCTGGCCACCCCGTCGCGGCCGACCACCAGGTGGTCGTGCACGACGATGCTGAGCGCCTTGCCGGCGGTGATGATCTGCTTGGTCATCTCGATGTCGGGCCGCGAGGGCGTGGGGTCGCCGCTGGGGTGGTTG